>Ga0209192_10000226_pt1 | contig 65632 bp, 60 predicted proteins | sample ArcticOcean_MG_C_11_FD_187433 | JGI IMG/M metagenome (GOLD analysis project Ga0209192, IMG submission 187433) | Marine microbial communities from western Arctic Ocean - ArcticOcean_MG_CB2_154 (SPAdes) (version 2) | ecosystem: Environmental > Aquatic > Marine > Oceanic | place: Arctic Ocean... | reverse complement strand
CGATTTCGTGAGGTAGGCATTATCTTTTAGCACTAACCTAGGTCGCGGATTCCAGCCCAAGCCGCTGGCCTAAGAGCTGCCTTTGCGCAAATCGACTTTCATCACCCAAGCAACACTCTTAGATAGATGGCTATCTAGATAGCTAGATAGATAAATAGGATCTTTTCCACGCTGAAACTTTAGCGTTCCTTTTCCTCCGGCAACCGTACACAGTCGACCATTGCTGTGCATAAGCAACTCTGACCTCAGTAACCGGTTAATCAATCACGTTAAAGTAAGTTCCCAAATACGCAAATCCTAGTGGTCAAACCAAAGGTACGCCCTAACTTCAATTATCTGGCGCAGCAGCGTCCGCCGAATGAGTTCTCGGAACCCACGCAGAAACCCCAAAACATGTTGAGCACATTTCATCTACAAATGGGGTTTGGGCGATATAGCTGGTTCAGGAGGCGCAAACAGCCGCGCATCTGGTCACTGCTAGCAGACGCCATGTCTCCGTGATATATCGCATGATGAAACAGCCTACCGAACGACAATGTGTGTTCGGGCTGCGCAACTCATCAGACCGCAAAAGCTACTCGGGCAAAAAAGCACCCTATTGCTAACAAGAAGTTCAAATATTGAAGGTATATTTATGTTTGAAAAAATTTCATCCCTAGGGCTAACCGTTACCTTTTTAGCTCTACTTACAAGTTGTTCTTCGACCCCGCCACCCATCTATATTGATCCGCTTTTGAACTCAGAGAATTCTGCTTCTCTGCATTTTTATCGGCCCGGTTTATCCGCTTGGATGGGCATGGCAATAGATTACAGAGTTGTGGTCGAAGACATCTAGGTCGGCTCTCTCAAAGGGCGAAAGCACATCAAAACATTTGTTCAACCGGGCAAGAGAAGAATCGCAATCCATGAATATTTCGCGGGAGAGGGGGCTGAAGATATGGCTTTGAATATGCAACTAGAGGCAGGAAAATCCTACTACTTTCGATTCTCTCAGCATGTTGATCAGTTGTACGTTGGTCCGTTTTTCGATCGAATATCTGGACACGGTGAACTTAGAGTAGTCCCAAAAGAGGCGTGGGATAGCAAAAAGTAGGTTAAAGGGATGGCCTGCGAATCTAAATTACTAATCAACACACATCGTTAGTAGTGCGCCGCTGACCATTCGATTAAAGGGCTTTCATTGCGAAAGCCCTTAGCTGCGTAGTTACTGGCCGAGACCAGCAAGCACTCTATGGCAGTAAGTGTGCTACCGCGTCGCGCTCTTCGGTCAACTCTTGTTCAGTGGCGTCCATTTTGCCTTGGCTGAATTCGCTGATTTCAATGCCCTGAACAATTTCCCAATCTCCGCCTTTGCAACGTACTGGGAAGGAATAGATCAAACCTTCAGCTACACCGTAACTGCCATCTGAATAAACGGCCATGCTTAAGATCGCATCACTACCTAATGCCCAATCGCGCATATGGTCGATGGCTGCGTTTGCCGCTGAAGCTGCGCTAGATGCGCCTCTTGCGTCAATAATAGCTGCGCCGCGCTGCTGTACTTGTGGGATAAAGTCCCCTGTGTACCAATCCATGTCTACTAACGACATTGCGTGCGCACCTGCAACAGATGCTCTGTGAATATCTGGGTACTGAGTGGCTGAGTGGTTACCCCAAATGCATAGGCCTTCCACGTCTGACACGTGCTTGCCTGCTTTTTGCGACAACTGTGCCATTGCGCGGTTGTGGTCTAGGCGTGTCATTGCGGTGAAGTTACGTGGGTCTAAATCTGGTGCATTACGCTGAGCGATTAAGCTGTTGGTGTTTGCAGGGTTGCCTACAACCAACACTTTCACGTTCTTGGAAGCATTGTCGTTCAATGCTTTGCCTTGGGCTGAGAAAATAGCAGCGTTGGCCTCCAAAAGATCTTTGCGTTCCATGCCTGGTCCACGTGGTCTTGACCCTACTAGCAATGCGTAGTCTGCATCTTTAAACGCAACATTTGCGTCGTCGGTATAAACAATATCTTGAACGAGTGGGAATGCGCAGTCGTCTAGTTCCATCACCACACCTTTAACTGCCCCTAGGGCTGGTGTGATTTCTAATAGTTGTAAAATTACGGGTTGGTCGTTACCCAACATCGCGCCGGAAGCTACACGAAAAAGTAATGCATAGCCGATTTGGCCTGCGGCTCCGGTAATGGTAACGCGAACTGGATCTTTCATGGTTTCTCTCTTGAAGTGTTATCTATTTTGAAGTTGTTGCCACACAGTCTAATTTGTCTCAAATAAAAATGCCGCAAAGAAATGCTTGTTATGACCAGATTTCAGCATTGTTAGCCACCAATTTGTGGCTTTGCGACGTTATAGGCCCGGCGTTGGGCCGTCTGCAGAGATTTTACCTCTCTGTGTAGGCACGCTCTGCGAACGCAGACTCCCAGTTAGATGGAATGACAATCCCATAAGCAGGATTAGCTTCCAACTAGAACGGCGTAGTGCTGAAAAGGTGAATTTGGCGGTTAGATAAGTTGGTGATTTTTAGTGGCTATAACTAGACGCTCGGCTTGGCGTTTTTCGTTATTGAGATCTTAGACTTGGAATAGGCGCATTACTTAGGCAACTTTAATTTAAATCGCATTTAAATCGCATCGATATCGCGCCCAAATCGCGGCCACTGCCCTGTCTATTTCGACAATTTGAAGATTAGTCGCGATTCGGAAAACACCGCCTTTCTGGCGATCCATTTAAAGGCTCTGTTACTCAGACATAATTGAGACCACAGAGCTGTCCGCTAGGCGTATACCAATGTACAGAAAAATACGCCAAAGGTGCCGGACAAACAGGCGCAAAAACTTAACCAAACAGTGGCTAATCAACACTATAAAAACTGTACCCGGGAGTTATATTGCGACTTTACGGCGACTTGAATGGCGGAAAAATCCCTATACAGCGGCGCTTATCTGGCAAAAGCGTCAACAAGACGAAAACTTTCTGCACTTTAACTCCGCACCTAAATGACTAAGATTGTTACTTCATAACGACACTTTATGGAGAATTTATGGTGGTGTTGCGCAGCACAAAAAGGGCCGAAATATGCCAAACTTGAGTCATTTAGACTAGCCAATAAATCCCCCTGAGACTTGCTTCATAGCGCTATTTTTGAGATCTTTCGTAATTGGTTTGACCGGCACGCCACAGTGCTCAAAAACAGACCACAAATGGCTTCCTTTTTGGGCCAAAAACTAGGCCCAATATAGCCGCTTTGAAGGACCTTGAATGAACCCTTCGCGGAGCTACTTGCTAGCAAACTAATCAAGAATACTTGTCGACTCACTACCTGAGTAGACGGGGTTCCTTGCCCTCGACAAAAGCAAATTTGAGTCGGCAAAATTAATGGTAAGGACCATCGTGCTTACGACGGCGCGAATTAAATGAGAGAGAATATGACTGTAACATTTGACGGCAACTTCCCCGCCAAACACGGGCTTTACGACCCAGCCAATGAAAAAGATGGCTGTGGCGTGGGCTTTGTATGTGACATTAAGGGCAGGCCTAGTCACCAGATTGTTACAGATGCCAGCCTTATGAACTGCTGTATGGAACACAGGGGTGGCGTAGGCTACGAGAAAAATTCTGGCGACGGCGCGGGCATTTTAACTGGCCTACCACACGCACTGCTTGAGCAAATTTCTACACAAGAATTTGGCGCCAGCCTGCCTGCCAACGGTCAATATGGCGTAGGTAATGTTTTCCTACCCACAGACCCAGAGCAACGGGCTCATTGTCTGACAGTCATCGCTGAAGAAGTTGCAGCAAACGGCCAAAAGCTGATCGGCTGGAGAGACCTTCCTACAGACCCAGACGCAGCAGACCTTGGCAATGCCTCACGGGCTGCCATGCCTTATTTCGCGCAGCTTTTTATCGGCTCTAGCGATGCAGCGCAAAGCACAGAAGAATTTGAACGAAAGCTCTATCTGATTCGTAAGCACAGTACCCACCGCCTTCGTGGCGATGCGGCGCTGAGCCAAAACTATCTATTTTACGTTTGCTCGCTGTCGACTAGCGTCATTATTTATAAAGGCATGCTCACGCCAGCTCAGCTATTCCCGTTTTATCCAGATTTGCTCAACGAAGACTATGAAAGTCATTTGGCGATGGTGCACTCACGCTTCAGCACCAATACCTTCCCCTCTTGGGATCGTGCGCAGCCAAACAGATTTATGAGCCACAACGGCGAGATCAATACGCTTCTAGGTAACGTCAATGCCATGAACGCCCGTGAAGGCGTTGCAGCGTCTACGCACTTTGGCGAGGACATTAATAAGCTGTTCCCTATTGTAGAAGCCAACTGCTCAGATTCTGGCAACTTCGACAACGTCTTAGAATTTTTAATTATGTCCGGTAGAACCCTACCTGAAGCATTGTTAATGATGATTCCCGAGGCATGGCAACAGCACACCAATATGTCCGCTGAAAAGCGCGCCTTCTATGAGTACAACTCTTGCCTAATAGAACCATGGGATGGCCCAGCGTCCATTGCCTTTACTGACGGCACCTGCATTGGCGCGGTGTTAGACCGTAACGGTCTGCGCCCTTCGCGCTACTACATTACTGACGACGACAAATGCATTATGGCCTCTGAAGTTGGGGTAGTGCCGGTCGACCCTGCACGAGTTATAGAAAAAGGTCGTTTGCAGCCAGGGCGCATATTCCTCATCGACTTTGAACAAGGTCGCATGATTCCTGACGAAGAACTGAAATCCGATTTGGCAGCACGCAGACCCTACGCTGCTTGGGTTGAAGAGCAGCGCATAGAACTGACTGACCTTGAGCAACAAAGTGGTCTAGGCCTAAATACAGACACGCTAATTTCTCGCATGCAGGCTTTTGGCTATACCCAAGAAACCATGCAGTTCATGTTGCAGCCAATGATCAAAGAACTCAGAGACCCATTGGGCTCTATGGGTAATGACGCTGCCCTTGCGGTTATGTCTGAAAAGCCGCGTATGCTTTACGACTACTTTAAGCAGCGCTTTGCACAGGTAACCAACCCGCCCATCGATTCCATTCGCGAAGAAGTCATCATGGCATTGGATTGCTATGTGGGCCCTGAGCAAAACCTGCTGCAGTCCGAGCCTGAAAACGCTCACCGACTGCGCGTACCTCACCCTATTTTAAGTAATGGCGAGCTGGCCTCCATTCAAAAGATGGATCACCGGAGCTGGAAGACCTGCACTATAGACATTACCTATGCCGCAGGTTCAGGCGAGCAAGGTCTTAAAGACGCATTAGAGCGCATCAACAATGCAGCCCTGCAAGCAATTGCTGACGGCTTTAGTTTGGTTATTCTCAGTGACCGTGGCATCAGCGATAAACAGGTGCCCATGAGCGCGTTGCTTGCTGTGGGCAGCGTGCACCAGTTCTTGGTAGCCCAGGCTAAGCGCAGCCAAATTGGTCTTATCTTGGAGACCGGCGAAGCCAGAGAAGTTCACCATCACTGCTTGCTAGTAGGTTACGGCGCAGACGCCATTAACCCATACCTGGCATTTGAAGCACTTTGGGATGCCCAGGTACAAGGCGAGTTTGATAGCGTAGCTAACGTAGAAACGCCAGAGGACGTGGTTTACAACTATCGTAAAGCGGTGGCCAAAGGCATTCTTAAGGTCATGGCAAAAATGGGTATCTCTACCCTACAGTCTTATAAAGGCGCGCAAATTTTTGAGGCCGTTGGCCTGGCCAGTGACATCATTGCACAAGCATTTACCGGCACAGCTAGCCGCGTTGAAGGTATTTCACTAAGCGTACTCGCTGAAGAAATGCAGCGCAGACACGGCCTGGGTTATCCCAGTAGAGATGCAACGCCCATAGCGATTTTACCTAACCCTGGTGACTTCCACTGGCGTCGCAACGGCGACACCCACATGTGGGATCCAATTGCTGTCACCAATCTTCAGTCTGCCGTAAGACAAAACAATGAAGATGCATATTGGGCCTTTGCCAAACAGATCAACGAAGAAAATACCCGTAAGGCCACCTTGCGCGGTTTATTAGATTTTCAAGAAGGCCAGCAGCCTGTACCGCTAGAAGAAGTTGAAGCGGCCAGCGAAATTGTAAAACGCTTTGCAACCGGCGCCATGAGCTTTGGCTCTATCAGCGCAGAAGCACACGAGTCATTGGCCATTGCCATGAATCGTTTAGGTGGCAAGTCTAATACCGGTGAAGGTGGCGAAGACGCCAAGCGTTTCACACCTATGGACAATGGCGACTCCAAGCGCTCGGCCATTAAGCAGGTAGCCAGCGGGCGTTTTGGGGTAACCATTAATTACCTCAGCAACGCTGACGAACTGCAAATCAAAATTATTCAAGGCGCTAAGCCTGGTGAAGGTGGTGAGTTACCCGGCGGCAAAGTAGATGATTACATCGCCAGCCTGCGTCACTCTACCCCAGGTGTTGGACTCATCAGTCCGCCACCACACCACGACATTTACTCTATTGAGGACATGGCGCAGTTAATTCACGACTTAAAGAACGCCAACCCGAAAGCACGTATCAGTGTGAAGTTGGGTGCCGAAGTCGGCGTGGGCACAGTAGCCGCAGGCGTGGTTAAAGCCCGCGCAGATCACGTTGTGATTGCCGGTGACTCAGGTGGTACTGGCGCATCGCCACTGACCTCCATTAAGCACGCGGGTGTGCCATGGGAGCTAGGCATTGCCGAAACCCACCAAACACTGGTTATGAACAATTTGCGTTCAAGAGTGATATTGCAAACAGACGGTCAAATTAAGACCGGGCGCGATGTAGCAATAGCGGCCATATTGGGCGCAGAAGAATTTGGTTTTGCCACCGCGCCGCTGATTGCGCTAGGTTGCATCATGATGCGTAAGTGTCACTTGAACACTTGCCCAGTAGGCATAGCGACCCAAGACCCAGAGCTGCGTAAGAAGTTTACTGGATCGCCTGAGCATGTGGTCAACTACCTATTTATGGTGGCTAAAGAACTGCGCATGATTATGGCCGAACTGGGCATACGCACACTCAACGAAATGGTTGGTCGAGTAGACTTGCTGAAAACTGACGAAGCCATCAATCACTGGAAAGCAGACGGTGTGGATTTATCTACTATTTTGGCACCAGCACAGATACCCAACGAATTCCTAGGTGCTTTTGCCATACACGACCAAGATCACGAGTTAGATAAAGCATTGGATAATCAGCTTATTCCGTTGGCAGAACCTGCGCTAAAAACAGGCGCCAAGGTTTATGCAGAATTACCAATCATCAATACCAACCGCGTAGTGGGCGCCATGCTTTCCAATCAGGTTATAGACCAAGTTGGGCCGCAAATGCTGCCAGACGACACCATTCACTTCAAATTTAACGGCAGCGCCGGTCAAAGTTTGGGCTGTTGGTTGGCTAAAGGTATTACCCTAGAAGTTGAAGGTGATGCCAACGACTTTGTCGGCAAAGGCTTATCTGGTGGACGCGTCATAGTCTACCCACCCAAGGTCAGCACCTTTGCCGCAGAAGACAATATTCTTCTGGGCAACGTAGCCCTGTATGGCGCAACTTCGGGCGAAGCATTCTTCCGCGGTGTAGCCGCAGAGCGTTTCTGTGTTCGAAACAGTGGCGCATCAGCAGTGGTAGAAGGCGTTGGTGATCATGGTTGTGAATACATGACCGGCGGTCGAGTGGTTATTCTAGGTGCCACCGGGCGCAACTTTGCCGCAGGCATGAGTGGCGGCATAGCGTACATTTGGGACCCCAAATCTGAGTTCAGCATTAACTGTAACCCAGAGATGGTAGACCTAGACCCAATGGATGAAGCTGGCGACATCGCAGAGCTACAAGACTTAATCCAGAAGCATGCAGATTTGACCGGCTCAGTAGTCGCGCAAAAAATTCTCGCAAACTGGGAAAACAGTCTTGGCGAGTTTGTAAAAGTTATGCCAAAAGACTTCAAGCGCGTGTTAGAACAGCGCCGGCAACAAGTGAGCGCGGGTTAATAACCGCCTTAGTTATAGAAAAGGTTTGAGAAAAGACAATGGGTAAACCCACAGGATTTATAGAGTTTCCACGCAGCGCAGCGCCCTATCGAGCGCCCGCAGACCGGTTATTAGATTTCAAAGAAATTTATACCGACCATGACGTGCAACGATTAAGCACCCAAAGTGCTCGCTGCATGGATTGCGGCGTGCCGTTTTGTCAATCCGAAGAAGGTTGCCCAATTCACAACCTCATTCCAGAGTGGAACGATCTGGTATTTAGAGACCAGTGGAAAGAAGCACTGGACCGCCTGCACCAAACCAACAACTTCCCAGAGTTTACTGGCCGCGTTTGCCCTGCACCTTGCGAGGGCGCCTGTGTACTTGGCATTACCGACCCAGCAGTGACCATTAAAAATATCGAAATGGCGATTATCGACCGCGGCTATGAAGAAGGCTGGGTACTACCCAACATTCCCGCACTACGCTCAGGCAAAACTGTAGCCGTCATTGGTTCAGGCCCAGCAGGTTTAGCCGCAGCAGATCAACTCAACAAAGCAGGTCACAGCGTTACAGTTTACGAGCGTGCAGACAGAATTGGCGGACTACTCATGTACGGTATTCCGAACATGAAACTCGCCAAAGACGAAGTAGTAGAGCGCAGAGTTCAATTACTACGAGAAGGCGGTGTGCAGTTCATCACCAACACCAACGTCGGTGACGGCAAAGATGGTTCAGTAGATATCGCAGCACTAAAGTCATCTAACGACGCTGTGTTGTTTACAACAGGCGCCACCGTACCAAGAGATCTGCCAATAGAAGGTAGAGAGTTCACCGGCGTACATTTCGCCATGGACTTCTTGTCGGCAAACACCAAAAGCCTCTTAGACTCTAAGCACGACGACGACGCCTACATATCCGCCAGGGGTAAAGACGTCATAGTCATCGGCGGCGGCGACACAGGCACAGATTGCATCGGCACCTCGCTACGCCACGGCTGCAAGAGCATCACCAACTTCGAGCTATTCGCCCAGCCACCAGAAGGCAGAGCAGATAACAATCCATGGCCCACATGGCCAAAGATCTTTCGCGTGGACTATGGACACGAAGAAGCAGCGCATACCCAAGGCGCAGACCCCAGAGTTTATTCAATATCCTCGGTATGTTTCATAGGCGATGACGCAGGCAAGTTAACCGGCGTGCGTACCGTACAAGTAGAAATGAAAGACGGTAAGTTTGAAAACGTACCGGGTTCTGAAAAAGATTGGCCAGCAGATTTAGTCTTCTTAGCAATGGGCTTCTTAGGACCAGAACACGTAGCCACAGACACGCTAGGCGTAGACTACGACCAACGCTCTAACTACCAAGCCGTCTACGGCAAGTACAAAACCAATGTAGATAATGTATTTGCAGCAGGCGATTGCCGCCGCGGACAATCATTGGTGGTACGAGCAATCAACGAAGGCAGAGAAGCCGCCCGAGAAATCGACCGGCATCTAATGGGCAGCACCGAGCTACCATAGCCAGCCAAAGACGTGCCAGCACACATCCCTCAGTGATAGTGCTGGCGAGTTGATTCGAACTGGCACGTATAACTGCTCTGAAGTAGCGGCGAGCCAGACCACTTAGGTGAGAGTATTGCCCCACCATCGCAGAGCTAAGCAATGGGTACCCTATCCGATGCACAACCCTAAAACTTTCATTCCTCAAGCAAAAAACAAAAGATGAAAGGCGTAAAGAAAGCCAACCTCCCCACAAAAATATGCCCCGCCTGTAATCTACCGTTCACTTGGAGAAAAAAGTGGGAGAGAGATTGGGAGCAGGTTATTTATTGCAGTAAGCGCTGTAAGAAGTAAGAGACTAAGCGCCCCAGAAATTAACGATAGTTGCAGGCATAGTTTGCTAACGGCCCCAACTCAGCTCACTAGCCGCCACGTCTCATGCACAATCAGACATAAAAATAACAACGCCGAAGAATAAAACGTAAGCGCGAACCCAGCAGCGCGAGATGCAGCACCACTCTTGTAGCCTTTGAAGAATAAGATACGCCTAATAGCAAAGAGCAAGGAACACAACGGCACTGCTAATAACATAGAAACTGGCATTAAGAAGCACCATGCCGCATTTACCGCTACAGCAAGAACAAGCTGCTTACGGGATTTTACAGCAGGCTTTGCAGTACTAAGGAACCTGCCCAGCCTTTAGTTAAGCCACTACCGTCAATCTCATCAGGGCTAAAAAATCGAAAACGCGCCATTCGACCAATAGACACTAACGGTAGTTATTGTCAGATCAGAGGTTGCGCAAATTTCAATGGCTTTCACTTTAATAGAATTCGGGGATTACCCCCTAACGCTCCCTCAGGCAGATGATAAATCACCCTTAAAGATCTCTAATATTGCAACGTCGTCCGAATGGACTTTTGGATAGGCATCAACTCTCTAACCCAAAGCGTGGGTGTTGCGTTAAAGCCTTGCAGCTTTTCTATAAGCAATTGACTGCCTGCTTCTGCGGCTTCTGATGTGGCGTATACGCCATAGGTGAGTACGTAGCGTAGTTGGTTATTTGACTTGTAGCGAAACCGCGCGAATCCGCTTAGAGATTGCGCGTTTACTAAGTCTTGTATTTGTTGAGCGCTGGAAAGGGTGACTATCTGAATTGCGTAGTTTTGTGGGTTTTGCTTAAGCAGCCACTCGGCGTCGTTAATGGTTTGCTGTTTATTGCCGTCGCCATTTAGGATTTCACCTGACGTTGCGGCCAAAGCGTTTGCCCCGTGTAGTGACAACAGTACAACTACAGCACCTAGAACATTACGTGTGTAGCGAGTAAACCTGTTTTTTTGCGGCCGCTTTAGGATTAACAAAATTCTGCCAACGTTTTTTCTAGGGCTACAATGCTCACATCTGCGGCGACTCGTACTGTGCCCATTTGATCCGCAACGACAAATCTTAATTCGCCATCGACTACTTTTTTGTCCATGCCCATGGCTTCGATCATATCTTCTGATTTTAGTTCTAAGCCTTCTAAGGTCACCGGCAGGTTGAGTTGCTGTAGGAGATTTTCAATGCGCTGACAGTCGACTAACGGAAAGTCACTAAACTCTACTGACAACCGGGCCGCCATGACCATGCCTATAGATACGGCTTCGCCATGTAACAACCTGCCATAGCCAAGTAGCTTTTCAATTGCATGACCGAATGTGTGTCCGTAATTAAGAATAGCTCGGCGCCCGCCTTCGCGTTCGTCTTCGCTTACAACGGCTGCTTTTACTTCGCAGGATCGGGTGATGATATGAGTGAGCGCTGACTTATCGCGTTGCACTAACGCTTGGACGTTATCTTCCATCCAGATGAAGAAATCTGCGTCGTAGATAATGCCGTACTTCACTACTTCGGCCAGACCTGCTGCGTACTCTCTATCCGGCAAAGTGCTGAGTACGGAAATATCGGCGAACACGGCTAGCGGCTGATAGAACGCACCGATCATGTTTTTACCAGCGGGATGGTTCACCGCTGTTTTGCCGCCCACGGAGGAATCTACTTGCGAGAGCAGTGTGGTGGGTATTTGAATAAAATCTACGCCGCGCTGAAAAGTCGCCGCGACAAAGCCGCACAAATCACCTACAACACCCCCACCTAAAGCGATTAAACATGTGCTGCGGTTGTGCTTCTTCGCTAAAAGAAAATCCATCACTTGAGTATAGGTGTCTAAGCTCTTATGGCTTTCACCGTCTTGCATTTGAAAGACGTCTACTTGTCTGTTGCCCAAAGCCGCAAGTACTTGCTGAAGATAGAGTGGCGCAATGGTTTCGTTGGTGATCACGGCCACTTGATTGCCCTTGATAAACGGCGCTATGCCATTTGCTAGCTTGGCTGGGTCTGAAAAACCAACGTCGCCGACAAAAATGGGGTAGCTGCGCTCGCCTAAAGACACCATGAGCTTTTGATCGGCTGAAGTTGTTGTGTTTGCTGTATTACTCATTAATTCTTTAAGGACCTTTTATATTGCCAAGTGCGAGGCTTTGTCTATTTTCGCTTTTTGATCTGACGCATAATTTGACGCACCACCGCTGTCGCATTCTGGCGATCTGTAGAAATGCGATAGTCCTCAATCTCTTGATACAGAGGTGCGCGTTTTTCCTTGAGATCTTTCAGCACCTTGCGGGGATCTGCTGATTGCAGCAATGGGCGCTTCTTGTCTTTGTGCGTGCGTGCGTAGAGTTTTTCTAAGGAACTGTCTAAGTGAAAAACCAAACCGCGACCGGCTAAGTTTTGGCGGTTGATTCCACGCAACACTGCGCCACCACCTGTGGCCATGACAATGCCCTGCATCTGAGACAGATCATCTATGACTTGCTCTTCGCGGTCACGAAAGCCTATTTCTCCTTCCACATCGAAGATCCAGGCAATTTCTGCGCCCGCGCGCTTTTCTATCTCATGATCTGAGTCATAAAACGGACGGTTTAAGGCCTCCGCCAATTGCCGGCCAACTGTGCTTTTACCCACAGCCATCAACCCGACTAAAAATATGTTTTGCTCACTCATAGACTATTAGCGCTTATGTGACCGCCCAAAGGCCCTAATTATTCTTCCAATATTAGCTGCAAAGAAAGGCATGGCGTTACGCAAAGATCCACCCTCACAGTAAAGATAGGTAAATCAGAAACTGCCCCGAGCCATTGCTTCAACTGAATGAATTGTAATCTAAAAAGATGGTCGAGGTACGCATATCCGCCTGGGCAAATTCTTCCTCGACGGTTATTGCCTAAGACTAGGTAAATCGCTTTGGGATTAGTGAGCCTTGATGCTCACTGACCGACGTTATGGCAACAGATTGGCGCCGCTCTGAGCGCTGGCACCCATGAGTGGCGCAAAGGCTCCCGCGGAGGGAGCACCCGTGGACGCAGTAGCCGCATCTAGAATGTTCGGAGTGATAAATATGAGTAACTCTTGCTTGTCCTCACGCCGCACTGTTCTTCGAAAGAGCCGGCCTAAGATGGGAATCTTAGCCAACAAGGGAGTTTTCGTTTGCGCGTTATTCCTGTCTTCCTGAAAAATTCCGCCTAATACTAAGGTTTGCCCATTATTCACCAACACCTGGGTCTGAATGGCATTGGTATTGATAGAAGGAATACCGTCATAGATTTGCCCTACGGTATCTTGCTTCACATTGAGCTGCATAATGATGCGCTGATCTGGGGTTATCTGGGGTACTACCCGCAAGCTCAATACTGCATCTTTGAACGAGGTGGAGGTTGCACCACTGCTACTGGCCTCTTGAAATGGAATTTCAACACCCGACTCGATAAGGGCTGGCGACTTATCCGTTGTCACAATACGCGGACGCGCTAAAACCTCGGCGTGGCCTTCGGCGGCCAAAGCTGACAACTCCACGTCGATGGCATAATTGGCCCGGGACAACCCTAAAGAAAAGGTTGTGCTGCCGGCCTGAACAACCGGCAAAGATAAACCCGCTGCAACGGCAATGTTCGATGGAATTATAGGCAACTGTGCGGTGTTGGCGTTACTAGCGGGTTCCGACGCCTGTTTGTAAGCACCCCAACTAATACCCAGCTGTTCGCTAAATGTCTTATTCGCTATCACAATACGCGCTTCAATTGCCACCTGCTGCAGCGGAATATCTAGCTTCTCAATGACCTCCGAAATGGCCTCCAACCTAGGGGCAATGTCCACAACAATGAGTGAGTTCGTACGTTCATCTACCACCCCATGGCCACGCTTAGAAAGTATGCTGTTTTTGCCGAGATTAATCAGCGCCAGCATTCCTTTTGCGTCGCCATAGCGAACTCTGAATAATTGAGTTTCAAGGGGCGCTAGAGTTTCTACACCGCGAGCATTGGCCAGATCAGATTTTTCTTGAGCCACCACCTCGCTCTTAGGCGCTACGATCATTACGTTGTTGTAGCGACGTTGTGCCAAATTTTTGACCCTTAAGATGGTTTCTAATGCATCATCCCAAGAAATATTTTTCAGCCGTAACGACAGGTTACCGGTAACGCTTTCGCTCACCACAAGATTAATGTCGCGCAGATCTGCTAACAGCTGTAGAACACGGCGCACCTCAATATCTTGAAAATCTAAAGTCAGCGGCTGGGCACTTTGAACAGTATGTTCGGTTTCGCTAAGCCCCAACACTGAAACGCGTTGGTTTGAAGCAGGAGAATTTTGCTGAATTAGCCTACGGGCATTTCGCTCGGAGGCCCCCGTCACATTAGCCAACTCACGCGCACCACTAGACACCTGAGTCCAAGAATTGTTAGGTGTCAGGACTAGCACTATGAAGAACAACCAGAAAAGGGCCTTGCCGAGAAGTTCTTCAGGCAGCAAAGGCGTAATGTGCTGAGCTGTCTTCATAAGCCGCTCTTTAGTTTCATCATTTAGTTGCTCTGTCATTGGCGTTTTTGCGCGCCCTTGTATGCCCCTTTGTATTAGCCTTTGTATTCGCCTTTGTATGCAGCTTTGTAATTGCCCTTGGGTAATCAGCCGTAGGCCGCAATTGCAGGCGGACCAAACCAGTATCGTCTTTCCCAAATTGAGATTTTGAGATTTGAACTTTGGCAACGGACGAGGCCCTGCCCAAGGATAAATCTCTGGGTTTAGAGACAGAATTTTCTGCGGTCAATGCAAGTGTGCCGGCTTCCACCTTAAGCACTCTAAGCCTTGCAGGTGTGACGACGTCACCAACTTTTAGCATATGAATTTTATTGTCTGGGGCTTTCACTAGTGCGAGAGCGGCACCTACTTGAGCAATGGTGCCAACAAGTACTAAGTCGGTAATTTGCCAATGTGATAGTCGAGCGCGTGGCAATTGAGCTGTCCACTCTCCTTGGCCCCCAGTGAGCCGAAGGGGTTCTTCTAGTGCGGCATAGGCAAAAGGGTTGCGCAGGCCTGGATCTGCCAAAACTGGGGGGACTTCAGCCTGTGCAGAAACGCTCAAAGAACTGAAAGCAAAAACATTCGCTAAAACCGTCTTATTTCCTCGAAAAGTCAGCACTAATGTTGGCCAATTGCCTGATCGTTTACTTCGCTCTGGGATTTAGCCAGCATTTCGCCGGCAACTTCACCGTGGAAAAAGTGCAACTTCAGCCGCAAACGAGCATTAAGCAGAGGGCTTTTTTCATCTCCGGTAATTGCAATTTCTTCTATTACAGCAACATAGGATGATTGCGCAATGCGCAGCAAAAATTCCAAAAGTTGGTAGTACTCAGCGTATAGAACCAAGTCAAACTTTTGTGTCAAAAACTGGTTTGATGTAGAAGCAGTCTCTTCTGCGTCACTCGCGTCAAATTTTGACAGTCTGGACGCTTGGGTTGCTATAGGTTTGATGCTCTTAATCTGCAGGGCCAAGGCGTCGGACAAAACACCCAAGTACGTCAATGTTAGGGCAACCTCATTCTGACGCGGAAATTGAGCAAGATTATTTTCGTAAACCACCACTTCGCTGGCAAGCTGCACCGCCCTTCTCTGAGCGGCATTTACACTATTGGCTAATTGCTGCTCTAACCGTTGTAACTCAGATATAGGTGCCCGCTCGGCAGCTTGTGTAACGGCTTTATGCAGCAATACCGGATAGGCGGAAAGACAGGCGAGCAGAATAGACAAAAACCAGATGAGTACTCTTGTTCGAATTGATAACAGAGCAATGCGATTGGGAAAGTCCGTTAGGTAATGGGGGGCATTAGCATACTCACCGATATTCATATGGAACCCAAACCCGATGCGCCTAAGTCTTCGCCATAGATACGAAATCGCACTGGATTTGCCTGCGTTGGTGATAATGGCCTAATTTTCGCAGAACCCTTTTTTTCATCGCGACGCTCAGTACTGAGCAACTGCAGGGGGAATTTTCCGCCCGCAGCGTAAACATTACTCATCAGCTGGGCCACCACTTGATGGGAATCTGCTATGCCAGTTACGGTTAATCCATCAGTACTGAAATTGACCTCTATATAGCGAGCTCTAGCGGGCATTGCCTGAGCCAGTGTGAGCAAAACCTCATAGCCTCCTTTCCGGGAATCTAACAAAGTTTGCAACGTGCCAACACCAGCTAAAATCTTAATGTTAGCTTGCGCACTGTCAGTGAACCCTTGCAGGGAGAATTGGTAATTCGCTATATTTTCTTTTAGGCCTAAGCGTTGAACCGATTGTTGGTTAACGCTTTGCTGCATACGCACACCAGCGACAGCGAACAGAATCCAGATCATTACCCACCCCATAACGAGCCAAACTAGAAACAGCCGACTAGCCCGTTGCCGTTGATGTTTACGCCCGGGTGCTAGATTGATTTCAAGCACTGGCACAATCACTCTGGGCGAGGTTCGCTGCCAGTTCAGCCCGCGTAGCGAAAGCAAAGTACTCCGGAAGATCTTCAGCCAAACCCAAAGCCAAACCCAACGCAACCAACCAGTCCACATGGTTAGACTGACCTGATATCACCCCAGCGGCACCACGGGACAACATTGGAAGCTGGGATAACAACTGAGGGGTAAAGGCGTGTAGGCCAATATCTAAGGAGCCAATCACTTCTTTGACAGTAGTGCTCAGCAACTCACCATGACCAGATACAACAATGTCCTGCAGGTCGGCTCCGGCCCAGCCAATGCAGGCGTTTAAATAAGATTGCAGGGCATCGCTGGTTAAATCAGTGTGGCCTTCTAACCTTTGCTGATGCTCTATCAACAGTACTGAAGCAAGGTCATTTTCCAGACTTATCCAGATCCATATTCGTCGCACCAGGCGTCTTGCTAATATTTGATCTATATAGCCAATGGCCCTGAGTGCGGCATTGATACTCGGCTCTAGCACCTGCAAACGCAGATGCAAATTCTTCAGCAACTGTTCGCGCGAATTAATGTCACCACGACGACAGGCCACCATTACCAATTCTTCTTTCAGTTCATCTTTCAGTTCATCTTTCAGTTCAGGCTGGCCCTGACTGCCACCGACTGGGCTATCGGCGGGAGTAATGCCCGGATCAATCAGATACATCAAGAAAGCCTGATTTATGGGTATTGGTAAGGTTAGATCTTGTTCGCTTATCAATTGCTGAGTCAACACAAGTGCCTGATGGTCTTGCAGCACCATGGTTTGTTGGTTTTGAGGAAGAGGGTCAAACTGATCCTGCCAATTAGCCCCAAAGTAAGTGGCCACTGGGCCCAGTGGCAATTGAAAGACTAAATGTGGCTCTATCGATAAGGACACTTCTTTCAGCCCACCGTTTGCTTTCTGAATAGCCACGGCAAGAGCCTTAGCCAACTCTTCTTGCTGGCGAATTTCACCATTGAGCGCACCCCTGGAGGCATGGGATCTATGCACTAAGGACTCGATGCGCCAAAACCCAGCTGAGCTGACCTTTGTTCTGGGCAAATGCTTCAGGCGGAGCGGATGATGCCCCAGCAACTTTAAGTAACCGTTATTCAGACCATTTCTACATGTCCAAGCGCTTCGGTACAGAGCGTATAAAACCGTCCAGTAGAGGAATGGCGAATTGCGTCGCCAAACTAACTCCACGAGCTTTATGCCTTGGGACGTAACATCAATACTCACTCTTGCCCGAGGCGACATAAGCTTACGTAACCTGAACAAGGGATTCACAAAACTGATCTATTGGAACTGGGCATTGCTATTTAACTCCGCTACTTTTAGCGACACTATTTTTGACTCCACTACTCTTTTAAATTATCGGCTCCTTTTAATTAGCAGCTCTTTTTAGTTAACGGCTCTTTTGCTTAACTAGTCTTTTACTTAACTGTTCTTCTGCTTAACTACTCCTTTAGCTATTAGAAGATTTTAAGGCGTTTATTAGCTACTCCTTTAAATAGCTACTCCTTTCAATAACTACTCTTCTGATTAACTACTCTTCTGATTAACTAAAAGTGGTCCGCCACTAATAGTCCACTGCCAATCGACGGCCAATCGACGGCCAGTAGCTCAGGGTTTTTATTCTCGATGATCGAGTGCAAAACTCACATCGAGAAGGCTCACAGTTCTGTGCGCCTTAGCCTGTATGCAATTGAGTTTCAGGCCGTAGATGTGTCGGCATTACGCCGCTTCTACCAAACACCTTAAACACAAACGCTGAGTACACACTTTAGATACACAACTCAGGCACCCTTTTTGACTGAAACCTTAGGGTATAACCTGCTCATAAAGGGCATTTGCATTGCTTAGGGTCTGCCTTAATCACCTACCATTTAGACAAAGAATAGTTCGCCACTGTTGCTACCTGCCTAGGGTTGGTTATGATTGATCAGCTCTGCGAAAAACCTTATCGAATATCATCATGGCAACGTCTCCTCGGCCCAGCCGAAAGCGCAAATTTCTTTTATTTCTCATCAATTTGGGTGTGAGTTCGCTGTGCGCGGTAGGTATTGGCTTGGCCGGTATTTATATTTATTTGGACCCGCAAATCCCCAAAGCGGAAACCTTCCGCAATGTAGAATTCCAAACCCCGTTACGGATTTACGCTAATGGTGGCGAGCTAATTGGCGAATTTGGCGAGCGTAGGCTAATACCTATTTCTATAGAAGATGTGCCTAAGCACTTTATCAACGCTATTTTGGACACTGAAGACAAGCGCTTCTATGAGCATAACGGCATAGACTATATTTCGTTGACTAACGATATTTTCCAGCTTATTGGCGGCATCATCGCACCCTCAGGCGCTAAGGCTGGCGGTGCTAGCACCATTACCATGCAGCTTGCGCGCAACGTGTCTTTTACTCTTGAACGCAAATTTCTAAGAAAGTTCAAAGAAATGCTTTTGGCTCTTAAAATTGAGCAAGAATTGAGCAAGGACGAAATTCTGGAGCTGTACATCAACATTGTGCCCTTCGGCAAAAGAGCCTATGGCGCAGAAGCCGCTGCACTGACCTACTATGGCCAATCGCTCAAAGACCTGAAGTTGGAACAACTGGCTATGCTTGCCGGTATTCCGCAACGACCCGAAGCGGGCAACCCCATTAACGGTCCCACCTGGGCACTACGCCGACGCAACCAGGTACTGGGGCGAATGCTCAATCAAAACTCGATCACTCGAGCCGAATACGACCAAGCGACAGCAACGCCACTGAGTGCCCAGGTTTATGCGCGGACCTTGGACCTAGCCAGCCCCTACGCCGCAGAGTGGGCACGTCAGCAAGTAACTGGGAAATTCCCGGACCTATATACCGGCGGCTACGAAATTTATACGACACTAGATGTCGGCATGCAGTCAGCAGCGGTTGCAGCAATGCGCAACGGATTAGAAAAATACGACCGTGGTCATGGCTATCGTGGCGCGGAAGCCGTTGCTTCCCAAGAGGTGATGAATTTGATCGCAGCGGAATTTCCGCCAGAGCAAGAACTGGCTCAAGCGCCAGTAACCGGTGATATTCCAGGCGAGCTTAACCAACCCATTAAGCAAGAAATTAGCGAAGAAATTTTGGCTCCGCTTGGCGACCTACAAATTTTCGCCGACATGGTGCCAGCAATTGTCACCAAAGTAGGCGCCCAAGAAGCCATAGCTTATACGTTGGATGGACAAGCTCATGCCATTACGCGACTGAATACGTTATGGGCCAGGGCCTATGTGGACGTCGACCGCCGAGGGCCACCACTGACTTCCATAGGTGAAGTTGTTGCCGTGGGCGATATTATCCGTTTACAGAAGCGCGTTTTAGACACAAACCTTGAGGAGTCTTGGCAACTGGCGCAGCTGCCAGAAATACAGGGTGCGTTGGTATCACTAGATCCGGAAAGCGGCTATGTGAAAGCCATGGTTGGTGGTTACGACTTTTACCGCAATCAATACAACTACGCATTGCAGTCAAGCCGCCAGCCGGGTTCTGGCTTCAAGCCATTCTTGTATTCAACGGCAATCGCCAACGGCGTAACCCCAGCCGACATATTTCTTGATGCACCACTGGTTTTTGACGACAAAAATTTAGAATCTCAATATCGACCGGACAACGACAACAACCGTTACAACGGCCCAACACGTTTGCGCGAGGCGCTGTACCGGTCCATTAACTTGGTCTCCATGCGGGTACTCTTGCGCGTGGGCGCGAGCAAAGTGATTAATCATGTAAAGCGTTTTGGCTTCGATACCAGCACCTTCCCGCGCAACACCCAGCTTGCAATAGGCGGTGGCACAATGACTGTAGCGCCCTTAGATATGGCCAAAGCATACGCTGTGCTGGCCAACGGCGGCTATCTGGTGGAAGCGCAAATTATTGATCGTATTGTGAATCAAAATGGCCAGGTGGTATTCGTCAATCAATCACCAAAGGTTTGCCGTAACTGTGCAGTAGATGAAGAACCCGTAGCCAACACCGCCGCAACAAGGCGCCGATCTCTTGCTGCTGACCCAACCGACTGGCTGATGAATAACAACTCTATTGAAGACCTTGTACAGGCCATCAGCCAGACCTCAACCAAGCCAAAATATGCGCCGCGTGTATTAGACGAGCGTAACGCTTTTATCATGCAGTCCATGCTTAGAGATGTCGTGAAAAGAGGTACTGGGCGCCGGGCCCTTGTACTCGAACGCGGCGACCTTGCCGGCAAAACTGGCACCACCAACGACGCCGCTGACACTTGGTTTAATGGTTTTAACAGCAGCCTAGTAGCCAGCGTATGGGTCGGTTTTAGCGATCAAAATCCGTTAGGCAGCAATGCCTACGGTTCAAATGTGCCGCTGCCCATCTGGATAGACTTTATGCGCGAAGCATTGGTGGATATACCCGAGCTTTTACCCAGCCAACCTGCTGGCATAGTGACGCTAAAGGTTGATCCCAAAACAGGCGAGGCCGTGTCGCCATCGAACCCTCAAGGCATTTCCGAGATATTTCTCGCCGAGACCGCGCCCACTGTAGAAGAAGGCAACAACCAAGGCAGCGGCGAGCAAGAAAGCATTCGGGCAGTAGATTTGTTCTAGGTAAGTTGGGTCGGATTAGTGCGCGATGGCACGCTCCAATTACTGAATAACCTTAATAAGGTCTCCGGCTCTTGGCTCACCTCTGGGGTGGTGACCATTAATCACTCGCAAAGTTTCCTCCCCATCTACTTTGATAGACATTTTGGCAGCAAGCTTTGCATAGGTGTCGCCGGGACGGGCTTCTACTAAAGCAATACTCTGCTTATTAATCAGACGCAGATCATCTGCGGACATAGCACGAAACGACATCACCATATCTTTAAAGAGTTTTTCAAAGGCAACAGGATCGCCCTTGTCCTTAAGTTCTCCATTAAATACGTAAACCCCATTTTCCTTATACAACACCGCAATCTTGCGCAGCTTCGGCGTCTCACCCGGCACTTTTATAGAGGCCAAATAACCAGCATAGGGACCCGCCTGAATTTCTTCGCCATTCTCTAAATCATCACGGCGCAGAGTTTTGGTCAAATATTCTTCAGGGGTTTGAGGTTCAGCAGGCAGCGCGGTTCGCCTAGCGGACATGTTGCCCTCGCCATTTGGCTCGTTGCCAAAGACTTCCGAGGACGTAGCCTGAACATTCCAGCCTTCTGGAAAAGCAATTTTAAGCCTCAGTGCGCCGTGGTAATAAACACCTTCGTGAACAACACCTGTGGCAGATTCATCACCAAAGCGCAGCCCCGCCAACATTGCATAGTATTCACGTTCAGGTTCCGGCAAATCTACCAGCTGCAAATGCTGAGACTGCTCAACCAATTCATTGAGGCGTTTATTGTGGGCCGGGTGACTACCCAGCAAACCATGGTAAATGGTGGGTGCGTTTTTTACCGAGCGCTGAAAATCGTCGTGATCGCGCAACTGTTGAATACTTGCCAATAACGCCCGAGGGTCATATCCAGCGCGCAAAATAAGGTCGGTGCCTATCTCATCGGCCTCTAACTCGTGCTCACGACGATAACCCGCCAACGCCGTTGCGCTAATGGTATTGGCCAAACCATAAGTTGCGCTAGAACCTGTAGCAAAGGTACCCAAGAAACCTAGGATTTTGCCCAAGCGACCTCTGTTTACAGTGCGCTTAGTATGAGCACCAACCACGTGACCAATTTCATGACCAAGCACCGCAGCCAACTCATCTTCATTATTAAAGAAAGCCAAAATACCGCGAGTGACAAAAATGTATCCGTCTGCTGTAGCCCACGCATTAACAATAGGCTGATCCACCACCACAAAGGTATAAGTCCGTCCTGCATGGGGCGAAACCGAAAGTAAACGCTCACCAATCTCGGTGACATATGCCTGCCACTCATCATCTGGATAAATAACCCCCTTCTCGACAAACTCGTTATATATCTCAGCGCCGACGCCAGCATGGACGGGCGCGGGGAAGGCAGCAAAAGACAATAACGCCAGAGTTACAAGGCAACTTAAAACGCGATTTGCATAACTAGAGGCAGAAAGATGTTTGATCATTTAACAGTGCTCAAAATTAGACAGCAAAGTAGGCAAAACTCAAAAACGCACAGACCGTAAGGATATACAGACTAAATCAGGAAAGGGAGGCGCAAAGGCATCAATTACCATTTTCGGCGACAGGAGGTTTTAAACAGTGGAGCAAAACGTATAGAAGCCATAGGTATTGCAGTAGCGCGCACCAAAAATGAACAAAAAAAGTTGGCGCAACATGGCATCATTGATGATCGACAAAATCTAACTAATGCAGGAGGAATCCGCATTGGTAGCAGCATTCAGGTGAAACTCTTTGCAGTAAGGGTTCAAAAGAGCTGTGCACGCTGAGGAAGACTAAAAAATATTAGCGGTGAATTTATTGTTCCAAACCAGCCACCTAATTCTAGCCATTTAGATCTAGCCATTTAAATCTAGCCATCTAACTCTAGATTGATGATGCAATATTTGGAAAATCACAAATCAAAGACAGTGCCGATACTTAGATACCAAGATGCAAAAAAATCTATTGTATGGCTGTGTAAAACATTTGGTTTTGAGGTATTTTTAGAGGTGGCTGGCAAAAATGAAGCGGTAGAACATGCTCGTTTAGTTCTAGGTGACAGCATGGTAATGATTGCTTCTTTTGGTCGTGATGGCGATTTTGAAAATAGCTTTGTATCACCAGTAGAAGTTGGCGGTGTTACGCAGTGCACTTCGATCTATGTCGAGGATCCAGAGAACATCTATAAAATGGTCATTGAGGCTGGTGCCGAAATAATTGATAAGCTCGCTGAGTTTCAGTTTGGTGGTAGGACATTCAGCTGCAAAGACATTGAATCTAACGTATGGATCTTTACTAGCCATAATCCATGGGGGAAATTTTGGTAAGCGTACCTAACAAACTGCTCGATCTGACTTCCACTGCGTTGCTCGTCTTGTACGCCTCGCCACCCTCGCCACCCTCGCCACCCTCGCACAAAAACAATCAAACGCGTTCCGCCAGCATAGCTGGGGGTTAGGCATCCGTGGTGCGAATTGAGATACGAGATGAACGTCCCGCTGACTACTCCAAGGTTGATGATCTTATTCGGGCCGCATTTAATGGCGATGCCCAGGCGCAAATAGTAACTGCGCTACGCGAATCTGATGAGCGTTATATTTCGCTAGTAGCTGAACAAGATGGCTTGCTCGTTGGACATATATTCTTCTCGCCGATTGAATTCGAAGAAGGCTTTAACCACCAAAGTTGCCAATTGTCACCGATTTCTGTTTCACCTACCGAGCAAGGAAAGGGAATAGGTGGCGAGTTGATAAGCGCTGGCCTAGAGCGATGCAAAATTAATGGTTGGAACTCAGTTTTTCTGTTAGGTAATCCTGCCTATTATTCTCGTTTCGGTTTCATGTTCGCTAGTGAAATCGGACTACACTGCAATGGTTCGCTCGATCCATATTTACAATACGTCGAACTAGAATCAGGAGTACTGAATGACTGTCACGGTCTTATATCATTTCATTCTGCATTTAATCCGCCAGATACCTAACACTCAGCTGAAGTCTCTTCGATTCATCGCTGGACGCGCTAACACAGCGTATGCCCCACTGATGGACTGCCTCGACTAAATGGCCTTTCGAGCTTTATTAAAATCGAACGGTTCTGCCATAGTCTATTCGCCACACAGCGTTAGACTGCAAATCGGAGAATTGCTACAGAATTTCTAAAGGTCGGAAAAAACAGAGTATTACTAGGTGCCCCACCAGAACGGTGAGGCGAACAGACTATCTGGCACAAATCAGAAGGCCCAGATAATGGGCCTAGAAAAGTGGTCTAGCTACCGCCGCTGCTTCTTTTAGCGAATCGCTGACGGTACTTCTCTACACGACCACCAGTGTCTAAGATCTTCTGCTTACCGGTGTAGAAAGGGTGGCAGCTTGAGCAAACATCCAAGTGGAGGTCTTCTTTAAGCGTAGTGCCAATTTGGAGTTCAGCGCCGCAACTACAAGTTGCCTTCACGATGTTGTACTCAGGATGTATTTCAGGCTTCATAGCGGCTAACCGTCATCAAAATTTTAAGGTCGCAGAGTTTAACAGAAGCCGACTCATTGGCAACCTCGCGTTGGGATAATATAAATACTAAGTAGCCGCGCCCCTCCCAAACTTTACCTTCTTTTCCTCACCCAATAACCCCCAATCTCGCAATCTTTCTTCCCCGGGCTTCGCACTTGGCTCAACTCTCCGTAGAATGCCCTATGAATCAGGCAAATCGAATTATCCAAGTAGCTGTTCCGCGCCCATTGCACGCGGTCTATGACTACAGTGTGCCTGAGGATATGCCCATTCCTAACGTAGGTGCTCGCCTGAGCGTGCCTTTTGGTCGCACTCAGACCATTGGTGTTTGCGTTAATGTTGACGTCACCAGTCCACATAAAAGCCCTAAGCCGATTACCGCAATAATCGACGATGACGCAGCTATTACCGGTGAGCTACTGGACTTGGCCCATTGGATGAGTACCTATTATCACCACCCTCTGGGTGAGGTGTTGGCAACCATTTTGCCCAACGCTGCGCGCAAAGGTCTGCCCTTCGTTTTGGAGGAAGAGGACTTTTGGCACTTGCTTCAAGCTCAATACACCAATGCTCGCGCACCAAAGCAAACTGCTCTTGTTGAATATATGAACCAGCAATTGCTGGAATACCCGGTAATTTCGGGTAAGGCGTTGGTTGAGGCTGGTTTTAGTCGCGCCATGATCAACAAGCTGGCGGAGTTAGAAGTTATAAGCCGTGTTTCTGCGGCGACCCGGCGCGAACTTGCCGCGAAAGCACCGGCCTTGGACGCCAGTGCTGAGCAAATTGCTGCCATCGACGCCATTGAGGCAGCGGCTGGGCGCTTTGAGGTTTTACTTTTAGAAGGTGTTACCGGCAGCGGTAAAACGGAAGTGTACTTACAAAGTATGGCGCCGGTGTTGGCTCGGGGCGGTCAGGTGATGGTGCTTGTGCCTGAGATTGCGCTTACGCCGCAAACCTTGGCGCGTTTTGAGAAACGCTTTGGCCAAGTGGGTATGCTGCATTCGGCGTTAACCGACAAGCAGCGCTTGCAGACTTGGCTGCGTTGCCGGGATGGCGAGCTGAATATTTTGATCGGTACGCGCTCTGCCGTGTTCACGCCCTTTAAACAATTGGACCTTATTATTGTTGATGAGGAACACGACAGCTCTTATAAGCAGCAAGAGGGTTTACGTTACTCGGCTAGGGATCTTACCGCCAAGCGCGCCCATAGCCTTGGCATTCCCCTGGTGCTGGGCTCTGCCACGCCATCGCTAGAATCTCTATATAACGTAGCACGCAAGCGTTACACCTTGCTCAAGTTACCCCACCGAGCCGGCGGCGCCAGCATGCCTTCCTATCATTTGATCGACTTGCGCGGCCAAAAACTCCAGGACGGTTTTTCTAGAACTTTAATCGATGTGATTCGTCATCACTTGACCGCGAAAGGTCAGGTGCTGATTTATCTGAATCGTCGCGGCTTTGCGCCCACCCTGCTGTGCCAGTCCTGTGGCTGGCAATGTCATTGCTCAGATTGCGATGCCAAGCTCACTCTGCACCGCTCGCCTGCGCAAATGATTTGCCATCACTGCATGCTTAAGTTCCAAATTCCTGAACTCTGCGAACACTGCGGGCAGCCGGGTCTTTTACCTGTGGGTCTTGGCACCCAGCGCGCAGAAGATGCCGTGGAGGCATTGTTTCCGGAAGTGCCCATTTATCGGGTCGACCGCGATACCACTCGTACCAATCGGCAATTGGGGGAGCAGTTGGACAAAATCAACGAGGGTTCTTCCTGCATTATGGTGGGCACGCAAATGCTTGCCAAAGGCCACCACTTTCCGTCGGTGACTCTAGTAGTGGTGCTGAATGCCGACAGTGGTTTTTTAAGCCCAGATTTTCGCGCGCCGGAGCGCACCGCTCAGTTGGTTGTTCAGGTCGCTGGCCGAGCTGGAAGGGCCGAACGTCCGGGTGAGGTTTGGATTCAGTCCTATCAGCCAGACAACCCAATGCTCACTAGACTAATTGAGGAAGGCTACGACGGTTTCGCTCAGGAAGAGCTGAAAACCCGAGAGGGCGCGGGCCTACCGCCCATTTTACCCATGGCCATGCTTCGGGCGGAAGCAGAAGATGGTCGTATTGCCCTAGATTTTCTGCAAACCTGCAAAAACACCTTCACTGGCATGGGGCAAAAACAGGTGGAAGTTATGGGCCCAATACCTGCGCCCATGGCACGTATTGCCAACAGATTTCGCTACCAATTAATGCTCATTGCGCCCAGCCGTAGCCAACTGCACCAACTATTACATGGTCTTGGCAGACCCAAGGTGCCGGCTCAGTTGCGGTGGTCTATTGACGTTGATCCCTACGACGCGTTGTAAGCCAGCTTGCTCAATTTCATTCGTCACTTTCAGTTATCCCTGTTCGCCTCTGGGTGCCGCGGCCTGTATCATTATTGGTTACAGCTGCATCCCTAACTTGTACCTTACAAATACCTAACTACTACCTAGCTAATACCAATGACAAAAGATTTCGCCGAACGCAACAATCCACGCAAACGCAAACCCGCGGCTCGCAAACCGGCGAAACGGCGCACGCCTACAAAAAGCAAATTGACTTTTCACGCGCCGAGCTTTTCTTCTGGCGCCTTGGTGGGTGCGGTTGTCGTATTAGTTGCAGCATATGCCCCGGAAATGATCGGTACGTCGACACCTACGCCCAACAATGCGGTAGCGACAAAAGAAACAGCGACAATTAGCTTTGAATTTCCTCACATATTGAAAAACAACGAAGTGGCGGCTAATCCTGACACCTACTCGGCGCCACCGGTAAGTACGGATAAGGCAAAGGTTTATAGAATTCAGGTGGCATCATTTAGAAAGGAAGATGACGCTAATATGTTAAGAGCAAAGTTATTGCTCACGGACCTGCCGAGTACAATTGAAGCATCGGAAATATCTGGCGAAACCTGGTACCGGGTGGTGGTTGGTCCGTTCACTAAAGAGGTCGATGCTGACCGCGCAATGACCCGCCTACGACAACAAAATTTTTCCGCAATACGGCTTAACTAATTTTGCCTTTAGACATAATACTTTGCAGCCGGGCAGCCGGGCAGCCTTGGCAATTGAATTGTCCGTCCTGCAACCCCACTATTATATAGCTCCTAACTTGATCTAATCTGAGAACCATCAATGCAAGAATTTCATGGTACGACCATTTTAAGCGTACGTAACGACAACCAAGTCTGCGTTGGCGGCGACGGCCAAGTGTCATTGGGCGATACCGTGATGAAAGGCAACGCCATTAAAGTGCGTAAACTCTATCAAGAACGCGTCATTGCTGGTTTTGCCGGCAGTACCGCTGACGCCTTTACGCTGTTTGAGCGCTTTGAAGCAGCGCTAGAAAAATATCACGGACAGCTTGCTCGAGCTGCCGTTGAATTAGCTAAAGAATGGCGCACAGATCGTGCTCTGCGCAAACTTGAAGCCATGCTCATTGTGGCTGACACCACAGCGACCTTGTTAATCAGTGGTAACGGCGACGTAATCGAACCCGAAGCTGGCATTTTGGCCATTGGTTCTGGCGGCAACTTCGCGCGGGCAGCGGCCATTGCCTTGGCTGAAAATACCCAACTGCCTCCAGCAGAGGTTGTAGAAAAAGCGTTGGGCATCGCTGGCGATATTTGTATTTATACCAACCACTCTTTCACCATCGAGACGCTTAGCATTAGCCAAGCTGCCGATTAAGGCCTGTAACTATGAACAACCTGCAACAACTGACACCGGCCGAGATTGTCGATGAGCTTGATCGCCATATTATTGGCCAAAGTGAGGCCAAGCGTGCTGTAGCCATTGCTCTACGCAACCGCTGGCGACGACTACAACTGACAGCAGACCTGCGCGATGAGGTCAGCCCGAAGAACATTTTGATGATTGGCCCCACCGGCGTGGGCAAAACCGAAATAGCTCGCCGTTTGGCCAAACTGGCCAATGCACCCTTTATTAAGATAGAGGCTACCAAGTTCACGGAAGTGGGCTATGTCGGGCGCGACGTGGAATCTATCATTCGCGACCTTATGGAAACTTCCATTAACATGTTGCGCGAGGAGCAGATGCAGGCGGTACAAACCTCTGCGGAGGATCGTGCCGAAGATCGCATTTTAGATATTTTGCTACCAGAGCCACGCAGTGAAGGCGAGGACAAGCCCGCCAGTGGTGAATCTAGCACTAGGCAAATGTTCCGTAAAAAACTCCGTCAAGGCGAGTTGGACGACAAAGAAATTGATATAGATCTTGAGCAGGTGAACATTGGTGTAGAAATCATGACCCCACCGGGCATGGAAGAAATGACCAGCCAATTGCAAAACATGTTCAGCAACATGGGTCAGGGCAAAAAAAGTAGCCAGCGCCTGACTATAAAGGAGGCTTTGAAGAAGGTCCGCGAGGAAGAAGCCGCCAAGCTGGTCAACGAAGACGAGATAAAGAGTCAGGCAGTAACTGCTGTGGAACAAACGGGCATCGTCTTTATTGATGAGCTAGATAAAGTGGCAAAACGCTCGGAGACCACCGGGGCAGATGTGTCTAGAGAAGGCGTGCAAAGAGATCTACTGCCGTTGATTGAGGGCTGTACTGTCTCCACCAAATACGGCGTCATCAAAACCGACCATATTTTGTTTATTGCCTCTGGAGCATTTCATCTGGCCAAGCCTTCTGATCTGATTCCAGAGTTACAAGGCAGATTGCCTATCAGGGTAGAGCTGAGCGCTTTAACCCCGGAAGATTTTGAACGCATACTGACTGAACCTAAGGCTAGCCTCACTGAGCAATACCAAGCGTTAATGGCCATAGAGGGCGTGGAGCTTGAGTTTGCTAAAGAAGGCATAGCGCGCATTGCCCAGCTCGCTTGGCAGGTTAACGAAGGCACCGAAAACATTGGCGCTCGCCGCCTGCACACGGTTTTGGAACGACTGCTGGAAGAACTTTCTTTTTCTGCCAACAACCTAGCGGATACTAAAATCAACATTGACGAAGCTTATGTAAATGAGCATTTGGCTAATTTGGTCAGTAACACCGACCTATCCCGGTTTATTCTTTAGAGGCTGTGATGCAAGCACCAACACATATCACTTATCATAAAATTGCTCACGTACTAGAAATTCGCTGGGAGGATGTAACCTTTAATCTGCCCGCAGAGTTGTTGCGCGTTTACTCGCCCTCTGCTGAAGTGCGCGGGCACTCTAGTGAAGAACGAAAGTTACAAACTGGCAAAAAGAATGTCGGCATTAAGCAAATTGAAGCCGTCGGTAATTATGCGATTCGTATTACCTTTGACGATGGTCACGACACCGGCATATTTGCTTGGTCTTATCTGCAAGAGATCGGCACCAACCAAGATACCTTTTGGCAAGATTACTTAACCGACCTAAAGCAGGCCAATGCATCAAGATTACCAAATATACCGGTCAATCAATGGTCGCCAAAAAGCTGACCGTTACGTATGGTCTGCTGACCCTAGTGATGATACGGGCTAACTGGTTCTGAAAAAGTCCTTAAACAGAATCGAAAAGTGTTAAACAAACAAAGATAAAGCCAGCATATGTCTGATGTAAAAGAGAGCCCAGAAGTAACAAACCACGCTGAAGAAGTTAACTTCGGTTATCAAAAGGTTTCTCCCGCAGAGAAAACCAAGCGCGTGGGCGAGGTGTTTAAAGCCGTCGCAGACCGTTACGACGTTATGAACGATCTTATGTCCTTTGGCACCCACCGCATTTTCAAGCGCATGGTGCTACAAATGTCAGGCGCTCGAGCAGGCCATAACATATTGGACTTGGCCGGCGGCACCGGTGACATGGCGGCTTTGTTTGCACCAGTTGTCGGTGAAACTGGGCGGGTGATATTAACCGACCTCAACGAGCCGATGATGCGCGTGGGTCGTAACAGGCTTATTGATGAAGGCCTCTCTCAAGTGCAATTTTGTCGCGCCCCTGCAGAAGCATTGCCCTTTGCAGACAACACCTTCAATTGTGCTTGTATCAGCTTTGGTATTAGAAACTTCACTGACAAAGACCAAGCGTTGAGCGAATTACTACGCGTACTCAAACCGGGCGCGCCGCTATTGGTATTAGAGTTTTCCAAACCAGAAGGTCCGCTATTAGAATCTGCTTACAAAGTTTTTCAAACTCTTTGGCCGCCGGTTGGCAAATTTTTTGTCGGCGATGCCCAGCCCTATCAATACTTAGTAGATTCAATTCGCGTACACCCAGACCAAAAAGCATTGAAGCAAATGTTTGAAGATGCCGGGTTTGAAGAAGCCCAATACCACAACTTAGTAGGCGGCGTGGCGGCAATCCACCGCGGCGTTAAACCTTTGGCTGCTGACTAAATTATTAACATGGCTTTTCCAAGCAGCGACATCCTCGACAAATTTTTGGCAGATTTTGTCAATGCTATCTGCCGCCAAGCGGCTGATTTAGACCCCGGTCTGCAAAGAAAGATGGCGCCCATCGCAGGGCAAGTCATTGAGATTAGATGCACAAACCCAGAAAAAATTTGGCACCTAACCTTGGGTGAAAAAAGCATTGAACTGCATAACGGCCCGGCGACTAGTCCAAACGTAGCCATCCAAGGCAGCGCGCCAGCTTTGTTCAAAGCTATGGGCGGCAGCTCTTCCGAAATTCAGATTGATGGCGACGAAACGCTGCTGTTAGAAGTGAGCGAGCTGGTAAAAAACTTCTACCCGGATTTGGTCACGCCGTTGGCAGCGGTGCTAGGAGACAAACCAGCAAACAAAGTGGCCGCGGCTTTTGAGATGGGCTTTGCAGCCCTCTCTAGCTTTGCCTCGGGCCTGGGTGAAGATATTGCACATAATGCCAGCGCCAAAATAGTTGAGCGGTTCACCACCACGGAAGCGTTCGCTCACCACCTTGCAGAACTAGACGCGCTGCGCTTACGTGTAGATCGATTAAGTGCAAAAATTTCTCAGCAAGAACGCAGTGCAACGGACAACTCCAACCAATGACCCGTGAGGATTGGCTACAACTGCTAAAACTTGTCGGCACTTGCTTGGGCAACCGACTGCACCATTTTATACCGGCCAAAGCTATTCCTAGCCGACCTCTACGTTGGGCAGTCATCTGTCTGCAAACCATTCTGCCCCTCGGCAAAAAGCCACTGGGTTTGCGCCTACTGCATACCCTGGAACAGATGGGTCCGGTATATATCAAGATCGGCCAATTGCTTTCTACCCGGCCAGACATTCTTGGACTGGAAGTTTGCCAAGCGCTGGCTAAGCTCCAAGACAAAGTAGACCCCATAAAGAATCTTGATATTCAGGCCGAGGTAGAAAAATCTATTGGTCAAACTGATGCTTTCCACTCTATTGACCCTCGGCCCATTGCTAGCGCCTCAATCGCCCAAGTTCACCAAGCAAAACTGCAAGACGGCAGTGCCGTAGTCATAAAAATTGTGCGGCCTGGTATTGAAGCGACGATCAATGCAGATATGTCGTTACTCATCCACATAGCCAAACATTTAGACAGTCGTTTCGCAATGGTTCGGCGCATACACTTGCCGCGCATCATGCAAGATCACCTAGAAACTTTGTTGCTTGAACTTAATATGTTCAGCGAAGCGCGCAACCAAATTCAGCTGCGACGCAACTTTGCAGGTTCGCCGCTGCTTTATGTGCCTCGGCTTTACGCTCAGTTCACCAGGCACAACATGTTAGTAATGGAGCAAATATTTGCACCCTCCATTGGCAACATGACCGCGCTGAAAGACGCCAACATAGACATGCGAGTGCTCGCCCACAAAGGTGTGGAAACTTTTTTCACTCAGGTTTTTGAGCACAACTTTTTTCATGCTGACATGCATCCGGGCAATGTTCTAATCGACATATCCGATCCCAGCGACCCTATGTATGTGGCCCTGGACTGCGCAATTATTGGCACGCTAACTAACGAGGATAAGTTTTATCTGGCGCAAAATATCCTGGCCTTTTTCCACCGCGACTATCGCAAGGTAGTAGACCTGCATATTCGCTCTGGCTGGGTACCTATCACCACAGACCCCGATGCTTTTGAAGCAGTCATAGAAGCCGTTTGTGAACCCATTTTTGCCAAGCCGCTAAGCGAAATATCTTTTGGTCCGTTTATGGGCGAGCTTTTAGAAACCGCAGGCCAGTTTGAAATGGAGATACAACCTCAACTGGTGTTGCTACAAAAAACCCTCCTCTATATAGAAGGTGTAGGTAGGCAACTCTATCCAGAGCTGGATCTTTGGGAAACCGCCGCGCCCTTTATGCAGCGCTGGGCGCAACGCAACCTGGGTCCATTGGCCGTAATCACAGAGCTGGCGGAACAAGGACCAAGACTGCTTTCTGAGTTACACCGCTTACCGCAACTACTCAAGGATGACGGGCAGATGGCACTGCGCCTAGAACTTGCCAAGCAGCACAGTGAAATACGTCAGTTACAAGAGCAACTAGAGCAGATGCAACGCAAAAGACGGCGTCTGTTTTGGCTTGTGGGAATAATCCTCACGGGCACCTTAATATTGGTATTGAACCTAGACCACTCAACGACAGGCGCGTCTGGCCTAGGGTCCCTACTACCACTTACCTTTGGCACTGAATAATTTCGAGTTGTACCTGCGTATGCTTGCGGCAGCAGGATCAATGGTAATTAAAAGCCCTATCCTTCGACACACGCCCGAGTAATAATGCCCCGTCAATGAGGGAATCAGATGCACATACTAAATGACTTAACTGAAGTTCTTGCGGACCGAAAAAACCAGAACGCCGATGAATCTTATGTTGCGTCGCTACACCAAGCTGGACTCAACAAGATATTAGAGAAGATTGGCGAAGAAGCCACTGAAGTCATTATTGCGGCGAAAGATGCTGAAGCGAATCCCGGGCAGAAAGACGAAGTAATCAAAGAAGTAGCAGACCTGTGGTTTCACTCAATGGTGATGCTCAGTAATTTGGATCTCACCGCTCAAGATGTGCTCAACGAGTTAGCCGAAAGATTTGGTATTGGCGGTATTGAAGAGAAAGCAGGCCGCGAATAGTCTCGATTTACTGAGAGCATTTGCAAAAAATCTCATTATAGAAAGCATCGACTTTTACAATTTACAGAATTTAGCGAACGGAGTAAGAAAATGTTTGGATTAGGAATGACTGAACTGCTGGTGATCTTGGCTATCGTTCTATTGGTATTTGGACCTAAGCGCCTAAAGAGCATTGGTTCTGATTTAGGCAGCGCCATTAAGGGCTTTAGAAGCGCCGTGTCTGAGGAAGATAAAGCCGAGGACAAAGATCCCCAAGGTAAGGTTATCGACGGTGAGCCTCAAACCACCCAGACCGCCGCTGCCAAAGAAGAACACAAAACTCAGTAAGCTGGGTTAGAGCATGTACCTCTTGCGGCCCTTTCTAATGGCGTCATTGCAAAATGTTTGATGGCATAAGCACTATTGAAACTATGGTCATCATTGTGGTGATCTTATTGGTCATTGGGCCAGAGCGCCTGCCTGAAACATTGCGCACATTAGGCTTGTGGGTGGGACGACTGCAACGGTCTTTTACCAGTGTAAAAACGGAAATAGAAAAAGAAATTGATATGGACGGTATCCGTCGCCAACTGCATAACGAAGCGGTGATGGAAGAGATGCGAAGAATAGAGGAAGAAGTTAAATCTGGTACCGACGTGCTCAGCCAACAGACCGCAGTGGATGCTAATAGCATCATGTCTGATAGCACTGGCAGCGCAGAAGAAGACGCCACAGGTTCGAACAACGCCGAACAATCCGTCGACTCATCAGTGGTATCACAGCCAGATGTAACAGCAACTAATCCGACCGAAGATCAAGCAGAGCACGCAAGCACACCACCACGCACCGATGCCGAAGTTGAAGCTGCCTACCTACGTAAGCAAGCCTCGCTGAACGAAGACAAGACTAACTAGCGTGAGCGAAGACAAACAAATTAACCCTGACGCAGCGGTGGACGACCACGAGCAGCCATTCCTAGATCATTTAATAGAACTGCGCACCCGCATTCTGCGCAGTTTTGCCTTAGTGGCTCTGCTATTCATACCCATTTATTACTACAGTACGCCGCTGTTTGAATGGATTGCGGCGCCACTTATTGCCGTACTGCCTGAAGGTACCAAGATGGTTGCTATTCAGGTTGCATCGCCCTTTATTGTGCCGTTTAAACTTTCTGCCTACTGCGCCTTATTTATTGGCATTCCTTTTCTACTGCATCAGCTATGGGGCTTTATTGCACCCGGACTGTATAGCCACGAAAAGAAATTTGCCTACCCACTGCTGTTCTCAAGCATTCTGCTGTTTTATTGCGGTATTTCTTTTGCCTACTACTTAGTGTTTCCGTTGGTGTTTGAATTCTTCTTCAACATCGCGCCTAACGTGGCTGAAGTGATGCCAGATATTACCTATTACCTAGACTTCATAATGAAGATGTTCCTAGCATTTGGCCTAGCTTTTGAGATTCCGGTAGCGACATTTTTGTTGGCTTGGACGGGTATTTCTACAGCCGACAAAATGGCTCGCAAAAGACCCTATGTGATTATTGGCTGCTTTATTGTGGGCATGCTTATGACACCACCGGACGTGGTGTCCCAGTTGTTACTGGCAATACCCTCTTGGCTGTTGTTTGAGTTTGGCGTAATTATGGCAAGGTTTGTAGAAAAGAAAGACACTGAGGAAGAACCGGACAAGCCAAGCCTCTAACCTCAAATAAGCGCATAAATCTTAAACACGCCACAAGACCGACGGCTGAATTTGTTTCTGTCGTTACGCTTTTATCTTTCCAGAATCAACGTCATTGGCCCTTCATTGGTTGAGCTCACCTGCATATCTGCCCCAAAGCGCCCTGTTTGAACATGTACCCTAGCCGCCAGTTTGGCCACAAAGTATTGGTACAATTCATTAGCCAGTATTGGCTCAGCAGCACCTGAAAAGGAAGGTCGTCGACCCTTGGCGACATCGGCAAAAAGCGTAAATTGCGAAACCACCAATGCCTCACCATTACATTCTTCTAGGCCGCGTTGCATAGTTGTAGGAGAGATAGTTGTAGGAGAGATAGTTGTAGGAGAAATAGCTGTAGGGGAAATAGTGTCTTCAGGGTTTGGAAATATCCGCAGGGCGAGAATTTTTTCCACCAGCCAGTCGGCTTTAGCCCTATCATCATCCGGGGCGACACCCAGCAGCAGTAATACGCCAGTTTTGATTTCGCCGACTACACTGCCATCAATCTGCACTTCAGCAGAGCTCACTCGCTGCAACACTACTTTCATGGGCTACCACACACTTACTGTTATAGCGCTCGGGCCAACTGCTGCCTATTCTAGAATAAGCCAAGAAACCTAACGTCTCTTGGCTTATATTTCTCTAGGCGCGCTTACGCTCGTTTTCTTTCAGCAAAGTTTTGCGCACGCGAATATTCTCCGGCGTTACTTCTACCAACTCATCGTCATCGATAAATTCTAGCGCTTGCTCTAGGGTGAAATCTAACGCTGTGGTCAAAACAATATTCTCATCGGTTCCTGAAGCTCGCACGTTAGTTTGCTTCTTTTCCTTCAGAGGATTTACTGTTAAGTCGTTTGCACGTACGTGAATACCTACAACCATACCTTCGTAGACCATTTGATTTGGTCGAACCATCATGCGGCCACGGTTTTGCAAGTTAAACAAAGCAAAGCCAACTGCCTTGCCCTGAGCGTTTGCAATCAATACACCGTTCTTACGTGAACCTACGTCGTCGGCAGTCCGCGGACCGAAGCCATCCGAGGCAAAGGACATAATGCCTGTACCTGATGTTTGCGATAAGAATATTGGGCGATAACCCATAATACCTCTGCTTGGGATGCGGAACTGCAAGCGTACTCGACCCTTGCCGTCTGGCTGCATTTCTTGCAACTCGCCACGACGATCACCCAAAGATTCCATCACTTTACCCTGATGCGTATCTTCGATATCGATGGTCAAAGTTTCATAAGGCTCATGAATAACACCGTCTATCTCGCGATAGATAACCTGAGGCCTAGATACAGCCAATTCAAAGCCTTCACGGCGCATGGTTTCAATAAGTACAGAAAGGTGTAATTCACCACGACCAGAAACCATAAATCTATCTGGATCTGCGGTGTCTTCAATCACTAGAGCCACGTTATGCGAAGACTCTGTATACAAGCGTTCGCGGATCTGGCGACTGGTAACATACTTACCTTCCTTACCAGAAAGAGGCGAATTGTTTACGCAGAACATCATAGATAGCGTTGGCTCATCAACGGTAAGAGGCTCCATCGCGTCTACTTGATCAGGTGAGCACAACGTATCCGAGATATTAATCTTGTCTACGCCGGTCAAACAGATAATGTCCCCTGCCGTAGCAGTAGGCGAATCAATACGCTCTAGACCATGGTGACGATAAATATTCACCACCTTGCCTTTACGCTCTTTGCCGTCTCGATCAACCGCAATGATTTGTTGGTTGCGCGCTAGTTGGCCGCGCGAGATTTTGCCAATACCGATTACGCCCTCATAGGTGGAATAGTCCAAAGAGCTGATTTGCATTTGAAATGGGCCGGTTTCATCCACTTCTGGTGGCGGCACTTGGTCGACCAACATGTCCAACAACGGGGTCATATCATCGGCTACTGAATCTAACTCTAAGCCAGCTACACCGTTGATCGCAGAAGCATAGATAATGGAGAAATCTAGCTGTTCGTCGGTACCGCCCAAATTATCGAACAGTTCAAAAACTTCATCGATTACTCGGTAAGGTTCGCTGCCTGGACGGTCAATCTTATTTACCACAACAATTGGCTTAAGGCCGTATGCAAAAGCTTTTTGTGTGACAAAACGCGTTTGCGGCATTGGGCCATCGACGGCGTCGACAAGCAGTAGTACTGCGTCAACCATAGACAGGATGCGCTCTACCTCACCACCGAAGTCGGCGTGTCCTGGGGTATCAACAATATTAATTTGGGTGTCGCGATATTGAATCGCTGTGTTCTTGGCCAGAATAGTGATGCCACGTTCTTTCTCAAGATCGTTGCTGTCCATTACACGTTCCGCCGAGTTAGCGGAGATCATACCGGTCTGTTGAAGCAGGCAATCAACCAGGGTTGTTTTACCATGGTCGACGTGGGCAATTATGGCGACGTTGCGTACGTTAGGATTTGGCACGGGACGAGAGTTCCTCTTTAAATTTGGGCAATGCAGATCAATTCAACCGCAATCAACCACCTTCCCCAAACTGCAAAAGTATGGAGTCAGCCAACATGCGACGATGCGCACGTTAAGCATAAGCCATACTTAAAAGTAATAGAAAATCGTTGTGGGACAACAGAAGGCGGCGATTATGGAGGAACATCGCACAGCTGTCTCCCTAATATCACATCTTCTTTATACCCTTTGAGCGTTTAGTACGTACTTTTGGCGTTTAGGTGCACAATAGACGCGGTATTGCCTTGGGCAAAGCGCAAATTATCGTGCATGCGATCGTGCATGCGATCGTGCATACAAGAGTCCGCTGCGGAATTTGTGGCGACTAAAAGCAAAAGCTCAATGAAATTTGTCAGCCCTATTGGTCAAAAGCAGGGGTGGCAGGCAGTGATGGCAAGTAGTGGTGGCAAGTAGTGGTGGTAAACAAATGGATAAGCTCGTTTATCTTCGCTGTGGGGTCGGGCTTTAAATCTGCCTATATGCAGCGCAAAACTAGAACACTAGGACAGTCACTAGCAAAAATACCCAAAACTTCTGCAAATCACATAATTTGGCCGGCCAATCAGGCAACCTAAGCCTATGTGTAGTAAGGTCTCGACGACACACTTGGGGTTTTGGAGAAAACAATCTTCACTTTAGAATTGTTTCTCTCTGACGTATGCACCAGAATAGCGCGAAGGATTTGCAACCTGTAGTTAATGCACCGTTATGGTGCAAGCGCTGACAGACCTCAGATATAAGCGCCTACACACGGTGACCTTGATGCATGCAAGGATGGCACATATATTGCTTTCTTTACTGAGAGATAATGAGCAAATCAGCGGGATCAGCCTCGATGAGTTTTGCCAGTCGAATTGCATTGGCAATCGGCAATCCTTAACTAGCGCTGATACATATATAAAAGGAGATCTTAAAATATGAAATCTAAACTTGAGTACATTTGGCTCGATGGTTATCAACCTACTCAAAGCCTACGCAGCAAGACACAGGTACGTGACAACTTTGGCGGCACCTTAGAAGAGTGCCCTATGTGGTCTTTCGACGGCAGCTCAACAGAACAAGCCGAAGGCGGCGACTCTGATTGCCTACTTAAGCCAGTAGCGATCTATCCAGACCCCGATCGCCAAAACGCGTTCTTAGTAATGACTGAAGTGCTCAATGCCGATGGTACACCTCACGTATCTAATGGCCGAGCCACCATCGACGACGATGATGAAGATTTTTGGTTTGGTTTTGAACAAGAATATTTCTTGTGGGATCCCGATACTAACTTGCCTCCCGGTTTCCCACATGGCGGATTCCCTGCAGCTCAAGGCCCATATTACTGCTCAGTAGGCGCTGCAAACACTTTTGGGCGTGACTGTGTAGAAGAGCATTTTGATATTTGCTTAGAAGCTGGCCTAAACGTAGAAGGCATCAATGCCGAAGTAGCAGCAGGACAGTGGGAATTCCAAATTTTCGCCAAAAGCGCTAAAAGAGCCGGCGACGAAACATGGATTGCACGTTATCTACTAGAACGTACTGGCGAAAAGTTCGGTTACGTTATCAACTGGCATCCAAAGCCTCTTGGCGATACAGACTGGAATGGATCTGGTATGCACGCGAACTTCTCGAACGAAGCTATGCGTACATCAGGTAAAGAAGAAACCTTTACCAAGATTTGTGAAAGCTTTGGCCGCAATATTCAGAGACACATCAGTGTTTACGGCGCAGAGAACGATCAGCGATTAACCGGTAAGCATGAAACTCAGTCTATTGACCAGTTCAGCTACGGCATCTCAGATAGAGGCGCGTCTATCCGTATTCCAATCACTACTCATACAGATGGCTGGATAGGACGATTAGAAGACAGAAGAACTGCTTCTAACGCAGACCCATACAAAGTGGCTGCGGCAATCGTGAAAACCACGAAGGAAGGATTGGCATAACCTATTAGGTAACAGCCGATCATCCAGCGACTTGCACCCTCAGGTAATCTGAGGGTGCAAGTTTCTTACCACACCCCTGCCAATTTCCAAGCGCCTCACCTTCTCAGACAAACAAAGTCTTACGTCTAAATAGCATTAACGCTTAGCAAACCTTAAGACATTGCCCTACCTCAAGAATACCCACTGAGTCACTATTAAGTCTCTAAAACGCCTTCAAAAAAGAGCCCTCAATAAAACGCCTTCAATAAAACGCCTTCAATAAAGAGCAAGCCGTCTATTACAACCTGCCTCTTTAAACCTATCTTTCTGATCTAATTTTTTTCAACCTGCCTTTTTAAACCGTTTTTTTACCATAAGCATAAGGAGTAGAAACATTTTGCCGCTGCGAACATTCGCTTTGCTGATATGCCAATTTATGCCGCTTTTTGTGTTGAATCAAAGCAGAGCAACTGAGATTGAACCGCCAAACGTCACAAAAGAAGTCAGCCTACAAACTCGACTAGAAAACGAGAACAGCGATGACAAAGGAAATGAGCAAGGAAAAAAAGAATACCGGGACAAGGCGGGAAATGGTAAAAATGAAAAAGAGGAAGGAAAAGGAAAAGGAAAAGGAAAAGGAAAAGAAGAAGCCTTCGTGACTGAGGGTCGCAACCACTCTTGCGCAAGGAACAAAAGTCGGAACAAGTGCGTGGTAGTGGACTGTGCCTGCGCAACAACTTGGCTAACTGCGCAACCCAGCTTTGCAAACGGCAACCGGCCTGATCACTCTCATAGTCATTTTTCTACCCCTCGCCTGCAGCAACCCCAGCGCCATGAACAGCAACCTTTGCGCCAACTCACAGATCAATTACCTAGTCCAGATCAGCGCTTATTAGGCAGTCTTGTGCCTTGGGTCCAGACCAATGTAATGGATGCACAAGTACCACGAGAAACTGGCACAGCACCTGTTACACCGCCACCAGCAAGTGACACCGGCGCTCCGATGCTGGAAACAACATCAACGCCTTTGGCAGCCACCATTGCAATCGTCCACCCAACAGTTGGTGAAGTACTGCGAAGCAATTCCGGCATGCTGAATATTGTAATTGCTGTGCATACTGAACCTGCATCTAGCCAAACACTTCAGGAACCGCTGAACAAAATCTTCTTGGACGGTAAGTTAGTTGCCTCAGGCACCGGTACAACATTCCAAGTATTCGAAATCGATCGAGGTACTCACACTTTAGTGGCAACTGCGAACAATGGTGACCAACGGATACAACAAAGCCAATCCATAACTTTTACCCTACTGCGTCATTCCACCCCTCAGCACTAATGCCCTCTGCGTAAGGCCGGCTAACTCAAGATTGATTTGAACGCAAAAAATAAGAATGGCTTGAACTCAAAGTAATAGAGAAACGATTCTTAAGATACAACTTGACCTTTTTTAGAGCACGCCCTATTTTGGTGCAGTAAACGAATTTTTGCGCTAAAAAATGCCTCGGCGGTTTGCCTCCTATTAATGGTTCTTAGCAAATTTGCTCAGCCTTACCCAGAAATACTCCTTATCCGAGGTTTATCTGGAGCAAAACCGCGCAGAGAACGAAAAAATACGAGGCTAATAGGCAATAAGTCGCTGCACATAGGTCTAATGACGTTAATTTTTCTTAACTAGTGGTGTCGGCCTAATTATTGCTAGTTAAATTAGGTCAACTGGGCGAAACATGAATCAAGCAAAACAGACATACAAAGATCATCTAAAAAATCCGGCATTAAGCGGACTTTTAGACAGCTTAGTCACCGCCGTTATCCTTCTCGATGAAGATTTGCGCGTGCGCCTAGTGAATGCATCCGCCGAAAGCCTATTACACATCTCAGCCTCGCAGATTAATGGCGATTCTTTAGACCAAATCATTATCAAATCTGATGACCTAATCAAATCTTTGCAAGGCGCTTTAGACAACGGCCAACCCTTCACCGCCAGGGATATTCGTCTGCAGCTACCTGAAAGTGTGGTGGAACAAATTGATCTGACAGTGACAAATTTCGAGCGCCCACGGGGCCTGCTATTAGAGATGCACCCAACCAGTCGACTCAATGCAATTAGTCAAAACAGTTCTTTAGAGTCGCAACAAGAAACGACCCGCAGCCTTATTCGCGGTCTTGCCCATGAAGTAAAAAACCCTTTGGGAGGCATTAGAGGCGCAGCGCAACTTCTAGACAGAGCACTGCCCAGTGAGGAACTGCAAGAATATACCCAGATTATTATTGCCGAAGCTGACCGTCTTCGCGATTTAGTCGATCGCATGTTGGGACCTTGGCAGCCGTTAACACTGAAGCCCGTTATCATTGCCGAAATTGCTGACAGAGTGATCAATATTCTGAATGTGGAATTTGGACCAAATATAAATTGGCTTAGAGACTACGACCCTAGTCTGCCGACGGTAGAAGGCGACCAAGATCAATTGATCCAGTCGGTGCTCAACATTGCACGCAACGCCTGCGAGGCAATGGTCAATACAAACAACCCAAAAATAACGATTAAAACCAGGGTCAGCCGTCAGTTTACCATTGGCAACAAGCGCCATAAGTCAGTGCTGCAACTAGACGTATCTAATAATGGCCCAAGCATTGAGCCAAACTTTATTGAACAAATTTTTTTCCCCATGATCAGTACCCGGGCTAATGGCTCTGGGTTGGGGTTGTCTATTACGCAAAACATAATTAGTCGGCATGAAGGCGCGGTACAGGTGAACAGTAAAACTGGCATCACCACCTTTTCAATATTTCTCCCGTTCTCCCCGGCAGTGAATGAAGTACAACAAATAGGAACTAACAAATGAATGGACACGTATGGGTTATCGATGATGACAGCGCCATTCGCTGGGTCTTAGATAGAGCCTTGAGTCAGGCGAGCATTCCAATTACCGCCTTTAATACGGCTGATCAAGCCCTCCACCACCTCAACGACGAGTCGCCGTTAGCCATCATCACCGACATTAGAATGCCGGGCACATCGGGCTTGGAATTTTTAGAACAAGTGCAAATCACTCACCCTGACGTGCCCATCATCATCATGACCGCTCACTCAGATTTGCAAAGTGCTGTGCACAGCTTTGAACGTGGCGCTTTCGAATATTTACCTAAGCCTTTTGATGTAGACGATGCAGTAGCTGTAGTACAGCGCGCCATTGCACACACAAAAGAAGTAGAACCCCTTGCCAGTGTGAAGCCTGAAGTACCCACGGAAATTATCGGTAAAGCGCCGGCAATGCAGGAAGTGTTTAGAGCCATTGGGCGTTTGTCGTCATCCAACGTCAGTGTGCTCATTAACGGGCCATCCGGGTCAGGTAAAGAACTCGTTGCCAGGGCATTGCACCGCCACTCACCCAGACAAAGCGGCCCCTTTGTGGCGCTGAATGTAGCTGCAATACCCAATGAGCTGATTGAAAGCGAACTATTTGGCCATGAAAAAGGCGCTTTCACTGGTGCTACGCAACGGCGTATGGGGCGTTTTGAACAAGCCGATCACGGCACACTATTTTTAGACGAGATTGGTGACATGCCCTCGTCAGCGCAAACCCGATTGCTACGGGTACTTGCAGAGAATGAGTTCTATCGAGTTGGTGGGCACCAGTCAGTGCAAGTAGATGTAAGGATAATTGCAGCCACCCATCAAAACCTCGAAATCTTGGTAGAAAGAGGCTCCTTCCGTGAAGACCTTTTCCACCGCCTAAATGTTATCCGCGTGCATGTGCCAGCGCTCGCTGAGCGCCGTGAAGATATTCCATTGTTAGCACAACACTTTCTCGACAATGCGGCCATTGAGCTGGGTGACGAGTCTAAGCGTTTGGATCCTGCCACCTCGGAGTATTTGTCTTTATTGCCATGGCCTGGAAATGTTCGCCAGTTAGAAAACACCTGCCGATGGCTACAGGTAATGGCCAGCTCACGAGTTATTCTGATAGAAGATTTACCTCCAGAGCTACAGCAAAATATTGAGGGCAAAAGCGATGCCGACTGGGAGGTTGGGTTGGAGCTTTGGGTTAGCCAATTGCTAGATGACGCCAACGGTAAACCTGTTCTTGAAATCGCCATGCCACGCTTCGAGCGAGTTATTATCAACGCAGCGCTAAGAAAAAGTAGCGGGCGTAAAAAAGATGCAGCAGAGCTATTGGGCTGGGGACGCAACACACTGACCCGAAAAATGCAGGAATTAGACTACTAGCCGTATGCTAGTTGCCGGAATAGCTAAGGCATAAGCCAAGGGTTTATGCCCCAACGCCGGCTTGGCAAGAAGCATGATGAATACGCGACACGGCAACTGCATAAAGGGGCAAATACACAAGAGACCCTAAGGCTATTAGCGCGCTACAATGCGCTATGAATGTCGTCCTCTATCAACCTGAAATCCCACAAAATACCGGCAATATTATTCGCATTTGCGCCAATACCGGGGCCAAATTGCACCTGGTAAAACCGTTTGGATTTGAGTGGGATGACAAGCGTCTTCGAAGAGCAGGCTTGGACTATCACGAATTGGCTTTGGTATCTCTTTACGACAGTTTCGAAGAATGCCAAGAGGCCTTAGCGGACACACGTTGGTTTGCATTAACTACAAAAGCAAAGAGAAGCTATGCAGAAGTTAGCTTTCTTGCGAACGATACAGTTTTGTTTGGACAAGAGACCAAGGGGCTGCCGACGAGTATTGCGCAAAGCCTAACTGAAGAACAAAAGTTACGCATTCCAATGCAAGCAACATCGCGCAGCATTAACCTGGCCAACTCGGTTGCTATCACTTTGTACGAAGGTTGGCGCCAACAAAATTTCGACGGACTACTTTAAACCAGTTGCAATCGACTGTTATTTTAAGCGATAGCGGTTCTAAATAGGTTTGCAAGCCAGTCCATCCTGTTGCTGCAGCATCAGTACTCGCGAATCGCCCTCAATGAGTGGTGATTTCAGTTCCGTCCTGCTGATCTTCCCCACCCGCTTGACTTGCCTGTTCGCGCTGCTCACGCTCTTGCATGGCCTGCACATACAACGACTCAAAATTTACTTGAGCTAATTGCAAAGCCGGAAAACCGCCTTTAACAACCAAATTGTCTATTGTTTCGCGCAAATAAGGGAACAGTGTATTTGGACAAGCAATGCCAATTATCTGGCTCAACTGAGGCGCGTCAGCACCCTGAATTAAGAAAATACCGCCCTGTTGAACTTCAACAATAAAGGCCACCATCTCTTCTTCCAAGGTAGCCGTTACGGTGGCAGTTAAAACCACTTCTTGTAAATCGTCACCCAAAGGGTTGGCGCGGGTATTAATGTCTACCTTAATCTCTGGTCGCCACTGCTTTATAAACACTTCCGGAGAATTCGGCGACTCAAAGGATGAATCTTTTAGAAACAGACGCTCAATACGAAACTGCACTTGGGTTTTTTCGCCGCTGTTAGCCTCAACCTTATCGCCGCTATCTTGACTTTCACTCATTCTGTTAACTCTTTACTACTGGTAAATTTTGTCCGCGCCACTCTGAATAACCACCCATTAAGCGCGATACATTTGTGAAGCCATTCTTCTTCAGTAAAGTACCCGCGGTGCCAGAATGCTGACCCATTTTGCAGGCCACAATGATAGGTCGCTCTTTATGCTTGGAAAGCTCGCTCAACTTTTCTTCCAAACTTGCGTAAGGAATATTCACTGCGTCAACAATGTGCCCATCGGCAAATTCAGCTTTGTCGCGCACGTCTAAGATCAATGCATTTTGAGCATTGACCATGCGGACCAGTTCTTGTGTTCCGATTGTTGCTCCCCCACGACCCGCTTCGTTGCGGATAAAGAGCCCCAAAAGTATTATGAAAGCACCCACTAGAAGCGGATGCGCACCGATAAATGTAAAAAACGATTCCATTGTTCTCGCCTAAATATTGCGCGGCCGAGTATACACTTGTGGCTGCCTTAACGGGATCACTGATATAGAGAATTTTTCCTTCGCAGCTCGCCAACTTAATGCCGGGGCAAAATTGCAAATTGAAGCCCACAGCGTTACCTAGCAGCGACTTTCTAGGCAGTATTTGCAATCAAAGTTTTCATCTCCTCGGGGTGTGATTTATTGTTAAACTGCCTCTTCCAGTTTTGCACACAAAAGACTTCTCTGACCAATCAGCGATTAGTAAATGGGCCTGTTTTGAAAAAGAATATGCCTGGTTATTTTCGCTGGGCTCTTCTTCTCACAGCAAAGAGCAAGGCAAAGATTTAGCTGAAGGTAAGAAGCTAGCAAACCACCAATAAGAGTACCCTAGGAGTTACCAAGCCATGTCCGCAACCAGCCTACTTGTCATACTCGACGGCTTTGGCCACAGCACAAATTCTGCCAATAACGCTATCGCCTTGGCAAACATGCCCACCTGGGACGACTTATGGGCTAATCATCCGCACACGTTGATTTCTGGCTCGGGCACAGATGTTGGCCTACCAGATGGACAAATGGGCAACTCAGAAGTGGGCCACATGAACCTAGGCTCGGGGCGGGTGGTCTATCAGGATTTTACCCGTATCAACAAGTCCATAGAAGACGGCGACTTCGCCGACAACCCAGCATTGGTGAAAGTCACTGACAGCGTGACAAAGAGTGGTGGTGCCTTACACATTATGGGGCTGCTTTCCCCCGGTGGTGTGCACAGCCACGAAGAACAAATATTTAGCCTAATCAAAGTTGCTGCTGCCAAAGGCATAAAGAAAATTTACCTGCATGCATTTCTCGATGGCAGAGACACACCACCACGCAGCGCCAAAGAATCTCTTGCTAAAGCGGACGCACTTTTCACCGAGTTGCAATGCGGACAAGTGATTAGCGTCAGTGGCCGCTACTTCGCCATGGATAGAGACCGCAACTGGGACCGTGTCGAGCGCGGCTATAATTTAGTTACCCGAGGCGAAGCCCCATTTCATGCCACTAACGGCATTGAGGCTTTAGAGAAAGCCTACCAGCGCGATGAAAACGACGAGTTCGTACAACCCACGGCAATACACTCAGCAGACCATGCAGCATTTCACTTATGTGAAGAAGACGCTGTAGTGTTTATGAATTTTCGTGCGGATCGGGCAAGACAAATCACTCGGGCCATGACCGAGGCTGATTTCGACGGTTTTCCCCGTCACTCTTTTATCCAGCCTGCCAATTTCACCACGCTAACCCAATACGCTGATGACATAGATTTGCCCTGTGCCTTTAGCAAATTACAACTCGTTAACTCATTAGGCGAACACCTACAAAATATAGGTCTGCGGCAATTACGCATTGCGGAGACTGAAAAGTATGCACATGTCACATTCTTTTTCTCAGGTGGTCGGGAAGAATTATTCGACGGCGAAGAGCGACTACTTATTCCATCACCTAAAGTCGCAACTTATGACCTGCAGCCAGAAATGAGCGCAGAGAAAGTCACAGACGAACTAATAGAGGCTATAGAAAGCGGCCGTTTCGATAGCATCGTTTGTAACTACGCCAACGGCGACATGGTAGGACACAGCGGTAAGTTACAGCCTGCCATTGCGGCAGTGGAAACCCTAGATCACTGCCTTACGCGCCTACGCCAAGTAATAGAAAAAACTCAGGGACAAATGCTTGTAACCGCAGATCACGGTAACGTAGAGCAAATGGTCGACCCGGCAAGCGCGCAAGAACACACAGCTCACACCAGCAACTTAGTGCCCCTAGTTTATCTTGGCCCGCAAAAAATCAATTTACGTGAAGGCGGATCGCTGTGCGATGTTGCACCGACTTTGCTTAATCTCATGGGGTTAGACATTCCAGAGGAAATGACTGGAAAATCTTTAGTCGCAGGAGACGGACAGTAGTCGGATCACGGCGAAATATTTTCACCCGGCAAAAACAAATGACTAGCAACTATCGTTGGTTATTGTTGAGCGGCTGGTGCAAGTTTTGCCAACTGGGAAGTAGCCTGGCAACTCTCTGGATAGCTTTACTGCTCACAAGTATGCCCATGCTCAGCGCCGTGGCAGCTGGCGCTATTGAAGAAAATGAACTGGCCCTCAAGCAAACCCTTGAGCAGCTTAATGCACTAGACAAATGGCTGACCAAAGCCGAGCAAGAGACCAACCAACTGCAGACCCAGTTACGTGAGCAAGACAAAAAAATTGCCGCGCTGACAAAACGTACACGACAGGCAAACAGTGAATTGTTGAAAACGAACAAAGCACTGAATGAGTCGAGTCAACAAATAGACGAACTCAAAGCCTTGCGCCGCGAACAAAGTAAGGCGGTTTCAATTCACCTACGCGCGGCGTATCGACTCGGTGGAGACGACTTCATCAAGCAACTACTGAACAAGCAATCCGCCGCAGACCTAGACAGACTAATACGCTATCACGGATATTTTGGCGCCGAGCGACTGAACCTAATAGAAGATTACAAAAATCTTTTACAACAATTAGCGGCTAGCGAAACGGTTCTTAATGAGCAAAAAGCTCAGCGTAACCGTCACTTGTTAGAGCTGAAAAAACAGCGCCAAGAAATGCGCAGTCAACGTAAGGGCCGCGCGCAGTCCATAAGCAAGCTCGCCGAGCAGAAAAGAAATAAGTCTGTACAACAAAAGACATTACTTGCAGACAGCCAGCGACTTCAAACGTTGATACAAAACTTAGTGTTAGATTCGGAAGGCTTTGACGATTCCAGCATTTTAGATGCCAAAGGCAAATTGCCCGCCCCTCTAAAGGGTTTGTTGGCACATCGTTTTGGCGAGCAGCGCGCAGGTGGTCAGCTAAGCTGGCGTGGCATCAAAATCAAAGCAGACCTCGGCACACCGATCACAGCAATATTTCGCGGGCGCGTCGTTTTTGCAGACTGGCTGCGGGGCTTTGGCCTAATGACAATTATCGATCATGGTGAGGGTTACATGACCATGTATGGCTTTTGCGATGTGCTGAGCAAAAAAACCGGGGATTGGATTGAAAGCGGTGAGACCATAGGTAGTGCTGGCAGCAGTGGCGGCCAAGACGACCCAGGCGTCTACTTTGAGTTACGTCAGGACGGCAAGGTCAGCAACCCCGAAAAATGGCTGAAACTTTAATCTCTCGCAAAATACCGCCTCGCCCAAAGCAAAAATGCACCCAGCAAAAATAGCATTCGCGTCTCACTACTTGGTTTATGATGATCCAACTAAGATTATTCAATACGCCATATAAATGATTTTAAAACCACTGCCATTGGTCAGTCTGCTTCTAAGTATGCTCAGCGGTGTGCTCTTGGGCATAGTTTTGTTTCAGTGGTACTTTCCCCCGCAGAACAAGGCGCTGACAACCTTTGCCGCCGCATTAGAGCAAATTGAAGAAAACTATGTGGAGCAACTAGACCAGCAAGAACTGGTTAGTCATGCCATTGAAGGCATGCTGGTTGGTTTAGATGAGTACTCAGAATTGCTGGATCAGCAAAGTTACGAAGACCTAATCAGCCGAAGCGAGGGTAAATTCGGCGGCATTGGCGTAGAAGTTCGTCTATCAACCGATTTTTTCACCATACTTTCCGTAATCGAAAACACTCCAGCAGCGAGGGGCGGCATACTAGCTGGCGATATCATCAGGGCAGTCAACGGCACCTCCGCTAAGGGAATGACGATGCTCAATTTAGTCGACCACATGCAAGGCGTAATTGGGGAACCACTCGCTTTATTGTTAGAACGCCAAAAACAACCGGATCTTATTCCCATTGTTCTCCAGCGAGAACTCATCACAACCACAAACATACATGACAGGCTTCTTAGCGACGGCATAGGCTATATCCGCATCTCAAGCTTCGACCAGAATGCCGGCAAAAATCTTCAAATACGCCTAACTGCGCTCGGTGAAGATGCCCCGCTCAACGGTCTTATTCTTGATCTACGCAACAATCCTGGCGGAGTATTAATATCCTCAGTAAGCGTGGCAGAAATCTTTCTCGACGGAGGATTAGTAGTTTCTACACAACAGCACTCATCTTTCCTAAAAGACGACCCAAAGGCTGTCTCCTATTTCGCCAACGACGGCGATCTAACCAATAATCTACCGCTGGTGATACTAATCAACCAAGGCTCTGCTTCGGCATCCGAGATAGTCGCCGGGGCATTACAAGATAGAGGCAGAGCAAAAGTAATGGGCAACACATCTTTTGGCAAAGGTACTGTGCAATCATTGTTGCCACCGTTGCCTGACGCACAAACTCTAAAAATTACCACCGCCTACTATTACACCCCAAGTGGGCGTTCTTTCCATAACTCAGGCATTGAACCAGACGTTATTTTCAGCGCTGATGAAGAGGATCCGTTAGAGGTTGCTGCTGCATATTTACTGACGATGCAATAGGCCAAAGACTAAAGGCACAGTTCGCCAGTAATACACAGAATTAAGCTAGGTTGGAGAAAAAGGAGCGATGAGGCGAATGACCAATGTCACTTGCGTACCTCTGCCTTAGCCGACGAGTACTCGCGCTAAGACTTTTGGTCTAAAAACTCTTGGCCTTGAGCCACGTCTAAAGTGCCTTCATAAATTGCCCGACCCGTAATCGCACCTAACAAAAGTTCAGGCTGGTCAGCGAAAGCCTCTTTCAGCACACGCAAATCCTGCATATTGGTCACGCCGCCAGAGGCGATTACTGGAGCATTGGCCGCCTGAGCGATTTCTAGAGTTGCAGCGACGTTTAAGCCTTCCATCATGCCGTCACGATCGATATCTGTATAAACAATACCGGCTATGGGTAACTGGCCTGCCTGACGAGCTAAATCAAGTGCCTGCACGCCAGAGTCTTTATCCCAACCTTGGGTAGCTGCAACTCCGCCGCGAGCGTCCAAACCCAAAATAACTTGGCCAGGATACTTGTGCGCCATAGTGGCTAAAAATTCTGGATCCTCAATCGCCTTGGTGCCAACAATGACCGCACTTACGCCCACATCAAGGTAGGCGTCAATAATTTCAGCGCTACGAATACCACCACCTACTTGGACCGGCACATCACCCATTGCCGCAACCATTGCACCAATAAGTGATGCATTTTTTGGTTCACCTGCAAAGGCACCATCGAGGTCGACAATATGTAATCTACGTCCGCCCTGTTCGCGCCAATGAATGGCCATGGCAACAGGATCTGTAGAAAACACTGTGGATTCAGCCATGCGGCCTTGACGCAGGCGCACACAGGCGCCGTCTTTTAAATCAATGGCAGGGATCAGCAGCATAGATCTACAAGCTACCTTTAGTAGAGGGCACAATACCCGACATACGCCCATCCAGAGCCACCGCCATGCGCAATGCACGACCAAAGGCTTTAAACAAAGTTTCTGCCTGGTGATGAGCGTTTTCGCCCTTAAGATTATCTAAGTGCACTGTCATCATTGAGTGGTTAACCATGCCTTGGAAAAACTCCCGCAACAGATCAACATCAAAATCACCCACACGACCGCGAGTATATTTAACGCCGTAATGTAAGCCTGGACGGCCAGACAAATCGACGACGACCCTAGATAACGCCTCATCTAGTGGTACATAGGCGTGGCCATAGCGAGTAAGACCGCTCTTATCGCCAATTGCTTCATTCAGAGCCTGGCCTAGCACAATGCCGACATCCTCAACCATATGGTGAGCATCTACTTCTAGATCACCGGTGGCCTCGATATGAATATCAATCATCCCATGCCGAGAAATTTGCGTCAGCATGTGATCAAAAAACGGTAAACCGGTAGCAAAATGACTGTCACCTGTTCCATCTAAATTTAGGCTTAAGACGATTTGGGTTTCGCTAGTATCCCTAGTTATTTTTGCCTGACGCACTTTTTTCACCTGCGGTTATGCTTTGAAGCCGGGCAGTTTAACGGGCTTTGCCACAGATTACAGTCTTGGTTTACACCGGTTGTGGTAAATCTATGTATGCGCATGCAAAGAAAGCGGCGAAAAAAGCACTTTTTACAATTTTTTCAGAAAAGGCGCGACCATAAGAAGCCGGCCCTCGGAGGAAAGGTTAAAGAAGATCCATTAGGTCGCCATGAGGTAAAAATTTGTTCGTGGTATTGGCTTTGATCCAGGGCGTTAAATCTGCGGGCATGGCTTTACGCTTCTTCAGTACTCGCGCCAACGCCACTACAGGAGATTTGGCCTCTGCTTTCCAAGCCGAGTACTGCATCTCGCCAACAGTGAAAAAGCGAATCAAACTGACAATAGCGGCATCATCTAACTCACCAGCCGCATCCTGCCAGCCTGTATGTTGCAACAACGGCGCAAACCGATCGATTTGTGCCTGAGTGAGATCAACCAGAAAATCCCCTTCAGTGGCGCTATTTGCCAATTCAACTGCCTCAGCCAGCAAGTCTGCTGCTATAGCTTGCTGCTGGGCCTGAGCATTGAACTGGCTTGGATCAAAAGTATCTACAGACATTGTGTCCTCAAAAATTATTCAGTTGTCGCAAAACATCTACAGTCGGTCTACATTGCCATCTTAAACCATTCAGTTTCTGTAATACTTGGTTAGAACGAAATTTCCTGAACAATTTGCACGTATGACAGCGACATCATTAACTGCAAACTAGAGAACGCGATGAAACTACTATTTAGACTCATTATTGTCACCGTTGTGCTGGCCGTTGTTGCTGCATATTTTTATTTTAAAGATGGCGAGCGCTACAAGGCAGATTTAGAAATTTACCTCAGCGAGACCAGCGACTATCAGATTAAGGTTAATGGCGAGATCCAATGGCATATATGGCCAACACTGGGCTTGTCTGCGACAAATATCAGCGCCACCGATAGCGCTGAAAAAATCCAAGTTGGAGAACTCAAGCTCAGCGCGCAATTTGGCAATATTTTTTCTGCCCTAGACACCTGGCAGATTCATCAGTTTGTGCTACAGGACGTGCGCATTGAGTCTGAAGGCAGCCAAATGATCGTAAACCGCCTAGAGATCAAAGACTTTCGCCCCAACGAGGCCAGCCCGTTCTCAATGGATTTAGCCTATGTGGCAGCAGAACCCAATGCATCCAAAGATACGCTATCGCTTCAAGGCCAAGTTACTTTTACCCAGTTAGATCCAACTGATGACAAGCACAGTGCGCGTGTACGCTTTGCACAAACCCAGCTCACAAGCACATATGCTTCAGGCCTTTGTAGCGGCGAGATCACCGACAACAAAGTGCAAAGTAGTGCTACCAGTGTAGATACCGACCTGATTCCCGTCGCAGATATTTTGGCCTTTGATGCAGAATTTAGCTGCGAACTCAGTGAAGTCCACGCCGGCGGATACATACTTAAGAATGGCAAATTGGCGTTAAGCCAAATTGCAGGGAAAAGCAAAATGTCGTTATCCTTTGCTGAGTTTTTTGGCGGCACATTACAAACCACGTCCTCCATTGACGTAAATTCCAGCCCAATCCCGTGGACTATATCCTTCAGCGGCGCAGATATAGACAGCCGTAAACTGTTCGCCCTAACCAACAGCAAACTCAACTGGCAAGCACCTCTCAGCGTTGAAGGCAGTTTTGAAATGCTTGGCAATACAGAGCAAGCACTGGCTAAAAGCGTAATGGGTGAGGCCAAATTAGACGGCGGCCAAGGCAGCATTGACGTCAGTCAAATAAAACAGGCACTAATAGTGATCAATCAATTGGCTGCGGCAGATCAGCCCGTTGAAGAGTTGCCAGACCAATTACAGTACAACAACTTACAGGCCGAATGGACAATTATAGGGCCTGCCAATACTTTAGCGTTGGATCTAGATAACCTTAGGGCAAGCGCTGCAGGATCCATCCAGTTTCTGGAAGACAACCTATCTTTGACCGGTGAAGCGGTTGTTCAAACCCCCAAGCCCGGCCAGCAAATTAAGCTAACACCAGTGTTAATGAACGCGGCTATTCCATTCAAATGTAAAGGCAAGTTGGAAGAACCTTCGTGCACACCAGATACCAGTGCAGTGGGTAAGCTGTTGCTCCAAGTGTTGAAAAACTCACAGCAAGACAAAGTAAAAGATAAAATTGACGAAGTAATAGAAGAACAGGTGCCCGAGCAGTTCAAAGAAGCAGCCAAGCAGCTACTGAAACTATTCGGAAGGTAACAAGGACTAGTTTTTGATGGATTGGTTTGCTCGGCAGTTACTCGACTGGTTCGCAACAAATGGGCGCAAGGATTTGCCCTGGCAAGCCGACATTAACCCGTACCGCGTCTGGGTGTCCGAAATCATGTTGCAACAGACTCAAGTTGCAACAGTGATCGACTACTTCAATCGCTTCACCCAGCGCTTTGACAATATAGAAAGCCTAGCCCAGGCCAATATAGACGAGGTATTACACCTCTGGACCGGGCTGGGTTACTACGCCCGCGGGCGCAACCTGCACAAATCTGCCCAGCTCATTGTCCAACGACATAACGGTCAAATGCCCACAACACAAGAAGACCTAGAGGCTCTGCCAGGCATAGGTCGTTCCACCGCAGGAGCGATCAGGTCCATTTCTATGGGCCAGCAGGGCGTAATTATGGATGGCAACGTAAAACGTGTACTGGCGAGATTTCATGGCATAGAAGGCTACCCTGGCGAGAGCAAGATAAACGCACAAATGTGGCAGCACGCAATAGCACATACACCAGCGGCGAACACCGGGGCTTATACCCAAGCCATCATGGATCTTGGTGCCACTTTGTGTACGAGAAAAAAACCAATCTGTACAAATTGTCCCATGCAAAAAAAATGCGTGGCCTATGCCAAAGACACAGTACACCTGCTACCCACACCGAAAGCGAAAAAAGCCAAGCCTTTGCGACACGCACGCTTTTTTGTCGTGAGCCTACCTAATGGCGCAACACTCATGGAGCGCAGGCCAGCAACAGGCTTATGGGGCGGACTATGGAACCCACCAGAGCGCAGCTCTGAGACCACTATAGAAGAATATTTGGCCGAGTTAGGTGTAAGTACAGCCACTGCAAATCACCGCACAGAAACTATTTTTCGCCATACTTTCACCCACTTCCACCTAGACGTAGAGCCGATTTACATCTCACTAAACAGCCAGCCCGAGCTGCGAGTAGAAGAAACGACCACTCGCTGGGTGTTTCCAGAGCATTTGGAAAACAACAATGAAGCCATAGGATTGTCCGCGGTAGCGGTTAAACTACTGGCACCGCTGGCAACAAACCAAAACAAATAGGGCAGACAAGGACAAAATGTCATCATGAGCAGAATGGTAAATTGCAGTAAATATCAAAAAGAACTGCCCGCTTTAGAAAAACAGCCCATTCCCGGCGTACACGGCGAAAAAATATTTGCCGAAGTGTCCGCAAAAGCCTGGCTTGAGTGGCAGGCCCTGCAAACTATGCTAATCAACGAAAAACACCTGAGCCTAATTGACCCGGAAGCACGCAAGTATTTGCTCGATCAGATGTGGAGATTCTTCAAAAATGAGGCCGTAGATGAAGTAGAAGGCTATACACCTGCTCACGACGGTTGACGGGAAGCCGCGACATCGGTTTAATACGCCGCTCGCTGCCAACGTAAGGCAAGCAGTATGGCCTGATAGCTCAGTCGGTAGAGCAGAGGATTGAAAATCCTCGTGTCGGTGGTTCGATTCCACCTCAGGCCACCATTTCAAATACTTTAAAGTTTTTAACTCCCTGATCAGCTTAGGAATTTCCTAAAACTGGTTCGCTGGAGTAGACAAAATTGAAGACATTAAAGCATCCCTCGTATGAGATTTTCTGATTGGCTCTAAGTATTGTTAGTTTTTGCCTGTGGTAATTCTATCAACCCATCATGTTAGTGGCCGTGATAAATACTCTACAATTTGGTAAAAATTCTACAATCCCACAGGCTTCTTTTCACCCCCTCAAAAGCACAAAAACTAAGCACGAAGCGCCATTGCGATGCTTCTGATTTTAACTTATGTTTAAGCAATCCTTAGATGTTACTGCGTCTAAGAATTGAAAAAATGCCCGCTGTCGATTTAGTTCGACAATAAGTTTGAGTGTTGAGATTAACTTGCGTACATGAGGAGAATGACTAAGGGCCTACGCAATGAACTTGGGGTTCTGCTAGGCACCAAAAAGAATAGTGAATCATGGTTGGCGGGAACGTGAGAGATTGATAAATAAAATAAGAGGAGAGAGGAATGTTAAACCCGAATGATTATGTCGGCGTCAGTTTCTGGATTATATCCGCAGCCATGGTTGCCGCAACTTACTTTTTCACAGTTGAACGCGATCGCGCTGTAGGCAAGTGGAAAACATCCCTAACCGTTGCCGCGATGGTGACCGGTATTGCAGCGATTCATTACTTCTACATGCGAGGAGTTTGGATTGATACAAAAGCGAGTCCTACAGTATTTCGGTATGTGGACTGGCTGTTAACTGTTCCTCTGCAAATCGTTGAGTTCTATTTGATTCTTGCAGCAATCGCTGTCGTCCGAGCAGCACTTTTCTGGAAGCTGTTGGTCGCATCACTAGTGATGTTGATTTTTGGTTATCTTGGCGAAGTTAAAGAGATGCCATACTGGATTGCATTTGGAGTAGGAATGGCGGGATGGTTATACATCGTCTATGAAATATTTATAGGTGAAGCCAGTCAGATAAGTGCGAGCCAAGGTACGGCTGCAAGCCAAACTGCGTTCAATGCATTGCGATGGATCGTGACCGTAGGTTGGTCAATCTACCCAATCGGCTACGTTCTTGGTGCTAGTGCTGGCCCTGAAGGTGCTGCGGCTCTTAACATTGTGTACAACCTTGCTGACTTTGTTAACAAGATTGCATTCGGTGTAGTAATTTGGGTTGCTGCGACGTCGTCGTCGGAAGAAGCCTAAAGCCGCCACAGCACGATAATTGAGTACTGCGAGACACTTGCCTCGCAGTACTTTCCAAATCTACCTAAACTTTGGGTTTTAGCGGCGATAGTTTTTCTCGGACTGTTTATCGCCGGCCATTTAAGTCGTAAGAAAATTTGGCACTAACTCGAAGCGTCGTTGGATAATAGCGTCCCCCCCTCCCAGCTTGAGAAACTTGAGAAACTTTAAAAGGTTTAACAGTAGACAGTTTATTGCCTTTGGCAGTGAACTGAGATTGCGTAAGCTGTTGATATACCGAAGCTCATCAAGGGTTTGGTGCTGACGGCAGCAAACAATTCCACCTCAGGCCAGCATTTCCTCTCTTCTTCGAAAATTCTTGATCATAATTTTGTTACGGCTTCACCCGTACTCTGATCGCTAGCGTTTGTTCACAATCGCATCCATGTTCCAGCGGATTCAACGACGAGCTTTGTAAAAAGTTTTAACCTCTTTGTTTCGTTATCTTGAAACACAAACCCCTTATACTGACTTCTCCAGGCAGTTTTTTCGGTGCGTAGATATGAAGATTAGGAAGGTTGCCATTGTTGGTCTGTTTCTTGAGAGCAACCGCTATGCGGCTGTGGTTGAGAGGAATAGGTTCCGCGTATTGCGCGGTGACGCAATTGTCGAAGATGCCAGATCGTCATCACCAAAATTGCTCAAAGAAGGCCAAGGCTTCTTTGCCCAGATGGATATAGAGGGCGATTGGGAAGCCATTCCAATTGCGCTTGTTCTCGGCGGAGCTGGCGGCCCGGCGGAGCATGATTTCATTATTCATGAAATCGAAAAAATTGGCCGCGAACTAAAAGCTCAAACACCTCTCGACGGTGTCTACATCCTCAATCATGGCGCCATGACCACGCCCGAAGAAGAAGACCCTGACGGCCTACTATACGAAACTGTACGGCTAGCCGTCGGCGCGGGAGTACCCGTTGTCAGCACAGTTGATCTGCACGCCAACATCTCTCAACGTATGGTAGACAGTGCCGATGTGATTATTTCCTACCTTACAGATCCTCACGCAGATCAATATGACAGGGGCAAGGAAGCTGCGGCAATTTTGCATGAAATGTTTAATGGCATGTGTCCTACCGTTAGTAATATCCGCATACCCATCGTGCCGCCCAATGTCAGCCTGCTTACAGCCAATGGCCCCTACGGAGACCTGATCGATTACGGGCAGAGCCAACTGGGGGCAGAAATTTTGAATGTATCTATCGTCGCTGGATTTGCCTACAGCGACACTTCAGTGAACGGCCTACATGTTTTGGTTGCAGCGCGTGAAAACGAACTAGCAGCAGCAACACTGTGCAAAAGAATCGCCGAAATGGCGTGGTCAATGCGCGAGCGTTTTCTTTGGGGTTTGGTGCCATTAGAAAACGCGGTCGCTAAAGCTGTAGAAGTGGGACACGATGACAAATCCCCTCCAGTGCTGCTGGCCGACCTTGGCGACAACGTAGGCGCTGGTGGCCCCGGCAATACCTTGTGGTTAACCAAAGCACTGCATCAAGCAAAGGCGACTGGCGTTGTTATTGGCAGTTTTTTTGATCCAGAGTTAGTGATTGCCGCAACAAGCGCAGGAGTTGGATCAAGTATTCAAGCTAAGTTCAATGGCGATGGTTGGGAAGGAACAGAATCTACATACGTTGTGGACAACGTCCTGGTGCAATACCTGCATCCAGGAGAATTCTATATTTCCACCGGCCCCCTTTCTGGTATGCGCGTGAATGCAGGCCCAATGTGTTTACTCAGATTCGAAGGCATACAGATATTAGTCACCAGCCGTCGACCCATTGTTTGGCCCGACCCAGAATTATTGGAAACTATGGGCATTAACGTCGCCTCAATACGCACGTTAGTTTTAAAATGCCGCTCAAACTACCGGGCGGTGTATAACAAATATTTTGACCCAGAGATGATGATTGAGGTGGATACACCGGGACGTACATCGCCTGTGTTGTCGCGCCACGACTGGAAGCGAATTCCAAGACCGTCCTATCCTCTGGACTTAGATTTTGATTGGCAGCCTTAGCGCGTTAACAGGCCTTAACCCTTTAAGATTATGAGGCCAGCAATTGGTGGGTATAGAAGGGCTTTGGGCTTTGGGCTATTGGGCTATTGGGCTATTGGGCTATTGGGCTTTGGGCTATTGGGCTATTGGGCTATTGGGCTATTGTCGGAATTAACGCGCTCAATCCGAGGCTTTTTATTTCCCTAGTTTTAACTCATATCCGCTAAAACGCAAAAAGTCCCATCGCTGCCTAAGAACAACCCAAACGGTCTCTACAAAATTGATTTTAGTGCTGGCGAAAAAAACCGAATCTAAAAGTAAAACAGAAAGGTAAGGATAGATATTGGGTGGATTGCAACCTTCATTGACAACCTCTACACAATAGAAGTATTTTAAATGCATGTTTACGAAGATTCATTCCTTTTTCTACTTTCGAAATTAAAAATCGGACAACTAATGTACCAAGATACTCTTGACCATTTCGCCAATCTAGGACGCAAAAAAGCCAATCTGCTAAAGCGCTCGCCCATTGCGTTTATCATCGGAGCGCTGATGGCGGGTGCATATATAGGTTTTGGTATCATTTTGATCTTCTCTGTCGCGGCGACCATAGACCCATCCTTACAAAAATTGGTTATGGGCGTGTGTTTCGGCGTCGCTCTTACCTTAGTGGTTTTTGCTGGCGCAGAGTTGTTTACCGGTCACACCCTCTTGGAAACATTATCGGCGGCGGTCTTTTCATGGCCCTAGGCTATTGGATGGCCGCTGACGCAAAACGCCCTTCCGCTAACTCAGCGAACGCTATTCAAACACTCAACCTTAAGAAGGGAGATACTCCATGAAAATTAGACTACTTGTTTCTTGCGCATTCCTTATTGGTGCCACAGGCCTAGTTAATGCCGGCGACCCATTAGCCGGCAAAACTAAGGCAACTGCCTGCGCGGCCTGTCATGGCCAAGCCGGTATCAGCAGTAACGATGAATGGCCGAACCTTAGCGGCCAGAAAGAAACTTATCTAAAGAAACAAATCACAGCCTTTCGCGACGGGGGGCGCAACGACGCGTTAATGACTTCTATGGTGAAGCGCCTGTCCGACAAAGATGTTGCGGACCTTGCGGCTTACTACGCCAGTCTCAAGCGCTAGGTTTTAGCCCAGCTAATTGCAGAGAAAACGCATGTTTGACTATTCGTCTTTATCACCATCGACCAAGCCAGCCGCCAGGATTTCACAGCGCTTGCGCTCGCTGATTTGGACTATTGGCATTGCGTGGTTTGCCTCAGGGATGATTTTTGGTGTCAGTTTTATTGCCACGCCGGCAAAATTTCTTGCGCCATCACTGGATCTCGCTCAAGCATTAGACGTGGGACGCGCTACTTTTGGCGTTATGAAATGGTTCGATTTGGGCATGCTGGCAGCGTTAGTTATATCCATGCTTTCACGTAAAAAAGATTTTGCTCTGGTCTTAGGCGGCGTGATCGCGGCGGTAATGTTGCTCCAGTATTGGGGGTTACTGCCCATACTTGACGAGCGCATATCTCTTATTCAGCAAGGCGTAGATATTGAACCCAGCTTTTTGCACACGATCTATATTGCACTCGAAATCACCAAGATCAGTTTATTTTTTTATATTGGTTTGGCTAGCGCCCGCCAATATCGGAGGCTTTATGCACATATCACCCTGGACTAAATCACTGCTTCTGTTTGCGGTCACCCTGACAATTGTCGGGACAAGTTTTGCATTTGTACTTTTACATCACGAAGAGGGCGGCAACCGAATTGCGTTCAGTCTGACTGATCAAGATGGCGACAGGGTCACTCAGAAAAACTTGGCCGGCAAAAATTTGCTGGTCTTTTTTGGCTTCACTAGCTGCCGGGATGTTTGCCCAGCTCAAATGAGTAAGTTGTCCAACGTTATGAACGCACTGGATAAATCAGGTCACGGCAAGCGGATCACGCCTGTATTCATATCGGTAGATCCTGAGCGCGACAGTGTAGAAAAAGTCGCCGCCTATTTGCAGCATTTCCACTCGAGTTTTGTTGGTCTAACAGGCACTCGCCCAGCGCTGCAGTCTGCAGCAGACCGTTTCAAGACGCTTTTAGATCAGGTGCCAAAGAACCCCACGTCTGGCTATCAACTTACTACACATCCGTTGTGTACGTGGTTGATCCGTACAGCCGAATTATCGATTTCGTACCCTTCGCGGAGCCCGCCAAAGACATCGTCGAGCGTGTCAGCAAGCATCTCTAGGTAAACACATGGATACACCCCTAAAAAACCTAGCAATGCCCACGCTGCCAACTAACGTAACGTCCTACAAACGCACGCCCAATTTCACTCAGGCAACGGTGCCTAGGGGCTTACTAAAAGACCATAGTACTAAGGCAGGCACATGGGGGGTGCTCACCGTTTTAAGTGGCGCTTTGTACTATCACATCACCCTGACACAATCATCGCAAAGCTACGCGCTAGCGGTAGATGTTGCAGGCATTATTGTGCCCGAGCAAAAGCACTATATTGAGCTAACCGGCGAGGCCGAGTTCTATTTGGAGTTTTACCGATGAATTTTGAACGCCGCGCAAAGGAACCCAACTGCGTTTGCACTTGTAGCGACCTATACAAAGTCGATATCGCCTCATCAATTGAACTGGGTTGTGAGGATGCGGAAGAAATAATGTACGACCAAAGCACGCAATTTCGTTGCGGTCTGTGCCGTCCTAGTATAGAACGCATGATCACAAAAGCCCGAGAATAGATCATGCAATATGGCGATGCCGATACCACTTATAAGGCCGCTGGCTGCGCAGCCGGAATACTGCAACTGGTGGATCACTTTTATGACATTATGCAAGAAAGCTACCCGGTCATTTTTTCCTGGCATCCTGGCGACAACAGCGTAAGCCGCGACAAATTGGCGCGATTTTTAAGTGGATGGATGGGTGGGCCACGTCGATACAAAGATAAATATGGTCCCATCAACCTGCCCCATGCCCATGCACATCTAAACGTGACCCTTAAGGAGCGCGACCAGTGGCTTGAATGCATGGCAAAAGCCTTAGAGCGCATGCAATACCCCATGGATCTACAGAGTTACCTAATAGAGCAACTGACGGTGCCGGCTGAGCGAATAAGACAAGTCTGCGCGTCTAGAACCAGCTAATGATTCCCTAGCGGAGCCAGCCTTATTACTTGCAGAAACAGATAGAGTATTAGAATTTCCCAGTGGCCAATTGGGACTTAGCTAACCAACCAACTTAAGTAGCTGCTTATCATTGGCGACTAAGTCAGCAAGAGTGTAGTCGTTTAAACAACGTATAAATGCGCGAGTGGCTTCTCTTAAAGCGTGCTTAAGCTTGCAGGCTGGGAGTAACACGCAGCCTCCATCGGCACTACAATCGACAATTTCTAGGGTTTGCTCCATGTCCTCTACAACATCGCCTATACGAATTGCCGTACTCTGTCTTGCTAAGCGAATGCCACCCTCTCGGCCTCGAATAGAATCCACATAACCCAGTGAGCTTAGCTTGTTCACCACTTTCATAAGATGATTACGCGAAACAGAAAACTTTTCTGATAGATGCAAAATAGTGTGTATTTGGTCAGGTTTTAATGCGAGATACATTAAGACGCGCAATGAATAATCAGAATGTTTTGTAAGCCGCATTAGGTCCACACTAAAGGGTGCATGTAGAGTACATCTTATTATGCCGACAGAATTTACACCAGTTTATAATGCAAGTAACGCGCAACGAGCGACAATTGCAGATACTTTAAGTGCACTTTATTTATTCATTAGAATGGTGACTCAATATTGTAGGCTACAATATTCCTCGCATCCATCTGTCACTAGGCCCAAGTAAAAGGCTTCCAACGGTGTTCAATCTGACCTTTGCGCACAGCCAAAATTTCGCCAAATTGCAGCATCACAAACTCGCTCTGCGTGGGGCGATAAAAGACATAATCGTCTACATTCACGTCCACTGCATCAGATGCATTAAGCATTTCTTGATTGCTGCTTCTGCCAAACAAGGGGTTGGATACAAGCCCCTCTGGAGACACAGGCTTGGCCTGCCAGTAACCACCATAAATAAAAATTGTTCGCGCTCTATTCGGATCCCAAAGACTTTGCGCCTCGCCAACCCAGTCAGCGCCTGCGGTCCATGTACCAGCAGAAGACTTGAGAACAGGTGTTGCAATAAATAATGCGGGTCGGTGATTCGCTAAAGACGGCAGATCAAAATCTAGCGGCTTAACGAAACCGGAACCAATGGAAAGCTCATTGGCAATACCTTCTACGCCCCCCCATAAAGTATAAGTGGGACTTCCAGCTGCATTGAGTGTGAGGTCATTTGTATTTTTCGAATTGGTTCCGCTAGCAAGTGCAACATCTAACATTTTTTGATAGCGCTGCTGAACCTGTTGAAACTCTTCTTGCTGCCCAACTATCAGCTCGGGCATTTTCACCACATGGGGGTCGTAGCCCATAAGCCCGTTAAACGTAAGCTGTGGGGTTCGCTCTATGGTTTTGAGCATCTGCTGAAGTACGGCCGGGTCATGAACCCCACCGCGATGCAGACCTACATCTAATTCAATGTTAATGCGCATGGGGAGGTTTTTTGTTTGCGCCAATGCAGCGTATTGGGCCAATCGTTCGGGGGTATCAATCAGCCACTGCAATTGAGTGGTTGGATCAAAGCGTTTTAGCGCTGGTCGATCATAAAACCTTGCTGCTGCTGCCACCGGCATAGGCTTGCCAAATAAAATGTCCGATTGTTGGTTACCCATTGCGCCAAGAAAAGGTTCATGGAACGCCATCAATTTATTTGAACCGGATAAATTACTAACGTAATCAATGAGAGAGGTACTAGGAACAGACTTAGCAACAATGCGCAAATCTCGCCCGCCCAGTGCGCGGCTGACTTCTCGAACATTATGATCTAACGCATCTAGATCGATGATCATTGTCGGACGTCCTTCACCATTTTGGCGTAGCACGTTGTTTAGATTTGTAAAGTAGTTGTTGTGTCCGCCTGCGCCTAATTTACTCGGGCGCATTGAGAGCAGTGCCGCGGCGCCACCAAGGGCAACGCCACCGAGAAGCAGCGACCTACGACTAGGCATGAGGTGAATCTCCTAAGCCAAACAAGTGCGTGAGGTGGCTGTTGAGCATCCGACCCTGGGGATCGACGCTTTCACGCACTGACAAAAAATCCTGCCAACGGGGGTATAAATTGGCGAATTCTTTTGGGCCTAACGTGTGCAGTTTGCCCCAGTGCGGACGGCCATTGTACTTCTGAAAAATAGGTTCTATTGCGGCAAAATATTCAATGTAGTCTTCGTCTGCAAATTGATGCACTGAGATTGAACAGCCATCGCGCTGGGAAAACATGCTCAGCCAAATGTCATCTTGCTGGGTATACCGATACTCAATAGGAAAAATTACGGGTATATCCTTTTCCACAATGGTCGCCAAAATTTCTTTTAGGCATTCGGGGCCAGCATCTGCTGGCACCGTGTATTCCATCTCGCGAAAGGGTACCACCCTGTCGTGGGCTAAAACTGTGTACGACGGCCCAGACTTTACAGTTGCAGCACCGTCCGCTGCTGAGTCGATGATTTTTTGATAAGCAAACTTTCCGACAACGGGCAGAACGCCCAAACTTTGATAGGCATCACGGATTTGAAAAATTGCGGTCGGATCTTCTTCGCCGGAACTTATTAATGGTAGTGACGGATCTACTTCATTAGTGCGCACCACTAAAGCCATTGAAGTATGGGGAAATGCAAGAAACTCAAAATTACGATTTGCGACTTTCTCGCTCTCAATATTTTCTAAAATACCGTCTAACGACTCCACTGTAGTACGCTGTTGCAAACTAAAAGCGGGCACCGTGTGTATTTTTACTTTGGTAATGACCCCAAGCGCGCCAATACCACATCGCGCCGCATGAAATAAATCTGGGTTGCTGGCGTTATTACAAGTCACCAATTCACCAAGTGGCGTGGCGATGGTCAGCTCTTCTATCATTGAAGACAGGGAACCCATAGTCACACCACTGCCGTGTGTGGAAGTTGAAATGGCCCCGGCAATGGTTTGGTAATTAATGTCTGGAAGATTTGTTAGCGCTTGCCCCTGAGCATCTAGCGCAGGCCCCAACTGATGCAGGCGCGTACCCGACCAAACCTCAGCAATATTTTGCTCTGCATCAACGCTGATAACACCGTTCAATAAGTCTGTGGATATCAATGTGCCATCAGTTGGCACAACCGCGCTAAAGGAATGTCCCGCACCCATCGGACGCATGCTGCCACTATTAGTTGAGGTCATAAGCGACAACAGCTCGTCTTCACTTTGCGGCGCAATTCTATGGGCGGGCTGGCAACCCTGATTCTTCGCCCAGTTCATCCAAGGTAGCGGCTTCCCTGTTTGAAAATCGTAATCTAATGAGGCGGTTGGACCCATTGAAGCCTTACCGCACCCAGATAGCCCCAATACTGCGCTGGCGCCAAGGGTACCCAACACTGAGTTTTTAATAAGCGTACGACGATTGATCATTGTGTATTCGCCTCTCTTAAGGAAGAGCTTAAAGAAGATTTTGCAACTAATGGGGCGAGACCACTCATGGTTGCAACTAAGTTACGAATTTCGGTTTCAGTGCAATACCCGCAAGTGCCCAACGGCGGCATGTTGCCAATGCCCACAATAGTGTTGCGCACTAATCCTTCAAATCCACCTTCTGTTGCAGTAGCGCGGCGCTGCCACTCGGCTGTGTCACCCATTACTGGCGCACTGGTTTCAGCACGTGCATGGCAATAAGCGCAAATCTGGGTGTATGCGTGGGATTCACGGGGGCTGAGTTCAACAGCTTGAGTGCTAGCACTTAACGCAAGGAGCAAGCTCACAGCAGAAAATTTCATGTATGAGCAGACGCGTCTGCTTTGTAGAACTTCCATCATACTCACCCGTTACAAAAGTTGACGCTGGACTATAGGGCTATTAGAGAACGCGCACAAACACCCCTCCGCATGAATATATGGACACTATTTCGGACATAGTTACGCACACTGCTACAAACACTAGACCTCAAATCTGCCTAATGACTGGCCTAATGTAGGGTTCGGTCCACAGCGAAGAATGGGCGCTCGCAAGCAGTGTTTTGCAAAGATCGTTGCAAAGGTCGTTGCAAAGGTCGTTGCAAAGGTCGTTGCAAAGGTCGTTGCAAAGGTCGTTGCAAAGGTCGTTGCAAAGGTC
>Ga0209192_10000220_pt1 | contig 66760 bp, 55 predicted proteins | sample ArcticOcean_MG_C_11_FD_187433 | JGI IMG/M metagenome (GOLD analysis project Ga0209192, IMG submission 187433) | Marine microbial communities from western Arctic Ocean - ArcticOcean_MG_CB2_154 (SPAdes) (version 2) | ecosystem: Environmental > Aquatic > Marine > Oceanic | place: Arctic Ocean... | reverse complement strand
GCCTATTGTCCGCCCGGGTGAACGAGAAGTAGACGCGAACAATCTTATTTGCGTCTACCCTGTTACCCATATAGTGGTAACAGGTCTCTTTTCCTACTCTTTTCCTACTCTTTTTCCTACTCTTTGTCTAATCAAGCTTTCTTACGAAGTTTTTGCAACAAAGCGTTTGTTTCAAAGATCTCGTTTACAAGCCCTTGTTTAAAAAGCCTTGTTTGAAAAACTAATCTTGGCTCAGGCTCTCTTGGTTCGCATCGGGAATAACTACTTCAGCACCACCCGCACTAGCGCCATGCTTTGGCATCAACTGATCGCGAATTAGGCCTTCTATTTCTGCCTTCATCTCGGGATGCTCATCCAAGAACTCTGAAGCGTTCTTGCGCCCTTGACCAATTCGCTCGCCATTGTAGGAATACCAAGCGCCAGACTTTTCTACTAGATTCTGTTGCACGCCAAGCTCAATAATTTCACCTGTACGATGAATGCCCTGGCCGTACAAAATCTGGAATTCTGTCTGTCTGAAGGGAGGCGCCACTTTGTTTTTGACGACTTTGACCCGAGTTTCATTACCGATTATTTCATCGCCGTTTTTCACAGCACCAATGCGTCTGATATCCAAACGAACTGAGGAGTAGAACTTAAGCGCGTTACCACCAGTAGTGGTTTCAGGAGAGCCAAACATCACACCAATTTTCATACGGATCTGGTTAATAAAGATCACCAGGGTGTTAGATTGCTTGATATTACCCGTCATTTTGCGCAGAGCTTGGCTCATCAAACGGGCTTGCAAACCAACGTGGGTATCACCCATGTCGCCTTCAATTTCGGCTTTCGGTGTGAGCGCCGCTACAGAGTCGATAATAACTACATCTACTGCCGCTGATCTCACCAACATGTCACAAATCTCCAGCGCTTGCTCGCCGGTATCTGGCTGAGAAACCAACAATTCGTCGGTATCTACGCCTAGTGCCTGAGCATACATTGGGTCTAAAGCGTGTTCGGCATCAATAAATGCGCACGTACCGCCGGCTTTTTGCGCCTCAGCGATAACTTGTAAAGTTAACGTGGTTTTACCCGAGGACTCTGGGCCGTAAATTTCTACCACTCGACCTTGGGGTAAGCCGCCTATACCTAAAGCGACATCTAGGCCTAAGGAACCAGTAGAAATGGCAGGAATAGCCACAAGCTCTTTATCACCCAAACGCATCATTGAACCTTTGCCGAACTGGCGCTCAATTTGTGCAAGGGCTGCGCCTAATGCGCGCACTTTATCGGGGTTATCTTCCTTTCTGTTGGCTTCTTTAGTTTTTACTTCTTTAGACTTCTGAATCATGATGAGCTCCTTTTGTCTATTTGGGCCAGCTTGCTCAGCTGGTTTCTAATTTCTATTTTTCGTCTCGACTGTTTTGTCTCAACTGTTTTGTCTCGACTGGGAGTCTCGACTCTTAATTTCGACTCTTAATCTCGACTCTTAATCTCGACTCTCAATTTGGATCACCACCTCATTTGGTGGATCGTAATGCACCTTCCAAAGTACTGTATATCCATTCAGTAGTCTGTGCAACCCTGTTTAAAGCAAATCTATAAAAATCAGATATGTCCTACGCTCACAACCAACATATTCTGCAATATAGTCTGCAATATAGTCTGCCAAGCATTAAATACTATGGCTGCGTAAAGGAACCTTCACCGGTATAGTTGCGTCTTTACGTTTCATCACTTTTAGAGGTTTATCGTCAAAATGTCTGCGCCCCCCTCAGAGCCCAAAACAATTGCTAGCCTCGAATCCCACACCCCTATGATGCAACAGTATCTGGGCATAAAGGCCAACCATGCCGACGCACTTTTGTTCTACCGTATGGGGGATTTTTACGAATTATTTTTTGATGATGCAAAAACCGCCGCTGACCTTTTAGACATTACTTTAACTGCCAGGGGCCAGAGCGACGGTAAGCCGATCCCAATGTGTGGGGTGCCCTTTCATGCAGCAGACGGTTATTTGGCGCGACTGGTGAAACTTGGACGTTCTGTGGCTATTTGTGAACAGGTCGGCGACCCGGCTACCAGCAAAGGTCCGGTAGAACGGCAAGTTCAACGTATCGTCACACCCGGCACCTTAACCGACGAAGCTCTCTTAGAATCTAGAACTGATAGTTCAATTCTTGCCGTAAACCCAACCAAAGAGGGTATTGGCTTAGCCTTGTTGAATTTGTCAGGGTGTCTTTTAGAACTACAAAAAATAAGCACAAAATCTCAACTCATTGACCTCATTTGGCAATTGCGCCCAAAGGAAGTATTGCTACCTCAGGACATTACGGCCCAGTGGCAAGAATATGTGGGGCATGACTTAACGCCGACTGGCGTTGATGGCAGTTACTTTGATCACGGCCAGGCGGTCGCAGAATTACAAAGACACTTTAATGACGACGTCATCTCTATCACCGGCCTGACCACAACAGATCCTAGCCTTGGCGCGGCAAATGCTGCACTGCGATACGCCAAAAATACCCAGTGCCAAGATCTATCTTTTTTGCAACGCATCTACTTTGTCGAAGGCGGTCAAACTATTGGCCTCGATGCTCAATCTCGACGCAACTTAGAGATTGACGTCCGCAGTAATGGCGCCCTGGACCACACGCTACTAAGTCTTATGGACACCACAGTGACCGCCATGGGCGGACGCCTGTTACAAAAATGGCTGCACGAACCGAGCAGAAATTTAGACGTGGTCTTGGCTCGTCAAAGTTGGATTGCCGACAGTTTAGCCGGCCATAAAGAAATTGCTGTTAGAGACGTACTGAAGCCCATTGGCGATCTTGAGCGCATTCTCACCCGGATAAACTTAGGCTCAGCGTCACCACGAGATCTCTCAAGATTGCGTGATGCATTGCTGCGTTTTCCAGAAATTCGCCAAGTCCTCGAAGATATTGCTGGTGAGTTAAATCAGTCTTTGCACGACGCCTTAGGTGACTTCTCCGAACTAACGTCTCTATTGCAGCGCGCCATAATAGCAGAACCACCGGTAACCATGCGCGAAGGGGGTGTTTTTGCTGAAGGTTATAACGAAGAGCTCGATCAACTGCGCAAACTCACCACCCATTCTGCAAATTGGCTAGCGGAGTTGGAAAAAACTGAACGAGAACGCACCGGCATCAGTACGCTCAAAGTGGGCTACAACCGTGTCCACGGTTACTACATAGAAACCTCAAAAGCAGCTAAGGGCGACATTCCAGAGGAATACATTCGCCGGCAAACACTGAAAAGCGCAGAACGCTACATCACCCCAGCACTCAAAGACTTTGAGGAAGATGCACTACGCAGCCAGTCTAAGTCTTTACAATTAGAGCGAAGGTTATTCGGTGACCTGCTAAACGAGCTAATCCAGCATTCAACGACCCTGCGCCAAGCAGCAGAGGCCATTGCCCAGGCCGATGTGCTCGCCTGTTTAGCAGAACGTGCCTATGCACTTAACTTTGCGCAACCAAGCTTTAGTCAACAGACCGGTGTGAATATTGATCAAGGCTGGCATCCAGTAGTCAAAGCAGCGTCGAAAGATGCGTTTATTGCAAACAATGTTGAGCTCGGCGAGCAAAGCACAATGCTGGTTGTCACTGGGCCAAATATGGGCGGTAAATCCACCTACATGAGACAAACCGCAATTATTTGCCTACTCGCTTATGTAGGTAGCTATATCCCAGCCCAGAGCGCCACCTTGGGTCCAATAGATCGCATTTTTACCCGTATTGGTGCGGCGGATGATCTAACCAGCGGGCGCTCCACGTTTATGGTTGAAATGACTGAGACCGCCCATATTCTCCACAATGCAACGGCCAACAGCCTGGTGCTACTTGATGAAATCGGCCGTGGCACTAGTACTTACGACGGTCTGGCGCTGGCTTGGGCGTGTGCGGCTCACTTGGCAGATAAAGCGCAGTCACTGACGCTATTTGCCACCCATTACTTTGAATTGACTGGCCTACCGGGCCTTTACCCGGGTGTTGGCAACGTACATTTGAGCGCACGCGAGCACGCGGGAGACATCGTATTTCTTTATCAGGTTAAACACGGTCCAGCAAGCCAGAGTTATGGCATTCAAGTAGCCAAACTCGCTGGTGTACCGGCTTCAGTTCTGGCCATTGCGCGAAAACGTCTGGCGAGTCTTGAACAAGGCAATAGCAACCCGCATCAATCCGACCTGTTCAGTATGTCCAGTGAGCCCTTCAGCGACGACGCCTTTGACGAAGAATCCATAAATGAGATTTCTGACCAAGCCTCTTTGCAAGAGAGGGCTACCCTTGAACAGCTCAAAGAAGCAGATATAGATGACCTAACGCCACGCCAGGCTCTGAGTTTTTTATATGAACTGAAAAACAGCTTAGCCAAGACCTAACTGCCAAAAGCCAAGACCGACAATGACAAATGGGCAAAAAAACCATGGCAAAGCCGACACAACTAAAAAAAATTAGGTAGATGAGGCGCAATGGATGCAGACAACGCTAGACAGCTATGTTGCATCCGCTAAACTACCTCGCTTCGAAATTATTGGCTCAGTTTTATGACATTCATCGTTGGAGAAAATTGCATCAAGTGCAAGCACACTGATTGTGTAGAAGTTTGCCCTGTAGATTGCTTTTACGAAGGTCCCAACATGCTCGTCATTCACCCTGATGAATGTATCGATTGCGCGTTGTGTGAACCTGAGTGCCCGGTAGACGCCATTTTCTCAGAAGATGAAATACCTGAAGATCAGCTTAACTTCCTCGAGCTCAATACCGAATTGGCAGAAATTTGGCCTAACATCGTCGAAATGAAGCCTGCGCCAGCAGACGCAGAAGAGTGGAACAACAAGCCAGGCAAGTTGGCACTACTAGAACGCTAAAACACTCCACCCTAGCGGATCACCGATCCGGGGTTAATTGGGTTACCGTTGCGGCGCAATTCAAAGTGTAACTTTTGCCCTACTCCGGGCCTGGGCAATATTTCTGCCAAACGCATACCAGACCCTATGCGCTGCTGTTCTTCAACCAATACCCGCCCATTGAAACTGTAGGCGCTGAGCAAATTGCCAGTGTGCTTTACAATGACCAAACGCTCAAACCCAGCAATACCATTACCCGCATAAACAACTTCGCCTAACCCTGCAGACATCACATTGGTGCGGCGCACTATGGCGTAATCTAATCCGTTGCTGCCTTTGCCAAATTTGCCAAGTGGTTTTTGTGCCACCGGCCATGCCCACTTTGAACTCAACGCCCTAGTAGACTGAGGTTTATTCCGAGATTGGGCAGTAGTCGGCTTTTTCGCCACCGCCGTTGATGGTTTACGGGTAACCGGCTTGCTCGCCACTTGAGGCTTTTGCGCTTTAGGCGGTGTTGGGCGAACCGCTGGTTTTGTCGTCGGTTGGCGAGCGGGCTTAGTTTTAGCGGTAGAGGTTTTTGCCACAGTTGGTTTGACCGCCCTCGGCTTACCGCGCAGACGCAGCTTTTGTCCGGGGAAAATCACATAGGGTTTACCTATACCGTTGACCTTGGCGAGGGACTTATAGTCCAACCCCAAACGCCAAGCAATTGAGTATAGCGTATCGCCCTTGCTCACCCTGTACTGTCCAGAGGACGTTAGCGTGGCGCCGCTAGAACGTTCCGTTACAACAGGCGTGCCGAGAGAGACACAGCCGACCTGCATCCCTAGGGCAAGCACTACGATTACTAGTCGTTGGCGTATTTGGTCATTAGCCATAACGCTAATACCCCCAGTAACCCTGCAAGGACGGCGAATTCTGTGTAAGCACTTTGTCCCACAATAGACGTGTAGCCTACTGGGCTCAGCGGTGCGGAAAAAACACTCGCAGCGTTGGGGTCTTGCCAGGGCCATAACTTGATCAAGGCACTGCTCATAAAACCAATTAGGAAGGCTAAAAGTTGATCTGCATAGCGGTCCAAAACCCAAGCCAAAGAGCGAGCGAAAAGAAGAATCCCTAGTCCGCAGCCACAGGCCAGTGTCGCTAAAACCTGTAAATCACGATCTGTTACCGCAACAATTACATCGTCATAAAGGCCTAGCAGCAACAAGACAAAGCTGCCGGAGATTCCCGGCAGTATCCAGGCACAAATTGCCAATGCCCCAGCAAACAGTATCATTGGCAACGAACCAGAGAAGTCTGCAACAGGTAGTGCAACAAAACCTAAGCCCAATATCAGCCCTGGCAGAGCGAATAACACTAAGGCTCTATTCGAGCGTTGCCGCGCCATATGCAGGATTGATGTGCAAATTACGCCAAAGAAAAAGGCCCAAATTACTGGGGGGAAATGCGCCAAGGAATAGCCGATGATCTGGGCAAAGATAACAATACCTATGCCCATACCCAGTCCTAAACTGGCCAAAAATGACATATTATGATGCAGCCAAAATTGTTTGGGGTGTCTGAGCATTTGCATGGATGCGAAGCCAAAAGTAGCTAGGGTCCTAACTAATTGCAGGTAAATACCGGTCATAAATGCAATGGTGCCGCCAGAAACACCCGGCACTAATTCCGCAATACCCATAGCCAAACCGCGCAAAACCAAGCCGATAAAACTCACTGAGCGATTGCCGTCTTGTTCCATACCAGTAGCCCTATCTATGAGTTACACCGCCGAGAAGGGGCACAAATTTAACGCGGTCATGAACACTTTCATCAAAGCCGTCCACTGTGCGATCAATGACGCGCAGGTCTTGTTCATTGCCATCACCTACCGGCACGATTAAGCGCCCGCCGATAGCCAGCTGTTCAAGCAATTGTTCCGGCATTACCGGCGGCGCAGCTGTAACAATAATCCCATCAAAAGGCGCTTGCTCTGCCCAACCCGCGTAGCCATCACCGTGGCGCAGCTGAACATTTCTAAGAGACAACGCCGACAACCGCTCTCTGGCCTTAGGCATCAGGGCCTGAATTCTTTCAACACTATAAACACGCTCACATAGTCGCGCTAAAAGCGCAGTTTGATATCCAGAACCAGTGCCCACCTCCAAAACCGTTTTACGTGGTGTTTCAGTGAGCAACTGGGTCATCAAAGCGACTATAAAGGGCTGTGAAATAGTCTGGCTATGGCCTATGGGCAAAGCTGTATCTTCGTAAGCCCGATGGGCTAAGGCTTCGTCAATAAATATGTGTCGCGGTAATGCAGCTATTTGTTGTAAAACTTTCTCGTCAATAATACCTTGCTCACGCAAGCGCCCCACTAAACGGTCCCGGGTACGTTGTGAGGTCATACCTATGCCCTGCAAATCGAAATTACTCAACGACTATTATCCTTAATATCGAAATGCTCAGCTAACAATACGGTAGCGTACGCTCCTGGAGGCAACGCAAAGTTAAGCACCAATGCTCCATCGGCTGAATTAGTGTAATTAAAATCCTTGGGCTGCACGCTCAGCGCGCGCATGCCTCTATCCACACCAGCAAACTCCAGGGCCTCGCAAACCCAAGCATCCTCGGCCAGTGCTTGAGTCTCCAGCGCCAACGCATCAGCGGTCAGCGCAGTACGCCCGCGACCCCATAAAGACCCAGAGGGCACAGCAAATTCTTTGGCGTCACCATCTATGAATGTATGCCAGTTACCTGCCAGCACTCTGGCGCGGAGAATTTTATTGAACAGCAAACTGCGCAGCACCGAAAAATGCCAACCTCGAGCTGCCCGTGAAATTTTCCTACTGCGGCGATTTTTCAACCAACTAAGAGCAGACTCAATATTATTGATGCCAAACCGCTGGGGGCCGAAATAGTTAGCGAAAGGTAAACCAAGAGCAGCTAAAGATGATTCATCTAAAACAGCACACGGATCTAAGTCGCGCAGGGTTATGCCAAAGTGATTGAGCGCATGCTCGCCCCGGCGTAGTTTTTTATTATGCCGAGTAGACTGCAGCACCTTGGCATAGTCTGCGTTAGCCTCAGATGGATCCGCCAAGGTTAACTCAACTGGGTTAATGTCTAAGGGCGAATGCACACTGAACCATTGCTGAGTAACCGCGTATTTATCCTTCATGCCGCAGTAACCGATATTCATTTCTTTCACAGCATATTGTTGTGCTAGCCATGTAGCGACCTGAGCCGTGTTCAGTCCGCGTTTTTCAACATAAACATAGGCATGTTCACCTTCGCCACTCCAAGACTGATCCATGACTTCGGTCACCCGCCAATCCTCTGCAAAGGTCTTGATACTGGCGGTATGAGCATTTGCCGACGGCTCTAGTGCGGCATTCACCTCAGTTTGCGGCATCGGGTACGAGGTAGAAAACTTCCCCCTCCTTGACCAAACCTAATTCGCTTCTTGCTCGGGCCTCAAAGGCCGCTGGATTAGCTCTAAGTGCTATTACCTCAGCTGTCATCTTAAGATTTCTTTGTTGTAATTGTTCGAATCGCTGCTGTTGTTCTTGTAACTGCTGGGCGAGGACTTTTTTCGCAAAATAGCCGCTTTGACCAAAAAATATTTGATATTGCAAAGCAAACAATGTGATAACCAAAATTGAGATCAATATCTTCATTTTCGTACCGCTAGCTTTAAGAGGCCACTTCCCATTCATTCATTGTAGACCAAGCCTAGGAAAATTATCCTTTACCCAGTTTCACTAACAAACGCCATTTATCAAGTCTATTTAGCACGTATGGCACTGCGCCCCGGATAGGTAGCGGCGGCGCCTAAGTCTGCCTCAATGCGTAACAACTGATTGTACTTGGCAACTCTGTCCGAACGGCATAAAGACCCTGTCTTTATTTGACCCGCACCGGTGCCAACTGCCAAATCTGCAATAGTCGTATCTTCAGTTTCACCAGAGCGATGAGAAATGACATTGGTGTAGCCTGCCGCTTTGGCCATAGCAATTGCATCTAGGGTTTCAGTTAATGTACCAATTTGATTGAATTTAATGAGAATGGAATTGGCGATATTCTCGTCTATGCCGCGTTGTAAAATACGCGTGTTGGTAACGAATAAATCATCGCCCACAAGCTGTACTTTGTCGCCCAAGCGCTGAGTCAATTGGGCCCAGCCGGACCAGTCGCTTTCGTCCATACCATCTTCAACCGAGACAATAGGATGCTTTGCACAAAGGTCGGCTAAATACTCAACAAAACCAGCAGGATCATAGGCTTGGCCTTCTCCTTTCAGATCATATTTACCATCTACAAAAAACTCAGATGCCGCACAATCAAGCGCTAACGTAACGTCAGTTCCCAATTGATAACCTGCACGCTCAACCGCCTGAGCAATGACATCCAAGGCCTGTGCGTTGGATTCTAAGTTCGGCGCGAAGCCACCTTCATCGCCGACAGATGTGGACAGTCCCATACCCTGTAAAACAGCTTTTAGATGATGAAAAATTTCTACCCCACAACGCAGAGCATCGCGGAAATTGGTCATGCCTACCGGTTGAATCATAAATTCTTGGATATCAACATTGTTGTCAGCGTGCTCGCCACCATTAAGAATATTCATCATGGGCACTGGCATCTGCATTTTGACGCCGCCGCAAAGCTGGTTAATGTGTCGGTAAAGGGGCTGCCCAGTATTCGCAGCAGCGGCCTTACAGGCAGCAAGAGAAACCGCAAGCATGCCATTGGCGCCCAAGCGTGCCTTATTGTCGGTACCATCTAATTGCAGTAAAAGGTCGTCTATGAGCTTTTGGTCAGAGCTGTCTCTACCCATAAGAGCGTCACGTATTTCACCATCAATATACGCAACGGCTTGCTGCACACCTTTGCCCAGATAACGCGACTGGTCACCGTCACGCAGTTCTAGTGCTTCTCGGCTGCCAGTGGATGCGCCGGAGGGCGCCGCCGCCAAACCTTGAAAACCATCCTCGGTAGTGACCAGCGCTTCAACCGTTGGATTACCTCTTGAGTCCAAAATTTCCCGCGCGTGAATGTCTACGATCTTCGTCATGCCCTGCTAATCCTTTTTTTCCTAACCTACGTAACTTTTAGTATCTCAATGGAGATCTAAGACTTAGTAACCTGATCTTCCAATCGAGGCTGCCCTTTTACCACTGCATCAATGGCCATAAGTTGTGACAATAAATCTCCGACCATGTGTAAGGGCCAAGAGTTTGGTCCGTCAGACATGGCCTCAGCGGGGTTGGGGTGGCACTCCATAAATAGTCCTGAGATGCCTGCTGCTACTGCCGCTCGAGCGAGCACCGGCACCATTTCTCTTTGCCCACCGGAAACCGAACCTTGGCCGCCGGGCATTTGTACTGAGTGGGTTGCGTCATATACAACTGGGCAACCTGTTTGTCGCATTAATGCCAGCGAGCGCATATCCGAGACCAAATTGTTGTAACCGAAACTGGCACCGCGCTCACAAACCATAATCTGCTTATTACCCGTAGACTTTGCCTTATTGGCAACCTGCAACATATCTAATGGCGCCAAAAATTGGCCTTTCTTAATGTTCACTGGCTTACCTTGGGCGCATACATTAAGAATAAAGTTGGTTTGGCGACATAAAAACGCTGGGGTTTGCATGACGTCCACCACGCTGGCAACCTCATCTAAAGGTGTGTCTTCGTGTACGTCAGTCAGCACAGGCATCCCAAGCTCAGTTTTTACCCGCTCCAGAATACGCAGACCTTCTTCAATTCCGGGGCCGCGATAGCTGTCCATCGAAGAACGATTGGCCTTATCAAAAGAGCTTTTAAAGATCAGTGAAACGCCTACTTTTTCACCCAGTTCTTTCAGCGTTGTAGCAGTTTCCATAATCAAAGTTTCGGACTCTATGACACAGGGACCAGCGATAACAAACAGAGGGTTATCACCACCGACTTCAAAATTTTCTAGTTGCATAAAAATTCAATCCAAAATGAATGTAGTAACCAATTACGCCCAGGTACTTTGGCTATTTTAAAGTACCATCAGCGTAAGCTAATCCAGCGCCAATAAACCCAGAGAACAAAGGGTGCCCTGTTCTTGGTGAGGAGGTAAATTCTGGGTGAAATTGGCAAGCCAAGAACCATGGATGACCCGCCAGTTCCAACATCTCTACCAATTCTCCGTCTTCCGAACGACCGCCAACAATCATGCCGCTGTCTATAAGTTGATCAACATAACGATTGTTCACTTCATAGCGGTGTCTATGGCGCTCTCTAACCACCGTATCTCCATAGACGCGCTCGGCTAAGGTGCCTTGATTGAGGATGCAAACTTGCTCACCAAGTCGCATGGTGCCACCCAAATCACTGGCGGAATCACGCAGCTCAACTTGCCCTTCGCTATTCGTCCACTCGGTAATGAGCGCTATAACTGGGTCCGGGGTGTCTTGCATCACCTCGGTGCTGTGCGCTTGGGGCAACCCGGCACAATTTCGCGCAATGTCGATCACTGCCGCATGCAGCCCGTAGCAAATACCTAAGTAAGGCACACCATTTTTTCTAGCGTAGCCTGCGGCCAAAATTTTGCCTTCAAAGCCCCGCCCGCCAAAACCACCTGGCACTAAAATACCGGCCACGCCCTCTAGCAAATCAGTGCCCTGGGCCTCTAAGTGCTCTGCATCAATAAAGTCGATATCGACCTCGGTGAGGGTTTGAATTCCAGCGTGCTTGATGGCCTCAATAAGCGATTTATAAGCATCGAGTAGTTCAAGATATTTGCCTACAAAGGCAATGCGTACTTTATGTTTTGGATTAAGTTGAGCGTCAACTACATCCTGCCAATCACTCAAATCTGCCGGCGGACAATCTAGCTCGAGCTGCTCTGTAACATAGGTATCAAGGCCTTGGTTATGTAACTCCAACGGGCCACGATAAATAGTGTCCACATCGATCATAGAAATCACTGCGCGTTCTTCCACACTAGTGAACAGGGCAATCTTATCGCGCTGGGATTTTGGAATATCTTTTTCGGATCGACAAACCAAAATATCGGGCTGTAAGCCAATAGAGCGCATTTCTTTAACAGAGTGCTGAGTCGGCTTAGTTTTGATTTCGCCGGCTTTACTCAAATAGGGGACGTAAGTTAAGTGAATAAACAGCGCCCGATTACGCCCTACTTCCATACGTAATTGTCGGATAGCCTCAAGGAAGGGCTGAGACTCAATATCACCCACAGTACCACCCACTTCGACGATCAGAATATCTACGCCCTCAGCAGCAAGCCGAGTACGACGTTTAATTTCGTCTGTGATGTGGGGAATGACCTGAACAGTGCCACCCAAGTAATCGCCGCGGCGTTCTTTACGAATAACTTCGGCGTAGACGCTGCCAGTGGTGAAGTTATTGTTTCGCGTCATGCGAACTTTAGAAAATCGTTCGTAGTTACCAAGGTCTAAGTCAGTCTCAGCACCATCCCTCGTCACGAACACCTCACCATGTTGCACAGGACTCATAGTGCCTGGATCAACATTAATGTAGGGGTCCATTTTTAGGACGTTGATATTGAGGCTACGAGCCTCTAACTGAGCAGCAAGTGAAGATGTCAGAATACCCTTCCCTAAGGAAGACACTACACCGCCGGTAACAAAAATATATCGCGTCATTTAACTCCATCTAATCTGCCCTATTACATGATTTGCAACCGGAAATCGATTCACATGAAGCTAGGCAAGATGGAAGCGAAAGTTAACAGAGGGATGGGTTAAGCTCAATCAGATTGATACTTTAATGGCACTATTTTCAGCTAATCGGAGCATTTTCAGAAAACTCTGATTAAATGCGCTCAGTTACGCAAAATGCCTCGACACCAGACACTGGAATGTGCGTGGGCAGAAGTGTCTTGACCTTTGTCTCGACTGGCAATGCCCGGGACAGCCAAAAGTTCCCCAGATTGCATAATCAAAGGATATTCTTCTCTGCACCAGGGTGGAATATTGCCCTGCTGAAAGAGCATTTTTAGCGATGCTGAACCAAAACTTCGGCTGAGCGAAAGGTTCTCTAGGTTATTGCGGCAGACAATCTCTACCGGCCCCGAATAAACAAAGGCATCGGATAAAGCTGAGTCACAGGGAGCCAACTCTAAGGAACCAAAACCACCAGACACGCGCTCACCTAATGCCAGCAAGGTGCCAGAAAAAGCGGTCTGTTGCTGTCGTTTAACGTAATAAAGACTGCCCCGCCAACTGCGCAGGAAGTTAACCTCACCGAGCACCAATTCAGACTGCTCGGCGCATTCTGCCTGCCGAAGCCATTCTGACAACCCGCGATCACTAATCTCATGATGCCCACGCAGAGCTAGATAGGTACGCAGCCAAAGGAGCCGGCTAGCGCGGTCACTGGGCAATTGATTGAGCGGCACCTCATCAGCAAAAGGTTCTATTAGATTCTGCAGTAACGTGTTCTGAGCCTGAGCATTGGCAGCAACCCGTAATATAGCCTGGGTCACACCCGGCCAGCGTTTTTGCAGCATTGGGATGAATTTAGGAATGATTTGATGCCGCAGAAAATTGCGGTCAAAACGAATATCCGCATTGGAGGGGTCTTCTATCCAACTTGCATCAATGCTTTGCGCATAGGCAACTAGTTCAGATCGCGAGCAGTTCAATAACGGACGCAGGAACTGCCCCTCCCCCAGCGCTCCTTGTTGACGCATAGAGATTAGGCCGCGGCCCTGAAATAGACGCAAGAATAGCGTTTCTAATTGATCTTGAGCGTGATGGCCGAGCAGCAACAGATCTCTGGCCTGCATATGGCGAGCAAAAAAAGCATAGCGCGCCTCCCGCGCAGCGGCCTCCAAATTCCCCTGTGGTGCCAACACCAACTCTTCACAGACAAAGTCGACTGCCAAACTTTGGCATTGGGCCGCACAATGGGCTGCCCAGGTTGAAGATTCGCTGGAGATTTGATGATTACCATGGAGCGCAACAACATTAGCCTGAGCTGGCAAAATACGCACTAAGCCATGGAGTAGCGCAATTGAATCAACGCCACCGCTGAGGGCTACCAAATAACGCTTTGGCGCCGGTTGCGCGAGTACAACCTGAGCCAGCTGAGTTTCAAACATTGCGCCCTTTCGCATAATGTAGGGTGACTTTTTCATCACCAAAATGTTCTTCTAAATCAAACAACAGTTGCTGGCTGACTTTCACATGCCATTCTGGACCCAAGCTGATTTTACCTTCTGCTTCTTCGGCCTTATACAAAATCGCTATAGGACAAGTTGCACCTGGCACTTGATAGGGTTGTAAAATTTCTTTCAATTTTTTATTAAAATTATCTGGCAGTTGAGATGAAGTGAAATCTAGCGCCAGCCCGCGACTGAATTTTTGCCGCGCCTCATCCATAGTCAACACTTGGCTTGCGCGTAATGAGATACCGCCATTGTACTCGTCACTTTGAATTTCGCCCTCAATGACCAACAATTCGTCTTTGGCTACTTTATGACCATAATTTTGAAAAGCATCAGAAAACAACGACACTTCGAGTCGAGCACTGCGGTCATCAAGGACCAAAAAGCCCATAGATGAACCGCGCTTATTTTTCATCACGCGATTACTGATAACCATACCCGCCACCCATTGGGTATTTTTGCTAACCCTCAGCTCTTTGATTTTACTGCGACAAAAATAGCCTAGTTCTTTTTCGTAACTCTCTATGGGGTGCCCAGTCAAAAACAGCCCTAAGGTATCTTTCTCACCTTTCAACCGCTCCAATGTAGTCAGTGGTTTGACCTTACTTTGCACTTCACAATCTTCTGCAGGTGCCTGACTTTCAATGCCACCAAATAGATCGGTAATGCCCACAGCCTGGTTTCGTGCCACCTGCTCGGCCCCTTGTATGGCCTGAGGTAGTGTTGCTAAAAGTCTCGCGCGAGTTTGGTTTAAGTTTTCGCCATCAATGGCAAACTCATCCATTGCACCAGAGCTGATCAACGCTAAAAGCACTCGCTTGTTGGCCTTCTTACTGTCCACGCGACGGCAAAAGTCTGCTAGGTCTATAAAAGCGCCATGTGCCCGGGCTTCGACAATTGCCGATACCGGCCCTTCGCCAACTCCGCGCACTGCACCCAGACCATAAACAACCGCCTCGCCTTGTACAGAGAAACGAAACTCACTGATATTGACGCCTGGCGGCAGCAGTGCCAGCTTCATGCGTCGAATTTCATCAACAACAATGACAACTCGGTCAATACTCTGCATATCTGCGGATAAGTTAGCCGCCATAAACTGCGCCGGATAACAGGACTTCAGCCATGCTGTTTGAAAACTAACCAATGCATATGTAGCGGAGTGCGATTTATTGAAGGCATAGCCGGCGAATTTTTCCATTAAGTCGAAAATTTCGTTGGCTAACTTACTCGAAATGTCGTTGGCCGCGGTGCCAGTAAGAAACTGCTCGCGCACCTTAGCCATTTCTGAAGCTTTCTTCTTACCCATAGCGCGGCGTAAAAGGTCGGCCTGACCAAGAGAGAAGCCAGCCAATACTTGAGCAATTTGCATTACCTGCTCTTGGTAAAGGACTACCCCGTAGGTAGATTCAAGTACAGGCTGCAAACTCGGGTGTGGATACGTCACCGGTTCTCTACCGTGCTTACGGTTTATATAGTCGTCTACCGCACCCGACTCCAATGGACCAGGGCGGAATAGCGCAACCAAGGCGATAATGTCGTCAATGTTCTCTGGCAATAGACGGCGGATCAAATCCTTCATACCGCGCGATTCCAACTGGAATATGCCAGTAGTGTCACCACGTCGAAGTTGCTCAAACGTGGCGCGGTCATCCAGCGAAATGCTGTCAATTTGAATGGGTTCTTCGCCTAGAGTTTGGCGATGTTTATTAATGGATTTGACCGCCCAGTCGATAATGGTCAGCGTCTTCAGACCCAGGAAATCGAATTTAACCAACCCTGCCCGCTCAACATCATCTTTATCGAATTGGGAAACTAGGCCAGTACCGGATTCTTCTGTGTATAGGGGTACAAAATCAGTCAGCGCCGAAGGTGCTATCACTACGCCCCCAGCATGGCGACCGACATTTCGGACAATGCCTTCAAGCTTGAAAGCCATGTCCATAATTTCGCTGGCTTCTTCGGTGCTCTCAACGAACTCCTTCATTTCTGCACTTTCTGCCATGGCCTTGGTCAGGGTCATGCCAACTTCGAAGGGAATCAGTTTGGACAACTTATCCGCCAACCCATAGGGCTTACCCTGAACCCTGGCAACATCTCGAACCACTGCTTTCGCGGCCATGGTGCCGAAGGTAATAATTTGGCTAACAGACTCAACACCGTACATTTCGCTGACGTGCTGAATAACCTTATCTCGGCCTTCCATACAAAAATCGACGTCGAAATCGGGCATTGAAACCCGCTCTGGGTTGAGGAACCGCTCGAACAGCAGGTCGTATTCAAGGGGATCAAGGTCAGTAATATCTAGGACATAGGCAACCAAGGACCCTGCACCCGAGCCACGACCTGGCCCAACTGGAATACCATTACTCTTAGCCCAAGCAATAAACTCCATCACAATCAAAAAATAGCCTGCGAAACCCATTTGGTTTATCACGCCAAGCTCAAAGTCTAAGCGGTCACTATAGTCTTGCGCACTAAAGCCATTCAGTGGACCGGTCTTGGCAAGCCTGCGTGCCAGGCCTTGCTCGGAAACTTGTTGGATATAGGCTTCGGGGCTAAGGCCATTGGGTATGGGGTAATCGGGCAAATAGTAGGTGCCTAGTGGCACTTCCACGTTGCAGCGCTTAGCGATCTCTACCGTGTTTTGTAGTGCCGAAGGAATATCCGCGAAGAGCGCGGCCATCTCCAAATCGCTGCGCAGGTACTGTTGCGGGCTATGCTGACGTTTGCGTCGCGGGTCATCTAAAGCGCGACCCTGATGAATGCAAACTCTAGTTTCATGGGCTTCAAAATCTTCTGCCGCGGTAAAGCAAACATCATTTGAGGCAACAACTCCGATCTCTAGCTGAGACGCTATAGACAACGTGCGCCTTAACATTTCTTCCTCGTTCTCGCGCCCAGTGCGGGTAATTTCAAGAAAGTAATCTTCTGCGAACTCTTGCTGCCACACACGTGCGCGATGCAGCGCTGGGCCTTGATCATCATTAGCTAGTTCGCCCCAAAGGTGTCCGCCAACGCCACCTGCAAGAACAATGAGCCCTTCTTTGCGCGCAAAAACATCTTCTTCAGAAATCACTCCGCGCTGCTCGGCAGAAGTATAACCGGCAGAAATTAACGCAATAAGATTCGAGTAACCGGCCAGGTTTCTCGCCAAAACAACAATGCGTCCGCTTAGACCGGTTGCACTGCAGCTGACAACTATTTCCGCCCCTAAGATAGGTTTAACCCCTTGGCTTAAGCAGGTTTCATAAAATTTAACCAAAGCAAAGAGGTTGTTACAGTCGGTCAGGGCTAAAGCAGGCATACCTCTGGCTGCTGTAGTCTTCACCACGTCTTTGACTTTAAGCAAACCTTCGGCCAGGGAAAATTCGCTATGCAAATGAAGGTGCACAAATGTCGCCGCTTCGCTCATGAATAAGCCCCCTGCTCTAATGCTCTGCGCACCGGCGCAAAGCTTCGCCTATGTTCGGCACACGGCCCTAATTCACTCAAAGCAATCATATGTTTCTTAGTTGGATAACCTTTATGTTGCGCAAAACCATAGCCTGGATAAGTAACGGCTAGCTCCACCAACTCTGCATCACGTGCAACTTTGGCTAAAATGGACGCGGCGCTGATTTGTCCGACAATACGGTCACCTTTGACAATGGCTTCCGCGGTCATGGGCAGCTCTGGTATTTTGTTGCCGTCGACTAACACTTTGTCCGGCACAATGCTCAGACCAAATACAGCACGACGCATGGCCAGGTGACTGGCTTGGAGCACATTGAGTTCATCGACCTCGGCAACACTGGCCCTGCCAATGCACCAACTCAAGGCATGCTGGCGAATAAGAATAGCCAATTCATGCCTAGATTTCTCTGTTGTCGCCTTCGAATCGCGCAGACCTTCTATGTGTACGTCAGGGTCTAAAATCACCGCACAGGCCACCACTGGGCCAGCCAAAGGCCCTAGGCCGACCTCGTCGACACCGGCAATAATGCCATGTCGATGATCATAAATTTTGCTCATTTGCCCTTTGCTCACAGAAAATCTATTCCTCGAAAAATCCCACTGCATTTACACCAAAGCTGAGCACCAAAGCTGAGCAGCAAAGCTGAGCAGCAAAGTTGCTAGATTCAGCAACATTTGCCCATCTGGCAATCTGGCAATCTGGCAATCTGGCAATCTGGCAATCTGGCAATGGTTTGGCGCTCGCCTCGTATGGATCTAGTGCCAAGCCAGGGATATCTGACTGTCTCGGCAACCCCGCAGCTTAGAGTTTACCCTTCTGGAGCAACAGATCTACCAAACCTTGTGCAGCAGTTTTATTTGCACCCAATCCTAGCTCGCCTTGCTGAAGAATTTTGCGCATATTTGCAAAGGGCTGAAAATACCCGTCATTACTACGGGAATTATCCAACTCTTGCAGTAACGCACGAGCCAGCCCTTCAGGCTGAGCTTGGTCTTGCAAAAGCTCAGGCACTAATTCTTTATTAGATAGAATATTCGGCATGGCAACGTAAGTAGTTTTCACCAACAGGCGCGCTATCCAATGCGACCAGTAGCCCAAGCGGTAGCTAACAACCATCGGGCGCTTCAGCAACATGGCCTCTAGTGTACTGGTACCGGATTTGACTAATGCTGCATCGCAGGCATAGAGCGCTAGTCTGGCCTGGCCTTGGTGGATGTGAATATCTAACTGGGGGCTCTCTTCGATGCCGCGGCGAACTTGTGCTTCCCGGGCTGAGTTAATGCATGGGATAATTACTTTTACAGTCTTATTTTGAGCGGCGAAGCGCGTCTGAATTATTTCCGCAGCCTTAAGAAAGGGCTCCAGCATTAATTCTATTTCGCTGCCCCGACTGCCCGGCAGCATAGCCAAAACTATATCCGCGTCGATGCAGTTTAATTGTTCTCGAGCCCGCTGTTGTTGCTCTGCCTGACTGTCGAGTTCGGTAATTTCCTCGGCCAATGGATGCCCTACAAACATTGCTCGTATGGGTAAATCGGCATAAAAAGTCGGCTCGAATGGAAATAGACAAAAAATAACGTCAGCACAACGAGCGACCCGCTTGGTACGCCCGCGACGCCAAGCATACACAGAAGGACTGACGTAATGAGCCGTCGGAATGCCTCTATCTTTAAGCCTGCCTTCAAGCAAAAAATTGAACACGTTAAAGTCAATACCGATAAAAACATCAACTTTTTCTTGCTCGAAAGTGCTCGCCAGTCGCCGGTAGAGTTTCCACAATTGTGGTAATCGAAGAATGGGCTCTTTAAAACCATTTACGGAAAGTTCTTCAATGGAGGCCAAAGACTCTAAGCCCTGCTCAATCATCCCAGGACCACCAATACCAAGGAACCGCACATTACCTTGGATGGCCGGGTGAGCTTTTAGAGCCGCCATTAAACCTGCTGCAAGATTATCTCCAGATGCTTCGCCAGCGACCAAACCGATAGTTAAGGTCATAAAGTAGCCCTTATAAAACCTTTGTGGTGCTCCAAAGCGTGCCTGTATTTATTCAAAGAATACGGGCGAGCGAAGCAAAATACAATTATTAACCTTTATAAATCAATAATTTACAGACTTATCTTAATTGCGTTTCGAATAAAAAATACACTCTTGAGTGTAAAAGCCACTAGACTCTGCCGCGAATAATGCCTTTATCTGAAGACTCTAGAGATTGCACAAACATATCCACTTCTGGGTGCAATTTGCGCAATTCGTCAAGTTCGGCAATGGCGTCCTGGAGTTTCTTACCGCTGCGATAAACTAATCTGTGGGCTGCTTTAACCGCCTGAATCGCCTCTTCTGAAAAACCGCGGCGTTTAATGCCTTCGATATTCAGCCCAATAGCATTAGCCGGATTGCCTGCGACGGTCATAAATGCCGGCACATCCTTAGTGACCAAACTCATTCCCGCTATATGGGTATGAGCGCCTATTTGACGAAACTGGGGAATGCCTGCATAACCACCAAAGTTTGCGTAATCACCAACGACCACATGGCCGGCTAACGATGCGTTATTGGCCATAATGACATTATTGCCGACAATACAGTCGTGGCCGATGTGGACATACGCCATCAACAAGCAATTTGCGCCGACGACTGTCTTACTGATGCCGCCAGCGGCCATGCCACGGTGAATAGTGACGCCCTCTCTGATGATGGTGTTGTCACCGACGGTTAACTCTGAGGCCTCGCCCGCGTAAGCCAGCGCAGGGGTATCTTCACCCACGGTAGCAAACTGGTAAATTTTTACGCCCGCACCAATATGACAAGGACCCTTCACCACAACACTGGATGCTATCTCTACGTTATCGCCTAATACGACACCTGGCCCAACGATGGTCCACGGACCGACGCTGACATTTTTTCCAACGACTACCGAACTGTCTACAATGGCACGCTCATCTATCACAGTTTTTGCTCAACAATTGAGAGGATAGCGGAGCATGCCAGCTGGCCATCTACATAAGCTTCGCACTCAAATTTCATCATGATTTTGCGCTCAGCGATGATCGAGCTATGAATTTCTAAGCGATCACCGGGAATCACCTGGCGTCGAAACCTTGCCTTTTCGACACCGCCAAATAGGTAGTTGGTGCCATCTGCAGGTCTGCTGCCTCGGCTTTCAAAGGCTAGGACGCCAGAAATTTGCGCCATAGATTCTAAAATCAGGACGCCGGGCATGATCGGCTGACCGGGAAAGTGTCCGTTAAACATTTCTTCGTTGACGGTGATATTTTTGTAGCCCTTGATTGACTCGCCTTTAGTCAACTCTGTAACTCTGTCCAAGAGCAAAAATGGATACCTGTGAGGCAGGTAATCGAACAATTCTGTTATCGTCTTAATCTGACTCATCAGCTCTCTCATTTTCTAATTTTTTCACTCGGGCAAAAAGCTGCGCGAGGTTATTGAAGCGTAATGCATTACGCAGCCATTGCTTATGTTCGCTTGCGACAATAGCGCCGGAATATATGCCGGGCTTACTAATAGATTGGCTTATAGTGGTTTTTACACTGACTACAACGCCATCGCAAAGGCTTATTGGACTACTACCGGCAATACCGCAGCCGCCCGCCAGCACACAATGTTTACCTATCGTGGTACTGCCCGCCATACCAGCGCCGCCACAGATAATCGTATGATCGCCAATACGGCAGTTGTGGCCAATTTGTACCTGATTATCAATTTTCACGCCATCACCGATGACGGTATCTTCTATAGCACCACAGTCTATTGCCGTGGTTGCACCAATCGACACATCATTGCCAATACGCAGACCACCAATTTGCGCAATGGTTTCGTATTGACCTTGCGCATTTGGGGTAAATCCGAACCCAGCAGAACCAAGTACAACGCCGCTGTGGATAATACAGCGCTCTCCCATGAGCACTTTTCGATAAATGCTAACATTACTCATAATCAGCCCGTCATCACCAATACTGCAGTGACTAGCGATACTGGTGTTGGCATGAATTTGCACGTTAGCGCCGATTTTGCAGTGGGCACCAATGACCACATTTGGCCCAATACAGACGCTGTCTGCAAGTTCAGTAGAGGGATCTATAACGGCACTGGGGTGAATTCCAGCAGCAATGACTGCAGGGGTTTCGAACAATTGGGAGGCTTTGGCGAAAGCCAGATAAGGCTGATCTACGACTAAACTAATTGTCGGGCACTCAGTGGCATATTCACGACTCAGAATGACTGCTGAGGCAGCGGTAGATCCCAATTGAGCACGATAACTGGCGCTAGATAGGTGACTTAAGTCCCCTGCCTGAGCGGTTCCCAGACTGCCCAAGCCAGTAACTATTTTCTCGTCGTAGCTTTCTGTGCTCATACCAAAAGGGCCGACAATGTCGGCCCCTAGGCGATTAGCGATTTCAGCAAGTGTAATCTTCATCTGCGCGAGGGGTGGTGGTCACCCCTAACCTCTCCTGTAAAAATTAAGAGCAGCGCCTAGCTTGTTACTTGCTTTGCTCGTTAAGCTTTTCTGTCACTCTTTTCGTGATGTCATGCTTAGGATTGGCATATTGCAGTGCATTAGGCTGAACAATCAGGTCAATCTGATCGACTTGAATTAAGTCCTTGAGTACTTTGTCGTACTGTGGCGCCAATGTTTGTAAAATTTCTTGGCGCTTGTCCTGAGCTATTTTTTGGATTTTCTGCGAACCAAATTGAAGGTCGGCTTGCATACTTTCTAGCTCTTTCACAGCTTTACGCTTGTCAGAGTCGCTCATTACTTCACCGTCTTTTTGCAATTTTGCTTGCAGCGCCTGAAGCTCTTCAGCTTGGCTACGAAGTTGCTCAGAGTCAGCCTGCATTTCTTTATTTGCCGCCTCTATTAGAACCTTACCTTCGTCACTTTCAAGAATGGCTCTGACAGGATCTAAAACTACAATTTTCATTTCCGCATATACGGTTGGTGCTGCCATCATTGCTGTTGCCAGTACGGCCATTGCTAATCTGTTGAACATCGTTCACTCCTAAAGATTATGTTTATTAACTAATATTATATTTTAATTTGTCGTCTATGCGCGGACACATTCTAACCTAGAATGTACGCCCAAGTTCAAACTGAAAACTCTCTTCTTGGTCAAAATCTTGAGTTTGGAACGGCTTAGCCAGACTAAAGGTCAACGGACCGAAGCCGCTCAACCAGCTCATGCCAAAACCAACCGAATAACGCAAAGCATCTTGATCGAAACCAAAGCACTGACCACTACGACCACTTACTTGAATGGGGTCGAATACGGTACAGTCGGTGTTGAAGACATTTCCCGCGTCAATAAAGAATGCAGGTCTAAACTGTCGATTATCTTCAACAAAAGGTAATGGAAAAATCAGCTCAGCAGAAAATTCCACAATCAAGTTACCACCAAAGGGTTGACCAAATTCACCACTTTCGCCGTTATTACGGAAAAATACTGGGTTACCGTTTCCGTCTAGAGGGTTGGTGCTGCGCGGACCTAAAGTAGAATTTTCGAAGCCGCGAATTGAACCAAAACCGCCTGCGTAAAAGTGTTCATAGAATGGCAGCCGAGGCGTGTCGCCATAAGCACCACCGAAGCCAAGCTCTGTACGCAGTTTTAGAGTCCAGGACCGAGTCACAGGAAAATAGCGTTCACCAGAGTAAGTGAGCTTATAAAATTCAAGATCACTGCCTGGGGCGGTAGCCTCTAAAGCCAACGATTGGGAAGAGCCTCTGTCTGCAAATACGCCACGGTTAAGGGTCGAACGAGTCCAAGATAGGTTGCCTTTTAACAACAGGGCATTTTCGCCATTGTCGTCGATAAACCGAGAGATTTCTTGGGCTGCAGCGAATCCCGCAGTGATTTTTGTATGCTCAGCAGAGATGCCAAAGTTGATGCGTTGGGTTTCACCAATTGGGAAACCAAAGTTTACACCTGCGCCCGCTGAGTCTGTGCTATAGCGGGCAATATTCCGCTCGTCATAGTCTAAACGGCGAAAGAACAGATTAAATCCACGACTGATGCCGTCTAGGGTGAAGTATGGGTCGAAATAGCCCACGTTTACTGATTTTTGGAATTTGGATAGGCTCAGACCGAGGTTAAAACTATTGCCACTGCCCTGTAGGTTTGACTGCTGGTAGTTGCCGCCAACGATCAATCCAAACCCTTGGGAGTAGGCCAGCGTGCCAGAAATTGAACCCGAAGGCTGTTCTTCTACCGAGAAATTCACATCAATCTGGTCATCGCTGCCAGCCACCTGAGGGGTTTCTACTTCTACCCCTTTAAAAAAGCCTAAACGCTCTAAACGCACTTTGGTCAAATCAATTTGCGCCGATGATGCCCAACCGCTTTCCATCTGCCTCGATTCACGACGCAGTACTTCGTCTTGAGTGACCTGATTACCATTGAAGGTAATACGTCTAACATAAGCGCGTTTTCCAGCGTCCACAAAGAATTCTACATCTGCAGTGCCATCATCATTAAGTTTTGGTACACCACTGGCGGTGGCAAAAGTAAAACCGCCATTACCAAGCGCAGTAGTAAGGCGTTCTTCTGTTGCGGTAATCAGAGCCTGAGAAAATTTTTGGCCTTTTTGAACAATAATCAAATTCTCTAAATCTTCAGGCTTAACGTCGCCAAGTTCCCCTACCAAATTTACTTCGTCAACGGTGTAGGTATCGCCTTCTTGGATGGCAATAGAGATATAAACCTGTTGGCGGTCAGGGGTAATACTCACCTGAGTCGAGGTAATACCAAAGTCTGCGTAGCCTTGGTCTTTATAAAAGGCTTCCAGAGTTTCTAGGTCCCCAGACAACTTTTCGCGGGAGTATTTGTCATCGTTTTTATAAAAGGAAGTAAGACTAGGGTGCTTTAATTCAATAATGTCTAACAATTTGCTTTGTTCGAAAACCTCAGCGCCAACAATATTTAAATGTCGTATGCCCGAACTTTTGCCTTCCTCAATATTGATCTTAATATTGACCCTGTTACGTGGCAGTTCTTCGATCTCAGTTTCAATACCCGCGCCATATCGGCCTTGGGATACGTATTGACGCTCAAGCTCCAAACCCATTCGCTCTAGCGTCACTTGTTTAAAAATTTCACCTTCTTCCAAGCCTTGGTCCGCCAGGCCTTCAAGTAGTGCATTTGACTCAATAGCCTTATTACCTTCTAACTCAATAGACTCGATTGCGGGGCGCTCGACAACTGTGACGATGAGTACCCTGCCGTCTTTGGCAAGTTGGATATCTTTAAAATATCCTGAGCTAAACAGCGTGCGCATTAGATCTCTAACGGCTAGAGAATCAACAGAATCTCCCACGCTCAGAGGAATCAGATTAAACACCGTACCCGAAGACACTCGTTGTAAACCTTGAAGTCGAATATCACTGACAACAAAAGACGCTTCAGGGTTTTGTATTTCCAGCGGATTGTCTGCCGCGCCTGCTAAAGAGGGCGTCATTACAAAAGCAAAACTCAGGGTCACCAGCGACAACAACCGGCTCTGAAATTTATTGATCTTCATCCTTTCCTCTTCGATAGAGATCATCACCGATGATCCGAAATTCTTTAATTTACGCGCAACGTTCATCGCTTGGCGTCGCTTAGATTAACCTAGACAGATCATTAAACGTGACAAAGATGAACATCATTGCCACAAGAACAAGACCACCCTGCAATGCAGCAGACTGAATACCCTCTGAAACCGGTTTACCCATAATAATTTCAGCCAAAATAAATACCACATGGCCGCCGTCTAACATCGGCACAGGTAACAAGTTTAGTACCGCCAACGAGATACTCATCAGCGCCATAATACCAAAAAACGTACGCCATCCAGACTTAGCTGATTGACCGGCTATTTTGGCAATGCCTACCGGACCGACCAAAGTTTTTGCTGATACGTCACCAGAAAACATCTTCGTTATCATAGAAAACGTCAGAGATGTTTTAGACAAGGTTTCATCAACGCCCATCTGCAACGCCTCAACAAGGGGATATTCTACCTCTATCACCACCGGGCCAACACCCAAAAAGCCTTGCTCAATTTGCGTACTGGGAACACTTCCCGAACTATCCTCAGAATCGTTCACAAGTTCCACAGTTCTAACATCTGGCGTTGCCCGCAGTTGATACTCAGTGCCTGCGCGTATGAGGGTTAACACGAGTGTTTTATTCGGTGCCTGTTCTATCAGTTCTACCCAATCGGACCAATAAATAACTGGTTCGCCATCCACCGCAACGATCCAATCACCGGACTCTAGCCCAGCGCGCTCAGCTTGAGAGCCTTCTACCACCCGACCTACTACCGGCAATATGCTTGGCATAAGACCTAAAGAACCGAATATATCTGGCTCACCCTCACCCTTTAACCATGCGGAAATAGGCACAACAACATCACGTTCAACGCCATTTTCGAATTCCAACAGAGAAAGTTTTAGATCACCAGTGTCACCTAGCCGTTTGCTCAATTCCAATGCGATATCTTGCCAACCGGTCACCGCAGCCTCATCAATGCGCAAAATTGCTACAGAACTTTGCACGCCACTACGTTGCAACAACGTGCCCTCGCCTGGCGCGGTAGACATCGGTGCGTAGTTCACACTGCCGGCAAAAAATAACAGCCAGTAAATCAGAATAGCTAATAAGAAGTTCGCCAAGGGTCCTGCTAAGGCAATAGCTATACGCCAATAAGGGGTTAGCGAGGTGTAACCAACAGCTCCCTCTAACTCTGGGCTTGATGCAGGGTCGGTTAACGGGTCACGCTCGTCATACATACTGACAAAGCCACCCAGTGGAATCATCGCTAAAGTGAATTCTGTGCCTTTAGAGTCCACCCAACTAAAAAGTGGTTTGCCAAAGCCGATTGAAAAACGCAGCACGTGGACGCCAGACATTCGCGCAACGATAAAATGTCCAAACTCGTGGAAAGCGACTAAAACGCCCAGGAGCAGAGCAAACGCCAGTGGGTAAAGCAAAAATTCCATCAAATAATGACCAAGGTAAGTATAGGTAAAACGGCGATTACCGAATCGATACGGTCTAGTACGCCACCATGTCCTGGAAGAATGGTTCCAGAGTCTTTCACGCCAGAAGTTCTTTTCAATAAACTTTCGAACAGATCACCAAATACTGCGATGCAAACCAACAAAATGGTCAACAGCAAAGCATCACCCCATGTGTAGGACTGCCAAAAAATCAAAGCAGAGGCACAGATTAGGGTTGCACAAATTCCACCGCCGACTGCGCCCTCCCAAGTCTTACCCGGGCTTAACTGCTTTGCGAGTCGGTTTTTGCCGAATGATTTGCCAACAAAATAGGCCCCCACATCAGTGGCAGTGGTCAAAACAAATAGCCAAACCAGCCACAGCGCGCCCTGTTCGTGAGCACGCAGCATACACAAACTCACCCAAGCACCGAGCATTATGACTAAACCAAGGACGCCAACAAACCAGGGGTTTCGGTAAAGCGATTCACCCCGTGGGTAAATCAGGATACTCGCAATAGCAAACAGCCAAATGATAGAAACAACGACTATAAAATCAGCAAAGTAATCTTTTTCTAAGTACAGGAGCCCCGCTAGAAGCGCGAACAGTCCGGTGTAAAGTAGCTTTGCTTTTAGCGACTCTAGGCCAACAAATCCTGCCCATTCGAATACGCCAAAGCCAGCTGCGAGGAGAAAAAAGAGTGAAAAGGCCCACAAAGGTAGGAAAAAAATAGCCGCTAACGCGACAAATGCGATCGCCAGTGCGGTGATGATACGGTTCTTTAACATAGCTATTATCGCCCGCCAAATCTGCGTTGACGCAGCGCATACTCTTCAATGGCAATTTTTAACTGCTTTGCATCGAAGTCAGGCCAAAACAGGTCAGTAAAGTACAATTCTGTATAGGCCAAATCCCAGAGTAAAAAATTGCTCACTCTATGGTCGCCTCCAGTGCGGATCAGTAAATCAGGATCACCTACTTCGCTCAGGGACAAATGAGCACCGAACATGTCTTCATCAATTGCATCTGCAGATAACTCGCCGCGCGACACTTTCTCAGCCAACGCTTTAGCCGCCATAGTGATGTCCCAACGACCACCAAAATTCACTGCCACTGACATATTGAGTTCAGTGTTGTCTTTGGTGAGCCCTTCACATTGGTCCATCATTGCGCAAATATCCGGCGCAAAACGACTGCGGTCGCCGATAATGCGCAGCCGTACACCCTTGGCATGGAGGTCTTTGATATCATTTTTCATGACATAACGCATAAGGTCCATCAGCACACTGACTTCACCGCTTGGGCGATGCCAATTCTCAGTGCTGAAGGCAAATACGGTTAGGTTGCTAACCTTGTGAGCAACACAGGCTTCGGCAATAGGACGCAAAAGTTTAGCACCGGCCCGATGACCTGCAGCGCCAGGAAGCAAACGCTTCTTTGCCCAGCGATTATTACCATCCATGATGATGGCAATATGCTCTGGTGTTGCGCTAGTCAATTGTAGCTGTGGGGCATTTTCACCCACGGTTGGCTTGCCGCGTTCTTGCGCCATAAGATTTAGTCTTCGAACTCATGAACTCAGTACCTATTACTTTTGCTCTAGATTTCCATCAACTCAGATTCTTTTTCTGCCAGCGCCTTTTCGATTTCGGCTACTCGGGCATCTGTATAAGTTTGTACCCGCTCCTCGCCTTTGTGACCCTCGTCTTCAGCCGCTTCTTTTTCTTTCACTAGCTCACGAATGTCAGCAATCGCATCTCTGCGGATATTGCGGACTGAGATACGACCATTTTCTGCTTCCGCTTTGGCTTGTTTAGCCAAATCCCGGCGATTTTCTTCGGTTAACGGCGGCAAAGGTACGCGAATGACTTCACCATTATTGACTGGGGTAATGCCTACATCACTGCGCAGGATGGCCTTTTCAATCTCCACTACGAGGGGGCGTTCCCAAGGTGCCAAAAGCAGCGTGCGAGCGTCCTCTACTGAAACCGAAGCAACTTGATTTAACGGTGTTTTAACACCGTAGTAATCTACAAAAATGCCATCCAACAAGGCGGGGTTAGCTCGGCCTGTGCGAATGCGCCCAAAAGTGTTGCGCAGCGCATCTATAGATTTACCCATGCGCTCATTGGCGTCTTCAAGAATTTCGTCGATCACAATTAACCCTCAACTATTATTTTGTCTTAGCCAATATCTTAGGCAATGTGTTTATTTAAATCTTGGTCGATAACTTCGTCTATCGCGGCAGATAAAAATCTGCTCGACTCTGAGTACTGCTATCGAACGAGTTCACCGAACTACTTCATTGAACTACTTCACCGAACTACTTTGGTGCCAATACTCTGACCGTTGGTGAGTGCTAAAAGTGCACCTTTTACCGACGCATCAAATACCACCAAAGGCATATTATTTTCTTTGCACAAAACAATTGCCGTTAAATCCATAACGCCCAATTGTTTTTCCAAAACTTCATCAAAACTAATGCTATCGAACTTAATCGCAGAAGCATCTTTTTTGGGATCGTCACTATAGATACCGTCGACGTTTGTAGCTTTTAGCACTGTATCTACCTGTAATTCTACCCCTCGCAGACAAGCGGCAGTATCGGTAGTGAAATAAGGGTTGCCGGTACCACCAGTGATTATTACAACATGACCTTCACGCATTTTGGCCAGTGCCAAATCACGGTCATAACCTTGCACAACACCGGCTATAGCCGCGGCACAAAAAACACTACAGGGAACATTACTACGGCGTAGGAAATCGCCGAGAGCGAGGCCATTCATAATGGTTGCAAGCATGCCCATACGGTCGCCTACAACTCTATCCATACCGGCCTCAGAAAGCTTTGCACCACGGAAGAGATTGCCTCCACCTAGCACCACTGCAACACCAATACCCTGGTCTACTAAGGACCTTATTTCATTGGCATAATGCTCAAGCACAGTGGGGTCGATACCCGACCCAGAGGCCCCGCCAAGGGCTTCACCACTGAGCTTAAGCAGCAGATTTTGCAAACTACTTGCTGTCGGCTAGCTGCGCTGCAACTTCAGCGGCGAAATCTAACTCTTCAACTTCGATACCTTCACCTACCTCAAAGCGCAAAAAACTTTGCACTTGAACGCCAGCTTCTTTAACCAAAGCGCTGACTTTCACATTGCCATCTTTAACGAAAGGTTGGTCGAGCAAACTCACTTCAGCAAGATACTTTTTGACTCGGCCTTCGACCATTTTGACAATGATTTCTTCGGGCTTGCCGCTGTCTTGTGCTTGAGAAAGATAAATCTCTCGCTCTTTAGCAAGTATATCGGCTGACACGTCCGCACTATTAATAACCATGGGGTTGATAGCCACAACGTGCATCGCCAAATCGCGACCAAGCTCTGCAGAGCTTGCAGAAAGCTCAACCAGCGCACCGCGACATTGATCGCCATGCATATAGTGGCTTATGCCGCCAGTAGCCGAATGCATCACGCGTCCACGACGGATGGTAATATTTTCACCAATTTCCTGAACTAAAGTCTCTCGCTCATCATTCAGCGCTGCGGCCAAATTTTCGATGCTAGCGTCGGCTGAAGCGAATAACTCATCCGCCACCTTCGATACAAATGCGATGAATTTTTCGTTTTTTGCGGCAAAGTCAGTTTCGATATTGATTTCGACCAATGCGGCTTTGGAGCCATCTTCGGCAACCTTCACGCCCAACAACCCATTCGCTGTTGTTCTGCCAGATTTCTTAGCGGCTTTTAAGGAGCTTTTCTTACGCAGCTCCTCGATTGCTTTTTCCATATCGCCATCGACTTCTGCCAAAGCTTTTTTGCAATCCATCATGCCGAGCCCAGTACGTTCTCTGAGTTCTTTCACCATTGCTGCTGAAACGGCCATCTCCCTACTCCTTGCTTGCGTCTGCATCGCTGCTGGCAGCAGCTACTTTCGCTGCTTCAGCAGCTTTCAATTCGTCTTCGGCTGCAAAGGTTTCATTAACGCTTGCTGCTACTGCTTCAGAAATTTCAGCTACAGGCGCTGAAGCTTCATCTACTTCTACAAACTCGTTTAAGTCTACAGAGGCTGCAGAGTTGGACTTGCCTTCGGCTACCGCATCTGCCATCGCACTGACGTATAAACGGATGGCTCTGATCGCATCGTCATTGCCAGGGATTACATAATCAACGCCAGCTGGATCACTATTCGTGTCCACTACACCGACAACTGGAATACCCAATTTATTGGCTTCGGTAATAGCGATTTTTTCGTGCTGTACATCGATAACGAAAATCACATCAGGCAAACCGCCCATGTCTTTGATTCCGCCAAGGCTGCTTTGCAGCTTGTTCATCATGCGCGTACGTTGCAGTGCTTCTTTCTTGGAAAGCAACTCGAACGTGCCATCTGCAGCTTGAATTTCTAGATCTTGCAGTCGCTTAATCGACTGTCGGATTGTTTTGTAGTTGGTCAACATACCACCCAACCAACGCTGGTCAACATATGGCATACCCACACGGCTGGCTTGCTCAGCAATTACTTTTGCAGCAGCTCGCTTGGTACCAACAAAAAGGATTTTTTTGCCTTTTGATGCGAGGTTACGTACTTCGATCAATGCTTCGTTAAAGGCAGGAAGAGTTTTTTCTAGATTGACGATGTGAATCTTGTTACGAGCACCAAAGATATAGGGCGCCATTTTAGGATTCCAGAATCTGGTTTGGTGGCCAAAATGCACACCAGCAGCCAGCATGTCACGCATACTTACAGTCATCTTTTTTATCTCCGGGTTGGTTTTTTTGTCCTAATTCCCATGTTCCAACCTCTGAGCAAGCTCTTAGGCACCCGGGAACATGTGTCGAATCAGACAAATTTTTTAATCGGCTGCAGTTCAGCTATACTGCTGCACACGCCGTAAAACTCCGCGACCTCACCAATGAGGCTTGCCGCGGCGCGATTTATACCACAAACATCTTCCTTAAAGAAACGAGTTTTCGCATGGTTGCAAAAGTAGAGACAGAAATAGACATATTAGGCATGCGTGAGGCGGGAAAATGCGCCGCGTCTGTATTAGAAATGATTGGCGAACACGTGCAGCCGGGCGTTACGACCGACCAACTCAATCAAATTTGTCATGACTTTATTGTCAACGAATTAGACTGCATACCCGCACCTCTTAACTACGGTGGCGGCGATGGCCAAATGCCCTTTCCCAAATCAATTTGCACCTCAGTAAACCACGTGGTTTGCCACGGCATTCCCTCTGCAGCAAAAAAGCTAAAAAACGGCGACGCACTGAACATTGATATCACGGTGATCAAAGACGGCTACCACGGCGACACCAGCAAAATGTTTTTTGCCGGAGAAGCCAGCATCCTCGCCAAGCGCCTTTCTAAAATTACTCAAGAATGTATGTATAAGGCCATTGATCTGGTCAAACCGGGCACCCGCTTGGGTGACATTGGTCATGCTATACAAAGTCATGCAGAGGCAAATAGATTTAGCGTTGTTAGAGAATTTTGTGGCCATGGTATTGCAAAGGTTTTTCACGATGAACCCCAGGTGCTGCATTATGGGCGCCCTGGTACGGGCATAGTCCTTGAAGAAGGTATGAGTTTCACCATTGAACCTATGATCAACGCCGGCAAACGCAATATCAAAATCCTCCCGGATCAATGGACCGCCGTGACCAAAGACCACAAGTTATCTGCCCAGTGGGAGCATACGTTGATGGTCACTAAAGATGGCTTCGAAATTTTTACACTCAGGCAAGAAGAGCAGTAACAGATCTATGTCACTTACCTCCCAGGTCACTCAACGGCGTGAAAAATTAGAAGCAGAAAAATCACTAATCGCCGAGCGCTATTGGAACAATGACCCGATCGAGACCTTGGTCTGTGATCTTGCCGAGGTTATGGATGCACTGATTCTTGATGCTTGGGATGAGCAAATTGCCGAAAGCCAGGATATCGCACTGTTTGCGGTAGGTGGATATGGCCGTAAAGAGCTTCACCCTGGTTCGGACATAGACCTGCTGGTGGTTGCTATAGACCCCAAAAGCCATAGCCGGGCAATAGAGCTATTTCTACAAAATGTTTTTGACCTCAATGTAGAAGTTGGCCACAGCGTACGTGACATTAACTCCTGCGTGAAAGAGTGCAAAGCCGATATCACTGTAGCAACTGCCATGTTCGAACGCAGACTATTGGGCGGCGACGCAAGCTTAGATACTTCTATCGCTCAAGCGCTGGAGAAGAAGAAGGTTTGGCCTGCCCAGAAGTTTTTCGAGGCTAAATTCCAAGAGCAAATTCAACGACATAAACAATTTGATGATGTCGACTATAATCTCGAACCCAACATTAAGGCCTCCCCTGGTGGCATGCGCGATATCCACACCGCATTATGGATTTGTAATCGCAATTTCGGCACCACGGACATCAACCAACTCGTAGAACTGAGTGTGCTCACCGCCGAAGAAGGCAAATGGCTTATTGAAGGGCGCAGGTTCCTTTGGTGGGTGCGTTTCGGGTTACACATAATTGCCGGGCGTAAAGAAGACCAACTGCATTTCTCTCGACAGAGAGAGTTAGCCCAACGACTTGGCTTTGTAGATACCGACAGCCAAATGGGTGTAGAAGTATTTATGTACCATTTTTATCGCCACATACTTGCCCTTACCGAAGTAAACGGCATTCTCATTAAGTACTTTCAAGAATCTGCTGAGAGTACAAGACGCGAAAAAATCTTCCCAATCAACGAGCGCTTTAGGTTAGTCAACAACCGCATTGAAGCTATTCACGCTAACGTATTTAAAGATTCGCCTTCTGCGCTCCTAGAGATGTTTGTGTTAATGGCTGGGCGCGAGGAAGACATTCAAGTTAGGGTGTCGACAATACGTCTGATGCGCAAATCTTTAAACCTGATCGACAGTGATTTCAGAAAAGACCCCAACAACACTCGCCTATTCCTGAACTTACTTAAAGCCCCTTTTACTGTAGTAACACAACTTATACGTATGCGTAAGTACGGTGTGTTAGGTCGCTACTTGCCAGAGTTCAAACAGATCATTGGGCAAATGCAACACGATCTTTTCCACATTTACACTGTGGACGCTCATACGATGATGGTCATTCGCAATATGCGTGAATTCCGCTATGAGTGGGCAGCAGAGACATTCCCAATTGCTCACTATTGCTCCAACACAATTCCCAAGCGGGAGTTACTTTATATCGCAGGCCTTTTTCATGACATAGGCAAAGGCCGCGGCGGCGACCACTCCACACTCGGATCTATCGACGCAAGGAAATTTTGCCAACTACACAGCCTAAACCAAGCCGATACAGATCTCGTTTGTTGGCTAGTTGAGCGTCACTTGTATATGTCTTCCGTTTCACAAAACCAAGACATTTATGACCCTGAGGTCATTCAGATTTTTGCGGAAGACGTAAAATCTGAAATGCGCCTTAACTATCTTTACGCCCTCACCGTGGCGGACATTAACGCCACCAACCCAAACCTTTGGAACAGCTGGCGCGCAAGTCTGATGCGGCATTTATATAGTGAAACCAGAAAAACTTTGAGGCGCGGAGGCAGCAACGCCATGGACCGCGACGAAACCATCGCCGCGTTTCAGGAAAGCGCCATGGAAAGGCTGCAAAATGTTAGCAGCGAAGAAAAAGTCAGAACTTTATGGCAAAACCTAGGCGACGATTTTTTCCTGCGTCACACCACCGAAGAAATCAGCGCCATATCTGGACAACTGCTTGAACACGACCATCAACAAGGCCCGTTTGTAAGTATGTCCCCAGCCGACTTAACCTACCTAGGTGAAGGCGCCACGCAAATCTATATTTGGGCGGAAGATAAACGCAAAACCTTCGCTGCAACGGTAGTTTGCTTGACGCAATGGGATTTATCAGTAGTCGATGCGCACATCAACACAGTAGTAAACGGTAGGCTATTTTATACTTTTACTATTCTTAACGCTGACGGTGCGCCAGTAGCGCAGGATAAAAACCTGCGCAGTGAAATTGTAGAAAAAATCAAAGCTACCTTGGTGGCACCCTCACCTAGCACCGAAGGCGCAACTCGGCGAGTGCCTCGCCAACTCCGAGAACTCCCTTGGCCTACCGAAGTATCCATGGAAACAGACGAGGAAGGACTCGCCACCACGGTAAATATTTTGGCGGCAGACCGTCCGGGGTTATTAGCAAACCTTTCGCTACTGCTTTTGGACTTAGAGTTGGAATTATCCTCGGCCCGCATCACCACCCTTGGCGAACGCGTCGAAGATGTTTTCGTAGTCACCGATGCTACAGGACAGGGCATAACAGATAAGGCACAACTATATAACTTGGAAAATGCCCTGCGGCAAAAATTGGATGACTCCATGGGCTTAGGGGAAAACACACTTTCAAGCGTCAACGGCTTAAAGGTTTAATCGCTAGGTAAAGTTGGGTTGACGGTGTATTCGCAGACTATTCCCGCTATCGTATAGCTTCCTTAATAGTTGTATGAATATTGTGTCTTTCAACACCCACTTAGATTTGCTTCAGCCCTACCCTTTTGAACGCCTACGTGCCTTGCACAATGGCATTACACATAACGGCGAGCTCGCGCCTATCTCTTTGTCTATTGGCGAACCCAAGCATAGCCCGCCCAAATTTGTCATCGACGAGTTATCCAATGCGCAATCACTGGCCAAACACCTAAGCACTTACCCTGCAACCAAAGGCAGCGAAGTGCTGCGCACCTCAATCTCTGAGTGGTTAAAGCGCAGATTTGCAGTAGCAGTGGACCCTGATCTTGGCATATTGCCGGTAAACGGCACCAGAGAAGCCCTTTTCTCGGTTGCCCAAGCACTGCTCAGCGGCAAAAGTGAAACATTGGTGGCCATGCCCAATCCTTTTTATCAAATTTATGAGGGCGCAGCTCTGTTGGCTGGAGCCAAGCCTTTGTATGTACCAAACTTAGTTGAACTTAATTACAAAGCAGACTTTAGCTCGATCAGCCCGGAGCAATGGCGCAAGACCGAGTTGGTCTACATTTGTTCGCCAGGCAATCCCACTGGACAAATTATGCAGCGGGAGCAGATGCAGTCGCTTATTGGGCTGGCACAGAAGTACGATTTCAATATTGTGTCAGACGAGTGCTATGCCGAACTTTATTACGATGACGACAACCTACCAGAGAGCATTCTCGCCGCCGCCGCCGCCATGGGCTTGCCTAACTTTGATCGATGCTTAGCATTTCATAGCCTGTCCAAGCGTTCTAATCTGCCCGGCTTACGCAGCGGATTTGTCGCCGGCGACGCCAATTTAATGGCCAAGTACTTGAGTTATAGAACCTATCACGGCTGCGCACTAGGCGCTCACCATCAGGCGGCCAGCGCACTGGCATGGCAGGACGAGGCCCACGTGGTGGAGAATCGTCAAATGTATAGAGACAAATTTACAGCTGTGAGTGAAATTCTCAGCCCGCACTTCGACCTAAGCCAACCCGAAGGTGGCTTTTACCACTGGCTACCGACGCCAATTTGTGACCAAGAGTTCAGTCAGCGCTTGCTCGCAGAACAACACATCATCGTCATGCCCGGCTCGTTTCTGGGCAGAGATACACAACAGGGCAACCCTGGCCATAAGCACGTCAGAATTGCCTGGGTTGCGCCTTTCGATGAATGCATAGTCGCGGCTAATCGCTTAGCCCAGTTTGCGCAAAATTTGTCAGGTAATTTCACCGGCTAAAGCGGTCTCTTGGCGCCAGCTGTAGTAATATCTAGAAAATTTTTTCTGAGATAGATATGACTGATATTTTTGCGTTCGCAGTTGGCGTTACCAGCACAAATGGTTCTGGTGTGGTTTTGGATTGTTTTTTCCCTCACCCCATCCTCAAGCCTAAGGCAGAAGTCCTCAGCGCTCTGAGCAATTTGCCGCAAGGCGCCAGCGCCCTGACCGCAGAACAAGCTGAATCTTTGAACTCAGCGGCTGGGGCGACAATCGTGCCCCAATCTTTACTCGACATGGATCAACCCCTAATCAGCGTCAGACTAGATAGCGATGCGCCTAGCAACAGTATTGAAGAGGTGTACTTAAAACTGCACCTGCTTTCCCACAGATTATGCTTACCTAATACCCTTAACCTAGACGGAATTTTTGGTCATTTACCTAATTTGGCATGGACCTCCGCTGGGCCCATTGAGGTCAACGAATTGCCCGCTGCGCTAATGAATGCGCGAGCTCAGGGACTCAATCTAGAAGTCTTTTCAGTGGACAAGTTCCCTAAAATGGTCAACTACGTAGTGCCTACGGGCGTGCGTATAGCAGATGCCAGCCGCATTCGCCTAGGCGCCTATTTGGGCGAAGGTACAACGGTAATGCACGAGGGCTTTGTAAACTTCAACGCTGCGGCAATCGGCCCAAATATGATTGAAGGTCGAATTTCCCAAGGCGTTATTGTTGGCGCAGGCACAGACCTTGGCGGCAGCTCAAGCACCATGGGCACGCTTTCTGGCGGTGGCAACATCATTGTCAGCATTGGTGAAAACTGTCTGATTGGCGCCAATGCAGGCACAGGCATTCCTTTAGGCGATCGCTGTACTATAGAAGCAGGCTTGTACATCACTGGCGGCACACCAATTGCGGTTTTTGACGAAACAGGCCAGCAGGTGCGCCTTGTTAAGGGTCGCGACTTAGCTGGAAATTCGGACATGCTCTTTATTCGCAACAGTCAAAATGGTCAGGTGATCTGCCGAACAAATCGTCAGGCCATCGAGCTTAACGATGCTCTCCACGCCCACAACTAAGGCAACTGAAATTGCAAAATCCTGTATTTGAGCTTGCTAAAGAACTGATTAGCCGTGTTTCTGTTACGCCGGAAGATGCCGGGTGCCAGGAACTCATAGCTGCCCGGCTAACTGAGCTGGGTTTTCAAACACGACAAATCAATGCCGAAGGAGTACACAACCTTTGGGCTTGGCGAGGCACCGGATCGCCTCATCTCATGTTTGCAGGACATACAGATGTGGTACCGCCAGGACCTGTGGAGCAATGGCAAACCCCGCCATTTGAACCTACCGTTAAAGACGGCCAACTTTATGGCCGCGGCGCGGCGGATATGAAATCGAGTTTGGCGGCCATGATAGTCGCAGTAGAAGATGCAACTAAACATGCGGAGCAAAATTGCGGCACGCTGAGTTTTCTTATCACCAGTGATGAAGAGGGCGTGGCAACTTACGGCACGCGTTATGCGATAGATGTTTTGGCTAACGAGGGCATACGACCAGATTACTGTGTTGTCGGCGAACCCAGCTCAAGTGAGCAACTGGGTGATGTGGTGCGCTCCGGTCGTCGCGGCTCTCTAAACGCCAAACTTAAAGTTATTGGCACCCAAGGCCACGTAGCCTATCCCCAGGACGCAAATAACCCAATCCATAATGTCTTAGCTGCGCTGTCTGCACTGACCGCCAAGGAATGGGATTCTGGTAACGACTTCTACCCACCCACAAGCTTTCAAATATCTAATATTAATGGCGGCACCGGTGCGACCAATGTTATTCCAGGTGAATTAGCAGTGGATTTTAATTTTCGCTTTAACACAGAACAAACTGCTGCCGGCCTGAGTGCTGGAGTCGAGGAAATTTTACACAATTGCGGTGTAACTTATGCAATCGAGTGGGCCTTGTCTGGAGAACCGTTTTTGACACTTCCAGGGGCCCTTACCGCCGCAGTCACCCAGGCTATTCAAGCCGAGACGGGCCTAACGACAGAGCTTTCAACTTCAGGTGGCACCTCAGATGGACGGTTTATTTCTCCTTGGGATAAACCAGGTAGCGGTCAGGTTGAAGTTGTTGAGCTAGGGCCACTGAATGCAACCATCCATAAGATTGACGAGTGCGTTGCGGTAGATGACCTTATGCCCTTGGCAAAAATCTACCAACGAATAATAAAAACCCTACTCACCCAGTAGGCCCACTAAATAAATGAAACGTAATATTATCCTTGCGGCCCTGACGGTGCTGATCGTGATCGCTACCCAGGCGCCAGCCAATTTGCTGCGCTTTGGCTTCACGCAGATTGCAGGTGTGAATTTTATTCAGCCTCAAGGCACGATTTGGCAAGGCAATGGCGTGCTAATTATTAACCCAGGCATTTCCGCAAACCTAAGTTGGCAGTTGAACTGGCAAATTGGCGAGTCACTAACACCAACTATAAAATGGCAGTTAACCAATCCAGAAATTGCCTTGACGGGCAAAGTCACCCCAGGACTACGAACGCAAAAAATTGATATTCAAGGTAATTTTACTGGCAGGTTCCTTGAGCCTATTCTGGCAAAATATGACATTTCCATTCCCGGGGTTTTCGAAATGAGCCCAACGCAGATATTGCTTTCACCCGCGAGTGAAACTACAGCAATTGAATTAGTCGCTGACAGCCAACTTTTTTGGAGCGGCGGCAATATCCGCTATGTACTGGGAAATGGTTTAGAGCAAGCCTATGTGCCGGGGTTAACCAGCACAATAAAGTCAGCCAAAGACACCCTACCCATTGCCTCAATAGCACTTACCGAAAATAGCACCGGACCACTACTGACAATGACACCGGATCAAAGCGGCTACGTGAATATAGAAGTCAGCAGAGGGTTTATTGAATTGATGGGGCGCACCTGGACCGGGTCAGCGAAATATAGCGACGTCGTCTTGGAGATAAAACGTAAGGTATTTTGATCACGAACCAGACCCTGACCGGCCTCCTCTGGCAATAAATACTTCGCGTACTGTGACCGACTGCAAGCAACGGCAAATTGATCGCCCACTGCCTAGATCAAATTGATGGATAATTGGCCACGTAACTTAACAGGGAGAAACAGGTTCGGCGGTGAAAACTGGAGCGACACTGGCTTCTTAAAATGCCACAAAAACCTGCACGCTAAGCCTCGATAGTGAGCGGGTAAATCAGGTACCATGCCTTTCCAGACAGAGGAAAAATACAATTTTGCGGATACTTTGCCTAGACGATGAACAAATTACTTTTTGTGAACAAAAATGCGACTAACTAGCCTAATCGAAAAATTGATTAGTCCAATACAATGGCTGATTATATTTGGCATCGCATGGACTGTGGCTAATAGTGTCTTGGGCTTGTTACAAGCGCCGAATGAAACCAGCTCAAACTCAACTGGGACAAATACGTCCGTTGAAAATCAACCTGAGAATCAATCCAAAGGCCGCGCCGGCGCGGATAAATCTAAACGCGTAGAAGCATTACTGGCCAGTCACATTTTTGGCTTAGTGCCGCAATCAAACAACGTCAGCTCACAACGAATTGAAACCGCTAAAGCCACACGCCTGCCGTTAACGTTAGAAGCCGTTTTCGTAGCCGACGAAAATGCTAGTTCTGGCGCCATAGTGGCGCGCAGCGGTAAGAAGGGCTTGCTCTACACAGTCGGCGATATTCTACCCGGCAACGCGCGCCTCATAGAAGTGCAACAAGAGCAGATTATTTTACAAAGAGCTGGCAACCGTGAAGCACTGGCATTCGGTAAAAGCAAATTCAATCCCAAAGCGGAGATTCGACCGCTAAGCCAAGGCAAAGCCGCCGAGAGTATGCGCAATATAGCGAGCATTGACGACATCCAAGGACTCATCAGTGACAATGTTGAAAACGCTCTGAGAGATTTTGGTTTAGAGACCAACGAGGGTCGCGGGTATAAAATAGGCAACTTATCCAGCAACCCCTACCTGCAACAAGCAGGCTTGCGCCCGGGTGATGTTGTGCTATCGGTCAACGGCCAACCACTGGGCGACCTGCAAAAAGATCAACTAGAATTCGACAATGTAATTGCCCAAGGATCAGCCAGCATTGAACTAGAACGCAACGGCGAGCAAATAACCATTACCGCGCGCCTACCTCAATAAATTTAAGCCGAATCAACAACCCTATGAAACTAATATCCCAAATTCGCAGCACCATAATTATTTGTGCAACATTGGTCAGCCTTGCAGCATTCGCGGCCGAGGTTGAAGAAGGCGAACGCACTTGGCAAATGGCAACAAAGAACGCTGACATACAAGAGTTTGTCGCCCAAGTTGCAAAGATCACTGGTAAAACCTTTATCGTTGATCAAAAGCTTAAAGGTCAGGTTAATGTCATCTCTGAAACGCCTCTGGGCAAACAGGGTGTTTATGAGCTTTTCCTAAGTGTACTGAGGTTGCAGAACTATACCGCTGTGCAGTCAGGCAACGTCATTCGAATACAGCAAAGTGCCACAGGCAAACAAACTCCAGGTGCTATAGGTGGGCTGCAAGCCGCTGCGCCGGAAGAGTTAGTGACACAAATTATTGCTGTAAAAAACGTCAAATCCGAAGACCTACTAAAAATTCTGCGCCCTCTTATTCCGCAGTATGGTCATATTGGCAGCGTCAACGAACCTAATGTAGTGATCATCTCCGACCATGCAGACAATATTCGCCGTTTGAAAAAAATCATCAGCGATATCGACATTGCTGAAACTAACGAAATTGTTATGCTCCCACTACAAGAGGCGTGGGTCGGTGATATCGTCGAGATACTAGAAAAGGTGGCGCCAAAGCAGGTAGGTTCCGGTGCCACTGGGCCGCAAAAAGTCCAGCTGATTGCTAACGAAAGAAACAATTCCCTTGTGCTCAAAGGTCAAAACCGCCCTGTCGCTGACCTCGTGGAAATCATTCAACAACTAGACCAACCAGCGACCACCAAAGATGCCACCCAGGTAATCTTACTCAATCATGCTGACGCCGAAAACGTCAGTAAAATTTTGCAAAGTATTGTAGGTAGCCTTGGGTCAAGCCAAGCTGGTGGCAACTCATCCGATAAAGTAACCGTTCAGTCTGATCTATCGCTCAACGCACTGATCATAAAAGCTGACCCAGGTACAATGGGCGAGATCTTAAGCATTGTGGAGAAATTAGATTCGCCACGCGCCCAAGTACTTATAGAGGCGGCGATTGTTGAAGTCACCCTAAATGATGACTTCTCTTTTGGTGCTGAACTGGCCGCCGGTGATCAGCGCGGACAAAGCGTGCCGCTGATCAGTACCAGCCTTAATGGCAGCATCCAATCACTGCTTGGCGGCGTTATTGATGCTAATAACCCTGGTGCAATCAGCGTCTTGCAAGGCCTGGCAACACTAAGCGGTCCTACACTAGCCGCTGCAAAATTAGACCTAGACGGCATTTCATTCGGCGCAGTGATTACAGCGCTCTCTACAAACTCGGACGCCAACCTACTTTCAACACCCAGCATCATCACGTTAGACAATAACGAAGCGAAGATCTTAGTCGGTCGTGAGGTACCTTTTAGAACGGGCTCCTTTACAACTACGGGTAACGGTTCAAGCAACCCTTTCACCACGGTAAACAGACAAGACGTCGGTGTTGAATTGCTTGTCACGCCACATGTATTCGACGGCACCGAAGTACGCTTGGACGTAGTACAAAACATTTCTAATGTTCTACCTACCGCAGTAGGTGGAAGCACGTTCGCAGACGTAGTGACCTCCAAACGAACCATAGAAACCACCGTACTCGCTGGCGACGGAGAAACCATTGTGCTGGGCGGTCTAATTCAAGACGACGTTACCCAAACCAATAGAAAGGTGCCGGTGTTGGGTAGCATTCCGCTCATCGGCAATCTTTTTAAATCTAAAACAACTTCTCGCGTAAAAACCAATCTTTTGGTGTTTATCCGCCCCACCATTATTTCTAATAGCGAACAGGCTACCGCTCTCACTAACGTGAAGTATTCTGCCATATGGGAGTTAACGGGTGATGAGAAAAAGCTTGAAGAGAATAAAAAGACCGGCCTTAAAGATTTAAAGAACCATTTTAAGGAAGATGCCCAGCGTGAGGCCTTACAAGGCCTTTTTGAAGGCAAACAAGCCCAATAGCCTCAAACACATTCAGAGCATAGACTGTGGCCATGAAAAACAGTCTACTGAGAACCTATTACCGCCTCCTCCGGTGGATCATTCGCCTTGTCGCTAAGCCGGATTTTAGCGGTATGGAAAACCTCGGCGCCTGGTCTGAAGAGACAAACACAGATGTGCCTAACCCCCATTTAGCCAACGAAGAAACTTACCCCAACGCAAACAAACGAGAAATTATTTACGTTCTAGACAAAAGATCTATTGCAGATCTTTTAATCTTGGAGCATGGGTTAACCCAATCACCCGCAGCATCTTTTCCATCACCATTAATGCCGCTAACCATTGCAGATTGGTCTATTAACGGCAGAGCATTCGCATTGAATAGAGCTTGGGGTGGCAAGATAACTATGCAACGATACTCGCGGCGACTACTGCAATTAGTTAGCATGGATGAAACTATTCAGGCACAAATAGCCCTGGTACCGGTGTCTATATTTTGGGGTCGATCTTTGGCGCCAAGAGGCAGCTGGATTGAAGCACTGACCTCAGACCAACGCCCAGCAACCGGAGGTATCAAACGCTTCTTTGCTCTTCTCTTCAACCGTGGCGATATTCACGTTTGCTTTGGCAAACCAATACCATTAGAAGAAATAGCCAAACATGACAAAGGTCAAAACTACGCTATTCGTAGGACCGCCCGCCTACTCCGCGTTCTCTTCAAACGACAACATGAAGCAACCTTGGGCCCAGATTTTTCCCATAGAAGAACATTGTTATCGAGTATTACTAATTCACCGCGAATTACTCAACAGATCAACGAAAGTCTAGCTTCGACCGAAATCACAGAAAAATACGCTAGAAAGAAAAGAACCAAACTGAAGGCCATGGCTTATCGACACGCGAAGAAAATCGCTTCAGATATGTCCTACTCGTCAATCCGTCTGTTTCTAATCTTTCTAGCCTGGTTTTGGCGGCGCATATATACCGGCGTCGACGTACGCGGACTGACATCGGTAAAAGAAACCACTGACACCCACACCCTCGTCTACGTGCCATCCCATCGCAGCCATATAGACTATTTAGTACTCAGTTATACCCTCTACCGCGCAGGGATTATGATTCCTCATATCGCCGCTGGCGATAATCTGAACATGCCAGTGCTCGGCGGGTTTCTGCGCCGCGGTGGCGCATTTTTTATGCGCCGAAGTTTTAGAGATGACCCACTGTATGCTGCGGTCTTTGACGAATATTTGTATCAGGTTTACAACAGCGGACACTGCGTAGAGTTCTTTCCTGAAGGTGGCCGCAGCCGCACAGGCCGCTTACTACCGGTTAAATATGGCCTGCTCAAACTATCACTGACCCATCAACTGCAAGGCCTGAAAAAACCCCTAGCGTTTGTACCCGTGTACTTCGGCTACGAGAAGGTGATTGAAGGCGGTAGCTATATGGATGAGTTACGCGGCGCCAACAAAAAAACCGAAAGCGTACTAGACCTAATCAACGGTCTGAAAGTTATCCGTCAAAACTTTGGTCAACTACAAGTGAATTTTGGCGAACCCATTAAGTTGGACCAGTGGCTAGAACAAAATACTCCGGCCAAAGAAAATCCAGCAACGCCAATCAATCTGACGAATGATGCCCTCATGAAAGAACTAGGCGCACACATTATGGGCAGCATCAATGCTCAAGCAACAGTTAACTCTGTAAATCTAGTTGCCCTGGCCAGCTTGAGTATCGACCAAGAAGTAATGGAAGAAAAACAAATCGCCGAGCAAAGCGACTGTTACATGGCCATTCTGCAAGCCCTTTACGGTTCACGTATCTTTACCCATGCCGATATAACCAGCCAGTCCAGTATTGAAAAAGTCCAAGCCTTGGGACTAATCACTAAAAGCACAGAAAAGTTTGGCGCGGTTTTGCATCACGCGCCTTTTACCGCCTTACTAATGACTTGGTATCGAAACAACGTGCTGCATTTGATGGCCCTGCCCAGTCTAATTGCCAGTCTATTGGTCCACCGACAAGAACAAATTTCGGTAAAAGAGTTAGAGGCAATGATCGCGCTGGTTTTCCCTTTCATCGTCCATGAACTGAGCATTATCAATCCAGTGCCAGTTGAGAAAGTTATTCGCACACTGAGTGATCTTGGTATGGTGCAAATCGATAATGGCGATATCATGCTGCCTGAACAAAGTACCAAGCCGCGTATACAACTTGGTATACTGGCGAACTTAATGAACGAAACACTGGGACGTATGTGCCTTGTATTACGCTTCGCTGAGCCTGGCACTAAAGATCGACAGGCGCTGAGTTTGGCCAGCGAGTATTCCGCGGAAAAAATATCTCTTTTACTCGGGATTAACGGCCCAGAATTCTTTGATCAAAAATTGATTGGTGTTTTTCTTGACCAGCTCATTGAAAGAGGTCTGTTAGAAAAAACAGATGCGCAACTACTGCAACCCTGTCGAAGTTATGCTGCGTTACACGGCGCCGTAGAGTCTGCAATAAATGCCAAGCTGAAATTCGCTATCAAAGCTGAATAGCACTAAGTCTATTCGCCTACGGCTGACACACAGCCTGGGCCCTAGGTTGCTAGGTAAACATCAAAGCGAACGGTTTTGCCTTTAATCTGAAAGTTCACACCCTCTACGACCGGGTCCTTCAAACGTCGTTTAACCACCACACGATTATTGGCACAGCTCAGCGCTAGTTGAATAAGTTCCGTCAAGTCGGACGTATCCTGCGCGTCTTGGGTTAGATAACGTAAGTGTTGCAGCGCCTGATTCGGCAGCGCATTCTTCTTGCGCTCTGGGAACATAGGATCAAGGTACACAACATCCCAAGTCTGGTCATCACTAAGCGCCTCTTTACAGTCCATGTACATCACTTGGGTATTATCAAAGCTACGGGCAAAGTCTTGTAACAGAATCCATATCAGCGGCTCACGCTCAACCAAGGTAACCGGACACCCAAGCATAGACAAAGTCAGACCGTCTGTGCCAAAACCCGCACAGGCATCCAGCACGCTAAGATCACCCAGATTTAGGCCACATGCCCGAGCCAACTCACCTTTCCTCGCACCGACACTGCGCCTATGTAGATTTTGCTCAGCAAGACGGAAGGGCCGCTTATTACCGGGGCTACATAACGCCAAACCTTGATAATCCAAATAAAGACTTGCTACGTCTACTTGCCTAGGCGCATCCACCTCATGCAAGTCACACCAAAGCTCAAATGCTAATGCCTGTTCACGCTGCTCGGCGGTGTACATCAATACAATAGGCACTTCCGGACGGTCAGGTGTTGTTCTCATCTTTGCTTTATTTTCCATCAAGAATTATTGCCTATGCCTGCGACCGCGAATTTCCAATTTGAGGTGAGTCACCATTCTCAAAGAGCGGATGAGCATACTACGTATCTTATTGAGACTTTAAAACGACAGGCACATAGGCTGGAGTATTAGATTCACCCAGCTCTAGCACCATTTGGCATGGGGCTTTCTGGCATAGCCAGACAAGGGGTCAGTTTGTCCTCGTAACCGATATCAAACAGCATGCCTTGCGATAGCTCACCTGCCATTTTCCGCTCTGGCAAATTCACAACAAACAGCGCTTGCCTACCTTCAATCTCCTTGGGATTCTCCCTCTCCTGCCTAATGCCGGCAAGAATAGATCTGACATGGTCACCAAAATCTACTGTCAACTTCATCAGTTTGTTAGATTTCTCTACCTCTGAAACCGCAGTGATTGTGCCCACTCGAATGTCTAGCTTCGCAAAATCTTCGAAAGCGACCAGCTCTTTGATTGGTGCTTGTTGCATATTGAATATTACTTTTTTGTTTTTAACGGAATATGCTGCAAAGAGACCGAAACACTCTGCCGCCGCGCAACATCATAGTGGTAAACTGCAACGAAAAATTGGCACTCAATCTGCTTTTTGCTACCAATACTCACACACATCTCCATTTAACTTGTGCGCTAGTATCGAGGGAAGCTCCCTCCAAGAGGGAATATAATCAATGCGATATGGCAAAGTGTCCGCCTCTTCGTTAGGCCCATCATATACATAAAAACCATCCAAAAATAATCCCTCTGGGGAATCTGAGCCAATTTCTGTACAGCTTGATATACGAATCGGTATGTAATGGATATAGGTTGCCAGAAGGCAGGCCGCTAACGATAACAATACAACACTAAACTTTACGGATTTACTCATACGCCTCAGAACCTCCGCCATCACCCTTTACAAAGAAGGTGAAATGCTTAGAAAAATTTATATTTTCTCTAACGCTACTCGGGACCACATTACATCTGATTTGTTTGGCAATTTGCTTACCTGATTCTCTATCTGCAAAACAACTTTGAAACCAAACTCTGTCGCATAATCCGCGAGCTCTACACACGATACCGGGAAGACATGTTTTCCAGCACCCGCTGGCCCATTCCTTAAAGATATAGCGCAGATGCCGCCTGGATTTATGACATGAGCAAAGCGCTGAATACATTCCCTTCTCTCTACCACGCAAAGGTGATGCCAGACACCAGCCAGCAAAATGAAGTCAAACTTTTTGTCCTCGGAACCAAGGGAATTTAGGCTTGGTAGACTGTCATTTATCCACTCAATGTTAAGATGCGAATAGTTAGCTCGAGCAATAACGAGAAACTCTTCAAGAGGCTCTACAGCAACAACAAAGTGTCCTAACTCACTCATGGCCGCAGAGTTTTGACCAACACCCGCTCCTGCATCCAAAACATTCGCCGGAGGCGCTGGCAAAAGATGTAAAAAATCACGATTTACATCTGCAAATTCCAGCGACGAACTCACCTGAGAAAACGCTTCAATAACTTTCTCGTACCCCTTTGTACCTGGAACTGCGCTCATTTTGAGAAGTGCTCCTCATCTTTTCTTTTGCCGCCTACTCGTCTACTCATTTGTTGAATGTTAACCGCGCTGCATTCAACGAGCATTCGCAGAGCGAGTTCTCGAGTAAAATGATGCGGCCTGTTAGGTAAGAATTATTCGCTTTACACACAGCGCTCACCTCAGCCCTACAACTGTTATTTGAGTTGCAGCAGCCTTGGCCACCAGTTCAGTGAGTTCGATGGATGCATGGTCACTTATCCCCGCTAGTTTTGGATGTTTTATCCCAGCTCAGAAGAGTTGCTAGAACAAAAACTATATCTATTGCGTGCCGCCCATCACAGGCAATTGATGACGCGAATTACGGATTTCAGATAGTCGGTAGAAAAGTTGTGCCACAAGGTATTGTTGGAAATTTGCGCGCCTAGGGCTTGCGCTCAAGAGGTGAGCTTTAAAAATTTACGTGTGGAACAACGGTGTTTGGTTCTGATTTTCAGGACTGGTTCTACGGGACATTCATAATTTGTAGCTGAGATCCGCAGCCCCCCTGAAGGACGCCAGCAAACAAGTTGTAGATTCGGAAAGATACTTATCGTTGAGTCAGATGGACTATAACTGCGGGACTGTTCAGTCATGCCCGCTATGGATCTGCGAAATTAAGGACGTGACCGCCTTTGCGCATCAATCAGGTACTTGCCCAACATTCATCTTTGCCGTTTGAACAAACCTCTTGGTCAGGAAGTTTTCCGCCATGGCGAATCGCCATCCACATAAACCGGCAAGGCGTACTCGGCTTCCTGCGCGCCACCATCGAGATATTGCTGTCTCACTTGGCCGAGCATTACCTTGGCGTCTGGTATGGGTGTGCCAACAAAGTACGGCTCTAAGGCGCTGGGCATCCAACTTGGCATTGCGCCAATGATCTTTAGGGTATTTTCGCCTTGAGCGGTAATGTCTGCTGCGAGTGCTTCAATCCAACCCGCGGGTTCGAGCTGCAGTTGATCTGCAATGACCACACTTAGTTCTGCGCCATTTTGCTGGTACAGGGAAACATAATAGGCATCTGCGCGGCTTGGTATCAGCGCTAGCCAAGTTGTTGGCTCGCCACTGTGGCTATAACCGGTCAAGGTTTTGTCTTCAATGGCGCTACGCACAAGTACTTCAGAGCCTTTCATGGCAACTACCTTGCTCTGGCTTGCCATAGCGATGCCTTGGGCTACAGAGGCTGCTATGCGCACACCAGTAAATGATCCGGGCCCTGCGCCAAAGCCAATGACCTGAATGTCTTGCTTGCTCAGACCCGCGCTTTCAAACAGCTCGCTGAGCATGGGTAATATGTGCTCATTGTGGCTGCGTTCCAGTTTGCGTTGCTGAGAAAAAATGTCCTCGCCTACGGCTAAGGCCAAGCTACAATGGGCGGTCGAAGTTTCTATACATAAGGTATTTGTCATTGTCACAGCATAGCCAACCCTTGGATTTGGAGGAAGCATTAGCTTCTTTGAAAGCGCAATTGGTACCGATAAGTGAGGTGGAGCACTGTGCTTTGCAACACAGTCGCGGTCGAGTGCTGGCGAAACCCGTGACCGCCCAACTCAGCTTGCCGCCCTTTCGCGCGTCGGCAATGGACGGTTACGCCATCCAAGCTGGGAAGCATGATCAAATACTAAATGTGATCGGCGAAAGCTTGGCTGGACACCCTTTCCAAGGCGATATTGGCCCTGGAGAATGTGTACGCATTTTTACTGGCGCATTGGTGCCAGCCAATGCTGACCAGATAATTTTGCAGGAGGAAGTGTCTGCACGTGAGGGCAGGCAAGTACGCTTTAACGTCCACAGCCCATCTGAATCGTACATCCGGCCTATCGGTAACGATCTAAAAGTGGGTAGCCAAATTGCCGCCCAAGGCGATGTTCTGAACCCTTTTTTAATGGGCAGCCTTGCGAGCGCTGGAGTCAGCGTTGTAGAAGTTTTTCGCAAGCCTGTAATCGGCGTCTTTTCTAGTGGTGACGAACTCAGAGACCCCGGTGTGGCGGTTGAAGACCTTTTGGCTGGGCAAATCTACGATTCAAACAGGCTCACGGTTATGCAGCTATTAGCAACTCTGCCGGTAGAAGTGCGCGATTTAGGCAGATTGGCCGATGACGCTGGTGCGGTGAGCGAAGCGCTGGCAAATGGTGCCCTAGACTGCGATGCCATGATCACCAGCGGCGGCGTCTCTGTAGGCGATGCAGATTACATCAGCGAGACCATTGAAAAATTGGGTACGTTGGCTTTTTGGCGCCTGAATCTTAAGCCCGGCAAGCCTATGGCTTTTGGCAAGATTGGAAACTGTTGGATTTTCGGCCTTCCGGGCAATCCCGTCTCAACAATTGTCACCGCCCTATTATTGGTGCGCCCAGCACTGGCGACTCTTGCTGGCACAGTTGCCGATGCGCCGTTGCGGATTAAGGCTAAGTTAACCACGCCACTGCAACATCAACCTGGGCGTAGAGAATATCAGCGGGGTACATTTACTCAGCATGCTGGCGAATTTGCGGTATCTCATACCGGAGACCAAGGGTCGAATAGATTGAGCACCTTTCACGCTGCAAATTGCTTAATAGAAGTTGATAAAGAGACGGGAGATCTTAACTCAGGGCATTGGGTGAATATATTGCCCCTGACTTATTTGATAAATTGACTGATCTGCTGATCAATCTGCTGAACCCAGCGCTCAGCAGCGTTTTATTTAGGCTAACAGGAGCTATTTAATCGAAGAAAGACCTTCAGATATAGAACTCTGGATCGCCGCAACATCGCCTTGCCCATTGACCTCAATGTAGGCAATTGAAGGTTGACCTTTATAGTGGGCTATCAATGGTTGTGTTTGCTCGTAGTAAACAGCTAAACGGTCACGCACAGTTTCTTCCGTGTCGTCCTCTCGTTGCACTAATGCATCGCCAGATTCGTCATCCACATCGGCCACCTTCGGTGGGTTATAGATAACATGATAAACCCGCCCAGAACCGGGATGCACTCGGCGACCGGTAATGCGCTTAATCAGCTCGCCATCTTCTACCTGAATCTCCACAACCGCGTCGATAGGCACGCCTGCAGCTTCCATAGCGGCAGCTTGAGGAATGGTTCGAGGGAATCCATCAAAGAGAAAGCCATCGGCGCAATCAGCCTCCAAAATGCGTTCTTTGACTAAGGCTATAATAATTTCGTCCGAGACCAAGCCACCGGAATCCATTACTGCCTTAACCCGGTTACCCAACTCGCTGCCGGAGCTCACTGCGGCGCGTAACATATCTCCAGTGGAGATCTGCGGAATACTCAGCTGTTCTTTAATAAACTGCGCTTGGGTGCCTTTTCCTGCGCCAGGTGGTCCCAACAAAATTATCTTCATTCTCTCTGTCTCCAAACAGCCACTGTATTGCACAAATTGAGGGCGATACTCTACCTGATTTTTCGATGCAAAAAAGCCGTTGTTCGCGAGCAGGCAACTTTGCACCGACGAGGCACCCCGCCACGGGCACTCTAGCGCGGAAAAGGTACTCTGCCACTGCCACCCGCACAACAGGCCCTAACGACCCATTTTAAAGGAGTTTTTTAGTTCGCATCGCTGGCCAACACTTTGCGCACCACTGATTCAACGCCTTGTAAATAACCAACCCGACTGACCAATTGAAAGTATTGTCGCCAATCCTGTAATTCCACTTCTAAGGTAATCTGCGCTTGGCTTACAGATTCCATCACTTCCCCGGATGCTGCCAAAATCTGTAGATCCATGGACGTTACAAGTTGGGTGATGTCGCTGAGCAAGCCGTGTCGATTTAATGCGTTAACACTAACCCCCATGCGCCGAGGAAAATCAGCAATTAAACCTTTTGGTGCCGTAGTTAAAATTTGCGCTTTTTCCACCGCAGCTTGATTTTCCAAGAACTCTGCCAGCAAAGAAATATGACTTTGCTCTCCGCTGCTTACAGATCCCAGCATAAGATTTACGTCGGCATACTCAGCACTCTCACTAAGCGCTTCAAGCTGCGTATCTGACCAAGCATCAAGACCAATACTGGCAACCAAAGATTGAATGAATTTCAAGCCAATGGCTGGATCCAAATTCGCCGGCTTAGAACGATATTGGGTAACAATTTTGGCCTTTGCACGGTGGGTACGGACAAAGCCCAGACTGGGTTCTAACCATTCTCTGTAAGGTCCGAAATTTGCTTCCCCACTTTCATCGCGAAGAACTCGAACTTGTTGCCCTGTCTTCAGCTCAGTGTATAGGGGCACGTCCATACCGTTTACAACGCCACCAATACAACTATGACCAAGGTCTGTATGCACTCGATAGGCAAAATCTAACACCGTTGCGCCGGCTGAGAGATCTAAAACATGGCCTTTTGGTGTGGACACAAAAATACGTTCTTCGCTGATCCGTTGCCTTAACAGCGAGACTAAATCTTCCGTGTCGCCAAGATCTTCATGCCATTCTAGAACCTGCCGTAACCAATCCATTTTGGCGGAAAAACTCTCATCATCTGATGCCGACTGCCTCTCACCGGACTTATAGGCCCAGTGCGCACAAACTCCTAACTCGGCGTCTTCGTGCATCGTTCGCGTACGAATTTGCACCTCAAGCACCAGGCCATCATCAGCGGCTATAGCCGTATGAATACTTTGATAACCGTTCTCTTTGGGCGCGGCTATATAGTCGTCAAACTCACTGGGAATATGCTGCCAGTGGGTGTGAATAATACCCAGCACCGCATAACAGTCGGCCAATGAATCAACAATAATTCTTATTGCCCGAACGTCATAAACTTGATCGATGGAAATGCTCTTTTTTTGCATCTTGCGCCAGATGCTGAAAATATTTTTTGCCCTACCCCGAACCTCGGTGCGGAGACCATGCCCCGCCAACAATTCGCTAAATTGAACCGCGAGTTCTTGAATCTGACTCTCACGCTCTTGGCGCTTGTTACTCAATTGCTTGGCAATACCTAAGTAAATGTCCTCACGCAGATAGCGCAAAGATAAATCTTCTAACTCCCACTTTAACTGCCACATGCCTAAACGATCAGCAAGGGGGGCGAAAATCGCAGCAGCTTCTTCAGCAATACGAGTTCGTCTTGCCGGCTCGTAAGCTTTCGCGTGGCGCAAAACCAGTACCCGCTCAGCAAGTTTAATCACCGCAACTCGGACATCGTTAACCAAGGAGATGAGCATTTTTCGCACATTGTCGACTTGGCTGCGGTGCTCTTTTTCCATCATTTTCGGTGCGGAAATTTGCAATAGACTACTGGTTGCCATGGCGCCCACATTTAGCGTCAATTCGCCAACTTCAGGTCCGACACGACGAATTAAATCAGACTCGTTAACCAGCAACTTACGCCAAGCGTGATAACAAATCGACGCCAGCACTGAGGCTTGATCTAAGCGAAGCTGAGCCACCATCTCGGCCAGCTCCAAACCTTGCGGAAGAGATTCAGCAGCTACATCATCTAGCCAAAGACAGGTTTGGAGTATTTCATCTCGCTCTAGGTGCGGACGCTCTGCAACTAACAGATCGCTCCACGCGGCTAAATCTACGCTGCCATCAGCCAGTTCAGGTAAAGTTTTTCTGACACTAACCACGAGTCACCCCCGCTGCGTCAATACTCAGTAAAATATGTTGTTTGCCTACCAATTTAACTGCCTCGCACAAAATGGCCAATGGTCTCCACATGGGACGTATTGGGAAACATGTCATAAATACCCACTTCTCGCAGCACAAAGCCGTTATCGCTGAGGCGCTTAGCATCATCAGCAAAAGTTACCGGATTACATGACACATAAACAATCTGCTCAAGCTCTGGCGAACTTACCCAAGACTCTAAGTTAGGACCCGCACCGCTGCGCGGTGGATCCAGTATCAATGCTTGGGGAAAACTGCCGAAATGACGCAACGTCGCCAACATGCTGGCGTCTGCCTCAGCAGTAGCTGTCGCAGAGTAGAGGTCTTCATCAGCAAAATGACAATGGGTTGCTACACCATTACGCTGAGCATTGTGCTGGCCCATAATTACCGCGTCTTGACTGCCTTCAATACCCACAACTCGAGCACCTGCACGAGCCAAAGGCAAGGTGAAATTGCCAATACCACAAAACATATCTGCCACAACCTGGTCGGTAATATCGCCAAGGTAGGCCAATGCAGTACGCACTAACTCTCTATTCATTAAGGCATTCACCTGAGTGAATTGGTGAGGATAAAACTGCAGGCTTAAGCCGTACTCAGGAATTTTATAATCTAGCGGGACAACTTTGTCACCCTCATTTAGACGCGCCAAAGTGTCGTAACCTTTGCTTTGTAACAGCACTTGCACTGGATGATTGTTTTCAAAATGTCGCCAGAGCTCGCGGTCATTTGTCGTCAAGGGCTGCAAGTGGCGAACTAAAATCGCAATACTATTGTCACCCTGAGCAACTTCCAATTGCGGCACTGTATGGGGTTCAGACATTGCGCCAATGGTGGATTTCAAATCTGGTAAAAGTGCTGACAATTCTTTGGTCAAGGTTAGGCAGTGATCAATACGAGCGACGCGATTGCTGAAGGATTCACGAAACCCTACCAATACATTTTCGCCCACTACACGCACACCCATACGCGCTTTTCGTCGGTAGCCACTTCTCACTAAAGCACTAGGCTGACGCCATTGACCCGGTTCTACCTCGACACGCTTTAGTTCCACGAGCAAATTATTTTGCTTATGCAAAAGCTGGGCCTCAGCGCTCATATGATGCAGCGCACACCCGCCACACCTAGGGAAGTACTCGCATGCCGAAGGCACACGATCTTTATTGGCAGCAACTTTGGATTCAGTCACATCTGTCAATCGACCGTCAGCGAACCTATTGCCACCTTTACGCTTCAGAATACGAGCAATCACTCGCTCGCCAGGCAAAGCATTACGAATCCAGATCGGACGTTCATTTAATGTGGCGCCACCGAGTCCCTCTCCGGACAAACTCACGACATCTAATTCAACTTCGGTTGGGCTCTTGGCCATCTACTACCATCCTACTATTGGGGTACATCATTCGACTGGTCAACGGTCGGTCACCCAGTATTGGTGCCAACGCATCACGCAGCAATTTTTTTGCCGCACGACGTACGGCAAGATCATTAAAATCTCTGGCAGCAATGGCCAAAATTTCTTGGCCCCAGAGCAATTGGCCCAGATCTCTGGGCAGACTACTTTCTCCAGCATACTCACCGGGCACCAAAACAAAACCTTCGTTGGGTCGGTAACTGTATAAGTTCAGAGGTTCGATGGCCTTGGCCGTATCAATTGACCCCGCCGCCACACGACGAAAATCCAAGCCAAAACCAAGGTGATGCAAAAGGTCCATTTCAAAATTACGTAAACTGGGTTCTAGCTCATCACCCTCTTCAAGAGATTCAAGCACTTTCAATGCGGCACTGAATATCAACGGTTCGCTTTGTCGCTCAGGAACCAATCGACTAAGCAGTTCTAGAATATAAAACCCTGCATAAAGGCCATCACCCTTCAACGCTATAAAGTGGCTAAGATCGAAGTCTCGAACGGTGACTAAGCCTTCACGCGGAATAAAAGCAACGCTACCGAAAGAAAACGCCTGCAGCGCAACGCGCTTGGGGTTGTCACGCTTCAAGCCTTTCATAACTCCCACGACACGCCCTTGGCCGCGAGTGAGAAATTGCACAATAGAACTGCTTTCTCTATAGGGTCTTACGTGCAGTACCAAAGCGGGTTCTTGCAAGAGATTAGAGGCAGCCACTAGGCAAAGCTAAATTATTGTCTGCTGAAAGGTTTTTGCGGCTAACATTAGTCGTAGCCTAAATTTTTCATCTGCCCAACGTTATTAGTCCAACCTTTTCGCACTTTCACCCAGAGGTGGAGCATCACTTTATGATCCAGTAAATGCTCAATATCTTTGCGTGCTTCCTGCCCAATTAACTTCATACGGGCGCCGGCTTTACCAATCACAATACGTTTTTGCCCATCGCGCTCAACGTAAATATCCGCATGAATCTCTGTGATTTTCTCGTTCTGCTTAAAGCTTTCAATGACTACAGTGGCGCTATGAGGAATTTCATCGCCCAACTGACGCATAAGTTTTTCTCGAACAATTTCCGCAACTAAAAAGCGCTCTGGCTGATCTGTAACTTGATCGTCATCAAAAAAGTGCTTACCCATTGGCAAGCGCTGAAACACATGTTGTCTAAAACTGTCCACACCATCCTGCCTTAGGGCACTGATAGGCACTATTTCGTCAAACAAGCCCATTGCATGTAGTGTTTGCATCTGTGGCAACAACGCGGTCTTATCTTTGACCAAATCCACCTTGGAGATTACCGCAAACTTTGGCACATCGTGCTTGGCTAACAGCTTCAGTACGTGATGGTCGCCGTCTTGAATCTTACCCGCCTCAATAAGCACCACCAACAGATCAACGTCAGACAACGCAGATGTGGCATTACTGACCATATAGCGGTTCAATTCGCGTTCAGTTTGCTGGTGAATGCCAGGGGTATCTACGTAAATGGCTTGGTTAGCATCCACGGTATCTACGCCTATTAGGTTGCGCCTTGTGGTCTGAGGTTTGCGCGACGTGATACTGATCTTCTGCCCGAGGACATGGTTCAGCAACGTTGATTTACCCACGTTAGGTCGGCCTATCAGCGCCACATAACCACATTTTGGTTGTTGTTCAGACAAAAACTGTCCCCTATTTTGAACTTTTATTAGTATCGTTTATTGGCGCAGCATCAGGTCCAACGGACTCTGCAATCTGCATTTTTTCTGCAATCAGAATGAGTACTTCGCTAGCTGCCGCTTTTTCTGCGGCGCGTCTGGATAAGGCTTGTGACGTGCACTGTAAACCCATCATCGGTACTGCACAGCTTACTGTAAACTGACGTTGATGATCTGCACCGCAGATATCCACCACTTCATAGGTAGGTAAATCTAACCCTTGAGCTTGTAAATGTTCTTGCAGACGAGTCTTCGGGTCTTTCAACACCTCCGCCTCTAAGCCCTGCATTAAGTCGGTAAATAGAAGGTCCACTAGGTCCGAACACGGCCCAATGCCACCATCTTCGTGGACCGCGCCTACTATGGCCTCCAAGGCATCTGCAAGGATTGACGCACGCTCGCTCCCGCCAGTTTTTAACTCACCGGAACCCAAACGCAAACAGCTAGAGAGGTCCAAGCCTCTGGCAACTTCTGCCAACATTTTGCCGCGCACTAATTTCGCACGCATCAAAGAAAGAGCATCTTCCTGAACTTCCGGGTAGAGCAAAAAAAGTCGACTGCCAACCAAATAACCTAAGACAGCATCGCCGACGAATTCTAACCGCTCATTATTGGTTTTAGAGAAACTCTTATGGGTTAGCGCAAGTTTAAGCAAATCAATACGGCTAAAGGTATAGCCCAACTTAGACTGCAAAACCTGCAAATTCTCGCTAGACCCAGATGTTAACTCAGACATTTGGTATCACCGGGTTGATCCAAGCGGGGGTAGCTGCTCGTGGCCAGCACAATGAAACTGGCAGGGTGTTATTCATCATCAGCGGTAGCAAACCAGCGATTACGCGCAAAAGTAGGCCAATTCAAGCCTGGCGGTTTGTGTGCCCAAATGGCAACGGCTTTACCCACAATATTCTCTTCAGTGGCCATACCCCAGGAACGAGAATCTGCAGAATGATCGCGATTGTCGCCCATCATCAAATATTCGCCAGGACCCACTGTCCATTGTTGGGGTCGGGCAAAGGCTCGGGTTTTATGCATCTTATGCTTTATCCCGCTGATCTCTTCGACAAATTCCGACGCACCAATGCCAAGCCGGCGATCTGTAAAACTGCGCACAAATTCGTAGGATAATTCCTCGCCATTAATGGTCAGTTTTTTGTTTGCGTAGCGCACTTGATCGCCGGGTATACCAATCACCCGTTTGATAAAATATCGAGGATCGTGAGGGGGAATAAACACCATTACCTCACCACGCTGTGGCTCACCGATAGACACTACTTTTGTGCCAAAAACTGGCAGACGCAGACCATAGGCATATTTATTCACCAGAATAAAATCGCCTACTTCTAGGGTCGGCACCATAGACTCTGATGGAATTTGGTAAGGCTCGGCAATGAAGCCTCGCAAAATAAGAACCAACAACAGCACAGGAAAAAATGATCGCGCATATTCTACGATGAGGGGCTCGTTTTCTTCCGGGTCGCCATCTGGGTTCGCCGCAACTCGTGCAGCTTTAAAAAATAGCGTATCAATCAGCCAAATAAGACCACAGACAACTACTGCCCAAAACAGATAAAAAGGTAGATCAATATCCACGCGCAATGCCCTCTTCACGAATCACTACAAGACCCTGCACAAATAGCATATTGACCATGCTGCTAACGCTCAACCCTAAGCGCTGCAAGAAACGCTTCTTGAGGTATCTCTACAGAACCCAACTGCTTCATCCGTTTTTTACCTTCTTTCTGCTTCTCTAACAGCTTCTTTTTTCGCGTAATATCACCGCCATAACACTTGGCTGTGACATTTTTGCGTAATGCTTTTACGGTCTGACGAGCAACAATCTGACCGCCAATAGCTGCCTGCAGAGCAACGTCAAACATCTGTCGAGGAATAAGCTCTTTCATCTTTTCCGCCAACCCTCGACCACGGCTTTGCGCTTGATCGCGATGCACAATACTTGCCAATGCGTCGACTTTCTCGCCGTTAATCAAAATTTCTAGTTTGGTCAAATTAGCTTCTTCAAAACGAATAAAACTATAGTCCAAAGATGCAAAACCTCTGCTCACCGACTTCAGTCGATCGAAGAAATCCATAACCACTTCGTTGAGAGGCATCTCCCATTCCATGGAAACCTGACCTTGGGAGAAGTTCATGCTTTTTTGCACACCTCTGCGCTCGACACACAAGGTCATTACATTGCCCACGTATTCCTGGGGCAAAAGAATGTTTACCTCAGCAATGGGTTCGCGCATTTGCTTGAAATTGGTTGGCAGCCTAGAAGGATTATCAATTTGTTTAACGCTGCCATCGTTAAGTTCCACTTCGTAAACTACGGTTGGCGCAGAAGTAATAAGATCTAGATTATATTCACGCTCTAAACGCTCCTGCACAATTTCCATATGCAGCATGCCGAGGAAACCACAGCGAAAACCAAAACCTAACGCATCGGAAGATTCAGGCTCGTAGAATAACGAGGCGTCGTTGAGTACTAACTTTTCTAACGCGTCTCGAAATGCTTCAAAGTCTTCACCGTTGACTGGGAACAAACCGGCATAAACTTGCGGTTTGACCTTGGCGAAACCTGGCAACTGTGGCACATCAGGGGCTTTGGCGGAGACCAAGGTGTCGCCTACTGGCGCGCCCGTTATCTCTTTTATCCCGGCAACCACATAACCGACTTCACCGGCATGCAAAGATTTGCCCGGGTTTCGTTTGGGCGTAAAGCGCCCTATTTGGTCAACGGTATGGGTTTTCTTAGTAGTTTTGACAAAAATTTTGTCGCCTTTGTTAAGGGTGCCTTGAACAACCCGCACAAGGGACACAATGCCCAGATAGTTATCGAACCAAGAGTCTATTATCAGAGCCTGTAGGTCGGCATTTTCATCGCCCTCTGGCGGTGGCACTTTATCAACCAAAAAGTCCAACAATGCATCTACACCAACGCCAGTTTTTGCGCTGACTTCAATAATGTCTGATACGTCGAGGCCAATTATCTCTTCAATTTCAGAGGCAACTCTTGCTGGTTCGGCTTGGGGTAAATCAATTTTATTCAGCACAGGTAACACTTCCAGACCCTGCTCAATGGCGGTATAGCAATTAGCAACGGACTGAGCTTCTACGCCCTGAGCCGCATCCACTACCAGCAGTGCGCCCTCACAAGCTGCCAAAGATCTAGAAACCTCATAACTAAAGTCCACGTGGCCTGGCGTATCAATAAAATTCAGCTGATAGACCTCACCATTGGAATGGGTATATTGCAGATTTACGCACTGAGCTTTAATGGTGATGCCGCGCTCGCGCTCCAGATCCATGGAGTCTAAAACCTGATTTTCCATTTCACGATCACTCAACCCCCCGCAGCGTTGGATGAACCTATCCGCCAAGGTGGACTTGCCGTGGTCAATATGGGCAATAATTGAAAAATTCCGGATACGATGAATATTTGGCACTAGGATCTAACTATGAAAAGGGGGCACCAGTTTAGCCTATCGGCGGGTGCCGAAGAAGCGAACCTTTGAGTATTGAGCTGTTTTGGGCCACTAATATGATGTTTTTACCAATACCGGCAGGTTTTAGGTTCTGCTGGGCACAAGTAATAGTGCCAGCACCGCGAATGGACCTAATAAGGCACCTAAAAATATCCAGAAAGGCTTGTTGCGGCACTTTCTTTTTGCCAAATAATGGCAAATACCCGAACTGACTAAAGTGATTGATATGAGCGCTATAAGCATAGAGTCTGCCAACCTACCTAGATAATCTATTTACGTAAATGAATACACGGTGCGAAAGAACTTTTTAGCCAAATAAGCCAATAGCCAATAGGTAATAGGCAAAAAGGCAAAAAGGCAAACCACCGCAACATAATGCAGTTGCCCTCACTAAAGACCAATTAACTGGCTTAACTAGGGCAACATTGAGCCAAAGCTCTTGCACAACCCTCTAGCCGGTTGGCACTTTTAGCGCCAAGTACAAGGACCGCTGCTGGCGTTGAACTTTAATCGGAACCACTTGCCCTGGCTTTATGGCGGCAGCGACTTTCTTAAAGTCTTCTACGCTATCAATCTTCTGGCCGCGCATACGTAGAATAATGTCACCCACAGCGAACCCTGCCTCCTCCGCAATGTCCGCTACAGCGAATACTTCAACCCCTGCATCAATCCCTAGCTCGCGGGTTAGTTGAGGCGAAATGGCACCCACAGTTAAACCAAAAGTGTTCTCTTGAGAACTCGAACTTCGCCCCAGCCTTTGCAACTGCGGGTTTTCAGGCAACTCTCCAATGGTTACCGCAAGCTTAACTTTTTTGCCATTGCGCATAACGAGGACTTTAGATGCCTCACCAACAGGCGCACGACCCACAAAGTGCGGTAACTCACTGGCGCGGGAAATTTCATCACCATTGAATTCAAGAATAATGTCCTCATCCAGCACGCCACCCTTTTGCGCTGGGCTGTCTTTTAACACCCGAGTGACCAATGCTCCCTGGGGCCGATCTAAACCAAATCCTTCTGCTAAATCTTTAGTTAGCTCTAATATCTCAACACCCAACCAACCACGGGACACTCGGCCGCTTGCTTTCAATTGGTCTACCACGTCCATGGCAATGTCAATTGGAATAGCGAAACTAACGCCCATGAAGCCACCAGAATTAGAGTAGATTTGCGAGTTAATGCCCACAACTTCACCATTCAAATTAAACAATGGGCCGCCAGAATTACCGGGGTTGATAGCCACGTCAGTTTGAATAAAGGGCACATAATTACCGGTGCGCGGATTAGACAGGCTGCGGCCTTTAGCGCTGACAATGCCAGCGGTAACAGAGTAGTCGAAGCCAAAGGGCGAGCCTATGGCCAAAACCCACTGACCCACTTCAACGTCGTCAAAGTTGCCCATTTTTAGTATCGGAAAGTCATCTTTTGATTCAATTTTCAGCAAAGCCAAATCAGAACGAGGATCAGCGCCAATTAACGTTGCTACATATTCTCGCCGGTCGCTGGTACGCACGATAATTTCGTCTGCATCATCAACCACGTGGTTATTAGTTAATACATAGCCATCTTTGGCGATAATAAAACCGCTCCCCAATGATCTATTGGGGTTACTTGGCTGACCGCCCCTGGGGCTATTGGGTGCGCCACCTGGTGGCCCAAAAAATTTGTAGAACTCTTCTAAGCGATCATCTCCACCGGGTCGTCGTCCTGGTGCACTTGGCCGCCGTTTGCGTTCGCTGGTGGTACTGATATTGACTACTGCGGCCTCGTTATTTTTCACCAATGATGTGAAATCGGGCAATTGGGCTGTTGCTACGTTAGACGCCAATGTAATTAGTGCCAAACAGATCAAGCCAAAACCTGACTTAAACGCTTTGAGCTTGGATTTTTGCGAGCCTAGTGTGGCATTTGCGCTGTTCTGCATTGTGGATTTATCCTCAAATTTGATCAGAAACTGACCTTAACAACCATAGTCTTAATCATGGCTGCCGTGGGAAATTATACGTTTACACGGTTTTTTTCAGAGAACCGTACTTGCTGGGTAAAATAGTGGGTACGGCTATGGCGTCTTTCAAGGTCAATAGGAGTGAAAGGCTTTTCTTGTGAGCTAAACGACCACCTAAAAGCATTCCTAGACTAACAGTCAACGCAATAACTAGCCCACCCCGCCCTAGGGAACTTGAAGCAATCTGCCCAGCATAGCTGTCGATAAACCAAACTGTTGCAATGAGAACGAGTAGTGGCAGACCGAAAAGGCAAAACGCCACCATGTTCAAGTGGGCTGATGGCCACATAAAGTCGATTGTCTGTAACCCTTGTAAAGGCGGATGGGCAACAGAAGTGCAGCCACTGGGGCACTTTGCGCAAGGGTTTTCAGTGGCGTAAAGCCGAATTGAATCTTGTTGGCTAGCGACTAGAAGCTGTTTTTTAATCATAAAAGGATTAACCCAAAATCCACCCAAAGTAGCAAGGGCTGTAGCAAGGACTTAGGCTCGCTCCCATGCGCTGGGCAAGGTTGGGTCGAACAAATATCACGCCGATCGCTACTTTTTGCACTTTCGGCACTTTCTGTGCTTTCTGTGCTTTCTGTGCTTTGCCCACGCTTGCAGCTACAAAAGCACTTGGTTTGCCAAGCCTGAACGGCACTAAACCTCATAGCCACAACAAACTCTTCCCATGTGGATATTCTAATGCTGCAGAGAAAGCTATACTCCGCCCTCCATTCAAAATGTTAAAAACAATGTCGCAAAGATTTAATACAGACATTCTGGTCATCGGCGGCGGTGCTGCCGGACTAACCACGGCGCTGCTGTTGGCCGAACATGCCAGAGTGACAGTACTGTGCAAAGGAGACATCACCAGTGGCTCATCTCACTGGGCCCAAGGCGGAGTTGCCTCAGTGACCGACCCTGAAGACAGCTTTGACGCTCATGTTAGAGACACACTGGACGCCGGCGCGGGACTTTGCGATGCCAATGTGGTCCGCGACGTCGTCCAAGGCGCACCCAGAGCTATTAACCAGTTAGCAGAATGGGGTGTAGATTTTGATATTGAAAACAACGCCCTACATCTAACTCGAGAAGGCGGTCACTCTCACCGTAGAGTAATCCATGTCGCTGATGCAACGGGCAAAGCCATTACGCAAACACTCACCGAGCGCGCCCTTGACCACCCCAACATCCAACTCTTCAATGACCGGGTAGCCATAGACCTAATTAACTTGTCCAAACTAGGCCGTAATCCTAGTCGCTGTGCCGGTGCCTATGTGCTCAACCTTAGCAGTGGCCGCGTGGAAGTATTCCAGTCGAGGTTTGTTGTTCTTGCTACCGGTGGCGCCAGCAAAGTTTATTTGTATACCAGTAATCCAGACGGATCTACAGGCGACGGCATAGCTATGGCCTGGCGTGCTGGATGCCGGGTCGCAAATATGGAGTTCAATCAATTCCACCCTACCTGCCTTTACCACCCCCACGCCGGGTCCTTTTTAATCTCCGAGGCGGTACGCGGAGAAGGTGGCGTGCTGCGCCTGCCAAGTGGCGAGCGTTTTATGCACAAGTTTGACGATCGTGCAGAGCTGGCACCAAGAGACATTGTCGCCCGAGCGATTGACCATGAAATGAAGCGCATCGGCGCAGATTGTGTGTATTTGGATATTAGCCATCGTTCCCAAGAGTTTATTCAACACCACTTCCCCAATATCGCGAAAAAGTGCTCTGAGTTGGGCATAGATATTTCCAAAGAACCTATACCTGTAGTGCCTGCCGCCCATTACACCTGCGGTGGCGTGGTGGTGGACGAGCATGGGCGCACAGATTTGGCCAACCTCTATGCCATTGGCGAAGTCAGCTGCACTGGTTTGCACGGCGCTAACCGTTTAGCCAGTAACTCGCTGCTTGAGTGTTTGGTCTACGGAGAAAATGCAGCGAAAAAAATAATTTCTCAGTTGGAAAGACCACAAACAGTGCCCTATATCCCAAGGTGGGACGAATCCCAAGTCACAGACTCTGATGAATCCATCATCATTGCGCATAACTGGGAAGAGTTAAGGCGATTCATGTGGGACTACGTGGGCATTGTCAGAACGGACAAACGCCTACAACGGGCGCAACGCCGCATTGAATTATTAAAGCAAGAGATTCACGAATACTACGCCAACTACCGAGTTACTAACGACCTTATTGAGCTGCGAAATTTATTACACGTAGCAGACCTCATTGTGCGCTCAGCGCTGAAACGCAAAGAAAGCCGAGGCTTAAATTTTAACCTAGATCATCCAGAACAAACGGTGAATACAACAGATACGATATTGTTTCCAGGCAGCACAGACCAATTAGATATGATTAAAACTTCTGTCTAAACTTTCTAACTAGTCTATTGCCGAGGGCTGCCTTGGCTTATCTAAGATTGGGTTTTGACTTGAAATTGGGGTTAGCGATTAGCATGTGGTCGCTGCGCTCGCACCGCACTCTAAGCCAGCCCTCCCGTCAGCACAGCGACATTTGTCGCAGCTCCCAACCGGGGAACAGAACCTCTGCGGGCGCTCAGCCATGCCATTGACTAACCATGAGCGACTTTAACCAGGCGCCTCAGTGCGGCAAAGGTGCCGGCATCTACTTCATCAACAAAAACCCACTGTGGCGGCTGACCTTGAAAGCACAGACATAAAGCCCAGTTGAGTTGCCAGCTTTGAATATGCATGGGTTCATTTAGGCTAATTTGTTGCAACGAGCGCGCCGGATTATCGAACTCACCCGGCAGATGTAAATACAAAAATTTATCGGCAATGGCGTGCATCAAATAGCTGTGACAGGCCATTGCGAACAGACCGAACCCAGTTAAGCCTAAGAGCTTTGCACCTGCATAAAGAAAAATCACACAACCTATGCAGTTACAGGTACGGCGAATACCGGCTGAGCGAATCCGCAAGCAGATTTGCCCCTGCGGCAGCCCAACACGAGACGCGTATGAGTGTGTTTGGGTTAGAGAGTAGACTTGCAGGCTATGATTTTGCCCACAAGCTCGCGCATCATTGGATCTTCGGGAATCTCCCGACCTTGCAACCAATCGAAGATATCCCAATCTTCTAAATCCAGCATCTGTTCATAGAGTTTTTGCTCGTCGCTGCTCAAATCATGAAAGCAATCGCGAATAAAGGGCACTAGCTTTGCTTCGATTTCGAGCATGCCCCGGCGACTACGCCAGTAAATTTGTTTAAGATCAGTTGCACTCATAACTACGCTGCCTAGGTTATTGCTTTTATTGCTCGCCTTGAGGCAGTCTGAAACCATTCGTTTTGTAAGAAAGGGACTACTCTGTGGAGCACTGGCTGGAAGCAAGAATGATCACCCTCAAGGGCTTTGCCGTCAAAGAGTTTTTGCAAGGCTATTTGACCTGTGACAGCGCTAGGATCAATAGCAGTCTGCCAACGCCCATGGCGCTATGCACTCTGAAAGGCCGGGTTTTAGTCAACGGCTGGGCTTTAGAGCTGGCTGATGGTGTTGGTCTTATTGTGCACAAAACCCTTGCCGAAGAAGTAATAAAATTCCTTAAGCCCTACGCCATGTTTGCCAAATGCACACTGCACCCAGCAGATACAGCAATAAATGTTACATCCTGCGAAGACCCGGAAAGAAATTTTTTACCTGGTTGGGCAATTGCTGATGAACAAACGGTAACGGCTGAGCAGGAGGATGTTTCTTTGCTACTCAGCGAAGTTATGGCTGAGCTTGGCATGGTCTTTATCAACAAAACACTGAGCCAAAAGTTCCTACCGCAAATGCTGGATCTACACGTACATGGGGCGGTAGATTTCGACAAGGGTTGCTATTTAGGACAAGAGATTGTCGCCAGAGCGCAGTTTCGGGGCGCAGTGAAGAAGCAACTTGCCCACTTTCAATGGGACGGCCAAGCGCCAGCTATAGGCGAGACTTGGCAAGACCCCACAGGTGTCAAAGGCGACGTACTTTACGTCGGCGCTGCTCCCACCGCCCAAGAGACTTCCTCCGACAACGCATCAGGCTGCGGACTATGGGTTACTCGCAAAACCGAAAACGACGCCGATTGACCCCACCCTTTTTTTGGGGGGGGGCAGCACTTAGATTTATGCACTGCAAACTCGGAACGTGGGTTTAACGACCTAGGTTTACGAATTTCTATTTGGGAGCTTTTAATTAAGAGCTTTCAATTAAGAGCTTTGAATTAGGAATTTTTAATTAAGAACTTCTAATTAAGAACTTCCAATTAAGAAGTGACACTTCGGTCAATCTGCTGAAACTAAGCGGCAAAGTATTGGCGCAATAGCAAGCTATTCAATCTAGGTTGTTTAAGGGGTTATTGGGCCAAAGACCGACAAAATTCTCGTCAAAATGCGCAGCAACATATTCCTTCGACAATTCATCGACACTACTAACAGTCCACTTCGGTGAACCGTCTCTATCAATTAGCAGTGCCCGCACGCCCTCTTCAAAATCTGGCCATTGCAGGCAGCGCGTAGCCACAGCCAACTCCATACGAAAGCTTTCTGCCAAAGTCATTGTTTGGACCCTGTGCATTTGTTCAAAAATGATTCCGGCAGTTACTGGACAACCCTTCTGTAAGTTGCCAATACCGCGATCAATCCAAGCTGACTTGCCCTGCATGGCGACAATGCTTTTAACACAATGACTTAGACTCGTGAGATCTACCTCTATGTCAGCAAAGGCAGACAGTTCAGGACCTGGGCGCAGACCCTGACAATTGCAACTGACCAGATATTCGTCAAGTAAAGTTCTATTGCCTTGGTCATCCTGACCCCAAGCCAAAGCCATCAAACCTTCAGTAAATGTTTGTCTTTGCTCGTGCTCTATCATGTGCGTGCCGATGTTCAGCTCCAACGCATCCGTTGCATTCACCTGACTGCCTGTTAGCCCAAGAAACAATGCAACTGGTTGCGGCAGGTTTTTTAACACCCAGCTGCCGCCGGCATCGGGGAAAAGGCCAATGGTAATTTCAGGAAAAGCCAGTTTGCTTCTCTGGGTCAACACTCGATAGCTAGAAGCTGCAAAGAGCCCGTAACCGCCGCCCATTACTATGCCGTGACCCAAGGTAATAACCGGTTTATTGAACGTGTGTAACAAATAATCTAAGCGATATTCTTCAGCAAAAAATTCAAAGGGATACAGATCCACCAACCCACCAGCCTGTCGATTGCTTACTGCCGCTCGATATAGGGCTTGTACATCGCCACCGGCGCAAAAAGCTTTTTCGCCCTCCCCGGTGATCAAAACGCCAGCAATATCCCCTCTTTCCGACCAT
>Ga0209192_10000219_pt1 | contig 66849 bp, 72 predicted proteins | sample ArcticOcean_MG_C_11_FD_187433 | JGI IMG/M metagenome (GOLD analysis project Ga0209192, IMG submission 187433) | Marine microbial communities from western Arctic Ocean - ArcticOcean_MG_CB2_154 (SPAdes) (version 2) | ecosystem: Environmental > Aquatic > Marine > Oceanic | place: Arctic Ocean... | reverse complement strand
TCTGCCTGAGCAATTGCTCTTTTTAATTTTTCTTGATCAATATAGTTAATTGTATCTTGCCATGTTTCAGGTTGTGTAGGCTGTCCACCGTCTTGTTTCTTTTGAATATATTTTCCTGTCTCACTATCTTTTTCCACATATATTCTATCATATATTTCAAAAGGTTTAGTTAAACCTAATACCTCACCAAAGTTTATACTACCACCTAAACCTCCAGCTTGGTCAAACTTATCATAATAAGATATATATGTACCATTATCATCTTCTCCTAATCCTGTAAAATAATTACCAATAGCATTTAATTGATGATCATCAATATCATCTACTTCTTTATAACCTGTAACTTTATAATTATTTGTATCTAATTGTATTTCATTATCATCTGCACTCATTATTAAATCAGGTCTGGTTTTATTAGTATAAAAATTTCCAGTACTAACTCTATTATAATTATCTATAACTTCTTGAACAAGTTGTTGATTTTTATTTAGAGATATATATTTAACATCAGTATCTTTTGCTTTTGTAGGTTTTGTATTACTAACTTCAAGAATATCATCTTCTAATGTTCTACCTGCATAGTATCTATATAAATCAGCCAATCTACTTTTATGATGTTGGTCACCCGGAATATCTCCTGCAACTAAGGAACTTAATAAAGGAACACCTTCAAAATCTCTAAAGTTCTTTTCCGTACCAGTTTGAGCTTTAGCTAAAGCTTTGCCTCCACATTTGTGACATGTGTCTATATCAGATCCACCATCAGCAGCTTTCCATTCCCAACCACAGCTGTTGCACTTCATGGTTTTGTCTAGTAATCCACCACCACGTTGATAGGCTGTTTTTCTTTTTCCATCTTCATCTTTAAAATATATATCTTCAGAAAGGCCATCTTTTTTTCCTTGCTCAGTTCTTACATATCCGTCTGGTAAAAGATTGTTATATGATAAATACCTTATTACTTCATCTTTTTTAGAATCATCTATACCCAATGACCCTACAATTGACCCAACATAATTATTAAATGTGTCTTCTCCCATTTCTTGAAGCTTTGCCAAGAATGGTCTTTCATCTCCACCAAATATAGTTCTTAACTCATGCCCTATACCCATTACATTAGCACCTACAAAACCAGCTGCTTTGTCTACACCTACAAAATCTAATAGACCACCTACGTAAGGTATATCTCTAACCTTTTGTTGAATTGCTTCTGCAGCATATCTGCCTCCTGAAGCATGTCTCATATTATCTGTATTATTTAACTCTTCATTATTCTCAGAAAAATTCTTAGCTTTGTTATTTATATCACCTAATGATGTATTAATTAATTTTTCAAGATCATATAAAAAACTTTTATTAGGTACTGCAGCTTCATCTGGTATTTCTGTACCATCTTGAGCCATAGGATATTCATCTACATAATTTGCATTTTTAAAATGGTGTTCACTACCTGGCATCATCATTGTTCCTGGACCAACATTAGGTTGAGCCCATACTGGATATGGCACATCTTGCATAGTAATGTGATTACTTTCAATCCGTGTATTTTTTCCTGGATGATTCCATTGCCCTTTTGGATCAACAATTATTTCATTTGGTCCTCCCGGTAAGCCTATCTTCTTTTTATGTGCCATTATCTTTGTGATAGTAAAAGTTTAGTATTATTTAATCTCAATAACATCTTTCTGTTTCCTGATACATTCCTACGTAAAATTAAATTATTAGAATAGTGTCTAAACTTTTTACGTTGTGTAGGTGATTTTTGATAATTTAAATTAAGAGTATTTAATGGTCTAATATAACCATTAGACTCTGTATTAAATATTGATTGCTCAACATTTGTAAATTCTCCTCTATCATTAGTTATATCCCAAAACTGATTAAACCTAAATTTGTGTTCTACTTTAGATACTAATACATCTATACTATTTAGATTTACTATTGGATAAGTTAAATTATTCCAAGGGTTATTTACAGGTTGTGGATTTAACACTAATAAACCTGAAACCTGATCATTGTTATATATAATAGAAGCATCAAAATTAAAATCTAAATCTTCCCACTTATCACCACCACACATATTGTATTGTGGATCTCCTTTATATACATAAGTTTCTAATTGATATTCAAAACTTCTTATTGTATTTACTGATTGGCCAGTGTTAGAAATTAAATCAATCTCCCATGGGTAATCTGTAGTATAATAATTAGCAAATGAATCACAACGTACATTATGTCTCCAAATACCACCATATACATAATTAGCTTGTGTACTTACGTAATAAAAATAATTACATTGAGCAGGATCAGTTTGTACAAAATTAGGATCACCAATTTGATAAATCAATGGTGCACTGTCTGGACAAGTTCCTAGCTCTGTTATAACTGTCCCAGGTACTGTAGCCGGTGGACATTCACATTCTACTTTTCTACATATAGGTCTTTCAACTGGATCATCAGTACATGTACCAGTAGCTGAACTATATGTTGATGTAGTTGGGTCAGGGTAAACTAGTGTGTAACCTGTAGGGCATTCACATACAAAAGGTGTAGAACAAACATCACCAGCTATTGCTGTTGCTGAAACCAGCAATGAATTATTATTATTAGCTGCCATTGTATATTGATTTGGGCCCGGTCCAGCATTATATGTTGAATTACTAATACTATCTAATAATGCAGAAGTACCTGGTACTGGATTAGTTGATCCACAATAAACAGCATAAATTTCTTGCTTCTGACTATCTTGCAAATCTATCAATGCTGATTGATTTGCTCCAGATGCCCAATTACCAGTATTAGCATTTGGCTGTGAACCTGAAGCAATAAGAGGTGATTGATATTGAGGTGTACCGTTTGCAGTTTGAGTTGCTTGAGTTCCTGCTGTTCCATCTGTTACAACAATTAAAATTTGCTTAAAACTAGGGTCTTGTGTTCTTGCTGGGTAACTTGCACTCAAGCTAGAAGCAGCTTTATTGTTTAGCATTGCTAACCCTCCATTACCTCCTAAAGGATTGTTAACTCCTCCAGAACCAAAAATAGCATTATCAGCATTAGTACCCCCACCACCAGGCCAAGCTGCAGTATACAGATTACATAGTGATACACCTGTTGCTGTATTACTCATACTTACTGTACCCTGAAGTAGTTGAGTGCTATTGTTTGCCCACATTGTAGTACCTATTTGCATTGTGCCTGCAGCCAATGCGGTTGTTACTTCAGGGCTATTCATAAATACATCTAACCAACGTAGTTGTGCAGTTGCGTTTTGTGTATCTCCCATGACTCCTGTACCGGGAACTTGATTTCCTCCAATAAACTGCATAGGAATATATTGTGGAGGACCAGCTGGTGTAGTACTTCCTGATACATCCATTGCAATAACAATATCCAATAAACAATTTGTTGCACCGCCTGTAACAGTGGCTGCAATATTATCTACAGTTACTTCTGATAATTCTGTTTCGTTTATACTTATTTCACATAAACCATTTACTGGATTAAATGTATAACCTGGTGGACACTGTGGATTATCTAAATCTTCAAATTGATTAGTTGTAAAGAAATGATTAATACTAGGCAATGCCAACCCTGGATGCCAATCATGAAAAGATATCCAAGCTTTTGCTTTTGGATCATATGATACAGTCCATGAACAATCATCAAAATATATTGGATCACCTATGTCTACAGGAATGCGTAAACCACCTAAAGTAATTGTAACTGGCTTAGTTATGCTATTTATGAATTCAGCTCCTGCTATATATTGTGGTTTAAGCTGGTAATCTTTTTTCATAAAATATACTATGTCATCTACTGAATCATAAATAACATGACATCCAACTCCTGCAACTGGATTATCTGACCAAACAGATTTTTCAGAGTTAGGGAATTGTTTTATAAATTTAGATGGTAAATATTTTGCAAACCACCATTTCATACCTTGATTAGATATAGGGTCTAAACCTTTACCACCATATTGGAATATTTTACCTTGTGCTTGAGATATAAAAAATAAACCTAATGGAGTATTTATTACACCTCTTAAACTTTCTGATGAGCCATACTCATTTGATAAATCTGCATTAGCAACATTTTGAAATGGTTGACTAAATAATCCTCCATCACCTATTGTAAGTTTTGTATTTAATTGAGTCTTCAATGTATCAAGACCTTGAAACATTTGAGGAGATAAGTGAGGGAAAAATATTAATGCACCATTTTTATTTATAGGTTTAATTACACTAACATCATTCTTAAAGTCTTTATAATTATTTTGTAAAAACACTCTCCAGAAATCTTTCTTAGATTCTTCTTGAGCTTGTAGTGAATATATTAATCTTTTAGGATAATTTACAAAACACTCTTCAGCTGTTATTGGATCATAATCCAAAGGTTGTAATAAACCAAAGCTTGTCATTTGTGTAGGAAACTTGCTTGGGCTTAATGAGTCATCATATTTGTAAAAGTTATCTGCCTTCTCAATTTTTGCATGAAACAATTCATCTACATCATTGTAATCATATGGTTCATATATTCTTTTCTTAGGTTCATCTTCCCAATCTCTATTAGCTAAATTTACATCTGACTCAGTATAAAAATCTAATATACCATTAGTATGTGTATATCCATATGCATATCTCATTTCAAAGAAACCATTAGGATCATCACCATTCCATGTAGATGCATCAAACATATCACTACATGAGTTTTCTCCCCTGTCTAGATAGTATAAATCATTTGGAACTATATCATCCCATCCACCAAATATACCTGAGAGACCTAAACTTGATATTGCTCTAGCTAAGTTAGTTATATCAAACCTTTGTGAATTCATCCAATATCTTGGGTATGGTATATTTACATACAAAGCATAATCAAATGTGAACCCATCGGGTTGACCTAATAAATACCTAGTATATATAGGCATAATATTTTTTTCAGTATATCTTCCAACAAATGTATCCCCTGCAAATATTGGTTGAGAAGAATATAAATAGGCTAGAGGTTTTTCAGGATCTAGTAATTCAACACAACCTCTCATGGGTATTTGTTTTATACCGGATAGTTGACCGTACTGATTATCAAAGTTAAACTTTAATGCACCATAATGTCCTGATATATTTGAACTACGTGGATTGTCTTTTCCAGGTGATAAAAAATAACTATCACTATGAACATTATCAGTACCATCAGCATTAACTGAACCTCCTACCACAAATCTAGAGTTGTCTTCAACAGTAGGATCATCTATATTTTTACTTAATGAAACAGCAACTGTGTTTGGTCTAAATAAATTATTTATTTTATATTTACCATTATCAAAAGTTTGAAAAGAAGAACCTATATAATTTGAGTCTTCATTCTTAATTCTCCATAAACCACTACTAACAGGAGTGAAATCTGTAAACTGCCCATCAGAATTGTACTTCCACATGTAATCACGGAAATCAGTTGAGTTATAAAAACCATCAATAATTTCATTACCTGCAATGGCAATGTTGGTTTGCATACTTAATATATTTGTAGCTATCCTAAGAAACCTTGGTAAGTTTGATATATTAGTATCTTTTAATTTAGTAGTTTCTACTTTACCACTTTGAACACCTGGTATTGCACCGTCTTTAGCATTATTATCAGCGTTTCTTTGTTCAGCATTATCTGTACCACTAGCACCAGCATATAAATCAGCTAAACCAGCTAAACCAAATCCTCCTTGAGCTCCTGACTCTGGACCTAAATCTATTGTTCCACTAGCGTTCATTAGAGTTCCAGAATCTTCTCCAGATCTTATAGCCTCGTTTCTAGCAGCATCAATGTAATCATCAAATCTACTATCCCATGGTTGTTGCCATTGACCACCACTAATTTCTCCACCACTTTCTTGAGTTCCAAGTACTACTACTGGCGGAATAGATGCTGTAGTAACTGATAATTGACCACCCCTACGTCTTTTTCCATCTATTTCTATTCCTTCTCCAGTAACACTAGATAGGTTAGTACTATTGCTTGTAGCATTTCTACCAGTAGTACCTCTTAATTGATGTATTGCATATCCAAACCCAATTATAGCTGAAGCAAATGCAGCAATACCTCTTATTATTTTTTGTTTAGGATGATCTTCTGATGGTATAAAGTATCCTGATGACCTACCTGATATCTGACCATATAAACGTGTCTCATATGCATTTAAAAACGGTTTTGTAAAGTTTAAGTCAGGTGATGAAAATGTAAAAACTGATTGTGAATATCCTGATTGTTCACCATCTACTATTCCTGCAAAACCTAAAGGTTTAAATCTATCTATTGAATCACCAAAATTATCACACCCATTTGTTAATTTATCATTTGTTCCATTCTGAAAATATACATCAGGTCTTAAATCATTGTATGGATGGTTAGGATATAATCCCTGTACACCATTACCTATTAAGTCTTCAGGATTAGGTACTTTATATTTACGCATGTTTCTAAACAAGCCTTTTCCTAATATAGATTTAGCTCCTAGTCTTGAGCCTTTTAATAACTCATAACCTACTACATTTGGAATATATGTACCATCATTATATTTAGGTCTACCAATATTATTAAATTGAACTCCTAAAAGGTTTATTAAATCATCTCCCGTATTTGATAAAGCCAAAGTAGGGCCGGTTTCCTCTGTGGGCATTTTATGATGCCTGATAAATTCACCACATAGGTCACCCCAAATATCTGGTTCATTTGGATATCTTTCTGTTGATTCCCAAAAACCCATTTTACCTCTTGATGTTATTGTTGAGCCATCAGGTAATTGACTTACAGCTGTACTTTCAACAGTAGCGGTATTATATACTTTAAATAATTTTTCACCATCTACAGTATTTAATACATTATCACCACTAAAAAGTTGGTCTTCATTATATGGTACACCTCCTATATTAACTACTTCTGGAGCTCTACCTGGAATATGATATGAAGAAGATCTTTCACCTGTATTATATATCCATCTTATAAAAAATGCATATTGTTCATCCCGTAAAAAATTATATTTATTTCCTCCTTTATGATAATAGTTAGATGGTACTGAATTAGTAACCCATTCTACTTTTATATCATTTGCAATAGGTTGATAATTAAAATCAAATTGTTCAACAGGCCCTTGTCTAATAAGCCAATCATTTACAACAAACATTGATTCAGACTTTTCATAAGCAGGACTCATCAAAGGAATTTGTACTAAATCAATAGCAACCAATGCCTCATCTATATAATCAATATTAATTTTCTTTTGTTGAGTACTATATAGACCTATCTTTTTTGCAGATGTTTGACCTTGATTTCTTCTTAATATAACTAATTCATAATAGTCATACTTTTCATCTAAATTAGATACAGATATATCTAATGAACCATTAGTACCTAAATGACTAAATATAGTTTGTATATTGGATATACCAATATAGTCTCCTACTTTTTGTTCATTTTCTGTGTAAGCTATAAATGCTTGATACGCTCCATTAGCTACTTGACCTGAATCAACTGATTGTGTTATTTCAACACAAGGTGTATCTACTAACGGTGCTAATCTTATTTTTTCACAATTTAATGTTCTTGGTATTATATCTGCAAACTCAACACAATCAGATCCATTAATATCTGGACCTGTAATTTGTTCTTGTTTCCATGGGATCTTATCAATATTTAATGTTCTAGATGGATTGTTTCCATCATCCCAATATACTTGCCATGTACAGTCAAAGTTTTCTTTAGATGCACCTGTTATTAAAAATTTCTTATTAAAATTTAAACATTGATCATTTACTAAAGCTGTATACTTACATTCACTATCATCAAAAGTTCCTATCTCAGAATTTATATTATCCGTAGAATAAATAATCCATTCATCACCATATCTATGTATTGCTCCAATAACAGTATATGGGATAACACCACACAATAAATTTGATGGCTCATTCCCTATTATTCCTAAATCTCCATCTTCAGAATTGTTTGCTACATTACGTGCATGCCACCATGACTCTTTACTTTCAAAGGAAGGTGTAACATCTTTGTTCATTCCTTTTGTAAATGAATTTGTATTTACTGAGGATGATCCTTGACCCTGTGTACCCCTTGGTGAAGAAGATTTCTTTTTTGCCATAATATATTACTTCTTTAATATGATGTTGATGATCCTAATGTAGAAGGTCCTGTAACAACTCTAGGATTGACAGGGGCATAACTTAAAAACATATTGTAATAATTATGATACTGCGCTCTTCTATTCATAGTCCATACCTTTCTCATTTCTGCAAAGTCTGGTGTATTAACAAAACTTAATGCATTATTTCTAGCGGCTCTTAATCTTGTTTCAACTAAACCTAATTGCTGAGAAACATTCTCACCATTCCAAACCATGTTTTCTAATATTCTTTGTTTCATTGCATACTCATAATATTCATTACAGTATGGTTGATCTAATACTAGTAAATCACCAGCAGAATTTTCCATTGCTCCTTGAAAGCTTAAATAAACCTTACCTGTGTTGAAAGTTGTAATTAAAAAACCATCTTTAATTTCTGCTATATCTACTGCTTGTGCACCTAGACTTGGGCAATAGCAAACTTTATCATTAACATTTTTAATTCTTAGCTCAGTCCAATCTGTGAATGTTCTAAATTGACCTGCCCCAACTCTTTGTACTAATTGATAACTATTTGTATCATTACATGTTTTAACAACACATACATCTTTACATGCTTCCCCATCTTCACATGGTACTGATTCACCTGGCGCTGGTACATAGGGTACATCATTAAAAGTTTCTACATGAGTACCAGAAGGCATTGTATTATTAACTGTATATTCTCCGCATTTAAAAGCATAATTTAAATATTGAAAGTCAAATGGTAACTGCCCTTTTCCATGTTCAATATCTATTACTACTTCTTTAGTTCTATGAATCTTTAAACCCAAATCATAGTTTACTCTAGTTGCAACTTTTATCAATTGAGCAGGTTCTATCATTCCTTCTAACGCATAGTTAGAAAAATCAATAGATACGTCTTCCATTAATTGACTAAATGTTCTATATTTTTGTGATACTCCCATTATTATTGTTTTATGTTCTTGCTAGGTTACGTTTATTATCTGAATCATCAGATGGTATTTTTAATGTACCTACCATAGTCTGAATTACTTGACTTTCTATTTCAGCAAACAATGCTTCAGGTATGTAAATTTCTTGTTCATATCTAGGTGTACAGTCATCTTCTGTGTCACAATTCCATTTTGTAATGTCTGAATCAAATACACCTTCAACTTTAATTGCATCCCATGCTATATTTGGACAATAAATATATCCATCTAACCACCAAAAATATAACGTGTTGTTATATCTAAAAGATGTTGTTTTAGTCATTGAAGTATATGTACCAGGTTGGGTACCTTGTAGCTCTTGTGAACCATCTATTGAACTAATGGTACGTATTAGAGGGCCCCAGTAACCTTCAAACATTGAAGGTAATCTATGTTTTGTACGTTTTATTGTACAACCACTTTGTATTCCAGCACAGTGTGCTTCTACTTTATCTACGTCAATCAATTCTACATATGGTAATGTTTTCCATACTGAATTAAACTTCATTAATTTATTTGCATAGTCTTGCCTTCTCATTAAAACTTGAGCATACTTTTCAATTAGACTGTAAATATATCTATCTGTAGTAAATGCATCTTGAACTTCAGCTTTTACTTGACCTCTAATTCTAGATACTACGTCTGCTATTGTTGCCATGTTTTTTATTTTTCAAATTCATTATAATACTTTAATGCTTTGTTGGTTTCTTCAGGGTTTTCATCATATAAATGAGCCACCTTATATTTATTTTTCATAACTAAATACTTTGTCCAGTTGTTAGGGTAACTCTTTGCAACAGTTCTTTTAAATTCTCTACATGCTACAAACCTCCACAACTCTCTATTTTTAAATCTATACTTTGTAGAGTAGTTTGTATAAAATATTTTACCTAAATTTCCATCTGTCTCCCAGTTTTTATTTTGTAAAACTTTACCATATTGTTTTGATAATGCATAATTTGTATTAATAGATTTAGAAGATGGACATGTTCCAATAAACAAATAACCTAATGAATCAGGTAATTCTACCCCATCTCTATTTTCTACTACAGTATTCCAAAGTTTGACATTATATAATTTAATTATTTTTTTTAATTTAACGTTATCTATATCTGAGTACAAAGGCTTTTTTTCTTTAAACTCTTTAATTGTTTGTTCATTTAACAACCCCAGTCTTTTCTCTCTATATCTTGGAGCATTTAAATTAGGTTTTTTAAAATTGTTGATCATACAGTTATATTTATAATTTACAAAAAAAAGACCACTTAATGAAATTAAAAGTAAGGTCTTTACAATGCTTGGTAAGTTAATTCACATATATTGCCCATAGTAGGGTGTTGTATTTCTAGTTTACCTGAACGTCTGTTACCTACATATTTGTTGCTGTAATGATAGTAATCTGTTTTACCTAGGCTAGGTAGAGTCTTTTCTATAAAACCTGCTGTTTCATTTGATGTCATATATTCAACCTTTCTATCTGTATGTATATGACCTTTAAATAATGTTCTATTTGTTGTGTCACCCCAAGCCTTTGGGTACTCTGATGCATATATTAAAGGATTATTCTTGCTACGCTTATCACCATGTTCAAATGCATTAAAGTTATTATGCCATACATGAACCTTTCTTTCTTCATATTTTACATCCCATATTATTTTATCACACTCTATTGATCTTGAGAGAGCATGAGCTAAATGAAAAGAAGAAAGTCTATCATGATTTCCAGGAACATATACTACAACTAAATTATCACAGTGAGCTTTAATATATGTTACTGCCCAATGCATTGCATCAAATGCTTGCACATAAGCCTCTGTAGCGCTCATACAGTTGTCTAAAGGTGTTCCGCTTGTAGTTGTGCCCTGAAAGGTATCCATGTTGATTAAATCACCTCCTACAACAAAGTACATGGTTTCTATGTGATGTATAGCATTTGCTCTACTTACTAAGTTCTTAACTGTATCTTCAAAATCTTTATCTATGGTATCATTACCTTCTTTTCCAAAATGAATATCTTGTAGAGATATCACTGCACAATGTGGATCATCAGTAAATTTATTTTTATAAGGTATATTTGATATTTTATATTTTTTGGGAGTCCAGTTTTTCAGTAAGTCTTCAAATAGTTTTTCTTCTGGATTTTTTATTTGTGATACTAATGCTGAAACTCTCCAGTGATCACCCATTTGTTTATTCCAATACTGAGATAATTTCCATTTATCAGTATCTATCTTTAGTAAGATTATTATTTCTTCTGCACTTTTAGGCTCATGATCAAAAGTTCCAGATAACTTCCCAGTTCCATTTTCTAAATCAATTGCTTCTGCAATTTGTGCATTGTCTGCAGCTTTACTGAAAAATATTGATTTCTTTATTTTGTTTTTTCTTTCTGCTAATAATTCTTTTTTTACTTTCTTATACTGCTTTTCTGTAATGTTCAGTTTTTCAGCACAATAAGATGGGTGCTTTTTCCATTTTAAACTGTCAAGAACTTTTTGCTTTATATTATCCATAAGTTAAATAATTTGATTTTTTTATTGTAAAGATAAGAAAAAAAAAAGAGACTGGAATATATCCAGCCTCTTCCAACGTTTGTAGTAGAAAACCAACAAACCACCACGTGTTGTTTTTTTATGCTGCTAGAGTAGAAATTAAAAGCTCTATTGGTTTGCATGCAGCACTGTTGCCGTTATCAACAACTTTTACTTTATATGCTGTACTTGCTACTAAATTTGTTATAGTAAAATTATTTACATTAGTAACAATTGGTGTACTATTCTGTAGCGTCCAGATATTACTTCCTCCACCTATTTGAGGTGCAGTATATATATTAATACCCGTGCTATTACTCCATATACCATTCCACAATACTGAGATAGTACTACTAGTTATTACACCTGCATATACATTATATGGATCATGCTGAACATCATTAGACGTACAAGCCCCTAACCCATTTGATAGTATCATAGAAAACTTTTGTATAATAGAATCCAACCGTTCACCGGAGGTTATAACTATTTTACTATTAGTATCACCTATTTGAAATGATGTACCCGTATAGCTTACACATGCTGCACTTTGAACATCATTACATCTTTCACTACCTACACTACAATCAGTATAAGTACATGCATTAGTTAATGCTGTATCAGCACAACTACATTTATTACTACATTTTGTACAATTACAAGCCATTTTTTATTTTTTATTTTATGAGCAACCAGCTATTATATCAGCACTAATTTGTGATGCATCAGCAGATGCATTCCAAACCCCACCTGTTTGTGTTGCTAATTCTCTCCATGGGAAAATAGGATCTGTTACAGGAGGTATTACTCCTGATAAATTTACTCCAGGTCCACATACATTATATTTAATTCCATTAGTATTTGCAAATGCAATCATTGACTGAATACCAGACCATGTTGTTGCATTAAATGCATCAGATGTTCCACCTGGTAAAGCATCTGTTATAATAATAACATACTTAGCTACATTGCTTCTAAGAGTTCCACTTAATGCAGCACCCCCTACAACTAACTGAGATGCATAATCTGTTGGTTCAGGAAGTCCATTACCATCTCCAAGATTTACACAAGTACCATCTACCCCTCCATTTAATTTATCTAATTGTGTTGTAAACGTTGCACCATTGTTATTTGCAAATTGCTCCCATGATGTTATAAATTGATAATTTCCTCCAGAGCCTAAATTTGAAACTCTTTGAGATGCTGGTAAACTTGTATAGTCTACACAAGAAGCATATAATGGTGAACTATTAACTCTTTCATCAGCAGTAATTAATGCTAATCTATAGTCATTAGATCCTGATGCTGTATCTATTGTACTAACAAGAGAAGCTACACCTGATTTTACACCATCTATAATATTACTCATACTACCTGTATAATCAATAACAAATGCTACATCCATACCTTCTGTACATGGTGCTGCACCAGCAACTGTTACAACATCTACTAGTATTGGGCATACCTTAGTAGCCCCATCAATAACTACTGTAAGTCTAGCTTGATATGCTGTATTAGGAGTTAATCCTGTAAAGTTATGTGATAAGCCTACTCCTGGATTGTTGAATACATGTGATTGTACTACAACAGAACTTTGAAGTAAATCTAAAGTATACTGAGCTGTTATTCCTAAATTATTTGCAAAGCTTAATTCAGCTTCTGTTCCGGTTACTGTTCCTACTAACACGGTTGGGCATGGTATAATTCCATTTGATAAACTTGCTATTCTTGTTTCACATGTGTCAGTTCCATTTGATACTACAAAGTCAACTGTAATGCTTATGTCTTGAAATACATTTAATGATCCTGTAGATATTTGTATACCGGATGCATTATTTTGTAATGATGCTACATTTACTACTTCACTTAATGAAGATCCATTTGCATCAGTAAGTGTAATTAGTGAACGTCCTGATGTATCATTAAAACCAGTAGGTATTGTAGAACTAGTAAAATCAAAATTAATTGCTTCTATCACTCCTACTGTATCTAATCTTACTGCTGTTGTATATCCAAATATGACTGAGTCACATCCGCCTGGGCAGCAATTAGTTTGTATACTTTGAATTGCATTATACATATCATCAATAACCACCCATGCATTTTGCACAGACTGTGCTAATGTTGAAGGTGATGTATTGTAACCTCCTATTGAATTATATGTTGCACCTTCTACACTCAACATTGATGTTGAGCCAGTTATTATTGTTTGAGCTACAGCATTACTAATTAATGCTGGTGTACCTACAGCATCTCGCAAAGCACAAAAAGCACTTTCAAGTGCCAGTACTACAACGGATACATCTGTTAATTGCCCAACTGTACTAACACAGGTTGGAATAATTTGTACTTCGTCTGATGTACCAATTTGGCATACACCACCAACAAACACACAATTTTCTATTAAAGTTAATCTTGAAGTTATATTGGCAATCTGAGCTTTAATGTCAATTATTTCCTGAACATTTCTACATACCTGTTGTGCTATAAGAGTAGCATACTCATCTAAAGGTAATTCAGTTACAGGATTTCCATTTGCATCGTTATATTCTAAACATTGCTGCAATGTCATTATTGGCATGCTAGCAGTAGTAAGGCGTGTAACAACTGGTGTTGTGTCAGCATTAGCACATATCTGCACTACCATAGCCTGTAATACAGGTACAATTTCAGTAGGGTCAGTACCTGGTAAGTCTAAACATGATAAATCTAACCCTGTTAAATTAGGGTTTGCCTCAACCCCACTTTCTATAAGATCACACAGTTTAGTAGCTAATTTGAATACTACTTCAGAAATAGAATCTCCATTACATAAGTCTATGCATGAGATGTCCGGTCCTTGCCATATTACACAATTAGAAGATATACTGTCACATCCATTTGTGGTGCCGCTTGAGTTTGTTGGAATCATAAATGTTTTATTTTACTATAATGTACTGCCGTATTGTAAACTATACATTTATAATATACAAAATTTTTTAAAACCAAACAAGTTAATGCTAGTTTTAAAAAATTTTGTAAACACTTATGGGAATAAAATCTAAGCTTTTTCTAGAGAAGCATCTTCTTTTTCAATATCAGATATAGCACCATCTTCAAGGCTAATATTAACTGAACCATATTTTGTCTCTAATGATTCACTTAAAGTTTTCCATTCAGCTTGCAATTCTGAATGTTTAGATACTAATTGATTCTTAACTAGTTCTGCATTACCAATGTTCATTAGTAATGTATTGATTTGATTTTGAAGCTCTTTTACTTCAGTCAATTCCTTTGAAGAAATCTTTTTACTTTTCTTTGCCATTATAATTGGTTTTAAATGTTTGTATACTTTTCAAAGATAATAATAATTTTTAAACTACCAAGGTAGAACCTCATTCTTTTTTAAACCTGGAAACAACTCTTTAGCAATAATGTCTCTCATGCCTGATATATAATCATCTCTTAGAGAATCTTTTAAAAATACAACTACTTCTTTCTTATTTAAAGATTTAATGTCTTTATCTAGTATATCATTATTGTCAGAGGCTTTTATTAAATATGTACCACTAACTGAAATACTATTTGGTTCATTAGAACTCTTAAGTGATTTGGGAATAAGTAAGGTTCCAGTATATGTATAACCAATTTCAAGAATTCTTTTTACAGCATCTGTTTGTATTGATATAATATCAAATGAATATCTAGCTGATAAATATTCTTTGACAACCGGTTTAGGTTTAACTATTGCTTTTTTAACTACAACTTTTTTAGCAATAGGTTTCCTTACTATTGGTTTTCCTATTGTTATTGTATTAGCTTTCTTTACTTTTTTCTTTTTCATAATGTATTTTTAAAATTGACAAAAACCTACTGAGGAAAAGTTCCCTTTAACACTATCCCATACTCCCCAACTTTGACCATCTGAATACGCACCACTTGTTGCATATACTCCTACTTTACAATCACCATCAGAAAATAGTTGTCCTGCTATCCAGTTTTGACCTGGATTGTTGCTATATACTTCTACAGACCCTGCAAAACACGCATCTTGTCCAGATCTATACTTTTGAGTAAAGCGCAACTCTATAACTTCACATTCTGCTGGTGGTGCATAGTCTTGATCATAACTATACCACTCACTCATTGAATGAGGTGTTGATGTATTAGGTTTAGATGGGCTATTAACATTTAATGCTGGAAAACTATTTAGTCCACCACCATTAATTAAATCAGTCATCAAAATAGGATAAAAAAGAGTTACTGTACTATTATAGTTACCTACTTTTCTTTCTCTTGCTAAACCTAGCATTGTTAATGTGCCTGATGCTGGAACTGCCATTTTACTTTAATTGTTTTTTAAGATCTTCTACTTCCTTAGTAAGTTCTTTAACCGCTTCAATTAGTACACCCACAATGTTACCGTAGGCAACAGATTTATATTCTTCTCCTTCTAATACAACTTCTGGTAAAACTTTCTCTACTTCCTGTGCAATGACACCTAAGCCACGTTCACCGTCTTTATCAAAGGTAACACCTCTTAATGCATTAACCTTCTCTAGTGCATTAGGAATAGTCTCTATGTTTGTTTTAAGCCTTTCATCTGAGTATGCAGTTACATTACCACTTGCTACAAAATTACCTGTAACACTTACTTGTGTATTATTTGCTTCTAATCTTTCAACGCCACCTGTAACTACTCTCCACTGATCAGCTGCATGAAACTGCATGTATGTATTTGTATCACCCGTATGATAAATTGCACTTGGTACGTATAAACTTCCACCTACTGTGAAATTACCAGCAACAACATTACCATTAGATGATAGATTACCTAAGCCAACTTCTGCCGGAGTATCAATAGTACAGTTTAATGTAACAGTACCTGAAGTACCTCCACCAGACATTCCTGTTCCAGCAGTTACTCCAGTAATATCACCTGTATTAGTAGTATACCCTGCACCATTGGTAATATTTTTATTGTCTAAAGATATATTAGAAGCTCCATTAAAACTTACACCTGCTATTGTTCTACTTGTTTTTAATTGATCTGCGTATCTAGAACTATCAACTCTGACACCATATGTGTTAGATCCATTATACCCCATCAAAGTTGGATAGCTAGCACTCCAAACAACGTCTGGATTTGTGTTGTTTTTAGACACACCTGTTGGTGTTGTGCTATTTGATGCATCAAATATGGTGTGGTTATTACCGTAGTTTTTCCACATCATTTGACCAATGACTGCGTTATCTGTAGCTCCTTTATAATTTGTTCTACTAGTGCTAAAAGTTGTAGCTGTACCTGCATTACCAGAAATTGTAGTCTGAACAATATTAGGAGAGGTATTTCTAAACTGAGTACCAACTAATGATAATCCTGTACCTGCCGTATATGTTGTGTTAACGTATGAAGTTATATAACCCGCACCATTAGTTAATTGCTTGTTATCAGTAATATAGTTTGCGTTAGTTGCTCCTGTGAATCCTAATGTTCCTAGAGTAAGGTTCCCACTATCATAAACAGTTTTTATAGTGCCCCATGTTGTATCACTGGTAGCTGTACGTCTTTTTAAATTATCTCCTGTAAATAATAACTGCTCTTGTCTATGACTTGCATTCCAAGATGACCACTTAGATATAGTTTCAATTGCGTGCCATCCATCTCCACCTCCACCTGTATCAGCACTGCTTTGGAAATCCCATTGAGCATATCTGTCATTGTAGTAAGATGGTGGTCTTTGTGAACCCCTACTATCTGTAATATATACTCTATCGTTTGTAGAAGTTAGGTATCCGTTTCCATTAGTTAACTGATTATTGTTGGTAATTGTATTGCTAAATACTGTTCCTGTTAATGCTAAACCTGTTCCTGCAGTATAAGTTGTGTTAGTATCTTTGGTAACATAGCCCGCACCGTTAGTAATGTTAGCATTATTCAATGCAATGTTAGCGGTTCCATTAAAAGAAACACCTGCAATGAGTCTAGCATTTAATAACTTAGTTGCACTACCTGCATTGCCACTAACAGTTGTTTGCACAATGTTTGATACTTTACCATTGTTAGTAACAATATTTGCTGCTTGTGTACTAGATATAGTTGTTATATTACCAGCCTTAGCTGTAGTAGAGGTAGTACCTATTACTAAATTACTAGTTCCAGTTCCTGCTCCTATAAAAGCTCTAATAGCTGAAGGACTACTACAGTAACGTAGGTAATTATCTGATCCATTACTAACTCTAAAAGCTATTGCTCCGCTTATTGTAGATTGATTAGCATAATTAGCTCTAAATAATCTTGCACTAATATCAGCAGCACTATCTCTAGAAACTAATGTGCTTGCTGTAGCTCCAGATGTTGCGCTAACATTAAGCGTTACAGCCCCTGATGTTCCTCCACCTGTTAAAAATGTCCCTGCACCTACTGAAGTTATATCACCGGTGTTAGTTGTATAACCGGCACCGTTAGTTATGTTGCTATTGTTCAACGTAATATTAGCAGTACCATTAAAAGATACTCCTGAAATTGTTCTAGCATTTAATAGCTTAGTTGCAGATCCTGCATTACCTGTTATTGTTGTTTGAACAACATTAGGAGATGCGTTACTGAATACAGTACCTGTTAATGTTATACCCGAACCTGCAGAATAAGTTGTATTATTATCTGTTGTCTTGTAACCACTATCATTAGTCCATTGAGATATAGCACCACTTTTATTTGTAAAAGTCTCTGTGCTACTTGGCGTTGTAGTTCCTTGTGGTATACTAAATGATGTAGTTAAAGTACCACCATCTTGTTGTGTTAATGTTAAAGTCTTTGTTGAAGATCCACTATCAGAAAATCCTGTAATACTATTATCATATGCAGCATTAGATTCTGTTGATCCACCACCACTCCAGGTTACTGCACCACTAACAGTTAAAGCATTTGTACTGCCATTAAATGTTAATCCTGCATCACTTGTTACATTAGTTGATCCATTCCAATATGCAACTCTTCCTGATGAACCACTACCTGTTACGTTACCTACTTGAGTGTTATCTATTTTCTGCCAAGCGTCTGTAGCTTGATCAGAGAATACAGCCCAGTCACCAACTGCCCAATCTGTAATTCCATCTAAATTTGTTGATCCAGCTTTAGAAACAATATAGTATTCACCAACAGTTCCCTTTGCACTTATTAGTGTTGGAATATTTCCAGCAGCGTCCCAAGTTCCTTTATATTTTAATACTCCTGTTACAGCTGAATTAATAGCTGTTTGTATCTGAGCACCTGTTGCTAAATTAGCAGAAGAAGAAGTTACTGTACCTGTAATTGCATTTACCGTTGGTGTAGCACCTGCCGTAACAGAAATTCTATTTGCAGTACCGCTTACACTTGTAACTCCTGCACTACTTGAAGTACCTGCTCCAATAAGGCTTCTTACTTCAGCAGCAGATATACCTGAGTTTAACGTAGGTGTTGCTCCATTAGATAGAATTGCTGGTGTGCCTGTATCAGATACTTTAGCAGAGTTGTTTGTAATAGCAGTTGCTTGAGCACCTGTTATTGTTGTTGTGTTACCTGCTTTTGCAGTTGATGAGGTTGTGCCTATTGTAAGACTAGATGTACCAGCTCCTATAAGAACTCTCATTTCACTAGCTGATATTCCAGAATTTAGTGAAGGAGTAGTCCCATTTGATAAGACTGCAGGTGTACCTGTGTCACTTACTTTACCATTATTAGTAAGAATGTTTGATGCTTGAGTAGAAGTTATAGTTGTAGTATCACCTCTCTTTGCTGTTGTTGATGTAGTTCCTAATACTAAATTAGATGATCCTGTTCCTGCTCCAATAAGACTTCTCATTTCTGCAGCACTTATTCCAGTGTTTAATGCTGGTGTGCTACCATTAGATGTTACTGCTGGTACTCCAGAATCAGTTACTTTCTTATTGTTATTTGCAATATCTGTTGCCTGTTGAGAAGTAATAGTTGTTGTATTACCTGCCATTGCTGTAGATGCAGTTGTACCAATCACTAAACTGGAAGTACCAGCACCAATTAAAGATCTTACTTCTGCTCCAGTTACACCTGAAGCTAAAGTTGGTGTACCACCACCACTATATATACCTGGCTCAGCATAAATTGTAGTACTATTAAAGGCATTGCCTCCAAATGTATATGTTTGATTTGTGGTACCGCTAACACTAAATGTAAGTGTATTACCTGATTTACTTATACCATCCAAATAGTAATTAGATGCAGATGTTAAATATCTACCGTCCAAATCAACTGTAAGGGCTGTAAGGCCGCTACGTGATAAAGTTAAAATACCATTAGTTGTATTAAATGCTACAGCACTAACATAGTTATTAGTATCTGTATTAACATCTGCCCAAGATGTAGTTAGTGTACCACCATCATTTTGTGTGGCAGTTAATGTTTTAGTTGTTGTTCCTGTTACGGCAAGTTTATTAATTGTGTTGTCATATGCAGAATTCCACTCTGTTGAGTTACCTCCAGCTCCATAAAAATTACCTGTTGTTGTAAGGTTTTTATTATAGTCTACGGTAAAAGGAAATACAGTATTATCAAGTCCTGAAAAGTTAGATGTAATCATTACATTTAACAATGGTACTGTTTGATAACCACCACTTGTAGGCATTGCCCCAAAATCTAATGTGATCCTAGTAAGACTATCACCTGTGTGTAATGAAGTAACAACATGCCCCATTAAACCCCAATTGGTAACACCGTTAGCAGACGTAAATGCTGCATTGGCTCCAGGGTTTGTAGACCAAGAACTAGTAGCAGTATCCCACTCTTCTATTTCAACATTAAGACCGGGCCATGCTGCTCCAGTCCAAGAAGTTTCAACCCATAATATAGCAGTAGTTGGCCATCCAGTGTTTGATTGAACTTCAAATCTAAATTTTTTAGTTGTATTTGTAATGGAACCCCCAGAACTTGTAGATTTTTGGCCATCTAATATATTATTAAACATGGTAGTTTGAGTCCATGAAACCCAAGATGAACCATTCCAATACTCTGTATTGCTATAGGATTGATATCTAATTATATCAGACTTAGCTCCTTGTACTAACCATCTTAAGTTTTTAGAACCATCATATGAATCATAATAATAATCACCTGTAGCTACTTGATGATAAGCTTGATATGCATTTTTAAGTGTAGTGGTGCCTGTAAATATCTTGTCACCTGCTACAGTTTGGTTAGATGTTAGATCAACATATTTTCCATCTAAATCTACAGTAAGGGCACTAAGCCCTGATCTGTTTAATGTTAATATTCCATTAGAAGTATTAAAACTTACGGAACTAACATAATTATTTGTATCTGTATCTGTAGCAATAATTGTAATAGTATCACCACTTCTAACCGTGCTGACATTTTTACCACCTGTTATAGTAAGGGTATCATTATTACTATTAGCAGTTGCTGTTCCACCGGAATCAGCTACTACATTTTTATAAATTGCTTGAGAAGAACCTCTATCAGAATTTGATAAAGTAATTGTTCCAGAAGAAGTAATTGTACCTGTTCCAGATAAACCATTTGATCCAGTTACTGTAATAGATGTAACAGAACCACTTCCTGTTCCAGCTCCAATATCAGATCTTAGTTGAGCCCCAGTACGGTATTTTAATATACCCCCATCACTTACTACAAAGTGATTTGTGTCTACAGTAGCATTAGCCATTGTATCCATTTGTACATTCCCTTCAACTTGTAGATTACTAATTATTTTTGCCATGTCTTTTTATAAAATGTAAATATACTACTTTTTAAAAAAAGAGGAATTCTTAAATGTTTAAATTCAAGAATCCCTCTAAATTTAATTTAATTAATCAATAACCTGCATCACAACTCTTACACTATTAGCAGTTACAGTTTTAGCAGCTGTAAATGTTATATCTCCATTGGTAATATTCATGTTGACATCCATAAATATTTGATCACCACTACTTGTATAAGTTTGAATAATAAAAGGTCCATTGCCTAAGCTATGATCAGAATTCAACACCTTCCAAGATGTTGCATTTGCACTTGGCCATAACCCTGTATATGATTGTTTAGATTGAGCACTTGCTAATGTTGCTGGAGTTACATATCTAAATGTATCTGTTCCTGCATCTACTTCAGCTTGTGTTGCTATCTCTGTAACACCAACTGATCCTGTTGCAGCATTAGGTAATGTTCTTTTACTCATTGATGTGATAACACCATCAGTAACATTAATCTGATCAACTACATCTACAGCACTAGTATCAAGATCTAAGTCAGTACCAATAATCTTATTGAATGTACTTGCTAGTTGAGCATCACTAATTCCACCTGCTTTAACAGTAATGAATCCAGTTGCTGTACCAGCAAAAGTTGCACTACTAAATCCAGCAACACCTTTTTCAGTTGCTCCATCTGTAGCACCTACACCCGCAATGTTTTGATCTTGTATTACTATAGCATAATCTGAAGCTGGAGGATTAGAACCTGCTCCAATTGCTTGATTAGCATAAATTGTATCACCAACCTCTACGTCTACCGTGCTTCCATTAAATGCTATAGTACCATCTTTAGTAACAACAAAGAAATCACCCGTTGTAAGAGCAATATTACTTGCTCCTGCTATTGCTGGTGAGTTTGCAGATGCGTCATATCCACCTTGGAATACACCAACTCCGGCTACAAGTGCTTGTACTTGTCCTAAGTTAACTGCATCCTTTGATGCTGTACCATTTGCTAAAGTTATAAGTTTGAAGGCTCCAAAACTTAAATCAGCAGAAGGTGAATCAAATACAGATAATGAAACCTTACCAAATGGTTGTTTAGCTGTTACACCTGTACCACTTGCAACATCTTGTATTAATATTAAGTCATCAGACACTGGTGTTTGTCCCATTAATGGAGCATCTTGTATAAGACCGCTTGTTCCATAATCAACTTCAACTGTACCTGTAGCTGTTATTGTTCCACCCTTAAGACCTGCACCTGTAGCAACACTTGTTACTGTACCTTGTGTATAAGACCCTAGAGTTAAATCACCTAAAATTACTTGTGTGTTATTACCAGCACCTGCAATATCAATATCTCCTGATGTAGTAATAGGTGTATTTGTAATTGTAAGAGCAGTACCTGGAGTTGTAATACCTATGCTTGTTACGGTTCCTCCTGCATTAGCATCTGTTGCCCATGATGGAATACCTGATGCTACTTTTAATACTTGTCCAGTTGATCCAATACCTAATTTACTTAGAGTACCTGTTGCACTAGCATATAGAATATCTCCTACAGTATAAACACTTTGTCCAGTACCACCGTTTCCAGCAATTAATGTACCAGCTAATGTTATTGTTCCTGATGTAGTAACTGCCCCACCTGAAGTAGTTAATCCAGTTGTTCCACCACTTACATCAATACTTGTTACAGTACCACCACCAATTGCTGCAGTAATTTGAGATATATTTACAAATTTAACATTGCTATCAGTATCATCACTTACAATTATTTTATCCGTTGAAGCAACAGTAATTGGTGTTGTAACACCATCAGCTGCTGCTAATATAATGTTATCTGCTCCTACATAGTCTACTTCTAATGTACCAGAACCAGTAATTGTTCCACCTGTTAAACCTGCTCCAGATCCTACAGAAGTAACTGTACCATCTTTTCCAAAACCAGGAAATTTAGATAGTACTTCTTTATAGATAACATTATCTGCTGCAGCTGAATACCATAAATAGTCTTCCTCTGTAATAGCTTGTTGGGTTGCTTCTAAGATAGCATTCGCTACACCACTATATGTAATGTTTACAGTTGGTGTTACAGTTGATGTACCTGTGACAGTAACTCCTGTACCTCCAAGCACGTTTGTAACTGTTCCAGCTGCTGAATCAGTTCCTGTAACTGTAAGTGTATTACCACTTCTAGTTACTCCTACTGTACCTGCACCTGTAATAATTACATCATCATTAGTTCCATCTGAACCTGCAAGTCTTACACCCGCTGTTCCATTTAATGCACCAACACCTGATAGATCATAGGTAGTATTCGTATCTGTTGCAGAAGATAAATCATTCCAAGCAGTTCCGTTATAATACCTTAATTTTGTAGAACTAGTGTTGTAATAGATTCTACCAGCGGATCCCGTTGGGTCAGCTGCAAGGTTGTCTATACGGACCTCCTTAATTTGATTTGAGTTTAACTCAATGTTGCCATCAACGTCTAAACCCACTAAATACTTAATTGCCATTGTTTTTTTATTTTAGTTGTTGTTATTTATTTAATTTAAAAATGCACATCCATCTAAAGGACTATTAAAAGAAACAGTAACTTGGTTTGTAGATTTATAATCTATTGCTCCTATTACTACTTCTTTATTATCATCTACTATAGTAACAGATGGAAATTTTCCTAAATTATGTGTTATAGTCCATAGTTTAGAATCATCTGTAAAACATTCTGTAAATGTTCCTGTTGCACCAATAATAGATTCTAGATCTAAAACAGTACATACATTAGTTGGAATTGAAGGACATGATATACTTGATTCTGAATTTATTTTTGCTAAAGGTTCAACAAATACTCCTGGTACTTCTGTAGCAACTACAATCTTTGTACTTGCTGCATTTTGCCAATCACATATATCTTTTCTTAGTATAGCTTGTTCCACATCTGTATAACAGCATGCTTCAATTCCAAATCTAATAGACTGGAAATTTGCATATACTTGTTGAGCAAAAGTTTGCTCTACTTTAATTCTTTTTAGTAGAGATAATTCTTTTACTTGTTCAGCATTAGAATATGATCTTATTGCTTTAGCCATATTATTTATTTCTTAAATCTTGTATCTGTAATCTAGCTAATTCTTTATTAACGTTATTAGCTTTATCTTTACATTGTTTACATACAATAACCCCATTTCCTATTGAAGTCTTTTGACACCCGCAGGTGAATCTTTTATTACAGTGTGCACAGTTTGACATATTGTTTGGTTTATGTTAAATATGTTGAGCTTGATCCACAGTTTCCTGAAGGACAAGCAATTTTGTTTAATCTGCTTTTAGCATAATTATATAGTTGCATTCCTTGTGCGGCAGATTGACAATATTCTACATTAGCTACTGCTGCATCTATTAAAGTTTTTATAAAACTCATCTCTGATAACAATTCCTGTTTATCAGAATCTGGTTGACACGCTTGTACTTCTAAATCACACAACACTTCATAGTATGTTGTAAGCAATCTAGTTACTCTTAAATGGTTATATTCCACATAAACTTTAGAGTTAGGAGACACACTATATTTAACAATGTATATTCCGTCAGGAATTTTGTCCTGAGATGTACCACAATTTAATGTTTGTAATGCCAGTATACATGCAGTCAAACACATGTCAAATCCTTTATCTACTTTTATAAGTACCGGTACACTAAATCCAGGTAGTGTAATTAATAGTTCTTCACAATCCACAGCAAGCTCTGAACTGTATTGACTTGTATCTTTAATACACAATAAATCACAGTTTGATACTGTAGGTATTTCTAAACTTAATATATGTTTGCTTGCCATGTTTTAGTACTTTATTAGACTATATAGATAATATACAAAAAATAACAGACAATATAAAATAAAAAGAGCAGGAGATTTCTCCCCTGCTCTATTATTTAAATATAGTTACTTTTTAAATTGCGTCTATATTTTTTTCAAATGGTACATAGTTTCCTGTTCCATCAGCCCAGGTTGCTAAAGCTTCCATTAAAACTTCTGCTTCTAATTGAGCAGCAGTATCAGAACATTTTACAAAAATCTTGTATACATACTGATCATTATCAAACACTCCAGATGGATTGTTAAATCTTGGTACAGAATGTTGTACGTAATATGCTTTGTAAGTTGCACTTCTATCAACAGCAGAAAGCAATTCATCAGACATTTCAATTTCTCTGAATCTTGCACTATCAGCATTTCCTTGGTTATAAGGAGACTGACGGTATCTTTCAGACATAATTAAATCTCTAATTACTTCTTCACCTTGAGTCTGTTGCATTTGCCCTGCAGTTCTTGCAGATACACCACAGTCATTACATGGGTTACCAGTTTCATCTAACAATGAAGTAATGATTTCTACTGGCTCAGCATTAAAGTGATCTCTTGTGTCAAAAGAACAATTTCCAAATACAGTATCTACATAAGCTCCAACGAAGTTTACTTTTACAGATACTTTATTTACTCCATTAGGATCAGTAGAAGGAGTATATGTTCCGTCTAATACTTCAGCAATTGTATAAGTACTTGTTGTACCTACACCAGCTGTAGTAACGGTTACATCTACACCACCACCACTTTTCTCAGCTACAAAAGGCTTGATTAGTGGATCTCCAAGAACCATCTTAGCCATTGTTGCAGCAACTACTGCTGGATCAATATATTCTTGTCCTTCAATACAACATACATTGGCAGAATCACCAATAGCATATGCATTGTGGTTTAAGAATCTTAGTGCAGGAGATCCCTTCACGTCAATTCTCATAAATTGTGTTTTACCACATGGTGCACAATCAGATGCTAAAGATAAGCTAGCTGTAGCTTGTACAGCAGTCTGACATGTTGCACTCCATAATCTTGTAATATATCTTGGGTTAATCCCTTTAGATTTTACAGATTCTTGATACCCACCGTGTCCTGGATTGTTTCCAATAGTATCTTTAGTATAGAATGAACCTTGTACAATGTAGCCAAGTGCTCCCTTTGCAGGTGCTCCCGGTATTGCTACAGATGCCCAAGTTGCATCACTCACTAAAGCTACTTGACCAGCGGTAAGTGCGCTTGTTGCAGTATCACCTGTTGCCAGCGTGCTATCTGCAATAAACGTCTTGTTAAACGCATGATTAAAATAAGCCATAATTATTAATTTTGTGTGAAGACCATTACCCTCACTAGTTATATATAAATGATTTTAACAGTTTACTCTGCTCGTAACTTCTGTGTTACTATAATAATATACACAATTTTTGTGTAAAATCATATATTAATTGTTTCTTTCTGCAGCTTGTGTACCTCTTTGAGATTGATATATGTTTTCAATATCACCTGCAATTAATGCAGCAGTATCGTCTAACATAACTTCTACTAAATCATCTTTAAATTCACAATTTACATTTACTAAACTTAAGTCACCTGTATAAGGATCAACACAACCTTGAACTTGAATTAGTGTAGGTTTTTGATAATAAGTTAATATAGGATTAACAATATTAAAATTGCTATTCCTATATATTCTTATTGTATTTCCTAGCATTGTACAAAATGTTTCACCCCAGTCAAAATCCGGATTCTTTAATGGATCTCTCAATAACAAAGATACATTTGCTTCTTCAGCTAAATATACAGTCATTGACCTTGGTGTACAACAATCATCTTTTGCTTCTGTAGTGACACGTTTAAATTCTAAATATGTATTAACTGGAAAATTATCTGTTTCAAAATAATCATCTGTCTCAGTACCAGTAAGAGTTAATTCTCTAAGTAATGGTTGTAAATCATCTATTCTTTTTTTAGATAGTTCATCACCTTCCTTATACATATTACCCCCGTGTAAATTTCTTCTACACCACTCTATTTGTGCTTTATTAAAAGCCTCTACAAATTGCCAACATTCAATATTATCATAATCCTGACTATCAAGCTTGTTAAGCCTTTGTTTAAGTTTAAGTAAGAGTGTACTATTTTCCATTATTAATTATATTTATGAATTCCAATATGGTTCAACCTTATCCAACAAAGAAAGAAGTTGTTCTTCATTATCAGGTTTTAACAAAAACTCTAATACTTCTGAAGGTCTTTTACCCATTCTGATACCACTGTCAATTGGCTCAATCCAACCACCTGCTTTTGTTGTTATAAATCTATAATAAAGACCATCTTTAATTAATGCTCTTAATTTCAATTCTTCCATTCCTAATTTAGAAACATCTAAAAATTGGCTGGCAGCTCTTTTCTTATTTGATTCTGCACCATGCCCATTAATATATGTATCCATGTTTTCATACATAATATCATTAGGTGTATTCTTAGTATATTGTACACTATCTACATCAGCTACTTTAGAAACATACATTAATTTTGTAGGATTGCTATCATATAAATTTTGCAATGCTGATAATGCTTTATTTTTTAATTTAGTTAATTCAGTTCTTGTTGTAAGAGTTTCTTCAACAGTATCTAAATAAAACTTTGGGTTATTCTGTGATTGCTTTGCATCTTTTAATGAAGCAGCAACAATAGAAAATCCACCTGCTCTAATTGCATGAAGTTTAATTCTATCATAAGGATCTACCTCACCATCTAAAAATACCGGATCATTACCACATCTCAAACTAATCTTATCCCAAAACTTAGAGTTATCTGGTTTCATCACAGTTAATTTGTTCCAAAAATCTTTATCTCCTGGGTCAACTACATTAGCAGCTAATTCAGCCTCAAGTTCAGAAACCACTTTTCTGATTTCTGCAATCTTTACCTTTTTTTCTTTAGCAGGTAACATTTTAACTTTTGGATCAAATTCATTTAATCCAGTTATATACCTCTTCACTCCATTCATTTCTAAACATGCAAGTGATTCCTCATGAAATACTCCGTCATGCAGAGAAAGTCCGTAAGTTTCTAAACCCATATTTTCCTTGTTAGGATTAAAATAAGGTCTTATAGCAATAGTGCTAGTCTTTTTTGTCTGTTGATACTTTTCAACAATTGTGTAATCTTCCATTTTTTGGTTTTTAAAAATTAATAATTATTACTCTAGTCAAATTGTATACCGTAGTATACGCTTCTATTATTACTAATATTTCTAAAAGCAAGATGTTTAGTCTTGCTTAAAGTCTTTGACTTTATGGTTCTGGTGCGTCTATAACAATTTTTAGTGCTCCGTCTGTATGATATATATCTCCTAGTACAAGACCTGCTGCAATTGCTGCTGCATTGTCTGCATAAGAAGAAGAAACAGATACTTCACGTATCCAAGAAATTACTTCATTTACATGTAGTAATCTAGCGTTTCCTGTTTCTGCTCTTGATACACCTTCATAAGCTGGGCTTTCAAATTGTTGCTTCAACTTAGTTATTTGTTTTGGTGCTGACATGATTGTTATATTTAATAGTTAAAAATAAAAAGGGAGGAGATATTAACCCCTCCCCTTTAATTATTGTTCCTAGAATGATCCTCCTGTTACAGGGTTTCTCATTACAATTTTAAGAACTTTAGTTGGATCCTTCACCCAAATAGCTGGCATAGTCTGAGTCATATAAACTCTGTATCCATTGAATTGACCAGTAGAAGCAAACCCTTGAGTTCTTCCCATGTAGTCCATAGTACCATTTTGGTAGAACCACTTGAGTTGATTATCCCAAGAAAGTTTCAACAAGTGAATGTTGTCATTTCCTTCGTCCGTCACATCAAAGATAATAAAGCTAAATGAACTTAGAGGTCTTCCATCAATTAATGGATTCTCAATATCATTTGTGTTTAAGTTATCAAATGCTGGATTCAATACAAACTTAACGTTAGCTAAGAAAGGAATAGTAAAGCTTGTGTAAGCAAAACCATAATCTAAATCCATACCTGAACCTTTAACAGCTCCAATATCTGATGCATTTTGAACTAGACCTGAACCATACACCTCATCAGCAATTGCTTTGTTGATTAGTTGCATACCTCCAATACCTGTTTGTACAACAAGTGATCTTTGTGGGTCTGGCCCTTTAAATTCAACTTTACCTTGGTAGAAGTTGTAAAGTTCAGACTTAAACATGTCAAGAGTAAATGATGACTTGTTATATACTCTCTTGAAAGAGTTATCTAACTGTGACCATAAACCTACAGATAATCTAATATCATCCGGTCCATCTTGTTTAATTCTACCACCTTTACCCCACATTAGGTAAGTCTCAATATCCGTTGCAATTTTAGATAAATGTGCTGCTTCCATATTTGTAATGAAAGTACGTGTTAGAGTTCCATTTTCAAATGCATCTCTAGCACCAGCTTTACCCATAGTTGCTACAAGTCCTTCAATACTTGGTACTGATGGATTGTTTGGATCATTGTCAAAGTTTCTCCAGATTTCAGTAACAGGCACAGTACCATCAGCGTTTAATCCGCCTTTGATCATTAAGTCTGCTCTTGAAGAAATTGAATAGTGTACGTGTGCTTCTGCTCCTCCTACAAAATTGTAGAATTCACGGAAACCAGAACCTGTTTCAATGTCAGAGAATCTTTCTCCGTACTCACCTCTTGCAGAACCTTTTCTGAAGAACTTTGTACCTTTAGCTAAATACTTGTTATCCAAGATAGCCGCATTGTTGTTGTTAACTAATTGAACAGTATAAACATAACCGTCACCTGCTGGGATAATATCATCAGCTGTGATGTAAAGTTCAAGTCCATTATACTTATCATAAGTAATAATGTCACCGTGTCCAAAAGTTCTTTTGTTAATTTTGATCTTAAATGTTGTTCCATCTACACCTTTAGTAGTAGAGCCTGGTTCAATATCCGCTACTACGTAGGGAAGATCTTGTGCAATAGGAGTTTGCCACTTGTACTCACCTCTAGCGTTATCCACCATGATTGTATTCTTTCCACCGAATGAAGCCATTTGATACAAAGGCATTTCTACCTTTTGGGTCATAGCCCATAGATCAATTGGTCCCATATCCATAGGCTCAGGGTTACCAAGCATTTGGGTTAGGTGATAAGAATCAACATGTGAACTTGCTTTGTAGCTTGTATCACGTAGGAAAATCCCATTATTTAATACTGGAGTTGCCATAAATTTGATTGTTTTTAATTGTTAATAATTGTTTTACTCTGTTTATATTTAATTTACTTAATTAAATTCTTTTAAATATGTTGTTTGGTCTTTGAATTTTTCTTTTTGAACTTTTCTTTACAGATTCTTTTTCTGCTTGATTAACACCTAATGATGCACCACCAATATTTGATTGTTCACTTTTCAATTTTCTAACCGTCTTCTCAACACTTTTTTGTGCACCTTTATCCATAATCTTAGCTTTATATCCTGTTGGGTCTTGTAAGAGCCACAGAGCTTCTGAGATTAATCCATAATTAGGTTCCACAAATTGATATTTTTCTAGCAAGTGTCCTAATAGATTAGTATTACGTCCACTTACTGATGGATAATTAGGTTGTACTAAACCATTGTATAACATGGCTTGAGTTTTTCTATCTACTTTGATATCACCTAATTGTCCTTCTTTTAATGTTTCATATACATTTTTCATGTATGCTTGAGATGCGTTCTCTTGTTGTTTCTTTTTAAGATCTTGTTCTTCAAGCTTTTGAGCAACAACCTTTTCTTGCATCTTATCAAGTTTTGGTTTGAACTTATTTGCTTGAGTTTCAAGCTTACCTAAGTCTTTCCAAATTTCTATTTCTTCTTGAATATCTTCTGCAGTTCCGTAACCGGTTGCACTTAAATATTCTGTGATTACTCTTTCTTGTCCAGTAACTGATTTAATATCAATACTTTTAGTTTCTTCAACTTGACCCAAAGTAGTAAACAATCCTTTTAAATCTTTACCACCATCAGCTACATATCTTGCAGCAATTTGTAATTCTTGTGGTAAGCTGTTAAAAAATTGCTTAGGAGTTTCACTTCTAACCTGTCTAGCTTTTTCTTCTAGATTAGCTTCAATTAACTCTTCCCAATCTTTAGCAGAATAATCTTCTAAATCTTTTTCATCATCAAAAGGAACAATCTTGTCATCTTTAATCAACTTACCAAATACATCTGATATACCGTTAATAGATTTTCTTCCTCTTTTTTCTTTTGCTTCAATTTCTTCTTCAGTTTCCTCTTGTCCAAGTTCACCAAAGATTTCTTCAACGCTATCTGTTGAAGTTTTTGTTTTTTCTTCTGCACCCTCTTGAGCAGATTCATCTGTTATTTCTTCTGTAGCTTCATCCTTTTTTTCTGATTTTGCTAATACATCTGTTGCACCATCATCATCAGGATCAGCAAAAGTCATATCTGCTTTCTCTTGTAACCCTGAAAAAATATTCTTAGGTTGTTTGTTATCTTGAATCATATCAGCACCGCTTGGGGCAGCATTAAATATTTCATCTAAATTTACTTCTACATTTTGTGCTACGTTACTTTTCACAGGTTGTGTTTGTGTTGTTGTACTCATAATTATGTTGGTTTTAATAATTAATATCTTGTTACATATATAATATAAGAAATGTTTCTGTTATAACTACCAAGTTAAACTTAAAATATTTTAAGAATAGTGAAAGTTTTTAGCAGTATATAGCTAACACTACTTTTTATCCTTATTATTTTTTACATCATACTTGTTTTTATTCTCTCTTGCAATTTGTAGTTTAGTATCAGCTATTTGTTTTTGAGCAGCAATCTTTTCTCTTTCAACACCCAACCTAGCATTTTCTTGAACAGATTTTGTAGCGCTTTCTTGACGTTTAAAATTCATCTGTTCTCTGTACTGGGTAGTTTCTTTGATATCTTTCATAGCATCTTGATAATCAGATTGTTTGTTTTCATTCAAATCAACCATAGAACCATATCCAGCTGATCTAATCTCAGCTAACAATACATCATTCCTTCTGTCTTTTTCATTCTCTGCCATTTCAACTTGCAACTTCTGCTGCTCTTCTTGTTGTTTAGCTTTGATTTGTTGCTCTTGCATTTCACGTTGTTGTGCCATGTCCTGCTCCCTTTGTGCTTGAACTCTTGCTTCAGAGTCTTTTAGTATATCTGATACTTCAGCTATATTATCAGCTTTAACAATATTACCAAGCTCATATATACTTGCTCCAGTAGTATTGTTAGTCAATGCCATTTGCTTTAAGTTTTCTAAGATAGCTCTATGGTTAGTCTTAGTAGTTGCAAATACATTAAAATCTCTAAGTAATAAATCTGTACCATTAATTGTAAAATTAACTTTCTCAGCCTCTGTAGATATATACTGTAATCTAATACTTGGATTAGTACTATAGTAATATTGTGCTAAGTCAGTTCTCATCTGGTGAATACGTGGCATCAAATGATCAGAGTGCTGTACAAAATACATCTCTGTTTGTGCATATGATTGTTGCATAGCTTGTACTACCCCTGTAGCCGTTTGAGCTGATACAGCTCCTCCAAGACGTTGTGGGTTAATACCTATAGCATCAAAACATTGTTGTTTAAAATAATTTGCAAGTTGAATTCTAGACATTAATCTACTAGTCTGCTCCATGTTAAGAGTTTGATAGTGATTAAAATTAGTTGCATTCTCAGTATTAGTAATAGATGTATCAAGAGGTAGCATTTGAAAATCTTTCATTGCTACATATGCTTTAGCATAATTATTCTTACCCCAGTCTTCTCCCATTGAGTGACGTGGTAAAGCATTCTGATCAAACATTATTACTGTTCCTAATTCATCTATTAGAATGTCAGCAATTTGGTTATTAACCATATTATATCCAACTTGATATGCCTTCATTAAATCTACTAAAGATGTTGATCTAGTATTTCTATCTGAAAATACTCTACCCTCAACAGGCAGTTTACAGCCATATAATGAATTATCTCCTTTAAATTGAAAAGGTAGTCTACCTGGTTTAGTTCTATTAATACCTAAGTATATTGGATTTACATTATCACCCATACTAGACTGCCACATAGCAGGTAAGTTTGGTCCAATTTTTACACCACCCCAAACTTCATTAATCCATATCCAGTCTATATGTTCACCCTCTAGTAATGTTTCTTTTGTTTTTTGTTTAAATATAGAAGTGTCATATATGGCCTTTTTTGTTTGCTTAAAAGTCTCATCTATAATCTCTTGTGTTACTTCCCCATCATCTTCTATTTTTGTAAGATGACCTATTCTTCTTTGTGTTTTCCAATATATTGTAGCAACCCTCATCAAGTTACCTTCACCCCACATTGAAACATCTTCATTTTCATTTAATATCTCACTAAGTATATCTCCACCTGCTGCCGGGTCATTCCAATAATTAGATGTAAACTGTCTGTATGCTAATCCTGGTGCATTAGTATTCCATTCATGTGATCTTGTTGCGTCATAGTATGCACCATCATTTTGATATCCACTTACTTGATACTGTGCAGATCTAGCAGGATATACTCTTTGTAAAGATTTTAATTGTTTTTCATCCATCAGATATCCGTATCTATCTACTACATCTGATACAGTCATTAAATCTACTTTACCTGCATAGTTAGAATCTGCTATATATCTTTGGTCTGGTGATTTTTGATAGAAAGTTAATACTGGATTCCATAACTCTACGTCATAGTCATCTTCTAACATTCTAAAATGCCAAAATTCTCTATCTGCAATAAGCATATCTTGAAATCCTCTTTCCTCAAGTTCTTGCATTTTGAATCTTTCTTCATCTACTGCAAGTTGATGGGATGCCCATTCTTCCACCATACTTCTATAAGACTTACTAAAAAAATCTTCTATTTCTGGTAATGATTTTAAACCTTCTGGTGACAATTGTTTTTGTGCTTCTTCTGAGCTAGGGTCCATACCCATCTCAACCATCTTACTTACTAGATTAGCTTCTGCTTCAGATAACAATGCTTCTTCTATCTGAACTTTTTTAGCATCAAGCATTTCATTATATGATGCATCATCTACAGCTCTAAATTGAACTTTAGAATATCTCTTTGCAAATTCACCAGTTAATACATTAATTACATTTGGTACAATTGGATAAAACTTTAACTCTAGTGCAGACTCATTTTCTGCTGTAAGGGTATCCATAAGATCTTTATATTCATTGTCTGGTTCAACAATGTAATCAGTCTTGTCAATAATCCCTTTAGCAAGTTTATAATTTTTAAGTAGTCTTCTAGAGTTAACACGTAAGAACTCAATACCTTGAAGTTCTAGCCAATCTAAATTCCATGCAGCCCAATCATCAGTTTTTTCTTTGTAAGGTAAAAACTGGATAGGCTGTGTTAAGCTAGAAAATGTAGGCCCGCCTTCAGCTTTAGCCCCATTCTTCATTTGCATTGCGTTTAATACTCTCATATCCTTTGTTCTATTTTATATTCTTGAATCCGGACCTTCTATTTTTAGAACTTCCAAATGCCTTGTTACGCCCTATATTTCTAAAAGGACCACTATACTTTAATTTACTCATTTTTTCTGAACTATCCAAAGAATTACCTTCTGATTCACGTCTCTTTGTGTAACCTCTATTTGATTGTTGTATTTTTACAAATGCTATTAACGCACCAAATGTGACAAGTCTATCTACGTTTAATCCAGGATAATAAGCTAACATTTCTTTCAGCAACATAGGATCAGGAATTCTTTCTGCACCTAATGTTTGTTTCATTACATTACCATTTTCATCAAGATCTTCATCAATAACCTCTCTTAAAAATTCTATTGCATAAGATATCAAATGACTTTTAAATAATGTACCTGTATTTTTCCAACCATACTCTTGATATACAGTTCTATTTGATCCTAAATCTTTTAGAAAAAGTATTTGTTGTTTAGGTACAAGGTATCTTTGTTTTTTTCTGGCAATCATATGTTGAATAAATAATGATATATTATTTTCAACTATTGTCCAGGCATTGTACCATTCAATAATCATTTCTAACCTTTCATGAGTTTTGTTTATATCATCAAAACGTCCACACCATGCTGCTACAATTTTATCTTTTTCTATAAACTGTTCTATTTCACCTGAGACAGTTGTTCTTGTTACTTCAATTGCATTCTTATATATAAATATACTACACAATGAATCAGAGGTTGTTGTTTTACCTTCTGAGACAGGATCAATAGAACCGTAGTATGCTCCAAAAGATGGGCTCTTTACTGGTCTTTCCCATACAACAATTGAACCTGTTTTATCAACTTCTTTTTTATTTACTGGAAATGAAGATATAGGTAATTTACTTGTACGTTTAGCAACAATACCTGTGCTATCTCTATCTAGTTCAATTAACTCATAAGGATATTCTTTTTCCTCAATTCTTTTTAATTGTCTAGATAATACACCTTGAGGGAATACTGATTCTTTTCTATATGCAAATGCTTCAGCAATATTTAAAGGTTTCTGAGATATTCTTAATTGAAATTGTTCTCCACTTAATTCATTTCTCCATCTATCTCTTTCTATATTTATAGCTACAATAGCTTCTTCAACTTGAGAGTTACCATAATCATCAATATAAGGTGGCATAGACCACTGTTCAGGAATAAACAACCCTGCCATACCAATAGTACCATCAGCGTCCATTAGGTTGGTCTCTACTGCATATATATCATTTGCACCTGGATTTAGAATCATATCTTTTAATGGACCACATTGTTCTAAATCACCAACTGAACCAGCAGCTATAAATTGACCTGTTGTCATCATACCTGAAGACATTGCAGGACGCAGGTACTCATAAGTCTGCATCATGTTTTTTGCAATTCCTGCTTCCTCATGAAAGAAATATGTACAAGGCCCCCCTACCCCTGTGGTAGCATTCTTTTCAAATGAAGCACCCTGTATCTTTGATTTAAGACCTCTTGATGTTTTTCTGTTGTTTACTTTGACTTCTATTTGCTGTTGCCATAATAATACTTTTTCTGGATTACTAGGTCTATACCATGCAGTATGTTCATTAAGAAATGTTTTGTATTCTTCTAAAAACTTCCAAGATCCTTTATCATTAATATAATCTTTTAATGAAGCACCAATTTTACATATAGATCCTTCTTCAAACCAATATTGATTTATGATTTTACCCATATGAAAATAAGAAGATGCTATCTGACGTTTTTTTAGTATAGCAACATGCTGATTATTTAATTCTGATATTACTTCATACAATGCCATATGATATTGTGCATCTCTTACTTTAGCAAAACCATAATGTTTCTCTTCTTTATCAAAGATAGGTAGAAAGTTTAACCACATATAGTAATCCCTAGTTAGGTACCAGGCTTTCCCTTCATCTTTGTATATTACTCCAACTCTACATTTATTCTTTTGATCTTCCCAATAAGCTGTAAAGTCTTTAGATCTAAAAGGAGCATTGATATAAAAACCATCCTTATTAAATGTTCTTGCTTCTTGATTAAATTCTAAAGCAATTTTTGTAAAGTCATACTTACCCGGTTCCTTAAATATAGATTCAAGATATTCTCTAAATTCTATATCCGAATCAAATTCAGTTGTTGTCCATAAACCTTTCTCATATGTAGGTATAACTCTACTCATATCTTATGATAGCATATACGTCTCCCACTTGCAATAATAAATGTTCTTCATTATGATGTTGCATTGGTGTTGGCATTGCATGATCAGCATATTGAACCACATCTCCTATTTGAATTTCTTTTACCTCATCTCCCCGTCCTACTACTTCACCTTGAAAAGTTTTTTTACGTGCCATCTCAGGTAATATAATTCCAGAGGCAGTTTTAGTCTCTGCTTTTATCTCCTTTATTAGTAACTTCATTCCTACTGGTACTACTACTTGATTTTTCATTCTTTTTATTTGTTGATTTATTATTAAATTCTGGTTCATCCCAATAACAAAAAAGCCATTCTGATTTTTTTTTATCCATTTAGATTTGATCATAAGCTAATCCAGCACCACCACGTACTGAACTTTCTTGTTCTTGTTGCATATCAGTAAACGCACCTTTATATGATTGTCTAATTTGTTCAAACTTAGCAGCTGCGTTAATCATAGAATTCATATTACCATCTCTACCGTGTTCAATAGGGGTTACCTCCATATACCTTGCTAATCTATCTAACATAGCTTTAATACCCACATAGGCTCTATAGGTAGGTGTTTCATACATTTGCTTACACATATCTATTGCATATCTTATCTTACCATCTTCTGGAGATTCTTCTAAGCCAATCTCTTCAATAATAATATCTTCTTTCTCATGTTCTGGAAGATTAAAGAATGGATTTAAATCTGGGTTAGGACATGTCATGTAAAATAAGTATTGATATACTTGCATGTGTGTGTCTGGATACTTCTCCATTATACTCTTTAGAAATGGCAATGCATAACAGTGTTCTGTTAAAACAACTTTACTGTTCTGTATGTCAAATAATCTTATTACCATTATATATGTTTTAAAAAGTTAGAAATATCTTGTTTAAATTCTTCATATGGTATTACTATTAATATAGGTATTTCTTGACCATGAATAAGTACTTCAGTATAAGTATGTTTAAACTTTTCTGTAGCTACATTCCAATATTGTTTAAACCATGATACCCTATCTAAGTTAATCATTATTTTTGTTTCCTCAAATCTAAAATCTGTTGGAACCTTAGATTTTAATGATTGTACTGCTACTGCTGCTATATATTCTTTCATAATTGATTGTCTTTTAACCACATAATGATTGAATTAACTTCATCTTTTAAATATGGTAATTCATAAATTTTAATTTTTTCTAAAACGGGTTCCCCATTTACATGTTCATTTATGGGATAACCATTTGTATCTTCACCAACCTGTTTAAACTTTACATGTTGTATAGTCAACTTACCTATTTTAAGTTTAGGGTTATGCTTCTTAATAATATACGCATAAAGACTAAGCTGTAAGTTATAATGATTTAAATTACAATCATCCAAATGATTAACAGGCTTATACATTTTATTGGTAATACCTTCCCAGTTTGTAAATCCCTTATCTTTTATTTCTTTATTTGTTTTGTAATCATTGATATTAATATATCCATTCACTACTTCAACAACATCCGCCTGTCCACATATACCAATTGATTTTAAATATACTAAGTGTTCAGGATATACACCATCTTCAAGTTTTTGAACAGGTGCAAACTTTATACCTTTATCATCAATAATTGGTTTAATAATAGGCACTTCTACACCATGACGGCCAATAGTATTTAACTCCATCATATCTGCTTCTCTTTGATCATGATAAAAGTTACCTAACTTAATAGCTCTTGCTGTCTCTCCATCCCATGCAGCTAGAATTTCCTTTGGTGTCATACCATACCACTTAGACCTTTTATTTTTAGCTGATTTCTTAGCTTGACCGTCTCTATCAAACTTAGGTTTAAACTTAGCAATAAATGAAGTAACGCTTAGCCAGTTTATTTTTTCATCATTTGTACTTTCATACACATGACCTTCTTCTACAAATTTTAGTCCCATAATTTAATTTTTATGTTGTTGTTGTTGTATAATCAAACGCAGGAATTGAAAAAGTATTTATTATTGTACTAGCTTTTTCAGTTAATAAAGTAACTGCTTCTTCTGCGGTTATTTGATCTTCAGCTAATAGTTCTCCTACTATTTGTTCTTTAGTCAGTTTTTCCATTTTCAATTTGTTTAGTTATTATTTCTTCTTGTTCCTCCGTTGTATATGCATCCCAATATCCTTTTGGACACTCTGATGATAATGATCTAACTTTAAATGCCAAAGAACATCCGCAGTCACTACAACAAGGTTGGGTACCTGGTACTAAACAGTTATCACCTTTAGCATCAAATAAAGAACAACCTATACAAACTATAAATCTTTCAGCTGCAGCAGCTTCAACATGTTCTTTTTTAAATATAGTATTTGCAATACCATCTACAATAGCATCAGCGTTTTTAAATACATCAAGATATTTAGCCCACTTACCTTTCATTTCTAAATTTTTTTTTAATTTTAATATCTTTTTCTAACTGCTTCATTGCTGACTCCATCTCAACTATATTCTTATGTATATCTTCACTTTGTGCAAAACCGTTGTAAGTTCTTTTAGCAATATTTCCCAATAAACTTTTATTTTTTAAAATTGCTTTATCAAGTTTATTTTTTCTTAGATAAAATGTACCTAACCCGTCTATATTTATTCTAGGATAAGCTAAAGTTGAAAGTTTCTTTCTAACTTTTGCATAATAAAATGATATAAAATCATCTACAACAGTAGGATGAACACCAACTTCATCAGCAATACCCTTCCTTAGATCTTTATGACTTTTCGGATTCACGTCCTAATATTTTATAATCTAATAATACTAAACCATTAGATTGTACATTAATATCAGGATTTAACTTAATAGTTTTTTTATTATGTCCTGTCTTAATAAGTAGGCCTTTTTTTTCTGCTTTAGTTATTGCATTTCTAGCTGATTGTGCACTTTTAAATATATCTTCATTAACAGTCTTGTTACAAAACTTAGTTAATTCAATACTTTTTTCTTTTGCTAGTTCAGTTAAAAACTTTAAATCAGAATTACTTATTAATGTATCATTAAAGAAACAGTATGTAACTATTTGATACTTTATTGAAACATTAATATCTACTTGATGTTTAAGATCTACTTTATTTACAATTGCCATTTTATAAACTCATTATCATATCAACAAAATCAGGATGAGGATAACAATCCATTTTTCCTTTTCTTACATTGGTATGTGTTAATAATCCTTTGACTTTTCCATAATAAGCATCCTCTTGAAAGTCAAAGCCTTTTGTTGCTCCAAATTTTTTGATGTATTGTTTTAATCCTAACCTAACATCTATTTCATCTCTCTCAGCAACATATTTTATCCACTTTTCAGTTTCTTTAATTTGAGCTTCAGAATAGTTATGCCAATGTAACTTACCTTTAAAGTGTTCAGGTAATTCACAAACTTGCTCCTTGATACATTTTGAGCCAACATATGTAGTCATGTCTTTGCTATTTAAATATCCCATGTTGCAAATCTCTAGTCCTACAGAATGACGGTTCATATAACCTGATCCTGTTTTTCCTAAATGATATGCTTGACAACCTTCTGGAAATGCTTGTACCATTACACCATCAAATTCATCATCTCCATTTCTATGATTAATGCCACCTAAAACAAATTCAGTTGCTATACGCCCTCTACTATCTCTTCCCCAATGATCAATACACCTATATGGGTTTGGATTTCCTGCTGTATGATGCAAAAATATATAACTGTTTTGTATTGGTCCCTTTACATATTCATCTTTAGGTAAATAATGTTTGTGAATTATTTGATTAAATCTTGTAGTAAAGTATTGTGATGACGCATCAGTATCTTCAGTTATTGAATCATCAATACTATATTCCATGTTAAGTACTAAAACCCACATGTTTGAATCAACTACACCAGTAACCATTATGTCTTTGTCTAATTGAAATCTCTCAACAGCTTTTTCTGTTATAGGACCAAACACACCATCAACTGACAGTCCTAATTTTGTTTGTAGAGTTTTTACGTCAGAACCTCTATCTCCTTTCTTAAGCTGTTTCATTTGTCATTGCTTTAGCCATTGCATCTTGAAATGCCTTTCCTTCTGGAGATTCAGGATCAGGAGCTCCCTCACCTTTCTGTGCAGCATATTGCTGTGCCATATACATTTGTGCTTGCATACGCTCTGCTCTAGCTTTTTCAATTGCAGCTAAAAGAGTTTCATAATCTGCTTGTACTTCTAAATGTGGAATGTTGTCTTTGTAGAATGCAGTAATTTCTTCTCTACGTTCTGCCATTTCTTTTTTAGACATTTTTGGATCTTTGTCTTGAAGATTTTCATTGGTTTTAAAATCTGTCATCTTATGTTTTTTAAAGTTAATAAAAACAAAGGTAACAAAAATAGTTTAAATAAAAAAAGTTTAGATACTTATTTTAGAAACCGTATTACGTCTTAATACGTCAAATAACATTTTGGCTTCCGAGTATTGCCATATTTTAATTGTGTTTGACGGATCTTGAATATACCATCCCCCATCTTCTTCAGCTTCATCATCACCTCCCGTATGAAATAGCATATCTCCAAACTCAATACTAAAGTAATAATATCCCTCTGGCCAATCATCATCTTCATGATGACCCATTTTAGTAAATCCTAATTCTCTTAATTGTGCTGCTGTCATAATCTACCATTTAACTTTATCTGCCCAGTATGCTGCAGACATCTTTCCTTTTTTTATATTCTTTCCGTGTCTAGCTTTAAAAGACTTACGCTTTGCTTTCATTTTAGCTGACTCACCTGCTTTTGGTTTACCTGCTGTACTAGCGCCTTGTTCTCCAAAACGAATAGTCTTAACCTTCTCTCCTACCTTAGCTACAACTACATGTGACTTCTTAGGGTGACTTGGAGTACGCTTAGGTTTATTAAACCCTGCCACACCTGCTCTTGCTAATCTGCTATCTTTTGCCATTACCTTTTTTTACAGTTGTTTACCATCTTAGTTCTACCACTAGCTGTTTTCTTACCGCTTGGAGATTTCTTCTTACCTACTGCTTTGTATCCTTTCCAGCAGGACATTTTCTTTTTGGTTGCCATAATTCTTATGCTTCAAATGTTTCAGGGTATGATTTATTCATTACATCCCTCAGCTGTGCACACTTCTCATAGTCTTCCTCTTCTACGAAATGTGCTATCATATTTTCTAACTCTTCTAACTTTGGTCCCGTGTCTGGATCATAAGCCATTACTAATTCTCTTCCCTCACTAAATTGACTTGCCATTAATTCATCAAATGTGATTTCACCAGTAAGCAACATCCAGGCATTGTTGTATGCAGTCTCAAGTATAATTGCATCCATTTGCATTTGTTGTACTTCATTTAAACCACCTCCATTATCCTCATTGTTATCATTCCAGTTTGCCATAGTATTTTATTTAGTATGTAATCCTTCTATAAGAACAATATACTAAATTTCTAAATCCTATAAAAATTTTTAAGTAAGAACATGTCCCCGCCTACTGTTAAATTGTCCTCATGCCCCTCCCAAAAGTTGTGTGTTTTGCATGCTCAAGAGGTATTACTGATCTGCTCCCCAACTAAATTACGTAGCGGTGGTACCCCCTATCAATATGGTGTACTACTAATACAATACTGTAGAAATACAAATACGTGTACTTAAAAATTAAAAATGTACACATCTGTATCTCTGCACACGGAGTAGTGTAGTGCTACTGTGTCACAGTAAATATCTACTGAATATCTGTACATCATTGATTTGAATGTATACATCAGTAGATATGTATCTCAGCACACACTAACTATATAAGGCATTTTCCAATGCCTTCTGCTCCCCAATTAAATAATGCATACGTAATTATGCAACTATAAATCTTTCAGAGAATGTATTACGGCATTCTTAATCAAAACTATTATATCAATATCATGGTAAAATTAAATCAAGTAACAATTAGACTGTCTAAGACAGGAGAAACAGTAAGAACTTCTAAGAACCCTTTATACGGCTACATTGTAGCAGAACAAAAAGGAATTTCTGTAGTAAATGGCTGGGCTAAAGACCTAACATTAAGTACTATCATTCAAGGAGAAATGCCTACCATTAAAGCAATGGAAGCATCTTTCCCAATGACTGGTAAGATTGTGGTAAAAGAATCACTTGAACCGTTTAATACTAATAACCCTGCTGTGGATATTAAGTATGCTGGTGATACAGGTGTAGCTTGCTCTATAAAGGGCTTGCCAATCTATAGAACTACATTCTTTACGGCTGATGTCAATGCTGTAAGTGAATTACTTAAGCATGATAATGGTGCTCAGATACGTGAAGCTAACTCTAAGGGTCAAGCTGTAGAGAGTTTACAAGCTCTTAAAGCTGAACCTGTAGAAGCTGAAGCGTCTCCATTCTAGACGTAACTGTAACATTAGGCTGTAGGCGTGCATTTCCATGCACGTCTGCTCCCTAACTACAGTAAGTTACTCAGAAAAAACTAACATTGCTTAGCAATTCTTATTAATGTTAGACTATAGTTATAAAACAGTTTAAATAACTTATTTATTGTGGGTAAATTATTTTATTTGTGCGTGTCACACTAAAGATGACCTCTTATAACCACATAAAAGCACCTTTGAACACACCTGTAACTATCACTAGTACTAATAATATAAATATAGCTAACGTTACTACAAGAGTAACAATTACGCACAACAATACTACAAGGGTAGTCTTTGTCTCTTCCTCTATAGGATAATAGACATAGTACCCGCAATATTGCAATTAATCACTAATACTAAACTATCATGAAAATATTTGCTTTTAGCCGTAAAGGCTTCTTATATATAGACAATGGTGTTAACCTTGTCTCACAACAAACAACATCAGATGAATCTAATATGATGAATAAGTACTGTTCATTGATTGAATACAAAAACTTTGATGAAGCTAATGATGCATATAAGTTAGAAAAATTACAATATCAAGGAAGAATGCAAAGAGAGAATAACTCTGATCATTTAGTTCCTTGGTAATAAACTGACGCCAGTCTTGGAGTATGTAGACATTAAACTCTCTCTTTGGACACTTCTTGTATCAGATACAATTAGTGGTATGACTGAATGCATCAGAACATTTCATCAATGACAATTACTAACAAGCTGTAGCATTAGTTACAGCTTAGTTAGTTTATAACTAAAATTAATTACTAAACCCTTAATACTAAATCATTATGCAAAATCACCTATTTAACATGCATCACAGAGTAAAACTACAACTTGATGCTATCTGCCAACAGGCAGGAGATATGACTGTAGAAGAGTTTATGGAGGTATATAAATATTACAGCCAAAAACAACAAATACTGATGACCAACATTGATCGTAGCTTCCAAGAAGAGATGATAAATGATATGGATATGGGAGAACCATTATATAGACTTTAATTTAATTACTAAATCGTTATGAGAAATACTAAAACAATGCTACTGAGTATATGTGTGTTTATTACCACAGTACTCTTATTCAACACAATTACATGGTATCTAGAAGATACTTGGACATTTAAAGAATGCTTTAAGCATGGTGCCACTTTAGGTATGTCAGTTATATTTGGATGGTTACCTGCAACTATAGTAGGAAGAGATTACTATACTCGTATTTAAGATAAAACCCGTGAGGCTAGCGGGAGTGTGGGATGTCACTATGTACATCTAGAGGAGTGGCTAGTCAGCTTATCCTTGTATACGTTAGGCAATAATGCTGTAAGGTTTGACAACCGGAAATTGTATATTTGACTTGTCTGTGGAACATGTAACAGTCAACCGTCAACCGGGTAAACGGTCGTTAAGAGGTAACCAGGCTCTTTATTTTTATTCACCTTAAATACTAAATATTATGTCAAGCAAAATTTCAGAGTTACAAATACTCAAGTCAGCAGCTGGTTATTACATAGGTCGTACAGAGAATGGTATGCCTTATAGTCGTGAGTCAGGTTACTTCATAAACAAAGTTGATGCTCAATGGGCAATGAGCTTAGATAAATATCAGGATGCCCTTGAGGGACATTCATCAAATGGATTAAATAACTATAATGATCCTCACTTAGGAGATATTATATAACAAAACAATTATGAAAAAGAAATTCTGTTACCTTATGCTATTCCTCTTTATAGGAGGACCAATGCTTCAATCTTGTGGGTCATCTCGTGGATGTAAAAATATGAGAAAGTACCGTAAGAAGAGAAGCAAAACTTCATATGCACATCAAGATGCATTAATCATTAATCAATTAAACTATAATCTATCATGAAAAATTTAATCTTATCCTTATTCATTGGGCTATCATTTACTTCTTGTCAAAAAGAAGAACTTGAACAACTTAAACCACCTGGTAATACATCATATGAAATATATGCTGTTAAAGGCATAAATACAAATGGATTACTGCAATGGACATACTTTATGTATGAGTCTACTGACAGTAACGGTGTAAATGCAACTGATAAACTTATTGCTAGTTATAATGCTTGGCAACTTGTTTGTATAGAATGTGACAATGAGGATGAGTTTACTATTTACTGTATGGATACAAGTTTAGTAAGTAATCCTGACGCAGTTGTAATAAGCACGTTACTTTACATAGATAATGCAACAGTACACTTCAATGATGCTAATTCACCTCTTGGTGATGGTAGATTTTATCTCTATCCTCATGATATGAATGACAGCTACAATAATCAAGACACAATAACTTTATATTAATTAAAAAAATAACTAAATCATGAAACAAATTTCAAAGTATCTTATCAAATTACTTTACGTAATTATCATTCCACTATCTGTAACCTATGTATTCATAGAAGTTTTAGCTAGTGATGGAACAATATCAACAGAAAGCGTAGGCGTTATGTTTGCTTTTTGGATTATATCATTCTTTAATGCAGTTTTCTGGCTTATAAACATGAAAACAACTCATCTTTTACCTAAAATGAAATGTCAGTGGAATACTGGCTTCGGTATATACATGAGAAAGATCAACTTCCATTGGGAGTTAGATTTACCATTATTGACAATAATATTCCAAAGAAGAAAATAAAAGTACCATATACGGACCACTAACAACACCAGTAATTATATATTATAATAACACTAGTGTAGTTAGGCTGTGTCCCTAATCAGATCATAGACTATTACTGTTACATTTCATACTTGTTTGCAGTGTAGTCTATGATTATAATATAAAATCAATGGCAAAACAATATAACGTACAAGGAGAGATACTTGAGGGTATCTTAGAAAACCTATTTGATAAGCGTGCTGTAAGACAGCAAAAGAACTTATCTTCAATAAAAGATATATTACATAGAGAGCTTTCAGAGGCTGCTTTAGAATCTGTAGTTCATCTTATGTTAACTGATAAAACCTTTATACCCACTAAGATTGGTGATTATGTAAAAATGATACCACCAAAGTATCATGAGGGTAGTGAATTTGAAATAGATATTCTAGAAGACATGGGTCTTTTAGGTAAAGGAGATAAGTATAGTGAATATTATGTATATGCACGTGTTATAGATGACACATCTTGGGGCAGTGATCCATATAATCCGTTTCATAGTCACATAAAAGTTAACTTGATGTATCATGATGAGCACAAAGCGTGTAAACATGTTGAAGCTCAAGTAAGTCCTTTGCATGCTACATATATAAACAGAAGATTTATACCTTTCCTTAAAGAAGAATATCAAACTGAATTAAAATTAGAAGAAAATGGCTAAGATATCAATGGAGTTATTACACACAGAACAAAAATCGTGGGGTGAGATGGATGAATCTCTTAAAAAAGCTGGAGGGAAGAATATTCCTTTTGGTAAGTATATGCAAGACAAATATGCTTTTAGAGAGAAAGATCTAGAGAATGAGCCTGATACCAATAGGGCCATGCTGATCATACTTAAAAATCACGTTGAAGAAATTAGATAGATTTGGTATAGTTAAGCATATTGTCTGTACTGATCCTGAATTGTCAATACAAGCTAAGGGTCTATACAGTATATTATGCTGTTATGCTAATAAGAATAGAATTTGCTGGCCGTCCATAAGTACGCTAGCAGATGACTGTGGCTCAAGTCAAACATCTGTCAAAAGATGGATAAAAGAGCTGAAATTACATAAATACATAAAAAGAGTAGGTCATAAACTAACAATATTATAGTGCGTTAGCTATATTTATGCTTTTTATTTTTGAGTTAAGTCCAAATACATTTTATATTTCTGACACAGGTTAAGTTATATTATTATCTTTGATAAACATTTAATAAGATAATGATAATACAACTTCCTAATGGCCGCATAATAGAATGTTCTCTAGAACAGTACCTTTCTCTCTCTGATGAAGAGTACAATGATCTTAATGGCCTTAGCTCTGCATATACAAAGGAAGTGGGTGATCCATGGTATAATAAGTTTGCAAAACACTCTGGAAAAGCTGAATCAGATGACTCAACAGAAGATGTTGAGGAGTATGAACCAGCACTAGATGAAATTGAAGCTTATGAAAAACTAGAAGACCCGTATTTTCACTCAGATGATAGTTAATCATCAAAAACAATTATTTTATTAATCATTAAATTTTATTAAAAATGCAAAATCAAGTAGAAGTACTAGCTGATGACATGGGTAATGTTGTACGCTTAAGCAAAAACAATCCAGAGTATGGATACATTACATTAGGGTACAAAAGTACCACAATTGGAAAAGGTGGCTGGTTAAAGCCAAGAAATCTATCAACTCTTATATTAGGTAACACTGATGTATTAACAGAGTACGCTAAACAATTAGGTAAAACAATACCAGGTAAAATTGTTGTAGTTGAATCATTTGAACCATTTAATTCATCTGACCCTGATAGAGATTTAAAATATGCTGGTAATACCGGTATCATATGCTGTCAAGACGGACAACCTATTTATAGGAAAACAGAGTATACCCTTGATCAAACAAGAGAGGATGTTCTATTAGATCACAATAATGGTGATGCAATCCGTGCAGCAAATGAAACAGCTTTTAACTTAGTAAAAAAATCTAAAGTTAAAAATGCAACAACTGCAGAAGCGTTTGGTCTCAAACAAGTAGAAGATGAGATAGTAGATGAAGAAGTAGTTGATGAAGTAGAAACAGAAGATGAAGTTCTTGAAGAAGAAGCTGAAACTTTTGACCTATAATTAAATTGTTATAAGGCTGGGGTGTAAAAACCTCAGCCTAAATAACATTTCTCTTACTAAATTTCATAACTAAAATCAAACAAGTATGCTATCTAATGAACAAATTTCAAAACTAAAACTCAATGAAAAACAAGATCTACTAAGTAAGCGTATTGAGCGCTATCAATACTTAGGATTGCTGGATGAATATCAATTACATCCACCATCAATCATTAACTCTTTTGAGTATATTAAACTTAATCCATATCAACATTTTTTATTTAAACGTGTGTTGCATGGCCTTAATGTTTATAAACCTGAAGAAGTTACTAAACTACACTGGGATAAGAAGAGACGCATTTCAAAAGTTTGGAAGCGTGGGCAAAGAGAAATCAATGCATGGAAACAAACTCTTTGTAACAAAAGAATAAATACTTATCTTAGAAGGACGTTTCCAAATAGCCCATTAGCTTTATTTATAGCTGATATTCCGGCTAATGAAACCTTAGATGATTACCAGAACACTATGACATTTAAAGACTTGGGTATATCTTATGAAGATATTATACTTAAATTTATGTCTGTAGGGTTGTTACCTAATAATTATTTTACAATTAAACCAAATGAGAATTAAAAAAGTCTCAAGTAAAATGTCTAAAATAAATACTGCTTATAGCAAATTGCGTAAGCAGTATTTAACAGACAAACCTGTATGTCATGCAAAGATCCATAAGTGTTCTGTGCAGGCTACTGATGTACATCATAAACATGGTCGTGGTATATATCACTTAGATACATCAACATGGTTACCAGTTTGTAGAAACTGTCACATGTGGATAGAAGAACACCCAGAAGAATCTTATGAATTAGGATTTTCAGGCTCTAGAACATAGTAATATGGTCCTATAGCTCAACTGGATAGAGCAACACCCTTCTAAGGTGTAGGTTCTAGGTTCAAATCCTAGTGGGATCACTCCAGGACTCTTAGCTCAGTTGGTTAGAGCAAATCACTCATAATGATTAGGTCATAGGTTCAAGTCCTATAGGGTCCACCTTTAAAAACAATTTTATGAAACAAAATCACAAAGACAGGTTACTTAAGATAGTAGCTTGGACAATTATTTTATCAATAACAATAATATTATGGCAAACAATACTCCTGAGACTATTTCCAATAGAGAGATAGTTCAGTCAGATGCATTAACAATAACAGAACAACATAAAAGATGTGGTTTGGGTATATCCATGGGTGTAGGTAAAACTAGAATAGCAATACAACACCTTCAGAAATACTATGACCCGTTAATCAAAGTACTAGTAGTAGTACCAAAGTTATCAGTTAAACAAGCATGGCTTGATGAACTAGATAAAATGAATCTAACAAATTTGATAGATCATATAGATTTTACAACCTATTTATCACTTAAAAAACAAGAACCTCAAGACTATAGCATATTATATTTAGATGAGTGTCACTCACTTAAGTATTCTCATGAATTATTTTTGCATAGATTTTATGGAAGAATATTAGGATTGACAGGTACACCACCAAAAGGCCTTAATACTGAGAAAGGTATGATGGTAAATAAGTATTGTCCAATTAAATTTACATTTACAACGGATGATGCAACTAACTCTAACATCTTAAATGATTACAAGATTGTTATACATGAGTTGGAGTTGTCTAAGTTACCTTCTTTAAAGAAGAAAAACAAGGCAGGTGGTTTCTGGTATACATCAGAAAAGAAGGATTATGACTATGTTACCAATAGACTAGCAGAAGCTAACACTGAAAAACAAATACAGTTTGGAAGAATTATGCGGATGAGAGCTCTAATGGATTATGCAAGTAAAGAGAGTTATGTTAAAGGTATACTCAGTAATGTCAGTACTAAATGTATTGTATTTGCTAATACCCAAAAACAAGCAGACAGAATATGCAAGCATAGTTATCATTCTAAAAATCCTAAGTCAGAGGAGAACCTTGAGTTATTCTCTGATAACAGGATAGATAAATTATCTTGTGTATTACAATTATCAGAAGGTGTTAGTATACCAAACTTAAAAGCTGGTATTATTATGCATGCATATGGTAATGAAAGAAAAACAGCACAAAGAATTGGAAGATTACTCAGGTTAAATCCAACTGAGACAGCTACATGTCACATACTTATGTACAAAGGTACACAAGATGAGAAATGGGTAGGTGATGCAGTTAAAGGATTTGATCAAACAAAAATTACTTATTATAATCCACTAAAAAAATAACATTATGGGAAGAATGAAAGAGCTCTTTATAGAGCAACAAAATGAAATGGAGGCAGACAACACTTTTTATAAAGGTGTTCATGACTCTATGATACACAGCTATGCTAGAAAAGCAATTGAAGAATATATAGAAGAAGGTGAAACACCTTGTCCAAACTGTAACATGCCATCATTATTACGTAATGAATCAAACGCCAAATGCACTGAGTGTGCTCAAGAGTTTGTTTACGTTGATGGAGGAGCACTAAGATTTTTGTAATGGAAAGAGAATATATTACAAACACAGGTGAAACAGTTGAAGTAGAATATAACTATTATGAAGGGGAACCTGATCAATGGTATGATTCTAATGGTGATCCAGGAACTCCTGGTTATGGACCAACAGCTCAAATAATGCATGTATGGTATATAGCACTAGACAAAAATGGTCTAGAGGTTAGAGTAGACATACAAGATTTACTAGAAGAAGATATAGAAGAAAAAATATTAGAACATCATGAACAATAATGAACAACAAACAAAAACAGTTAACGGAAGAAGATATATATTTGATGAAGGCAGATGGGTAAGTGTCTACGGAGTAGAAGTAGACCCTCATGATCCTGATTATTTATCATTTGTTCCACTAAAAAACAATCAAGATGAAACAGATTAATAAAGAAAGACAGTATAGAAGCAACCAAGGAAGATCACCTGAAAAAATGGAAAAGGTTTACAAAGGTTGTTTTTGGATAATAATAATAGGAATATTAAGTTTAGGAGTTGTAAGTATATATAATATAATATGAAAGATAACTTATATATAAAAGCATCAGTTAAGGATGGTCAATTACATTTTCCTATTAAAGCTATGGGAACCAAGTATAGAAAATTCTTTGAACAACTTGAAGAAGGATCTAATCTGGAGATCTTTATTGGTGTAAGTGGTGCTAAGGGTAGTAACCCACAACTAGCACGTCTTCATGCAATGATTAGAGAAATAGCACAAGAAATTGGTTACACCTTTGAAGAAGCCAAAATTGAAGTGAAAAGAGCTTCAGGATTAAGTTTCGTAATAGACAAGCAAAAATACTGTAAGTCATTTGCAGACTGTGATAAAGATGAATTAAATTTAGCTATACAATCTTGTATAGAAATAGGAGATTTTAATGGTATGCAATTACGCTAGAGTTATTCTTTTTTGAATTTCTTCTAGCTTTACTTGCGCTTCTTCACTGCCTTCCATCATTAGCCTAGTGGCTTCTTTAAGATCCTCATTAGTTGCAGTTGTTTTGGTAGGTTTGTTTAGCTTTTGATCATATGCTGCTACCTTTATTGTTTGTAGCATTGAAAAAAGAGTATAAATTTGTTTTTCCCAATTATCTAGATCTACACCTTCCATTGGATTAGTTCCTTTTTCGTGTTGCTCAGTAATTTTGTCAAACTTTTTAAAAGTTTTACCTATAGTGCTAACTCTATCAGCACTGTGTATCATATCAGTAATAATGTTTTGTAATGAAACAATATATACTGTGGATAATTCAAGGTTTTTGACTACATCTTTATAATCCCACTGATCATAAGTTAAAAGTTTTTCTCCTGCCATAATAATAGATTTAATAAACAAATATACTATAAATTAACAATAAAAATGGAAATAGACATAAATATCTTAAGAGATAATTTAAATAATAAATTAGAAGAAAGCGGCTGGGACCGTATGCTTTCACCATATGTAAATGGTTTAAGCTTTGATCATATAATGAATACACTAATAGAACATGTAGAAAACGGTAAACGTTTTACACCTAAGTTTAAAGATGTATTTAATGGATTTCATGAATGCCCTTATGATAAAATGAAAGTTGTTATAGTAGGACAAGACCCGTATCCTCAGCTAGGTGTAGCTGACGGAATTGCATTTAGTTGTAGTAGGAAAGGCAAAACAGAAAAGTCATTACAATATATCTTTAAAGCTCTTTATGGAGAATATGAAGATTATAATAATGATTTAAGACGTTGGTCTAACCAGGGTGTACTATTAATTAATACAGCATTTACTTGTGAGATAAATAAAATAGGATCTCATTATGCTATATGGAAAAACTTTACAGAATACATTTTTGAAAACATTAATAGACATAACAAAAACACTGTTTTTATATTAATGGGTAAAAAAGCTGAAGCTTGGCAAACTTTACTTCCTAACTGTAAAATACTTAAATGTGCACATCCTGCATCTGCCGCATATAGAGGTGGTGAATGGGACTGTAATGACGTATTTAAGAAAGCCAATCTAGAACTAGAAAAGCAAGGTGAAACTTGCATAGAATGGTAGATTTTATTACCTTTGATAACCTTAAAATATAACTTAAATGACTACTAACCAGGAACTTAACCAGAAGATAGAGATATCTGATTTTAAGAAGACTTTTTATGAAACTTACGGAGTAAAATTGTATATTTACACTCCCCAAGAAAAAAATAAAAAAGTACCGTTAGATATATTTCATGATGCTGCTTTAACTGCATTACATGAAGACCAACCTAGATTTAGTAAAATTAAAACTTTACAAAATAGAACTAGATTCAGAGATTATCTTGTATATGTACAAGTAATGTCTTACTTGGCCCATAAAGAAGGTCATAGTAAAACAAGTATAGGAAAATTTCTTAAACGCAATCATGCAACTATTATCAATTCATGTAAAATGGTTGAGAATGGGTTTTTCAGCAATGATAAAACAGTTATGCATGCTTATGATAACACTTTAAAACAATTAGAAGATTATGTGGGAACTATTCCAAAAGATACTGAAAGCAAACCTGACACCAAACCAGAGCTTGATCCTATTTGGTATGAAGCAAAAAATCTCCTTACCAGAGGTAGTATCAAAGGATAGAGATGCATTGGTAAGAAAAGGCTTTCTAGATTTAAATGAAGGCCAGTATACTATGACACCACAAGCTTTAGCTATATGTGGAACTCTAGACAGTTATTTTATCAAAGCTAAGAAGAAAACTGATATCCAATTAATGGGTAAAGACTTTGTAGAAAAGATAAATGATTATAGAGAAGTATTTCCTGCTAGAAAATTACCAAGCGGTAAACCTGCAAGAAATAATGTCAAAGCTTTAGGAGAAGCATTTAGATGGTTCTTTGAAACATATGATCATACATGGGAAGAAGTGCATAAAGCAACTAGAATGTATGTTAATGAGTACAGGGATGCAGATTATATGTATATGCAAACCAGTCAGTACTTTATATGCAAGCAAGATAAACACAGAGTAAAGCATTCTACATTAGCAGATTACTGTGATATGATAGTAGAAGGAGTAAGTACAGAAGATGAACACTTTAAAGAAACCGTAGTATGAGTAAACCAACACCAGCATGGGTGGGCCAATACACAGCCTTCAATGATGCACTAAAATATATGTACGCTAGGTCAACAGGAGATGAGAAATCAATTTACACTCCCTGGCCTAAGTTTAATGATGCAGCTACTGATGGACTAGAATGGAATACCCTGACTGTTATTGGTGGAAGACCTGGCTCAGGTAAAACTCTGATTAAAGATCAGATTATACGTGAGTCTTTTATGCTTAATCCTAATGATGATTTCAGAGTATTAGAATTTCAATTTGAGATGGTTGGTAGAACATCAGCCATTAGAGAGTTTAGTTCTATAACAGGTAAGACTTATAAAGAATTATGTAGTGCAGGTTCTGTTTTAAGTACAGAAACATTAAACAGCTGTCATCAATATGCAAAAGAAAGAGTAAAGTATCCAGTAGATATTATATCAACACCTTTGACTGTTAATCAGATGCGTGAACAAGTAGATCAGTACATGACAAAACATCAAGGTAAAAAAACTATAATAACATTGGATCACACTATGCTTGTTAAAAGAGCACCTTATCAAAATAATACATTAGATATGTTATTTGAGTTAGGTGAATTTTTTACACAATGTAAACGTGATTATCCTTGTTTGTTTATTGCACTATCTCAACTCAATAGAAATATTGATAATCCAGAGAGAGCTATAGATGGTAAGTACGGTAACTATATACTTGAGTCAGATATATTTGGTTCAGATGCAATGTTACAGCACGCTGATATGTTGATTGGTATTAACCGGCCAGCTAAACAGAAAATTAGGTTCTATGGACCTGATAGATACATTATAGAAAATGATAGGACGTTGGTATTACATTTCTTAAAAGCTAGAAATGGTGATGCAAGAATGAGTTTTTTCAAAGCAGAATTTGAAAAGATGCAGATTGCAGAAATGGCCACTCCTGGACAACAAGAACGCAGATGATAAGCACTAAAAAACTAAATACAGAAATTATGGGACTAACTCCTGAAGAACGTAAACAAAAAGTAAATAAATTAAAAGAAGAGCATGAAGATTATTTCCAAACAAGTGGTAATCTGAATGCACTGTATATACCAAAGATGGCCTATAGGCCTAAAGGTAAAGATGAATTGCATGTATCATTCTTTCCTAGTGAACTAGAGAAAGATAAAGATATCTATACTGAGTTTGTAAGTATTGATTATGATTCTGAAGATCCAAAAAGAACATTATATTTGCACAGATCAAATCCACACTGGAAATCAGAATATGAATTAGTTACATCTAGCTCAGGATTTCAAAGACATCTCATACCTGTAAGTGAATTAAAAGTTATCAATGATATAACTTCTAGAAATGGTTCTGTAATAGAAGAGCCTAAATTTGTAGCAGATATAGGTAAAACATTATTTGATCTACCTAATCCTGATGCAGGTACAAGTACAGATCTAGTTGATAAACTTGAAGATATCAATCAAACATTAATAACATTAACTAAAGTAATCAATAAATTAATCAAGTAAACATGGCAAACAGCGTATTAGTAATTGCTGATTCAGGAACAGGAAAGTCTACCTCAATCAGAACATTAGACCCCAAAGAGACTTTCATTATAAATATAGCAAATAAACCTCTACCTTTTAAGGGTTGGAAGAGTAAGTATACTCAGATAACCAAAGACAATCCTAAAGGTAATCTTACCTCAGCTGCTACAGCACCAGGTATTATTAAGGCAATGCGTCATGTAAATGACAAAATGGGCCACATCAAAACTATTGTAGTTGATGACTGGCAATATATGAGTTCTTTTGAATACTTTGATAGAGCTAATGAAAAAGGATATGAAAAGTTTACTCAGATTGCAGCTAACCTAGCACAGGTTGCTAAGTTGCCTAAAGATCTAAGAGAAGACTTGACTATTATTTTCTTAACTCACTCAGAAGATTCAACTGATATAAATGGAAATAGAAAAATTAAAGCTAAAACTGTTGGTAAAATGATTGACAACACTTTAACTTTGGAAGGCCTATTCTCTATTGTTTTATTTGGAAAAGTAAATAAAAATGATGATGGTGAACTTATCTATGGTTTTGAGACCCAAAACAACGGAGAGAACACATGTAAATCACCAATGGGTATGTTTGATGATAAGTTTATTGCCAATGACCTACAATTTGTAACCAGTTGTATTGAAGAATACAACAAATAAATTAATAATTAAAATCAAAAATTATGTTAAGTACTAAAGACATGTCTGCCGGATCAGGTGGAACAAAACCAGTTATTGGAACAGGAAATCAAAAAGTATTGATCAACTCAATTACATTTGATCAAACACCATATGATATGGATGCATACAATATTACATTGCATGTAGAAAGTGAGCCTATTGTAGGTGAATTTAATGGATTCTTAAAGGATGTTAATGAGCCAAATGGACCACGTTATGCGGGTCAGGTAGGTAGAGTTAGATTCTCACCGTATCCATTTAAAGATGCTACATTAGCAAATGGTAATGAAATTAGCCGTGATACTGAAGTATTAAAAGCTATGGTTTTCTTATCTGAAGTTGTAGGTAAAAGAGATGAACTTGATGCTATTGAAGCAAATACTATTGAAGACTTTATGATTAAAGCTGCAAAGATTTGTTCTCAAACAGGTTATGTAAATGCATGCTTGGGTGCACGTGAATGGGAAAACAAAGAAGGTTATGTAAATAATGATTTGTTCTTACCTAAAAGAAATAGAATGGGTGTACCTCTAGAAGAAGTAGATGCTGAAAATTCTAATCTTATCACATTTGACAAGAATGATACTAATCATTTCCGTGCTATGGTAAAGAAAGAATCTGCACCTGCTAATAACTTTGAGCCAGCTCCTACTGCAGGATCTGACTTTGAACTTTAATATCTCCAATTAGAAAGAGTGGGCTCAGTATATTGCTGGGCCCATTTCTTTTTAATATCTTTGATTTTATGTTTAACACTAAAAACATTGTAGGAGAAGGACAAGATGTACCAAGCACTTGGGTATTTCAATATTACTTAGATCTTCCTGAACAGCTTACTGGTCAAGATATTAAGATTAAATCTATATTTAATCCTAATGAAAGAACACCTAGCTTTTGCATATATGTAGATAAATCTATTATGCAGTATAAGTTCAAAGACTTTTCAACAGGAAAAAGTGGTAATAAAGTAGATCTAATTAAACTTGTATTTAATCTTGAATACCACGGAGCCATGACAAGGATGGTAAGTGACTATAATAAATATGTTAGGTCATCAGAATATGTACAACCAAAGTTTAAAGCACAGTCTAAGTGGAAAATTGATTTCATAAAAGAAAGAGGTTGGACCACAGAAGATAGAAAGTTTTGGTTATCATTTAGAATTGGTAAAACAATGCTGGATGAGTATAACGTTAAGCCTATTGATTATTATAATTTAATTAAAGAAGGGTCAGAAGAATTAAACAAACTTACTATTGGTAGTAAGTGGTGTTATGGATACTTTGATAAAAATGATGAAGTTTATAAGATGTACCAACCTTTTAGTAAGAAGTACAAATTTTATAAAGCCAAGTCATATTTGCAAGGTAAAGATCAACTTAAATTTGATCAGCCTTATTTAGTTATTTGTTCCTCACTTAAGGATGCTATGTGCTTGAAGAGCATGGGTTATAACATAGAAGTTATTAGTCCTGACTCAGAGAACACTATGATTAAACCTCATATAATAGAGCACCTAAAGAAGAAGTACAAAAAAATAATAACTCTTTTTGATAATGATGAAGCAGGTAAACATGCTGTAGATATGTATGCAAAAACATATAATATTTATGGATTTGTACCAACTATATGCAAAGACGTATCAGATGCCATGAAATCACATGGTTTTGATAAAGTACATCAAATGCTAAAACCTTTATTAAAAGAAACCTTAAATAAAGAAAATGAATGAAAACTTAATTAAACAATGGTGGATACCCGGAAATGTTCCTTCTAGTAAGAATGGTAGACGTTGGACAGGTAAATACTTTATAGCAAGCAAAGCTGTAATGACTTACAGAAAAGCAACAAAAGATATTTATGCTGAATATACTAAAGAGTTTAAAAAAGAATTAGAAAACCATGAACTCCCAGTAAAAATATCCTTTGAATTTGTTAGAGGCAGCCGCCATAAATTTGACTACTTAAATCCTGCACAAACAGTTCAGGATGATATGGTTAAATATGGTTGGATTGAAGATGACAATGCTGAATTTATAATTCCTGCATTTGAGCAGTACACATATGATAAAGAAAACCCAGGTGTATGGATCAGGTTAGTCACAAAGTAATTACATTAGAAGAATTCTTTAAGTTAAAAGAAATGTTTCAAGGCCTTCCTGATGACCAGGAACTAGCATGGGAAATTTATAAAAATAACTATAAAGATGACACTGCAGATTTATTGATGCATAAAGCATTAGTATTTAAGCATAGAAAGAAGTTTGCTGATGCGGTTCAATTTATTGATAAACCAATTGTTGGTAAACAAGCTTTATACTACTATATAGACATCTTTAAAATGGATTCTATTTATAAACAAATATTAGATCAAATTATGAAAACATGATAAATATACAAGACCAGGTTGCTAGATCAACCAAAAGTTTAATATTTACAGAGCCCTTTTACGGGCTCTTTTTAATTGGTATCAATAAAGAATACAGTGAACGTATTCCTACTGCAGGAGTAAGTAAAAAAGGTATTGGTATGCAATTGACAATAAACCCACAGTTCTTTAATGAACTAAGTGAAGATCACAGATTTGGATTAATAAAACATGAGCTATTGCATATTGCATTTGGCCATTTATTATTAAGAGATCTATATTCTGATCACAAGCTATTTAATATAGCAGCTGATTTAGAGATCAACCAGTACATACTGGAAAGTAAACTACCTACAGGTGGTTTATTATTATCAAGTTTTCCTGAACTAAATCTTCCAAGTAGAGCAGGTACTAAAAAGTACTATGAGCTTTTAGAACAAGCACAAGAAGATGGGTCTTGCCCATCATTAGATAGTTTGATGGACAATATGGATGGTAATAGCCCACATTGTCATAGTACATGGGAAGAGTTTGATGAGTTACCTGAAGCTGATAAAAAACTATTGCAAAAGCAAATTGAGCATCAATTAAAAGAATCAGCTGAACAAACAGAAAAGAAACAAGGTACCATACCTGGTGAGCTTTCTGATTTGATTCATAGATTAATGCATATTGAACCAGCTAAATTTGATTGGAAAGGTTATTTAAGAAGATTTGTAGGTAACTCTAGTATAGTGTATACTAAAAAGCTGAGACGTAAATACAATAAGCGTTATGCAGCTAATCCAGGACTTAAGATTAAATTCAAGAATCACATACTAGTTGGTGTTGACACAAGTGGATCTGTAAATAATGAAGAGCTAAAAGAATTTTTTAGTGAGCTTACACATATGCATAAGACAGGTCATAAAATTACAGTAGCGCAATGTGATACACAACTTGTAAGCGTACAAGAATTTAAACCTAGAAAAGATTGGGAAATACACGGTCGTGGTGGAACTAGTTTTCAACCAGTAATTGACCATTTTAATGAAAAGAAAGGAGTTTATACAGCTCTAGTATATCTAACAGATGGTGAAGCATATTCTCCAGAAAACTGTCCTAAGAATACCTTATGGGTATTAAGCAGTATTTCTGATATGAATAATGAGTTACCAGGACAAGTAATAAAATTAAATTAATAGAAAATGGCACAAGTAAATTTAAATGTAACAGAGTTAAAAGGATTTGTAAATCACATAATAACAAACAATAGATTTCTACAAGAGGGTGGTAAAAGTCCTGTATCAGTAGAAGTTGTAGGTGAATCAGGTATTGGTAAGACTTCTACCATAGTAGAGCTTGCACAAGACAATAACCTAAAGTTTGTCAAGCTTAACTTAGCTCAGATAGAAGAGTTAGGTGACTTAGTTGGTTTCCCAGTACGTCAATTTCAGATGTATAAGGAAAAAATTATACCGGCAAAGAAATTAGATGATATCAGTTATACTGCTGCTCAAAGAGCGGCTGCATCTTCTGATTTAGCTAAAATGGCACCAGTAACAAAGAAAGTTGGTCAATGGGTTGATGAACTTGCAGTACAAGAATATCTTAAGCAAGGATTTAAGATGACCGGTAAGAACAGAATGTCTTATTGTGCACCTGAATGGATTGCTGATGCTAAAGAAGGTGGTATCTTATTATTAGATGACTGGAATAGAGCTGACACAAGATTTATTCAAGCTGTGATGGAATTGATTGATAGACAAACATATATTTCATGGACCTTACCAAAGGATTGGCATATAATTTTAACAGCAAATCCAGATAACGGTGACTATATGGTTAACAGTGTTGATAGTGCACAGAAGACTAGATATGTAACTGCTAATCTTAAGTTTGATGTTAACGTATGGGCCCAGTGGGCAGAGGGTGCAGGAATTGATAGTAGATGTATTAACTTCCTCTTACTTCACCCAGAATTAGTAACACAAGAAACTAATGCAAGATCAATTACAACATTCTTTAACTCTATCTCTAGTTTTGAGAAGTTTGAAGATAACTTATCACTAATCCAAATGATTGGTGAAGGTTCTGTTGGAGATGATTTTGCGTCTATGTTTACTACATTTATTAATAACAAACTAGATAAGCTAGTAACACCAAAAGATTTGCTGACTCATGATAATGAATCATACATCTTAGGTGAGCTTAGAAGTTGTATTGGTAAAGATGATACTTACCGTGCTGATATTGCTGCAACATTAGCAACAAGACTTGGTAACTATGCTGTTGTATTTTCTAAAGATAATGCAGTTAGTCAGAAAGTTACAGATAGACTTAAGGCTTTATGTACTCTAGATTATTTTACTAATGATCTTAAGTACTTGGTTGTACGTACAATATTTAATGGTAACAAAAAGAAGTTTAACAAATTGATGATGATCCCTGAGATTGTCCAAATGACAATGAAATAAAATGGCAAATAAATCAGTATATCAAGATTTTGATACTGATGCTTTAACTTACTTTGGGCTAGAACAGGACACTATTTATGGTGTCCTTTCTGGTTCAGGGGAGGTTAATAAAGTATTATGTACTCAAGATCAAACAACTTATGAGAAAATAAATACTATACTAACGGTACCCACAGAGGATGACCAAACTTTTAGAACCAAAAAGAAAGCTTTTATATTACCTAAGTGTAATGTGTCTCAAGATAGATTAAAAGCTGCTCTTAAAGAGCATGGTATAACTGTAACAAATGACTATGAACTTGCAGATTTAATTATAGGACATGAAGATATATCAACTCACCGTTTAGAAAACGCTGAGAATATTCCTTCTACTGTAATGATGAACAAGATATGGAATTATGAAACTACAAAGGGTAGATCTTCTGCAACATATTCTGGAGAAATAGCAATATACAACTCTGGCCTAGAAGTTATATTAACTCCTAAGCTTACAGAAAGTGTAAGGTATTATGATTTAGATATTGAAAATAGTCTTTATGATGAGTGGATGTTAACTGGTATGGCTGTTAATTTAGCTCATATAATTGATACCACAGATGTAAGTGTTATTGATCCTGAGACAGTACTTCATGCTTCTGCATCCAAGATGATTCTTGATGAACAACTTCTTAGTGATCTTAAAGTACAGCTTGCTACATACGCTGATGACAAAGCTTTAGCTCTTAAAATTGTACCTACAATAGACTATACAAAGAATTATCATCTATTATGGCAATTTGCTCAAGACTGTAGTAATATTACATATGCAGATAATAGAGATAAAGATCTTAAGTATTGGCTTGACACGTCTGGTTTTTTAAAATTTGAAAGAAAGAGTGCACAGGATATGATACTATGGTTAGAGAGTGAAGATAAACTTGATACAGTATCATTTAGATATCTTGAGCCTATAGTAAGAAGAGAGATAAGCATTCACAACAGAGATCTTTATACATTTAAAGTAGCTGTTAAAAAAGAATATCAAAAATATTTAAAGAAATGAAAAAAAGAGTAAAATTAGAAATCAATTGTAAAACTGCTAATATAGACAGTAATGGAAGACTAACAGGAGATGCATTTAAATGGAACTTCATGGATGGCATGCATATCTATAGTAGTAATTCATGGGAAGTTAGGGCAGAAGATATGCATAAGCTTGGCGTACCAGGCCTTGTAAATTCTGTTAACTTACAAGATAAAAAAATCTATAGGTATCCAAGATTGGATTTACCTAGACAAAAGGTAGATCTTTTGAAAGAAAAATTTAACTGTAAAGTTATTAGAGATGTAAATAAAGCTGACATAGGTATTGTCTCTATGAAGTTTTTTGATAAGCTAGTTAATAGGGAATGGGGAAAATCTATTTCATATGTAGAGATGTATGGTATTTTGGCAGAACTTAAAAATTCAGACTTATTATCTGATTTTGCATTAGCTGAGTTAAGAGATTTCATGTCTCAAACAGATACTACATATAGAGTTAATTTTCAATATCATAAAGACTGGGGTAACAATGATGCTGCTACACAAAAAATGTATGAGTTTATAGAACAAATAGCCCAAGCTAATAAAAAAGAAGACAATGGCCATGATTGGATATTACCAAAAGAGAACTATGCTGCATATGATAGTATAGTAAACTCTAACGTTGATCTTATTGCAGATACGGATATATGTTCTATAATAGATGAAGATCTTGCTGTAATTAGTAATGATAAATACAATGATACAGAAAAGATGGTTCAAAGTAGTGATATAGACAACAGGTCTCTTGCTTTAGAAATGCTTGCTAATTGTAATATTGAAAAGTCTTTTGATGTTGTATCAGGTATTTACTATTGGCATTATGATTGGCTAAAAGCTACTACAAACTGGAACACAGTCAATGTAAAAGCTTTTAGAAAAAGAATGAAGTCATATGAAGGAGGTCACAATGTTCAAAACATTTTCTCTTTCAATAATTATCTAAATGCTTTGGCTAAAGACAGAAAATTAACTAAATTTGCTGTGGATAGTACCAGAGAAAAGCTTCATACAACATTTTTAGGTAATACTGTTGGCCCAAATGCAGATGTATTTAAGGTAGACTTAGCATCTTTATATATTAATGAAGAATTAACTAATAAAATTATTTCAGATGACTAGAAACATGGAAAGGGAAGAGCAGTTTTATGCAAATAAAAATTTTGCATTTAGCTATTCTTCTCTTAACAAATTATTATTTTCACCATCCTTATTTTATAAGGACTATATTTTACAAGATCGTGAGATCAGAACTGACAAGCATTTAGTAGAAGGTAAACTTGTGCATTGTTTAGTATTTGAACCTGAAAACTTAAATGAAAAGTTTAACGTAGTACCCGGTAAAGCACCATCAGACAGTGTTAGAAAGATACTAAAAAACATGTCACTATATACAGATGCTGTGAAGCTTGCTGATGTAGATGACAAAGTAATACTTGATTCTTTAATAGAGTTTAATTTATATCAATCTCTAAAAGCAGATGAGGCTAGAATAGCTAAAGTTAGAACATTAGATAATGAACCATACTGGGAATTTTTATCTAACAGTTCTGTAGATGTTATTAACCAAGATACTTTATTAGATTGTACAGCTAAGGCTGAGGTAATTAAATCAAATGAAGAAGTTATGTCTCTATTTAAAAATCAATCAACTGATTTTGATCTAGATCCAATATCTACGCATGCAGAACAGTATCTTAAATCTGATTTGGATACGTTTGCTTTTGGTCTACATGGTTATGTTGATTATTATACAATTGACACTGAGACAAAGACAGTTACAATATGTGACCTCAAAACATCAGGTAAAACTGTAGATAATTTTTCTGAAAGCGTTGACTTTTATAACTATTGGTTGCAAGCAGCTATATACTCTAAAATGGTATATGACTCACTTGGGGATGATAGAGATGATTACACAATAACGTTTAAGTTTATAGTCATTGATAAGTATAATCAAGTATATGTTTATGATGTATCAGAAAAGTCAATGGTCAATTGGGCTGAAGGCTTAGGTGGCGTTCTAAAGATTGCAGATTATCATTACAGTGAAAGAAACTATTCATTACCTTATGATTTGTTAATAGAAAAAGTTAAATTATAGTATGGGTGTATATTTAGAATATTTTCAAAAGAGCAAAGTATTTCTTTATCCTTTACTACAAATAAGGAAAGGCATAACCCACGTACCTATACAAACGTATATTGCGTGGGACAATGTCTATTCCATAGATGATTATAAATTTTTCTGTAAATATAAAACTAAAAAGACTCCGGTCTTTATGCAGTTTGCATCACAGAACTTACATAATAATCCATTATTTGAAAAGACAATTGAGTTAAATGAAAATACACAGTTGTATGTATATGATTTTTCTAAATTTAAATCTGATATAAAGAGATTTGTTGAAGGCAAATACTCTCAATATAGTTTAGATAGTAAAATTAGTATAGTAGATTTCTTTGGAAGTCAAGAAAAAATAGGAGACTATGTGCAAGGATTTTTGACACCTGATGGTGTACATGAAGAATATGCAAAGTCCCTAGGTGTAAGTATAGAATCTATAGAAGATGTATATGAAGTATGTACACCACCTGACCTTGAAAAAGAAACATTGGTTGATAATAATCATGTTATTGATCAATTATTAAAAAATAGTTCCATATCTTTGACAAATAAATAAATTAATTATGGCAAACCAAATAGGAAAAAATATGATGTTAGTAAATTCTACTTTTAGAAATACTAAATCATTTACATTAATTCCAGTGAGCTTAGACTCACCTTACACAGAAGCCATGTTTGACCCTGCGTCAGGCATATTAGCAGTCATCAGTAAAGTGATGAAACAATCTTATCATATGGTCCCTAAATTGGATGATGATGGTCAACCACAAAGGTTGAAAAATCCAAATCCACAGACAGGTAAGACACACAAAGAAGAAAGAAGATTAGTAGATACATTTTCTGAGTTTTATCTTACTGATAAAGCTGACATAGAAACCTTTATACACATGTTTGCTATAAATGCTGACACTTTTAGTGTTGAAGAGTTCTTTGTTGATCTAGAGAAGACTGAACCATCTAAAATTATTATTCCAGCTTAGTAGGCTTCCCATACTATCCACCTATTAAACTGGTACAAAGAAACCTCATTGATTTGGGGTTTTTTTGGCACTAATATTTAAAAAGTACAAACATGAAACATTGGGTAATGGACTATGAGACTTTATCTAACTGTTTTACCGGGGTATTTGAACATTATAAGACTACTGAAAGGAAAATCTTTGTTGTTCATGACCTGCGTAATGATTTAGATAGTTTCATAAGTTTCCTTGAAGAAAATATTAATAACAAAGAGTGGCATATATCCTACAATGGATTAGCTTTTGATGGCCAGGTCACTCATTATATAATAGATAATTACAAAGACTGGACTAACCTTAGTGGTTGTGAAGTTGCTAAAATTATTTATAAGTATGCCCAACGTTGTATTTTGAAATCTAACGCAAAAGAATTCAGTGATTATCCACAATGGAAGATGCAAATAGGTCAGATAGACGTATTTAAATTACACCATTGGGATAATCCAGCTAAACGTTCAAGCCTTAAGTGGATACAATACAGCATGGATTGGGAAAACATTCTAGATATGCCTATTCATCATGAGACAGAAATAAAAACTCAAGAAGAAATAGATATTATTCTTGAATATTGTATTAATGATGTTAGATCTACAAAAGAAATCTATAATAGATCCAAGTCTCAAGTTGGCCTAAGAAAAGAACTAACTGCAACTTATGACATTAACATGTTTAGTGCATCAGAACCAAGAATCAGTAAAGAAATATTTGGTTATTACTTATCTAGAAGCTTAAATATACCAATGAGAAATCTTAAACAAATGAGAACTCATAGGGATACTATAAAGGTTAAAGATATAATATTACCATATGTTTCATTTACATCTCCTGAGTTTAAACTTCTACATGAAAGGTTTAAATCACTTGAGATAGATGCATCTAAGTTGAAGGGTAGTTTTAAATATCACATTGATTATAAAAATGTCAAGACTCATTTTGGATTAGGTGGTGCACACGGTGCAGCAGCTAAAGGTGTTTATGAAAGCTCAGATGATATGATTATTATGTCATCAGATGTTACCAGTTTTTATCCTAATCTTGCTATTAAAAATCAATGGTCTCCGGGTCATTTTCCAAAAGAAGCATTTTGTGATCAGTATGAATGGTTCTTTGAAGAGCGTAAGAAGATCCCTAAGAGCAATCCAATGAATTATGTATATAAGATTATACTTAATTCTACTTTTGGTCTTAGCAATGATGTAAATAGTTTTTTCTATGATCCTGAATTATGTATGAGAATTACAATTAATGGTCAGTTAACACTGATGATGTTGTATGAACAAATAATGGAGCGTATACCAGGTGCAGTTGCTTTATTGCAAAACACAGATGGTGTGGAAACTATTATACCTAAAGAGCACTATGATTTATATATGGAAATATGTGAAGAGTGGGAGCGTACTACAAGTTTAAACTTAGAACATGATCAATACCAAAAATTGGTACTTTCAGATGTAAATAATTATATTGGTGTAAATAACTATATAAATGTTGACATTACTAAGTGGAGAGAAGTTAAACAGAGTCAGCCTCATTACTTATTTAAAGTAAAGAATGATAAATTTAGTTTTGCTCCTGTTAAACTTAAGGGACGTTTTGATTTTCAAGATCTGCAGTTGCATAAGAATAAATCTAAGCTAGTGATCCCAAAGGCCATATATCAGTACTTTGTTAATGATGTATTACCAGAAGATTATTTAGAAGAGAATAAAAATATTCTTGACTATTGTATAGGTGGTAAATCAAAAGGCCAATGGCAACAGATAGCCCGTAGTGTAGAAAATGGTGCCTTTAAAGAAGAGAAGCTCCAGAAAATCAATAGGTATTTTATATCTAAACAAGGTGTTAAAATTGTAAAGG
>Ga0209192_10000218_pt1 | contig 67054 bp, 58 predicted proteins | sample ArcticOcean_MG_C_11_FD_187433 | JGI IMG/M metagenome (GOLD analysis project Ga0209192, IMG submission 187433) | Marine microbial communities from western Arctic Ocean - ArcticOcean_MG_CB2_154 (SPAdes) (version 2) | ecosystem: Environmental > Aquatic > Marine > Oceanic | place: Arctic Ocean... | reverse complement strand
TCGGGATCGCAGAAAGTACCCTGACCGTCGGGTCACTGGACGCTAAATTAATAGACGGACCCTAAGCATGTAGAGCCAATAATGGCGAGCCAGCGGACGCGGGTTCAACTCCCGCCGCCTCCACCACTATACGGCCCTGGGATATACGAAGTTAAATAAAAACTTTATATATTACAGGGCCTTATAATATTTTCTGTCCTGAACACCGTAAGCCGCGAGAAACTGATAGCAAAACTCAGGGGGGTTGATCTCATCACAGATCGCTTCAAGCGCCTCGATAACCTTTCCCTGATTAACAGCCATTGTTGTATGCCCACCTGATAAATTTGAATTTCATAGATCCCATCAACTTTTATGAGTACATACCGCAGACCGCCCCTTTCGACAATCTGACCAACCAAGTCCGGATGAAAAATTATCAAGATACTTCACCCAACGCTACTGGGGTAGCCTCAAGCCAGCAAGGGTCGGTAGTTTAATAGCTTTGTTTAAAATGTATCTAACCGTTCGTCGGCGATAGGACGATAGCTTGCAGTAGCAAATCAGAGAATCTATCAGAGTAATTGAGGGCAACTCACTAAGGGACAGATTAATGTTTTTATGCGATTCTTTCCCTCGTCATGCACTCATAAATATAGCTTCAAGCACTGAAGAGCGCAGTCTTGAGACCAGTTGATGATTTTGAACGAATTGTTCTATCTTTAAATTTGGATGCACAGAGCGGAGCAACACAATGCAAGCAGAACACGGCAACCCCTACGACATAGACATCGACGCCATTGATGTCAGCCAACCAGAATATTTTCAAAACGACACCATCGACCTATATTTTCAAAGGTTGAGAAACGAACGCCCCATTCACTATTGCGCAGAAAGTCGCTTCGGTCCTTATTGGTCAATCACCAAGTTTGACGACATTATGGCGGTTGAAAAAGACCACCAAAACTTTTCCTCAAACGCTTTTCTGGGCGGCATCCAACTGACAGATTTCCCAAAAGGTATGGAACGCGCCAACTTTATTAACATGGACCCACCGGAACACGACGCCCAACGCAAGATTGTAAGCCCTATTGTTGCACCTTCTAACTTGGCGAGTATGGAAGGGACGATTCGTGAACATGTCATCGATATTTTAGACCAACTACCCAACGGCGAAGTCATCGACTGGGTAGACAAAGTCTCCATTGAACTGACCACACGAATGCTGGCAACACTGTTTGACTTTCCCTTTGAAGAAAGAAGAAAGCTCACTTACTGGTCTGAAGTCGCAAGCGCAGACCTGGCCACCAGTGACAAGATAAAAACGGAAGAGCAAAGAATCGCAGCGCTAGGCGAATGCCTTACCACCTTTAAGCAATTGATGACCGAGAGAGCCAACCTGCCACCAAAGAATGATTTGGTGTCAATGCTGGCACACTCGCCAATGGTCAACATGGATGACCAACAATTCTTAAGCACACTCATACTGCTCATTATTGGTGGTAATGACACTACACGTAACTCTATATCCGGCGGCTTACTTGCACTTATGCAAAACCCAGAAGAGTTCGCAAAACTTAGAGCAAACCCAAGTCTTGTGAACTCACTTGTACCAGAGGTCATCCGCTGGCAGACGCCGCTGACTCACATGCGTAGAACCACAACTAAAGCCGTGGAGATTGGCGGTGTGGCCATTCCAGCAGGCGCAAAAGTTGTCATGTGGTACCTCTCAGGCAACCGCGACGAACAAGTTATAGATAAAGCAGATCAATTTATCGTCGACCGTAAAAATCCAAGACACCACCTATCGTTTGGCTTTGGCATTCATCGCTGCGTGGGTAATCGTCTTGCGGAAATGCAGATCCGTGTGTTGTGGGAAGAAATCCTATCGCGCAACATGGCATTTGAACTGGCGGGAGAAGCAGAGCGCACCCACTCTAATGTCATACATGGCATAACCACTATGCCTGTGCGAGTCACTCGACCTTAGTATAAAAAATGCCCACCCAAAACTAGGCCGCTACTAAATGCGGCCAAATTGTAAAATAGTCGTAGATGTATCCCACCATTTGCGCCAGCAATTTTTACCAGTGCTCGCAGCAAGAAAAAGCCAGCGGACAAAAAAGGACGGCAATAAATGATTGATATAAACGGTATGGCCCACGTCATTCTCACTGTCAGCCAGTTTGACAAGGCGCATAAATTTTATTCTGGTCTGTTGCCAGAATTTGGCATGACCAAGGTAGAAGACGGCCCCGATTTTCTTTATCACGTCGGTGCTCGCACTGCCATTGGTGTACGCAAGTGCGACCCAGAATTTGCTGGAGAAGCGTTCCAACAATATCGTGTGGGCTTACACCACATCTGCCTGCGTGCCAGAAGTCGTGAAGACATCGACAAAACCGCAGAACTCGCCGCCTCTCTAGGCGCCAATATTATTCGCGGCCCAGAAGAACGCGACTGGGCGCCCGGGTATTACTACGTACTGTTTGAGGACCCCGACGGTATACGTATAGAGGTCAACTACGTACCCGGCGTTGGACTATTTGAGACAGGGCAGAGCTTTGGCTCAGGGGAAGACTACGTTCGCAAAAACGGCCAAGACCTCCACCCACCAAAGTAGACTTTAGATTTACTTGGCGGCCTAATTCATAAGCACTAACTTACCGACTATTTTGCCAGCCAACTGATCCTTTAACGCTTCTTGATAATCGCTCATCTGCCGACAAACAACTTCGGCAGGTGCAAGCGTGCCGTCAGCCGTCCAGCTCATCAGCGTCTGCATCAATTCCTGGTTAATGCTTGGGTTGGCACGAAACTCACCACCCCAGTCAACACCAACGATTGAAGATCTTTTTAGCAGAGGAAGGTTAAGCGGCATCTTTGGAATTTCACCACCCGCAAAGCCCACAACTAGAAATCTACCGCCGGGAGACAAGGAGCGAAAAGCCGGCTCGGCCTTATCGCCACCCACCGGATCGTAGACCATATTTAACCCACTGACTTTGGTCAGCTCTTTAAGAGCTTGCCGCCAATTTGGATCGGTGTAGTCAACGGTGTGATCTGCACCAAAACTCAGCGCAGCGCGGCGCTTTTCATCGCTAGATGCGGCAGCAATCACCAGTGCTCCCATGGCTTTTGCAACGCTAATGGCCGACGAACCAACCCCACCTGCTGCGCCCAAAATTAACAGAGTTTCGCCAGCTTTGAGGTGGCCGCAATCTCTCAATCCATAAAGGGCAGTGGCATAGTTGATATAAAAGCCGGCGGCAATAGCGTCGCTAAGATTGGTTGGGATTTTAACTAAGGTTGTAGCTGCAACGGCAATACTGTCTGCGTAAGCACCATTACCGGCCATGCCCAGAACTCGATCGCCAGGCGCAACTGCAGTAACACCCTCGCCAACCGCGCTGACAATCCCGGCAAACTCACTGCCCGGATAGTAGGGTAAAGGGGGTTTAACCTGATACAAACCCTGCACCATGAGGCCATCTACAAAACCAACGCCCGCGGCACTGATGTTAACTAAGGCTTCGTGCGCTTGAGGCACAGGCATGTCTACCTCAATACGTTGAAGGTTTTCCGGCGGACCAAATGCCTGACAACATACTTTTTTCATAATTTCTCCCCTCACGACAATCTAAATTACACCAATTAGCAATCAATCTCTCAGCCACGAGTATGCCAACAATAAGTCTGGTGAGTATTGCCCATTACGCATATATCAATGGCAAAATACCTTTGCAGCTGAATAACCGCCAAGCAACGAATCTATCTCAACAAAGACAATGACATTCTGAGAATTTCTTGAGTATTGGAAAGCACAAAACTGCCCATTTGTTGCAGCATTTGCTCTCGCGCTAGGCGGGCACTCTGCAGCGCAAAGTCCGCATCCATCATGCGCGATTTAGACGATTCGAATTGTATCGACGTTTGCAGTAAGCGCTCCATCCCAAAATCTATTGAGCTTTGTAATGCGCCCAACTGGGCCTGATTATTCGCAGAATGCGCTAGCGCGCCATCAATTACAGACAAAGCAGCATTCGCGCCAGCCGAAGTCGATATATCAATTGTGGACACTGTCGCCATGTCCGAGACAATTGCATTTGATGTGATTTCAACATAATTTGCAGCGAACACCGTTGAGTAAGAACTGCCATCGTCGCCACCCAAACCATATAAACGATCTGCCATGTCTTTAAACTCAGCTCGGTCTAAGTTGCCGGATTTTTTCTCCACAGCAATATTGTCGATGCGCAGACTTGCATCTCGCGATACCAGCGGATAAGCGGCGGCTTGTACGGTGATATTGTCGACATAAAGATTAGCACCCGCAGCGGTACCACCCGTAGCATCCCAGGTACCCGCGACAAATACAAAACGGTAGTCTCCGCCAACTTCAATGTTTTTGCTAACTGTGGCCCATGGCGTATTTGCACTTGCCGTTTCACCAGTTTCGTTTAACAACTGCTCAACATGGCCGGTGTTTTCATTAACCAAATAGCCAACCACATCGTAAGCGTCGGCACCGCCAGTAGCTCGCCAATCAAAGCCTACCGAATCTCCCGGCTGTAACTTTACCGAGTCATTACTGACTAGGTAGGGGCCATGCAGAATGCCAAATCCAGGCAGGCTCACGCCACTTGACTTTAACTGGGTAGAAAGCCCGCTACCGGTGGAGGTTTCTGTAGACAAATTTGCTGTGTAGGTTGCAGAATTAGGGGATGCGGAATCGTGGGGCGCAGCCCCAACAACGTTATCTGGAAAAATTGTATCAGTGGCGCTGGGTTGGCCGGCAATTGTATCTATGCCATTGAGACGAACTTGACTGGTAAAGGTGGACCAGCCAGGAATGACTGTATCGCCAGCGCTACCATCTTCAAAGTCGCCATTGGTAAACGTAACTGCTTCGTCACTGCGCACACCACCGACAAATACCACTTTGTAGTTACCAGCGGTTTCGATGCTTTGATTAACCACAGCCCAACTACTTGATGCACCGCCACTACCGGTTGCATTCAAAAGCTCTTGAGTGACCCCTGTTTCTTCGTCAATTGCGTAGGCATATACGTCATAGTCTGCGGTTCCAGCAATACCACGCCAGTCGAACGAAAGTTTATCCCCTGCTTCAAGGGCATAGGTTTCTGAACTCTCAAAAACCGGTCCATGCACAATGCCCACGCTGGGGACCTTGATTGGGCCACTTTGTAGTTCGACCGAAAAGCCGCTGGCAGAAGAAGTATCGGTAACCCGCTGAATACTGAATGTCGCCTCTTCATAAGGCGCCGTTGCATCCCCGGCTGCATCTAGCAGGCCGTTCGTAAAGGAAGGTAACAAGCTATCGACTGGTAAATTGTGATTGCTAATACGCGTTTGACCGTCAAGATTGACCCGTTGGTTATGACTGTCCCATTTGACAAAACTAGCTGAGCCGGCAGCTTCATCGTCAAAGCCCGCCTCAGAAAGACCATAGGCAAAATTGAATCGCGCAACCCCATTGGCTAAATCTGAGGCAGCTGTATCCAACAGGCCGACAAGATCGGCGCTTTTACCATTGCCTCGAAACAGCTTACCGCCAACCAGCGAAAGCTCATCCTTGGTAATTGAGGCGGTGTCATCTTGGGTGATCTTTTGCGTTTGGTCGTCATCGAAATGACCCACCGCTGCGGTGTTATGAATGGAGAAAACATTGTTTGAAGAGAGCTTGATGCTACCAGACACAACAGTACTGTCGTTGGCGCCAGAGCCATCTAAACTAACCGCTGTGCCAACCAAATCGTTTGCGCTGCCGGCCCAACCAATTTTTTGCACCTGAAGGGAATTGAAAGTCGCACCAACCCGGGCATTTTCAATACTTATATCTTTACCGCTTCTGTCCTCTAGGAGTACTGCCCCATCGAAAAATTTTGCCTGCACACCGGTTTGCCCAGAAATGCGATTAATTGCAGCCGCGGCAGCAATTCCTTCACCAGCGCGTATAGAAAAGTTGCCTGTACTATAGCCGTTTATTTTTAGGCTATAGGTATCCGCCTGGCTACTGATGGAGGTGAGTGAAGCTCTTGTTACGGCGTTAGCCTTGACGCCGGTAATGTTACTTTCCGAGTTGATTAGTTCAGCTATTTCATCCGCTGGCTGGTTCGTGCGCCAGTTAATGTCCGTAGGCTGTCCTTTCTCGTTAAGTACCGTCATGGTGCTCGGATTGTCGGCACGAACAACTTCACTCGGGCTAGCTGCTGCGGTCAGGGCACCATCACCCTCACTTGTATAAGAATGTGCGCCAATATCTTGAGGACGAAAGCTATCAATACTATGTGTGCGAAAGTCGGTTGCGCTGGCGCCAGTATGAAATTTGAAGGGATCCTTGTATTCGCCTAACACAGCAATGCCATTGTATTTTGTATCCGAAGACAGACTACTTATGGAGTCCACCAACTGGGCCACTTCAAGCTGCAAAGAAGAACGGTCTTTATCCGTTGTTGCGTTTGTCGCCTGAATAGCGAGCTCGCGAATACGCAGTAAGGCATCACTAATTCGTTCAATTCCGGTATCGGCAACGCCGGCCATTGCACCGGCGTTAGAAATGTTTTGGACCGCCTCCGTCTGCCACCGGACATGGGCGGCCATCTGACTTCCGCGCACAAACCCAGCGGGGTCTTGCCTACTGAGGTTTGGCTTAAGCCCAGTGCTAAGGCTTTCCATAGCACGCTCCAAACGCTGAGAACTCTTGTCCATATTGGACCGAGCGACCAGTGTCGAACTGTTGAGAGAGGATATTGAAGCCACAATTGGGCGCCCGAAAGTTGTTTGAACACTATAGACATACAAATTTCGTACCAACAAAACCGATAGAAAAATTTCATTTAAGTAATTGATTTACATGGTTTTTATTTGGTTTTTTCATGTAATCGCAAAACTTGAGCGCCAATCAACCGCTGGCTTTATGCGTCGAAATTTTGACACCCGAAGGACCCGTTCACGACAAAAGAAAGTTACAACGGCGGGACACGAGGCAAGCCCTGATGGATTCGACGGTTGTTGAAAGCCCTCGAAATAGCTTTTATGGCTGCTAATGTAACCGCCAAACCTCGTCGCTTGGTAAATAGCCGGGCGCTTTAGAAAACCCCCACCAGCTCTTCCACTGGTCAGCACGAAACCTTAAACGTGGAGAAGAACGAAAATAAGCTGAGCAATAAGTTTATGAATGATGGCCAACGTATTAATCTACCGAACCACTTCGGAATTACACACATAGGAAATAACAATGCTCAGACTTCACGGTTTTTCTGCCAGCAATTACTACAACGTACCTAAGCTCGCTCTTTTAGAAAAAGGCGTAGCCTTTGAAGAGATAGAGTCATACACCGGAGTTGGCCCAAAGTACAAACCCGAATACCTCGACAAAAGCCCGCTAGGCAAAGTGCCTGCATTGGAAACCGAGGAAGGTTTCGTCAGCGAATCCCGAGCAATTCTAGAATACATTGAACGCGCCCACCCAGAACACCCACTGTTACCAACAAGTCCTTTTGGCATTGCCAAAGTACAGGAACTATCCCAGTTCATTGAGCTATATTTTGAACTTGTGGCCCGCCGCGTTATACCAAACCTGCTCTCGGGCACCACACCCGAACCCACAGTATTGAAAGAAGTCCAGACTGGTCTTACTAAAGCAACTGCGGCATTGGCAAAGCTTTCAACATTCGAACAATTTGCTTATGGCGATACATTCACCATGGCGGATATCGCAGCAATTTTGAATTTGCCCGTAGTACGCAACGTGGGTAAGCAGTTCTTGGGCAAAGACCTCTTGTCAGAGGTGCCAGGACTAGACGCCTATTGCGCTCGCATGGAAGAACGCCCTCACGTTAAGACCATTCGTGCCGATGCAGCAGCGAATCGTCCAGGTTTCATGGCACACCTGAAAGAACTGTACGGCATTTAGTACGCCCTAGAATGAACTAACTGCGGACTCTGAATAGATGCGGCGCTCGAGCAACATCTATTCTTATGCGCAGTCTTTGAGTTCTAGGCGTTCTTTGCTAAGCAAAAGAACCACAAGAGCGTCTGCCCCGCGAAGCGTTTTCGCGGGGGACACTTCACCTTTCACACATTGTATGCGCCCCAAAACTACCGACACCTGCGACCAATCACTACCGCGCGCTGACTGTTAAAATATAACCAAAGCCTCGCGGATCAGTAACACCAGCAACGCCACCCAAGAAAGCATAAAGATACCGAAGCGCAGAACAACGACATTCACCGTGGCCTGAATAAGGGAGTGCACTACTCGAAGAATGACGAACGCCCAGGCTGCATAAACTGCCAAAGCATCTACATGGCCGGCCACAGCAATAGCAATGCAGGTCGCGTAAAAGAGCGTGGGCTGCTCAAATAAATGATTGTAGTTATCTGCAATGCGGCGCACGTGGGACGGCAAATAACTCATGCCCACAGGGTGGCCCATATCGTCCTCTGGAATATTGGCACCAGCAATGGCTGGAATACGTGTGGCATACATCCAAATCATCATTACCCCACTCCAAAGACCAAGCGCAATTACCGGCTGCAAAATTGTATTAGCTTCCATTTCCTTTCTCCCTAATAAATTGGCGATTCAACAGCTTGCCGTAATTTCTTGGTTTTAGGCAAGCCATTTGATGTGCGTTGCAATTCTGAGGAAACAGTCCTTGCTTGCCAAAGTCTATCCACCAGTGCGAGTCCAACAAAGTGTTGAAGAATTTGCTACCCAATGGCACTGCTAAATAGCTATCAATCGATTCTTAATCAACGTCATAATCTGCCAGCGCACTGTGTACTTTCGACGCACCCCACGCCTGACCGTCTAGGGCAAGAACAAAATGTTTAATCGGCTATGGTCGGCAAACATAGACTAAAAAAGGATGTTTCATGAAATTCCCCATTCGCAATTGGATAGCAACTTTACTGTGCACTCTGAGCTTGGGCTGTGCGGCGCCAACGGAGAAAACAAGCCACAACGACCCTAGCAAATACACTTTAGAACCCGACGTACTGTGGGCGTCCCCAGACGGTTTCGACCTGACCATGGATATCTATACGCCAACGTCAGGCAAAGAAAGTTATCCAGTACTGATGATTTTTCATGGCGGCGGCTGGTTGATTAATGACAAATCCATCATGGATCAGGCGGCAAAGTACTTTGCCACGAACAGCGAATATGTCATTTGTAACGTCGACTATCGCTTACTCGGCGACCAAGACAATAGCGTGACCATCGACCAAATCGTTGAAGATACATTTGGCGCAGTGTTATGGACGCAACACAACATCCACCGCTATCAAGGAGACACGGCACGCGTTGCCTTAACCGGCGACAGTGCTGGCGCGCACCTTGCGGCGATGGTCGTCAACCGAGGCCAGCATTTAAGTTCCCAGGGATATACTGCAAACACACAGTCGTTTACCCCCTCATACCTGCCGCTAGGCGAGACCGCCGAGTCCATCGCACAAAACGGTGGCATAGAAGTCCAAGCCGCACTGTTAAGTTACGGCGCCTTTGACCTTTATCAACGTGGACTGAGCAACTTCGAGACTTGGAAAAACCCTTTCTGGCTTTTCGGCGGCGCGTTACCACGCAGCCTTTTTGCTGGCGAGATCACTGCAAGCGCTCACCCCGAACTTTACAAGGGCGTGTCTCCCGCCCACACAATACCTATGAGCACAGCGCGCGCACTGCCGCCGCAACTAATGACTGTTGGCAGCGCAGATACACTCACCACCCCAGCACTGGTTAAAGACTATCTTACAAAGTTACAAAGCGCCGGACACCCAGCAGAGTATTGGGAGTACGCAGACAAAAGACACGCGTATTTAGACTCTGGGCACAACCCGTTATTGGGAGTGAGCTTCGCAGACAATGCGCCACATGCATTAGACGTTATGATCGCATTTCTCGATGGCATCTTTTATCCAGCGGAAGAACTCTAAGTCACTCGGCAATCCAACGGCAAAGCTCGAGCAAGACAAGTTATTCTGCGGCCTCTACGGCAAAAGTAGCGTAAACCTTGCGAATGCCTCGGATAGCCAGTGGCGCATACAAGGCCAACGCAACACCCACCCAAATTGGCGGCAGCAGCGCAAATGCTGCAATCCAGCACCCAATAAATCCAACAATACGCATAAGCACTAACGGGAAACGTTGCATTGGATTCACCCCGTCGCCTTGATAGGTAAACGCTTTAGGCCGCAGAAACCAACCGTGAGCCATCAACATCAAGGAGAATACAAAAAAAGGCGGTGCCTTACCCCCTGTAACAGGCGTTTCATCTAACAAAGCGTCAGCGGCTGAAGTATCGGCCAGAGCTGCCTGAATCTGTTGCCAAACATAGTCTTCCGTAGGCCTGCCTCCAGCACCACCCATATTTTCCCGATTGGGAATAGACTGCCAACGATAAAGCAGACGGTCAGAATTCAGTGCGAGCACACCGGGCTGATAAAAGCCCTTAGGATGGGTAGCACCCCAAGGCGTATCCCGCGTTATAAACTCACCCACTTCGCTTGTACGCAGATCTAGCATACCTTGCTGGCGCGCAGCATCAGCAATCTCTTGATGAGGGTCACCCACACAGTCGAAAGAGAGTTGCCAATCTTCTTGGGCGCGCGAAGCCAGCGCCTGGGGTTCACTCGTCACGGCATAAACTTCGCCACCCGCAGCTCGAATGGCATCAATCACGCCACTAAAAACGTAGCCTCGTAACTCGAGGCGGCAGGGAGGTCACCAAAAGCCGCGATAAAATAACAACACAGCAAAAGAATGCTTATCGGCCACATCAGCTAGCCATGCTTTTCTTGCCCCAGGAGGTGGATCAAGTTCAGCAACGCCAAGGCGGTCACGCGCGTGATCTAAGCCCAACCACGCAACCGTAGGTACACCAGCAGAACCGGCAACTTTAAAAGTTTCTTGACGACACACACCCTCACCACAGAGCACCAAACGCAAATCCTCACCACTACCTGATGCAACTGGCGGATCAACAATACCCGTCACTTCATAGGACGCGTGTTCATGTGAGTTAAACCAAGCCAAAGCGCTATCCACTTCGGCTTGCAGATTTTGCGGAATTATTTCAAGTACATTTGTCATAGGCCAAAACTAGACGAAGTGCCATAGGTCCGTCAACTGGGCAACGCCACTAACGCACCCGGCAAACCTTCTCCTAGATAAGGCAGAGTATGGAATTCGTTATCTACATGCACCTTAAGCCCTTGGGCGATCTACTCCCTTAACGAACCCACGGGTAGGAGGTTAGATATTGCGGGATGCAGGCGCTGATTCTTTACCCAAGGCGTTGTCAGTAAGGTATTTGACCGAGGGAATTACGGGTGAGTGATTAAACCAAAAGTGGCTCGGCTTTCATCTTCAATAAACGCCCTGGCAAAACTCAATACATTGCGCCCACTCTGATAACCGGCCAAATATCCCACAAGCCGATCGTGCAAAGTCAGCTTGAGGACATTTATTTCGTCTCTTCCAAGATAGCCCCTGGCGCTCACTGCTCAGCGTCCAGCAACCCCTGCCAAGGGTCGTCAACAAGACTCTTCTACCCTAGTTTGGTTTCAACACGAGTCTCTCCCACAAAAAGATCCACACCTCTGCCCTCAAGTAGCGTACTAACAGCTTCGAGTTTTTCCTTGGGTATGAGCATAGCTTCGCTGTTCAAACCGTTGGCAACTAGCTCAAGCGTATTCAGTCTAGGATTGCCTTTTGACTCCAAGCGCTGGTATTGCTGACGAGAAACGCCCACACGAAGCATCATATCGCTCTGCGTTAACCCTAAAAATGGCGCCGCTGTTTAAATTTCTGAAGCAGTGAATTCACTTTTATAGGCCCCAATAAGTTGCTTATTTCATGTAAAGCATCATATTAGTTGCTAGTACAAACTTAACCAGAGCAAATTGCGCGATGCACTTTAGGTATCGAAACGCTCAGACCACGCTTTTTCTTGGTTTGCCAACACCCTAGCATGCGAAGACAAATCTGATTAACGTAGTGGCTTAGCGTGCAATGCTTGAGAGGGATAAAGCACAGATTTTTTTTCAGTTTTATAAGCCTAGGGGAGAGATGATGGGAGTATTAGTACAAGGGCACTGTGACCCTCGATTCGAAAAGGTACGAGCAACTTTACAAGCTAACTTAGACAGCGGCGCTGATGTTGGCGCATCCGTTGCGGTTACCTACAAAGACGAGTTGGTGGTAGACCTTTTTGGCGGCCACCTAGACGAGGGCAAAACTCGCCCGTGGCAGAAAGACACCATTGTTAACGTCTACTCCACCACCAAAACTATGTCCTTTCTGTGCATGCTTATGCTTGCCGACCGCAAGCTACTAGACTTCGACGAGAACGTGGCCACCTATTGGCCAGAGTTTGCAGCTAACGGCAAAGAACAGGTCAAAGTCTGGCATTTGATGAACCACGCAGCGGGACTGTCTGGTCTGGATGTAGCTGTAACCTCTGAAGACATGTACGACTGGGAAAAAATCACTGCGCTGCTTGCCGCCCAAGCCCCTTGGTGGGAGCCGGGCAGCGCCACCGGCTATCATGCGTTAACTCAGGGTTATCTTTTGGGCGAGGTGTTACGGCGCATCACGGGACAAAGCATGGGCGCGTTCTTTAAACAGGAGGTCGCAGATAAGCTAGGCGTGGACTTCCATATCGGCGTGCCAGATGAAGCGCTACAGCGAATAGGTCACCTGATCCCACCCCCGAACCGCAGACTGGGGAAAGATACCACTGGTGACAGCATTGCCGGACGGACGTACACAAACCCTGCGGGAGATGCGCGAGACAGCTGGACACTAGAGTGGAAAAAGGCCGAAATTCCTGCGGCTAACGGTCACGGCAACGCTCGGTCCGTGGCAAAAATTCATTCGGTGTTAGCAAACCTTGGGGAATCTCAGGGTGTACGCTTACTCTCGGAGGAAACTGCGCGTTCGGTTATGGTGCCACGCATTAGCGGTCACGACCAAGTGGTGGACGTACCTATGAGCTACGGCCTTGGCTTTGGCATGCCTCCCGGCAGCAAACGCAACCTATGCTTTTGGGGTGGTTGGGGCGGCTCCACAGCCATCATCGACCAAGATCAAAACTTCTCAATTTCCTACGTTATGAACAAAATGCATGCGGGGCTGATGGGCGATGAACGGGGCATATCTATTTCTCAAGCCGTGTTCACAAGCTTGGCAAAGTAGTAATTAAAGAGACTCTTTGGCGCTTTCAGCGGCGCCTAAGGGCTTACCATCCTAGGAGATCAACAGCTGGGCTAAAGCCAAGCTGTTCGTTAAATCACCAACTTCTACCTACCCGTATATTGCGGCGCACGCTTTTCAATAAACGCTTGCATGCCTTCTTTGGCATCCTTGGTGCGGCTACACAAAACCTGGTTACGATTTTCCACCGCAATAGCTGCCTCCAATCCCGCCGCATCAATGGCTACATTCAGACCATCTTTGGTCAGGCGTAAGCCCATTGGTGACGCCAGCAGCATTTGCTGTGCGTAGTCATTTGCTGTTGCGAACAAATCTTCCTCGGCAACAACCTCCGACACCAAATTAGTGCTCAAGCACCTTTCTGCGTGTATGAATTTGCCGGTTAACATTAACTCGGAGGCGATAGAGGTGCCCACAAGTCGAGGCAGGAAGTAACTGGTGCCCATATCACAGGCGGATAAACCCACCTTAATAAAGGCCGCATTCATTTTTGCTGTGTCTGCTGCAATACGCACGTCCGAGGCCAGCGCGAAAGCAAAGCCGCCACCACATGCAGCACCCTGAATCATGCTGATGATAGGTTGCGGACAACGGCGCATCTTTATATACACATCTGCAAGATAGCCCTGAAAGCCCATGCCACTACCAAAGGGGCGGGGCTGAGACGGATCACTGGCGGACTTAATGTCTAACCCTGCGCAAAATGCTTTTCCGCGACCGCCCATAATCACTACTCGAGTAGTTTCATTCTCAGCAAGCTGATCAAAATAATGGCGCAGTTCCGTGACCATTGGGGTGTTAATGGAATTGAGTTGATCAGGCCGATTCAGCCACAAAATGTCTAGTGCGCCCTGCGGTTCAACTTCAATGGTTTTATAGTCGTTAATATTCATACCCGTTCTCCAGCTATTTCTTTCCACCAGCTTAGTTATTTGTCTTCGCGAATACTATTAGACAAGTACCGGCTTTCCAGTGAAGAGATAGCCGCGCTGGCCTTTTATAGAAGCTATGACCTATGCTTAGTTTGTAGGAAAATTTGCCAGCGATTTGGGAGCGATCAATATGAAGACTTTATTTGTTGTTAAAAGTAATGCGGCCGTCGGTCGCGTGAATGACTACAACACTTGGTATAACGATGTGCATCTTCCAGAAATATTAAAAATTGATGGCTTTCAATCTGCCCAGCGATTTGCGCTTAACCCTACGCAAATGCAAAACACACAGACTCATGACTATCTAGCCATATACGAGATAGACAGTAATAACGTGGCAGAGACATTGGAGAATTTAAAGCAGGCCACCTGGCTGACTATGAGCGATGCCATCGATCAGCGTCATGCTGATGTGTCGGTATTCAGCTCCGTTACCGAGCAAATGCTTAGCTCGAGTTAATTTGCTTTAGAAGCTTTCAACCAGCTCCAAAAAAGTACCATCCGGATCTTTAAAACAAAAGAAGCTACTGCCGCTGGTTGCGCTCATATAAACCGTGGCCGGTGGCGACAGGACCTCAACGCCTTGAGCTATCAAGAAAGCATAGTCTTCCTGCAAATTTGTAGAACGCAGAGCAAGCCGAGCTAAACCAGGCCGATACAGATTGGCATAGGGCGCACTGGTGTCGCGAGGCGCTTGCCACTCTAACAGATCAATCAAAACCACCGGCTCAACTCCGCGCAACTTCATGATGGCACCGTTCACACGATAGTCATTCATAGCCACTGCTTGATTCACTTCAGGCGTATTGGTTGCAGGCACCTGCCATACGTGCTCAAAGCCAAGCATTTCGTAAAACGCTCGTGACCGCGCAAAATCAGTGCAATTTATATTGATGTGCACTAAACCACTAATATTCATTGTTAAAATCCTCAACACGCAGAAAACTTTTGTTATTTGAAAATACCCGGCTTAACTTACAAACAGGGCCTGTTAACTTAGACGACGGTATCGCCATTATCTACCACCATTTCGGTGCCATTCACATGCTTGGATACGTCTGAAAGTAGGTAGGAAACCATATGCGCCACGTCGTCTGGTTCACCAATACCCATTGCAAGCCGCGCCTTTTCCTGGTCTTCCATGGCGCCAAGATCAACGTCTACAAGTTCTTTTAGAGCGTGGTGCACCATTGGCGTATTAATGCTCCCTGGGTGCACAGAGTTACAACGAATCTTCAAACGCTCGCGGCGACAATGAATAGCAATCGCTTTGGTCATGGAGCGAATACCGCCTTTGGCCGCAGAGTAGGCTAAGTAATCTGGAATACCTACAAGCGCGGCGGTAGACGACATATTCACAATCGATCCGCCGCCACTTACCTTCATCAACCTAATAGCCGCTTGGCAGCCGAAGAACGTACCGTCTAAATGAATTGCTAGAGTATTGCGCCAAACCTCGAGTGAGGTATTTTCTATGTTAGCGATATGGGCAACACCTGCGTTGTTCACCAATCCATCTAAGCGGCCATATTTGCTTTCCACCTCTAACATTACTTGGCCCCAGCGACCTTCATCAGAGACATCATGGGCAATGAATAAGGCGCCTATTTCTTCTGCCAGTACTGGCCCTCGGGCATCGTCAATATCAGTCATCACGACATGAGCGCCCTGACTGGCAAGCAAGCGCGCATCGGCAAGTCCCAGACCAGAAGCCGCGCCTGTAACTACAACAACCTTCCCCGCTAAACCATTCACCGCCTCACTCATCCTGCCTCCCCGGAAATTTTATCTCTATCTTGTTCAGCCACGCGGTTGCATCAGCTATTTGCGTACCGTTGCTGAAACGCTATCAACTCACGCTTAACTTCTGGCGCCAACAAATATAGACCAATCAAATTTGGAATAGATATTAGAAATACCAGCGCATCAGATATGTCGATAACCGACTGCAAGTTAATAGCGCTGCCAACCACGATGAAAAATAGAAACGTAAGTCTAAAGATCATGCTCGACAACTCAGAACGCCCAACCAAGTACTCCAAAGCAATCAAACCATAATATGACCAAGCCAACATGGTGGAGAAGGCAAACAGCGTGGCAATAATTGCCAGCAAGGGAGATGAGCCAGGTATAGCTGTATCAAAAGCGCGAATCGACATCTCTATACCGCTAATGCCGTTAGTGGCCTCACCCGGAAGAATCACCAAAATAACGATAACCAATGCAGTCATGGTGCAAACCACTACAGAATCAATAAATGGCTCTAGTAGCGCCACCATACCTTGAGTCACTGGCTCGTCTGTTTTTGCCGCAGCATGAGCAATACCTGCTGAACCCAAACCCGCTTCATTAGAAAACACGGCGCGCTGAAAACCAATAATCATGGCGCCTATAACACCACCACTCACACCGTTAGCGGTAAACGCTTCGCTGAATATCAGTGCAAAGGCATCGTCCACAAGGGAGTAATTCAAGCCCAACACAATAATCACCAGTGCCAAATAGACAACCAACATCATCGGCACCAAGCGCGAGGTCACAGAAGCAATACTTTTTAGGCCGCCGATAATGACCAGACCAATAGCCACAGCCATAACAAGACCCACTAAAACATTAGAATAGGCAAAATTGGATTCGCCGAGCTGCGACGTGAGAATGACCGCGGCTTGGTTAGACTGAAACATGTTGCCAATGCCAAAGCAGCCAATAACCATACATAGCGCGTAGAACTTGGCCATGGCATTTCCTAATTTAGGACGCCCTATGCGCGCCAAGCCTTCTTGCAGATAGAACATGGGCCCACCTGCCACGGTGGCATCACTGCGGCTTTGTCGATACAAAGTGCTCAGGGTACATTCGCAAAATTTTGTCGACATACCTAAGAAGCCAGCGACAGCCAACCAAAACGCAGCACCTGCGCCGCCCAGCGATATGGCCACAGCTACTCCGGCAATATTACCAATACCCACAGTGCCCGACACCGCTGTGGTCAATGCTTGGAAATGCGTGATCTCACCCACCACCCCATCTTTATATTTTGGCTTTTGAGTAAGCAATTTTATTGCCGTAGCAAAGCCGCGGATATTGATAAAATTAAAGTAGACAGTGCAAAAGACAGCGCCTGTAACTAGCCACAGTACGATGAGTGGCACGCCCACACCAAGAAATTCAACCTTAAAAAACACAACGGAGGTAAGACCTGCGGCCAAAGCAGCCATGGCAGTCTCTAGAAAATTCAGCATACAATGCGCTCTCTTAATCTTGTTAGTTTCGATCAAATTTGATCTTGGTTAGATACTACTAAATTACTCGGGCAGCGCATTTTCTGCAGAAAATACCGTCACGCCACGAGCGATAGTTTGCAACACTTTGATGTTCAGCAAATCTTCTCTTTGAATATTCAGAGGGTTTGCTGACAGCAACACAAAGTCTGCCTGCTTACCCACCTCAATGGAGCCTTTGCGGTCTTCCTCAAAGTATTGATACGCGGCATTCACCGTCACGGCTTTCAAAGCATCCTCCACGGATATACGCTCATCGGGGCCTAACACTTGACCACTACGTGTAAGCCTATTGCTAGTTGCCCATACCAAACGCATTACATCCGGCGGTACAATGGGTGCATCATTGTGCACCGTAAAGGTAATGCCTTTTGCTAAGCTACTAGCCGTGGGGCTTATGCGGCTACCGCGCTCTAAACCGAGCACAGAATCTCTATGCCAATCACCCCAGTAAAAAGTATGCGCAGAAAAATAGGAAGGGATTACATTCATTGCTGCCATGCTATCTAACTGATCATCACGTACGGTTTGGGCATGAATCATAACGCTTCGGTGATCCTTCGGCTTCTTACCTTCCAAGCTTTTAGCAAGCGCTTGAATAAACAAATCCGCAGCAGCGTCGCCATTGGCGTGAGCTAGGAACGGGATATCGGCGCTAATGAATTTGTTAAACAGCGCATCCACCGATGCTGCGGGCATAATGGGATAACCGCGATAGTCGGCGGATTGCCCGTGTGGTTGCACTTCGTAGGGCTTCGTTAAGTAGGCTGTTTTGCCCTGAGGGGATCCATCCAAAACCATTTTCACGCCGCCAACGCGGAAACCATTCTCGTATGGTGCAAGAACGGGCAAAGCCAAATCTGCCTCATTAAGGTAGCGCTCGTTGGCAATTTGGTACGCCACCACATCGATGGGAAACTTTCTGTAAGCTGCCGAAGCTTGTAGTAATTGTACGCCTTGAATTGAGGCTGCACCGTCCTGAGCCGTGGTGATGCCATAGCGCGCATAATCTAAAACGCCACGATGAATCTCTTCAAAGGGTTTATTGCTGGCGGCCATGTATTTTCTCACCGCATAAGTCGCAGACTCTTCTAACACGCCATTGGGCTTGGTTGTGCCCACATAACGTCTGATCACGCCACCGGCTGGATCTTTAGATGCCGCATTAATGTTCGTAATTTCTAACGCTTTAGAATTCACAGCCGCCAAATGCCCTGAAACATGCATCAACATAATAGGGTGGGTATTGGACACTAGATCTAAATCGTCTCTCGTTGGATGACGCTGCTCAGTGAGCAATGAGTCGTCGTAACCCATGCCAATAATCCACTGGCCCTTGGCCAACTTTTTGCTATCTGCATAGTTTTTTAGCTCTTGGACTACACCGGCAATATCTTTAGCCGGACCAACAGGCGGTGACGCCACATTGGCCAAACTCGCTACCCGAGCATGAAAGGAAATATGTCCATGAGCATCAATAAAGCCTGGCAGCAGCGCCTTGTCTTTGAGCGCCACAATGCGTTCAACATTGCCTCGCCAATTTTTACGCAAACCAACAAAAACAATTTTTTCACCTTTGATAGCGACAAAATTGACTGTGGAAGGCTGCTCAGCAAAAGTCAGAATATTGTCGCCGTAGAACGCCACATCCGCATCCATTAAATCCCTTTTCGCAGGCTCATTAGCCAAAGCCTGGGAAGGCTCGGCGCCAAATACTGCACCAGAGATAGCGAATACCGCCGTGATCAGGACCGCCAATGTGTAATTTCTCATCCTTTCACCCCCATAGATTTGACCAACATCATGACATAAAAGCCCATCATGCCGGCCATCAAAAAATCTTTGCTAAAGCGTGCTACGAACCATCAATATGCTGCTAATCTTGGAGAAAATAATTGGAGTTTGTTATGTCTACGTCTTTATATGATTTAAGTGTTGGGTCCTTTCTGCAAATGGCGGAGGCGACAGTGGGGTTTATGCAAGTTGGCCAGCAGTATTGTGCTGACAACAACATTAATCTAGACGACGTTGTCGCGAACACACTGCACCCGGATATGGCCGGCTTTCACTTTCAGGTTGTTTGCGTCACACACCAATCTTGGGGAGCTATCAAAGGCCTCCAGAACGGCGAGTTTGGACCGCCTAGTGGCTACGAACAAATGGACTACGCTGGCCTGATGGCATTAACACAGCAAACCTTTGATGCACTTAAAGCCCTCGACCCAGCAAGCATTAACGAGCTTAGCGGCGGTACCGTTGTGTTCAAAATGGGCAAAACAGAAATCCCTTTTACCTGTGAGAACTTCATTCAATCTTTTGCCCTGCCCAACTTATATTTCCATGCCACCACTGCCTATGACATTTTACGCATGCAGGGTGCACCTCTCGGCAAGATGAACTTTTTGGGACAGATGCGTATCGGTGTCTAGCTTCTAGAGGAGACTTCCGCCCTTTCAACCTGCCTTATGATTGCTGGGCATCCTTCTGCCAGCAATCTATTTCTTAAAAGTACGGATGTTCTAATGCGAAGAATAATATTCCTACTTTTTTCGGCGCTATGGCAGCCACCACAACTGCCCTTGCCAGCGGCGTGCATCAAATACTTGAATTGGGTGATTTCAACCTAGAAAGCGGCAATGTACTGCCCATTGATATTCATTTGTTGAGAACGCTGGTGGACTCACAACTTCCACAGTAACAAGCATTGCTACTAAGCCGTCGCCAAGCTTCTGGATCTACAAACATGCTATTTCGGTTGGACACCCGAGTTCCCGGTTAGGTTAACTCGACAACTGGGTGCCGGCTCGGCGCTTCGAAAAAGGCTCCACTGGCTGCCATTTTAGCACCCAGTGTTCTCAACTTAACACTGCACTTTGGTGTTAGCGGGCAGCTCTATACATTGGGTGTACGGCTGGCGAAGTTGCCGTTTGAATTTTACCCATTGTTTCGAACCCATGACGCTCATACAGCGAAATATTCGCTGGGTTTGAAGATTCTAAATATGCGGGCAAACCTGCTTCATCACATTTCGCCAAAGCATGCTTCATTAATTGGGCACCTAATCCGCGGCCTTGATGGCAGGGATCTACGCCAATCAATGGTAAATACCAACAAGGCTCGGTGGGATGGTATGCGTCCATTTCGCCTAAGACTGTACCAACTTCTTCCATACGTTCTGCGGCAACCGTTTGCACCAGTAGCTCAGACATTACGGCATCGTCTTCCGCATGATCGTCCTCACTAGGTGGAACCCACAGTGCAACACCAGCATAATTATTTATTTCGAACGCAGTACCTGCAGCAAAAGCAGCACCACCAAAATTATCGTATACCTGTGCAGCATGGGTCAGATAAACATCAGCTTGGGGGAAAATCCAACGAACCAATGGGTCCGCAGTAAAAGCTGCAATTATAGTACTTAGCGCCACGTTACGCTGATCTACAGCTACGGAGGTTACTAAAGGTGCATTTTCAATCATTTGTATAAGCCTTAATGTTATTGTTGTTTTCGCTTGGAAAAATTTTCAATGAGCTAGATCGCCTATCTAGATTACATAGCTAGATTACATAGCTAGATCACATAGCTAGATCACATAGCTAGGTCACATGGTCAAAGCGGCGCCGTTTTCTGCAAGCCACTTACGTCTAATTTTGTAATCGGGCATTACGCGCTCTACTTGGGACCAGTAAGCTGGACTATGGTTGTGTTCGAGAATATGGCACAACTCATGCACCACCACATAATCTATAATATCCGCTGGCCCATGAATAAGCCGCCAGTTGAATTGAATTTGCCCATCCATCCTACAGCTACCCCAACGGGCCTTATACGCTTTAACCTGCATACCGGCGGGACGCACGCCGACTATGGGTGCAAAATAATCCAAACGCTGTGCCAGTAATATTGCTGCCTCATCTATGAGCCAACGCTCAAGCAATGTCCTTACGTGCAACGAACCAAACGATCTTTGCGCGGCTAGGGTGACCTGTATCTGGTCACCCATTTGCTCCACATGAGGCTCGCTACCGAGCAATAATTTTAGACTATGGGGCTTTCCTAGAACGGGTATTTGATCGCCATCTTGGAAAGTCAGCTCAGGGCGAACCGCCAGAGAAGCTGCATATTCAAGCTTTTTGCGGATCCACGAGGTTTTCTTTTCGACCAGTTCGATAATCTTATGATGGTCTATGTCATTCGGCACTCTGAAAGACACACCCGATTGATCCACCTTTATGGTGGCACTCCGCCGACGAGCCGAGCGAATCACAGTGACTTCAAAATGTCTAAAAGACAGAACTTCGGGCATTACGCTAACTCGCTAATTATCAGGGTTCTAATGGCAGGCAGATTAGGCAACCGCAGCCAACTGCTCGAGTAAATCTGGCGGAAAACTTCCTTTAAAAGCTTTGATTGCTAACTCGCTTCGCACTGTCTGAATATCTTTATGCCAGTGCTCTTCCCACTCAATCGCCATAAACGACGGCGCTTCTCGCCCATGCAGCCATGACTCGGCCAAGTTTTGCATTAACAAACCAAAACCTTGGGGTGTGCGCACATGACTCATGGTGGCTCCCGTGGCCAAAAACATGGCTGAGTAATTATGTCCAAACTGAGCCAGCTGAAAAGACGAGATCGCTATTTCGTGCAAACTAGTGGTCTGATATCCACCCACTAAGTGCCAGACATCATGCATCTGCAAAATCCTCGTATTTAGATAGCGCAAAGCCGGGCTCATTTGTTCTAGCCCAATAGCTTGTCTATCAAGTACTTCAGGATCGAAGCCATTGTCTACCCACATACTATATAAGTCACGACCCAGACTGCCTAGGGGTAACGCCTCTAGGGTAGCTAAAGCCAGCAAAGGCGGCACCGTTTTCTCAGTTGGCGAATCTGCACCAGGGTGTGCAATGGCAGCAGCTTCCGACAACCCGCTATAATTTGCGTCAAGTACTCCAGCTAGAGCGGCAACCGTTACTGTGATCGAAGTTGCATCATAACCCCCTTCAGGGCCTTCCACCGTGGCCACAAATGCGCGCCAAAACTCGTCGGGCAAGGGTGTACAAGGAGCATTACAATTATTGTGTGGCATCGGCTTACCCAATTGAGCATCGGCAATGACGTCAAAGACCAATGGAATGCCGGCTGGTGAAGCAAAAGCAGACCAAATCATGGCGCCGCAAACAATGGCCTGAGCTTGGCGCTCTCCTTGCGTGGCACCAGCTACTGCCTTATATAACTTTTCTAAATCTGGTTGCACAGCGTATTTTTGTAGTTCAGTAATGTGCTCTTGCATAACCCGTCTCCTCTTATCCAGTAACCCAATTTACCGATACATTGAGGGTTAGCACAAGATGTATGGCCTGTTGCAAAAAAAATAGCGAAAAACCGACGTCCTACAACTTTGATATCTCCAGTTGAGTTACTCATTCAACTCACTATTTGCTCAAGGCCGCTGTTAGATTGCAAATATGCTCCGAGGGTTCAGAATAGGAACTTCCTAACGCCTAGCCTCAGGGCAGGAAAATGCGCCATGCACAGATTAGATTTATTAGCACTAGGCCCTTTGCAGGCAGTTCTGAATGCCTTTTCGTCAAACCTGCCAAATACTTCGCAGATATGCCCTCGGCAAGGTTTTCGCTTAAGACCAGTAATAATGGTGGCCCTTGCTCTGAGCCTGATAGCTTGCGGTGGTGGTGGCGGTGGCAACCAAGCAAGCGCAACCCCTTTCAATACAGCGCCAACCATTGTCAATCCTGGCGTCTTATCTATCCCAACAGGCACCACGGCCGTGACCACCATTGTTGCCACAGATGCCCAAGGGCAAAATATTGCATTTAATCTTCTTGGCGTTGATGCCGCCATGCTCAGCATCACCAATGGTGGATCTGTGTCATTTAGAAGTGCACCGAACTTCAACAACCCGCAAGACGCCAACGCTGACAACATGTATCAAATAATCGTGCAAGCATCTGATGGCACCGCGGCATCGACGCTGGCTATGAATATTGCAGTGACCAATGGTGCAGCTTTTGCTCCTGCTAGAAATTTTGCCAATCTTTGCGGTGAGCCCAGAACAGGCACAGACCCTAGTTCAAATATCCCCTACCCTGATCTTCAAGGTACATTTGCCGACGAGAACAATTTTCTAAGGTCTTGGAGCAATGATCAATATCTCTGGTATGAGGAAATCGAAGACGTAAATCCACTGACTAATGCAGACTCCAGCCAGGATGTGGAGGACTATTTTGATCTAATGCGGACTTTTGCCAAAACCCCATCTGGCGCAGACAGAGATCGCTTCCATTTCTCTATCGATACCGAGGAATGGAATAGTTTTACTTCCTCCGGAGCAACCGTTGGCTACGGAGCTAATTTCGTTTTGCTAAGTTCCACTCGTCCTAGATCCGTAGTCGTATCCTTCGTTGAGGCCAATACTTCTGCTTCCAGCGCGTCAATAAATCTCAGTAGAGGCGCGCAGATCATCAGCGCAGATGGCGTGGATATCGAATTAGGTACAGATACGGCAACGCTAAACAGCGCCTTATTCCCTTCTAATGCCGGCGAAACCCATGAATTCGAAATTCGAGATCTAGGCGCAGCCAGCACCCGAACGATTTCCATGACTACTTCAGCCATCACTGTTGAGCCAGTACCGTTATATAAGGTGGTGGCGACGCCAAGCGGTCCAGTGGGCTATTTACAATTTAACGATCACATCGCTACAGCGGAAGAAGAATTATTCGACGCGATCACAGACTTAGCTGCCGCAAATATTAACGACCTCGTGCTAGACCTGCGCTATAACGGCGGCGGCTATTTGATCGTTGCCAACCAACTCGCCTATATGATCGCTGGCCCCAACGCACGCAACCAAGTGTTTGAATCGCTAACCTTCAATGACAAGTACCCCAACATCAATCCGGTGAGCCGCGCCGCTTTACAACCCGCCCTGTTTGAAGAAAAAACCGTTGGGTTAACCCTGACCGCCGGGACAGACCTACCTACTTTGGGATTGAACCGGGTGTTTGTACTGACCGGCAAAGGTACATGTTCTGCATCAGAATCCATCATTAACGGGCTGCGTGGCATCAATGTTGAAGTGGTACAAATTGGCACCACTACCTGCGGCAAACCCTATGGCTTCTACCCCAGAGAAAACTGTGGCACCACGTACTTTTCCACCCAATTTCAGGGTGTCAATGCTGTCGGTTTTGGCGATTATCCTGACGGTTTTTCACCACAAAACCTCAATGTTGTAGAGGGCGTTGCTATACCAGGATGCAGCGTAGAAGATGACTTTTCTCAGCTCTTGGGCAACGAAAATGAAGCGTTATTTGCCGCGGCCTTAGCCTATCGAACCGCACCTGGCACCTGCCCAGAACTACCCGCAGGCATTAGCCCACTTAGGCAACAAAATTTAATCAAGCAACTACCGGGGCGCTTTCAAGACAGCAGTAATATGCTTGATAACCGTGGGTTAGTTGGCAAATTCTTACGCCCCAACTCTTTGCGCTAAGACTGTGCTATCTACCCCGGCAATATACCCCGGCATAAGACCCCGGCATAAGACGCTGGAATAAGGCCGTACATAAAAAAACGCCAGAAATTCGCGACTGACGAGCAGAATATGAACGAACATTTGTACATGATTCCTACGCATACGCTTGTGGATAAGTCAGCAACATTATGACAGGGTAAGGATATTGCTTCCGCGCACTGAAGGCGCACCCATAAGAACAACTAACACTAGGGTAAGTCGTGAAAACACCAAGCAAAACCGTACTTGTTGTAGAAGATCATAAAGAGTTAGCTGAGACCGTGGGCGCTTACCTGGAAGCCAGCTCCTACATTGTAGATTATGCCGCAGATGGGTTAACCGCCATGCACTTGGGCGTCACCAACACTTACGACGCAATAGTCCTAGACGTAATGCTACCCGGCGCAGACGGCCTAACGGTCTGCAAACGTTTGCGCGAAGATGCCAACGTAACTACTCCAATTATAATGCTTACTGCCAGAGATCAACTCAACGACAAGCTCAAAGGCTTTGCCTCTGGCGCTGACGATTACCTTATCAAACCCTTCGATATGGCTGAACTCAAAGCCAGACTCGATGCTGTAATCCGGCGCAGCCAGCACTTAGAAAAAGAGTTCATTGTGAGTGATCTGAAACTGAATCTGGACACAATGGAAGTGACCCGCGGAGAAACACCACTAATGCTCTCGCGGACGCTTTTCAACATTTTGCATGTATTAATCCGTGAATCACCTAAGGTTGTTACCCGAGCTTCTCTTGAGCGGGAACTCTGGGGCGACGAGCCACCTGATAGCGATACGCTGCGAAGTCACATCTATAATCTGCGACGGATTATAGACCGACCTTTTGGCAAACCACTTTTGCAAACTAGACAAGGCCAAGGTTATTGTCTGAAAGAAGCGGCAGAAGTTTAACCCTGCTATTTTTGCCTGCCGCTTAACGCCGGCAGTCCTAAAATTATAAGACCGCATAGGTCAAACCTCAGAGACAATACAATGCCCAGCCTAGTTTGGTTCCGCACTGACCTTCGTGTTCGTGACAACCCAGCACTCTATTACGCGTGTCAATCTGGTCCAGTAGAAGCACTTTTTATACTTACACCAGACCAATGGTTAGAGCACACCATATCGCCTCATCGCTTGGCATTAATCCTACGAACCTTAGATCAACTCAGTAACGACCTAGCAGAGTTGGGTATTCCATTAAAAATTGTTAAATCTGACAGCTATGACAGTTCCATCAACGTGGTCGTAAAAAGTGCTAAAGCCATAGGTGCCAGCAATGTTTTCTTCAATGATGAGATCGCACTCAACGAAACACGTCGAGATAACGAGGTTATAGCTGCATTGCTCCGCAACGGTATTGCTTGCGAAACGTTCAATGCCTTTACCTGTCTTAAACCGGGCAGCGTGCGTAAGCCAGACGGTACTGCTTATTCAGTCTTCACGCCCTTTAAGCGTAAATGGTTATCGGTACTTACAGAGGTTGGATTAGATCTTTTGCCACCACCCAAAGCCCAAGGACCGTCAATAACGCCAAATCAAGCCCCCAACAAGATTGCTGGCGTCAGCAAAGGCTTTGGCTCTGAACTTTGGAAAGCCGGAGAACGTACGGCTCTGAGCCAACTCAATGCATTTTGTAAAACTCGCGCTGACAACTATCAGCGCGACCGCGACATACCAAATGTTCGTGGCACCAGTGGTTTATCGCCACAGCTGGCTATGGGTACTATTTCTGCAAACCAATGCTTAGCCGCTGCCTATAAAGTCAATGGCAATCGATGGGTTGGACCGTCCGAAGGCATTAATACTTGGGTCAGTGAAATAATATGGAGAGAATTTTATAACCATATTTTGGTTGAGCATCCCAGATTGGCTATGGGCCAAGCGTTCCGGCGCGAGACCGATAACTTACCTTGGAATCAAGATACTGAGTTGTTAGAGCGCTGGCAAAAGGGCGAGACGGGACTGCCTCTGGTGGATGCTGGTATGCGCCAACTCAACAGTACCGGCTGGATGCACAATCGCCTGCGTATGGTTACAGCGCAATTCTTAGCCAAGCACCTATTTCTCGACTGGCGCTTGGGAGAACAGTATTTCATGTCAAAACTGGTAGATTGCGATATTGCTGCCAACAATGGCGGCTGGCAGTGGAGTGCCTCTACGGGAACAGATGCGGTGCCGTATTTTCGTATGTTTAACCCCATCCGCCAGGCCGAACGCTTTGATGGCAACGGCGACTTCGTTAGGAGTATGGTTCCGGAGTTGGCGAATGCAGGAAAAAAGCAGATCCTCGAACCTTGGAAAGATGGCGGTTTCCCAAGTTATCCATCACCTGTTATCGATCTGGCTCAAGGCAGAGACAGTACGCTGGCCATTTGGAAAAGAATGCGCGCAGACTCTACGTAGCCTTTGGCGGTTTTACATAGGACCAGCACCATTGCAGCTAAGCTTTAGCGTTTACTCTTTAGCACCTGCTCTTTAGGACCTGCAATTTGGGACTGGGCTTTAGCACACGCTGCTTATAAACATTTTTCAGAGGTTTTTGTTTATGCGATCAGCTGTAAAAACACTCCTGATGACATGCCAGCGAACCCAACCTCCGCGACAATTTGACGTGTTAGATAAGTAACGTCACCCCGGTCGCAGCCTTCTAAGTGCTTGCGCTCTTAACGGGGAGAGGAAAACTAACGCTGATTTTGGTCCCAACACCCGCTTCACTTTGCACATCAATTCGCCCACTAAACTGTTCGACCATTCTCCGCACAATAGACAAGCCCAAACCGTGACCTGCATTAGCAACCCGGGCGCGTTCGCCTCGATAAAAGGGTTCAAAGGCTTGATGAAGCTCATCCGCACTCATGCCAATACCTGTATCCGTGACGGTAAATTTCGTGGCGCTAACGCTTATCGTGACGGCGCCTTTGTCGGTATAGTTAATGGCATTGCGGAGCAAGTTTATGACCAGAATTTGCAGCACCTGCTTGGGCACTTTGGTCCATAGTTCGCCGTTAAACTCGCTCAACAAATCAATGGCTCGGTCATTTGCTAGAGGTGCAACCTGCTCAACAAAATTGGCTAAAAAGTCATTAAGCAGCGTAGGTTCCCCATGTTTTTCAACTTCTTCACCCCGAGCAAGCAGCAGCATTGTGCCAATTAGGCCTTCCATATCGTCAGCGGTTCTGCGCATTCTATCTAGGGCTTTCGCATCGCTTTCTGAGCGATCCACTTTCAGTTGCAACAAATCTAACGAGCCTTTAAACACCGCAATAGGCGTACGCAGCTCGTGACTGGCATCACGTGTAAATATGCGTTCTCTCTCAATAAAGGTATCTAGGCGCTCTGCAAAACTATCAATGGCATCAATCATCACATCCACTTCGGGGTTGGCAATTCTCCGTAAATCCCCTAGATCAACAGCAGGTTGATTAAAGTCGCCAAAACGGAACTCTTCTAAATAATCCGCCAACTGCACTAGTGGTGATATTGCTTGATGAGAGAGTCTGTAGGTTAAGAACGAAAAACCGTATATCAAAAAAAGCGCAATCGACAACGGCAATATGCCAAATAGAAACGCCAACTGGGATACATCTTCGCTGGCGAACAATAAATAGAGCTTTGGCCCCACTCCCGGCGAACTTTGGCTGACATAAAGTGTTTGTTTTGACGAGCCAAAATCTACTCGGCCTAAAAACCCAGGTTGGTGCGGGCGCAGTGCTTCGGGTAGAGCTGAAACATCATCACCTTGGGACATATAGCCAATCATGTTATTGGTATTGGGCAGAGATTGGGCGGGATTGGACTGGTAAAGTCCCCAGTAGTGATTGGCTTCATCCTCCAACGCTTCGTTGATCAGAAAATCATCCACTATCGTATTGGTAATAAATATACCGGCAGCCACAGCAAGGCTAACAAGGGCTACCTGCAACGCAAATACACGCCCTAACTTGGTAACTAGCCTGGTTCGTTGAATGTTCAATGCACGCTCGTATAAATGGCTAAATCGATGCTTAGCTTACCCAGTCCTAGAAACAAAAGAAGGGCTGATGGCGGAATCAATTGAGCGCAGATGCGGCTATCAATTGAGCTTTTTCGGCGCTTCTGCCGTTTACGTATTTGGCTAAACTAAAGAGGGCGTAATAGACGGCAAACCAGACCAAACCAAGTATGACCAAGTTTTCATAGGAAGGTATGACAACGGCGCCAAAGCGCTCACCAGCCATATAAGAAAACGGCGCGCTGCCGCCAACTATGAGACCACCGATCAAAGGCCGATCAACGAAAAATATCAAACTATGATTCAAAGACAAGCCCACTGCGACCCACAGCAGTACAATCCACAGCGGCGCAAGGGTAACGCCTGCGACAGTCAGCACTGCGCTAGATCCGTAGTCCAACATGCCGAAATACATCCAGCCTGTGTCCAGCAACAAGCCAAAAATTCCCAAACCAATTACATAGGGCCAATCTGCTGCAAAGTGCTTTTGATAAATGCTTAGGCACAACATCAAAGCAACTAGACACAACCCATAGACATTACCGCCCACTACACATGCAACCCATGCAACCTTGAGGAACAGCGCATTAATAAGTTTTTCGCTTTTGAGAACGGTTATGAGAGTCACTTATTGCACATCCTTGGGCTGCTATTGTGTTGTTGTTCAGCGGTCTACTCAGCGATTCCGCAGATTCTCTAAGCTTAAACGCTTGGCGCTGCGGCAACCGATGACATGATTGTTAGTCGAAGGGGAATATGCCCTTGATCGATGATTTTGCTGCGATGGCACAAAGCATGCGCAACAATTCCCAACCTTCTATGCACCAGTGTGAAGGTTGCGTGAACCAGAAAAAAAATCTCCATCACCAGAGCTTCACGAATGGTTTTTTACCCTTATCCCATGAAAAAACTTAGCTATATCTTCGCCATCTTGATCGCAGCGTCTGCTCTAGGCTGCGCGTATCAATCAGAACAAAATAACTCGGCCTACCCCGACGCATACAGAGTTGCACTTAGCGATTTCCCGGGTGATCAGAGTGTCGACGACGCCACCATAGAGGCGTTCACACAATTTCTAATGGACCTCGGACAGCCAGGTGCTGCTGCTAACGCACGCAAACTTTATGCAGAAGAACTACATTTCAGTGATGCGTTGATGCACACCAGAAATCGTGAGCAGGTGATCAACCACTTCGATGGCTTGGGCAAGGCTGGCACCACGGTAGAAGTGGAAATGCATCAGACCCTCGTTTCCGGCGCAGATGTCTATTTAGTCTGGTCTATGCGGGCTACTTTTAAGCCAATGATTCGCACTGTCGAAAGCGACACCTTGGGCATTACCCACCTACGCTTCAATGAGCAAGGTCAGGTTATTTTGCACCAAGACTTTTGGGATTCGGGACTGGGTTTTTACTCCCATGTGCCGCTACTAGGTGGTGTGGTTCGTGCAGTAAACAAACGCTTTCAAGCCGAATAGTTGGCATCGTGAGCCAAGCGCTTTTAGCACTGGGGGTTGTTGCCGGGTTAGCCACTTTGGTATGGCTTTGGTCATTGCGCCGTCACGACGTCAGCGTCGCTGACATATTTTGGCCGCTCTATCACGTCATAGTAACCGCCATTTTCTATTTCGCCGGCGCGCCAACTGGCTTCCTGGCTACAGCCGTTTTCGTTCTAATTGCTGTTTGGGGTTTACGCTTGGCCTACCATATTGGCAGACGTCAAATGGGCAACGGGGAAGATCATCGCTATACCTCGGTGCGCGAATCTAACGACGAGCGCTTCCCTTACACCAGCCTGTACTTAATTTTCTTACCCCAAGTATGTATGGCTTGGGCTATCTGTTTAGTTGTACAACCGATCTTCACCCAATCAATTGACGTCTCTTGGAGTCAGTGGCTGTTTTTCGCAGTTGCCTTGAGTGGCCTTATTTTTGAGGTGGTAGCAGATAGCCAGCTGGGCAGATTTAGAGCACAAATGCCGTCCAGCGCAGTACTCAATTCCGGCTTGTGGAAATACACCAGACACCCTAACTACTTCGGTGAGTGGGTTTTTTGGTTGGGCATTTGCGGCGTTTCGATGCACTACAGTATCTGGTGGCCCATTATAGCCATGACACTGCTTTCGTTTTTGCTAATGCGCATGACCGGGGTAAAACGCATGGAAGTGGATATTGAAAGCAGACGACCAGGTTACTCCGCCTATGTTGCGCAAACTTCGAGTTTTTTCCCCTGGCGCCAACTGCTCATAGCAGGCCTAGTTGCGATTATTGTGGCGCCTGATATTCGTGCTGACAACGCAAATAGCGATCAGATCAAAGAAAGCGTCAGCGCAAAAACCGAGGTGTGGCTATTCCGAGTATTTATCGACAACAAGGAGGTAGGTTATCACTCGTTTAAAGCCCATTACACAGCCTCTGGTATTCGCCTAGAAGGTGAGGCGGAATTTGCGTACAAGGTGCTTGGCTTTACAGTGTTCTCCTATAAACACGAAGTAACCGAGGAATACGACAATAACTTTTGTTTGCAGAAAATCAGCAGCGCCACGCGCATCAAGGACAAGTCGCTGTCTCTCAAGGGTCACAAGACAGCTGCGGGGTTTGCGGTTAACGCGGCAATCGACGAAATTCACGACAGCCAGTGCCTTGTGCCATTCGCTTACTGGGCGCCAACCTTCATCGCGCAAAACCAGTTACTTAACGGCCAAACAGGTGAACTGGTAGCCGTGTCTATTCAACCAGAAAGCCAAACCGACAATTTTGCCGAGACTAGTTATCGAGTTGAGGCTGACGAAATGTCTCTTGTAGTAAGCTACGACGCTGATGGCAAATGGGATGGCTTGGTTTCAGATCTGCCGGCAAAGCGCAAACTCATCTACACATTGCAAACTTATGAAACTGAGGGTGAGGATTTTTTGGCTGTCTTAAAGTAAGCGTATATCAACCACCATCATAGGGGATGACAGCGAAGCGGCAACGGTCAAATATTGGTTTGGTTATAGCCATATTGCTTATATCTACAACATACGTTCTGACGACTCTAATAGCGAGATCACTGTTTTCAGTAACACCGTACTAAAAGATATCTACAGCTAATCACAAAGAAAACTTCTGCCTGCAAGGTCGGCTACTGCCGGCTCGTACGGAGGGAGTACGCTTGCAACTTTCCTTCGGCGGCTAAAACAGAAGACAAAAAAACCCGCCTAAGCGGGGCTTTTTTTGCCTGCAAACCACAGCCCGTGAACGTACTGTTACCCTAGGCCATAGTTATGCCCCAACAAAATATAGTTAGGCCACAGGCCTTAATCACCCCAAGCGCCTACTTTACAAACTCTTCATCCACTTTTAGAACGCCTTTAGCCTGTAAGTCACTTACCTCGCTAGATGTTTTCTTCAACCAGTGCGCCAAAACTTCAATATTGTGCTCACCCCTATGTGGCGCAGGACCTCTAACACCACTTTTAGCAGCAGAAAAACGATAGGGCGACTGAGTAATAGGGCGAGTACCACCTGCTCGGTCGTCAATTTGCACAATGGCACCACGAGCGGCCACCGTTGGCTGCTGCTGTAAATCCGCTGGATCTCGAACCTGCCCCCAGGCCAAATTCATCTTTCCCATGGCTTCTTCTACATCTGCCCAAGTCGGCAACCCAGCCAAATACTCACCAACAATTTCCCGGCGAACACGAATTTTTTCCGCCAGCTGCATTTCTTTGTAAGTAGGGTCATTAACACCCATCAGGCGAGTCAACTGCTGCCATAAGAAGCGAAAATCCGCAGACAAGAGAATAGGCCCCGCCCCGGTTTCCCAGGTGTCGTTGGGCAAGGCGGCTGTGCCTTCGGCATCCTCAATGGCGTAATGTACTTGGTCATCTGTGGCTACCGTTGCGTCAATCATCGCAATATCAATATGCTGACCCAACCCAGTGCGCTGGCGCAGTATGACCGCGGCTAGTAAACCTACTAGACCATGCAATGAGGCATTAGTGTCAGCTACCGACAGTGGCAGATCATTAAAAGGCAAGCCGCCACGATCTGCTTGGCGATACATAAGACCCGCTTCAGCGTGAACTATGGGTGCATAAGCGGGTCTATGAGATTCCGGCCCACCATGACCAAAACCAGAGATAGACAGCATAATTAGCTTAGGATTAACGGCCTTTAGATCTTCATAACCAAGGCCTAACCTAGGCATCACATCCGGACGGTAATTTTCGATCAAAATGTCTGCTTCTTTGACCAATTGAAAAACCAGTTCCTTGGCACCGTCGGCACGCAGGTCCATACAGATGTTACGCTTACCTGCATTCTGCTGATGATAATAACCGGGCAGGCCTTGAATCACCTTGCCCCAGAGGCGCGTGACATCGCCATCGGGTGGCTCTACCTTGACCACATCGGCACCAAGATCACAAAGCATGCGACCCGCAAACGGGCCAGCCAAAACCCGAGAAAAATCCAAAACTTTTAGGCCCTCAAGCGGATACTGTTGCTCCGACATATTCTCTCCTTCAATTCTTTGCACAACCATTGGCTTGAGTATAAACCCCACAGCAGGACAAATAGCAAACTCTACAGCTCGTTTACCACTGGTAGACGGAGCCGAAAACAGGCTCCAAAGAGGGTCTTTAGCAAGTAATAATTCAGGGCAAACCTGCTCTATGCTGGCTCATTAACAAAAGGTATTCTCTGCAAAAGACCAATAGTTCAAAGCTCAACGGCCCACAAATTACAGGTGTCACCATGTTTTCAGTTAAGACTATCTCGTTACCAATTTTCCTCTTACTACCGTTTCTGTTCAGCGCCTGCCAGCCTCAGGCGACTCAACAACAACCGCTAAACATAACTCAAGCGATAGTAGATGCGGCGGCCCATATTGTGAAAAAAGATATTCGCGCAGACATAGAAGAGATTTCATCTGACGCCTACGAAGGCAGAGGCCCAGGCACCGAGGGCGACCGAATGACTCAGGCCTATTTGATCAGCCGACTAAAAGCATTGGGTCTAACGCCTGGAGCGGAAAATAATTCTTGGCTACAACCTTTTGAACTTATCGCCCTAGATGCCCAGCAACCCAACACTTGGTCTTTCACTACACCCAATGGCCTACAAACTTATCAACAAAGTAGCGACTTTATTGTCGCCGCGGGCAAACAAGATTTAACGGCAAACCTTAACCAAGCCCAATTGGTTTTTGTCGGTTACGGAATTCAAGCACCTGAATACGACTGGGACGATTACAAAGGCGTAGATGTAAGCGGCAAAGTACTGGTCATGATGAACAACGACCCAGACTGGGATCCTAAACTTTTCGGCGGCGAAATGCGCATGTACTACGGGCGCTGGACCTATAAATATGAGATCGCAGCCAAACTAGGCGCAGCGGGTGTGATCATCATTCACACCGATCATTCCGCAGGCTACCCATGGCAGGTGGTACAAACTTCTTGGACGGGGCCGCAATTTGAATTGCCTAACGAGGGCGAACCCACGTTAGAAGTCAAAGGCTGGATGAGTAACGCCAGCATGTCCGACCTGTTAGCAAGGGCAGGGCAAAACTTAGACAGCTTAAGGCAGCAAGCCCGCAGCCGAGATTTTCAGCCGGTAAACATCGCCATAACCACCGACATGACCTTGCCCATAACTATTACAACTAACACCTCCGCAAACGTCTTAGCGCGCTTACCCGGCAGCGACCTAAGTGACGAAGTGATTGTTTACACCGCCCACCACGACCACTTAGGTATCGGTGTTGCCAACTCACCTGACGAAGACGTGATTTATAACGGCGCACTGGATAATGCCACTGGCGTTGCCTCAGTTTTAGCCATTAGCAAAGCCTTCACACAATTGCCTTCGACAACAAAGAGGTCGGTACTATTTGCCTTTGTCGGCGCAGAAGAACAGGGCTTACTCGGCTCTAAATACCTCGCCCAGCACCCACCGGTTGCTGCAGGCAAAATAGCTGCGGCGATAAATATGGATGGCGCACAAATCAATGGTCGCTCGCTAGATATCTCTTATGTCGGATTTGGTCGGTCAACAATAGACCAGGCCGCGCAAAAAGCCGCAGACCTACAAGGCCGAGTGATCAAAGGTGACCAAAACCCCAGCAAAGGTTACTTCTATCGATCTGACCATTTTAGTTTGGCGAAGATCGGCGTACCGTCACTTAACTTTAAAGGCGGGGAAGATTTACGCAATGGCGGCATAGAAGCAGGCAAAGCGTTTAACGAAATCTATACCAACAAAAATTATCATCAACCCAGCGACGAGATCACCAGTGATTGGTTATTTGACGGCATGGTGGAAGATGCACAGTTTGGTTTTTACACCGGGTGGGTTTTGGCTAATCAAACAAAGTTTCCCGCTTGGTACGCAGGCGATGAGTTTGAGGCAGCGAGACTGGCTGCGCTAAAGGCTATAGAGGTTTTATAGCGGTTCTGTAGAGGTCCTGTAGAATTCCAATAGCCAACCAATGGGAAATCAATCAATGTGCAATACTGCTGAGCAATATCGCAAGGCAATATCGCAAGGCGATTACAGTATTGCTTCCACTGGTTTCTGCTAATGAATCTCAGCTGCGTCACCCTGAGCTTGGCGCAGTTTTTCAATATCAAAATCTGGTTGCTGGGCGGCGCCAATAATTACCGCTTCGCGGCGCGCAATTTTCTCAGCTGCTGCTTTAACCTGAGTCACCGCGCTACGAGGTATCACTACTGCGCCATGCTGATCTGCATGAATCACATCACCGTCTACAACCCGCATACCTGCCACATCAACCGGCCGGGAAAAATCCACAACATGAACAAAAGCGTGTGAGGGTAAAACACTGGCGGCAAGCATTTGAAAACCCGGCGCAATGTCAGGTAAATCACGAACGCCGCCGTCGGTAACCAGTCCAACACAGCCAAAGCCTTTATGAATATTAGAATTCACTTCACCCCATAAACAGCCGTACCCGCCATGGCCATCCAAGTCTTGAATCACTACAACACTGGGTTTTGAGCCTTGGTCAATATAGGCATAGTAAGCGTCGGACAAGGCTCTCGCATCAGCACCATTAAGATCGCTAGGATGCGCAGCCCTTATGGTTGCGGTACGAGCAATGCCCACCATGGGTGGCAGTTCTGGGCGAGTACAAACTAAGTGCTTAGTGGTAAAACCATAACCGCGTCGCTTCGGCACAATGAGTTCAAGTGCATTACAGACTGTCGGTGTGTCCATAGTTTGCAACTCTGCAATTAATTCCGGTGTCAGCTCACCGTCCCAAATCTCTTGTTCCTTATTGCTCATACCGCCCCTCTATTAATCAGATACTCAGATATTTTTTTCTTCTACCAGATACTGGCCTATTTGCACTGACGCTACCAGAGCAGTACACCGCAACAATTAGGCCGATTGCGCTTGGGCATTGGCTGACCGGCGAGTATCTGGCGTAGCGTCGGCAAATATGTTGTAAAGCGCCGGCACTAAAATCAGTGTGATAATTGTGGCGAACAAGATTCCGAATGCTAACGAGATAGCCATTGGAATAATCATCTGAGCCTGAGTCGAGGTTTCACTCAAAATCGGCACCAGACCGAAGAACGTAGTTAGCGAGGTCAATATGATTGGTCTGAATCTTTCCGCTCCCGCCTCAACAGATGCCTGAGCGTAGGACATACCCGCGCGCACCTTTTTATTTACAAAATCCACCATAATTAGGCTGTCGTTAACCACTACACCACCGAGGGCAATAAACCCTAGTAGAGAAATAATACTGACGGTTTTGCCAAGGAAAAAATGGCCTAAGATGGCACCGATCAAACCAAAAGGAATAACCGACATAATAATCAAAGGCTGGGTATAGGATTTCAGCGGCACTGCGAGCAATGCATAAATGCCGGCCAAAACAAAGAAGACGGCTATCCAAAGCTCACTGATGGCGGCGCTTTCATCTTTAGAGCTGCCATCAAGTTCCATGGAAACACCCGGGAAGTTACTGGCTAAGATTGGCTCAAAGTTCAACCTTATCTGACGCAGCACATCGACGGATTCCACCACAGAGGCGTTTATATTGGCACTGACATTAATCGCACGCTCTTTATCAATACGACGAATAACATCATAACCTTGGGCTAATTCGAATTCGGCCACTGAAGAAAAAGGCACAACTCGACCTGCGGCAAGATTGATCCACATGCCTTCTAGATCTCCAATAGAACGCCTCTCGCTCCTTGGATATCTAACCATCACTTTTATTTCTTGGCTATCTCTCTGAAAGCGTTGGGCTTCTGCGCCATAAAACGCTTCACGCACCTGACTAGCTAAATCCACTAAAGTGACACCCAAGGTTTCTGCGGAAGGCTTTATCCGCAAGCTTAACTCTTGCGGACCCTCATTTACCGAGGCTGTGACTTCATAAACGCCATCAACAGAAGATAAGCGTTTTTGCAGTTCGGCAGCCGCCGCTTCTAACTGCAAAGTGTTTTTGCCCAGCAACTTAAACGAAACCGGCGCGCCGCCCATTTGCTCTCTAGAAATAAATTTCATTTCAGTGACACCAGCAATTTCACCGACATCTTCGCGCCAACGACGTTCTATTTCTTTAGGCAAAACCTCTAGTTTTTCGTTAGGCAAAAGTTCAATAAGAATAAAGCCCTGCTTATCCTGAGCAACAAATGCGAGAATATTCTGCATGAACCCAGTGTTTGTAGGAGATTCAGCGGCAATTTCATTCTCTATGCGCATTGCGCTGTTATACATGCGGTCCACTACTTGCTTGGCTAAACTGGGTGGAGAACCCTCCTGCACCTCAACGGTAGCCCGCAATACCGGCTGGTCTATATCGGGAAAAAAACCATACTTAATAAATCCACCCCACATTAACCCCAGCACAAGCATAATCATGCCGATAAAAGTGGCAACTGTTGCGTATCGGTATTCAATCGCTCGCAAAACAAAGGGCTGATATACAGATTTTATAAACCGCTGAAGTTTGCCGTCGACCCATTCAGGGATACCTCGCTTAGTTTTCTTCGGCGGTGGCAACATAGCTAAGTGGGAGGGCAAAATTAGCTTACTTTCAACCAACGAAAACAACAGACAAAAAATCACCACCCAAGCGGTCGCCTCGGTCAAGCTTGACGCCGGGCCTGTAACCAGCAACATGGGCGCAAAAGCCATGATGGTCGTCAGCACACCAAATGTTGCTGGCACCGCAACGCGTTGGGCGCCAGCAACAATGTTATGCAAATTGTAGCCATCTCGTTCGGTCTGAGTGTGCACGCTCTCGGCAATAATAATTGCGTCGTCAACAACAATACCCAATACCAGTATGAAGGCGAAGAGGCTGATGATATTGATGGTGATGCCCACCCACGGCATCATTAACGTGGCGCCAAAAAATGCAATGGGCAGGCCGATCAGTACCCAGATGGCCATACGTAATCTTAGGAAAAGGCCCAGCACTACAAATACTAAAACTGCCCCTAGCAACATGTTCTTTACCAACATATCGATTTGGCTTTGCAAATAGAAAGAACTGTCGGCCCAAACATCTAGACTAATACCCGAGGGCAGAGTCGCTTGGCGAGCTTCAACATACGCGTGCACTGCATCGCTTATTTCAATTTCGCTCTCTTGATCCGTGGACTGTACTTCAATTGCTAAACTCGGCTTGCCGTTAAAAAAGGCATAGAACTCTTCTTCAACGAAACCATCGGACACAGACGCAATATCACCCAGACGCAAAATTGAACCATCGGCATTGGTGAGAACAATGATGTTCTCGAACTCTTGTGCAGAATAGGCCTGCCCCATAGCACGCAAGCGAATGGAACCTGCCTCAGACTTTATGGTGCCACCTGGAATATCAGCAGACCAACGCCTTATGATTTGCGCCACTTGGGACAACGACAAATTATATTCGCGCAGCCGATCTTCAGGTATTTCGATAGCTACTTCGAAATCGCGCCCACCCAGAATTGAGGCGTAGGTGACCTCCGGCAAAGCGGTAATTTCGTCCTTAATGTCATCCGCAAGGTATTTCATTGCGGTTTCGTCTAAATCGCCAGACACTGCAACTCGCAGCGTCTGCATCTTGCGCTCTACTTTTGAGATAACAGGCCGTTCGCTGTCTAGTGGAAAGGTGGAAATACTGTCTATTGCCAGTTTTATCTCATCTGTTAGTTCAGCAATTTCAAAATCTACTTTGGCCCGAACGTCCACGCTGGCCAGACCCTCTCTTGCAGTACTTCTTATTTCTCGGATGCCTTCAATTGAATTAAGCGCCTCTTCAATTTTTACAACAATTCCCAGTTCAACTTCCTCTGGACCAGCACCGGGGTAGGCGACATTAATGTTCACCCTGTCGAAAACTATAGACGGCATGCTCTCTTTTTTCAGCTCGAAAATGGCCAGCAAGCCAAAAGCAAAAATAAACACCATGAGCAAATTTGACGCTACATGATTGGAAGCAAACCAACCAATAATGCCAGGCGGTGGCACTGTGACGTCAACTACTGGAGGAGCCTTAAAGTTTTTTGCAGCGTTCTTTTCAGACATATAACTTAGCCACTCACTCTAACTTTTTGACCGGGCAATGGTTTATCTAATGGGGTTACGCAATATCTCGCGCCCTCAGGTATACCGCCGTCTATGTAGAAGAACGACTCATCTGAGCGCACCACAGAAACCTCTTTAGGCTGAATTTGCTGCTGGTCGTCGACAAGCCAAAGAGTTTTGCCTCGATGCAGGGAGTGGCGTGGAATAAGAAATAAATCGCCGCCAGACCTGCCCGTAATTTCTGCTGAAACGTAGGTGCCAATGAGCAAGGGAATTGCGCCGCTATTGCTCAGCAACTGATAGGGGTCCTGAATTTGCGCAACCAAATAGAGGACTCGACTGGTGGTATCAAATACACCTTCAGACCGGGTAATTTGGCCCTGCCAAGTAAAGTTGGTGCCACCCAATTCGGCGGATACCACCACCGGTAACGGGTCCCCTCGACGAATCTTATTGATGTCTAAGAAAGCTAAATCACGCTGGGTAACGGGCAGCCTGATCTCAGCAACGTCCACCGCCACTGTTGTGGCTAGCGCAGAGCCCATGCTCACAAATTGGCCTACATCTGCGCGCTTCTCAAGCACCATGCCCATGTAAGGGGCGCGAATAACCGTACGATCTAGATCACCTTCGGCTTTCTCTAATTCCGCTTCTGCAAACTGCAATTCTGCTACCGCTTCTAAAAGTTGAGGTTTACGCAGGGTCAGGGCTGAGGCGGGGCCGGTGCCTGGTTTTAACTTTAGTAAGCGTTGGTAATCTTTTTTCGCGTAACCGGCTAACGCGCTTTCTTTTGCCAGCAGTGTCTCAGCCTTGGCAACACTGGCACCGGCTCTTTTTACCGCGCTTTGGTAATTTCTTGGATCAATGCGCACAAGCACGTCGCCGGTGTTAAAGAACCCACCACTAACAAATGCTTCAGATACTTCAATGATCTGGCCTGAAGCTTCAGCCATGAGATTGGTTTGAGTACGCGCGCCAACGGTGCCCTGTGAGCTAATGGAGAATTCCACAGGCTGCCGATAGGCGGTAGCAATATCTACCAGCAAACTTGGCGGCTCTACCACAATTTTTTCCGGCGCTTCACGTGCATTCATTAACATAACGGACAGCCCAGCAAAGGCCAAAAGAATGGCTACAGGCAGTCCTAGTTTTATTTTTGACTTCATAGCTAACCCGTTTACTTTTATTGGCACACTTTGCGATGCACGAAAATGACAGCCACAGCTGACCTGCACTACTAAGTAGATAGCATGCCAAAGATTGTCTGGAGGTGAATTTTTAGTATTTTGCCTCGAAATATCTAACTTATACGTACACAGATGCAAACGTAGTTGTCAGACAGTGAAAAAGATAAGTCTTTGAGCGCTATAAGCGTGTGGCATTCAAACAGAGCCGGTAGCTTACAACACTCGCAAAGCAGTCGTCCGGTCGCAGTTGCCTAGATCAACATATGTCTTTAGATTACTGGAGAGAGTGATATTTGAGATTAAAGGGAGAGTTGGGTGTCTGAGCAAACAAGAGCTGAAGTACTAAAAGAATTAACTGCGGCGGAGCAGCCCTACGAATTGGTACCAGGCAGCGTCTTTGGTAGAGAATGTTTACGCTTTAAGAACGCGCCCCCTACGCTACGCGACCTTTTTTCCGAAAGCCGCAGTGATGTGGAGTTCATCATTTATGAAGACCAGCGCCTAACCTTCGACCAGGCCTACATTGAAGCTTCGAAAATCGCCATGATCTTAGTCAACGACTACGGTATCGCACCAGGCGATAGAGTGGCGATCTCCATGCGTAATTACCCTGAATGGATTCTGGCTTTCATGGCAACCACCTCCATTGGCGGCATCGCCGTGGCCATGAACGCTTTATGGCAGCCAGAGGAAATGGCCTATGGCCTGACTGACAGCGGAGCAAAAGTGCTGTTCGCCGACGAAGAGCGTCTAGCTCGCTTTGCGCAGATCGCCAAACCACCGGCAGTGGATCTCATTGCTGTTAGGGCACCAGCCTCTTTAACTGCAAATGCAACAGAACTTGCCACGCTGGTAACAAAGCTCGAACAAAGTGGCCAAGCAATTGAAATGCCCAGCCAGTGCGCACAACCTGAAGACGATGCCACCCTGCTTTACACCTCAGGGTCTACGGGCCACCCCAAAGGCGTTGCTTCTTGCCATGTAAATATAATCAGCGCGCTGATGAGCTGGGAGCTGGATATGCACAGCGCCGTGGCATTAATGGATAAACCCCCAGAAGCACCCGAACACCCGCCTGCATCGCTCATGGCGGTACCCTTATTTCATGCCACGGGTTCTCACGCGGTATACCTGGCTAGCTATCGCCACCAACGCAAATTGGTCTGCATGTATAAATGGGATCCCGTCATAGCAGCGCAAATGATTGAGGCAGAAAAAATCTCAACCTTCATTGCACCAGCAGCTATGACCGGCGACCTGGTGTTAGAAGCCCAGCGCTCCGAGCGCGATTTAAGCTCGCTTTCTTCAGTGGGCGGTGGCGGCGCACCTCGAGCGCCGGAGCAAGTGCGCAACATTGAAAAATCATTCGCTAAAGCATTGCCGGGCACCGGTTGGGGCATGACCGAAACCAACGCCATTGGCGCGGGTATTGGCGGCCTTGATTACCTCGAGCGCCCAGAAAGCTCAGGCCGTTGTAGTGGTGTCATGGAGTTAAAGGTTATTGATGAAGAGGGTAATGAGCTCCCTGCATTGAGCAGAGGCGAATTACTTATACGCGGTACCGCTGTATTTCGCGGTTACTGGAACAGACCTGATGCAAATGCAGAAACCTTTCTACCCGGTGGCTGGATGCGTACAGGGGACGTAGCCTATCTAGACGAAGAAGGTTATCTATTCATAGTGGATCGAATCAAAGATTTGGTCATACGCGGCGGCGAAAATATTGGTTGTGGCGAAGTAGAGGCGGCGTTATTAGAGCACCCACTCATTCACGAGGCATCTGTTTACGCGGTACCTGATGAAAGGCTAGGCGAGGAAGTAGGCACCACTATTTACACAGACCAGCCTATTGATGCAGACGAGCTCAACGCATTTTTACTGACACGACTCTCGCGCTTTAAAGTACCCGCGCACACTTGGCAGCAACACGAGCCACTGCCCCGCACAGCCTCAGGCAAAATACTTAAACGAGAACTGCGCGAAGAAGCCTGCATTAGGTTGAGTACTTAAATGGAAAAAAACATGCGACCCATGGCCCAGTTGATTCGCATAAATTTTACACTGGCAATTTTGTTATCGATTAGCCTAGTTGGTTGCACAGATAGGGAGACTGGAATGAGCGCTGACATGAGCAAAGAGCGGGTCAATCGAGTCGCAACGGAGCATGGGATACTTGAGGGCGCATGGTCACAGACCGACGCGAGTATAGGCGTGTTTCGCGGCATCCCCTATGCCCAACCCCCTGTTGATGATTTACGCTGGCGCGAACCCCAAGCGCTAGCGTCTTGGACCGGCGTGCGCCAAGCAACGCAATTCGGCGCTGCGTGCTGGCAAGCCTACAGCGAAGACGCCTTCGTCTGGAGTCGTGGTGAATTCCCTCGCAGTGAAGACTGCCTGCATCTAAATATCTGGCAACCTGTAAAAACCAACGCTACTGCACCGGTAATGGTTTGGTTTCATGGCGGTGCCCACACAGGCGGATTTGCTCACGTTGAATTGTTTGACGGCTCTGAACTGGCTCGCCAAGGTGTTGTGGTTGTTACAGTGAATTATCGCCTCGGTCCCTGGGGGTTTTTGGCCCACCCAGCGCTTGCTGAAGAATCCGAGCGCAACAGCACTGGCAACTACGGATTAATGGACAAAATTGCGGCGCTGAAATGGGTACAAAAAAATATCCAAGGCTTTGGTGGTAACCCAAACAATGTGACCATATTTGGTCAATCCGCAGGGTCTAGTAGTGTCTGCGCGCTAATGGCCTCGCCACTTACAAGCGGCCTGTTCCATAAAGCTATAGGGCAATCTGCTGCTTGCCTGGCAAAAGAAAAGCGCGACGCTAACGGTCAAGAACGTGGCGCACGACTCGCGCAGCTCGCTCTGGGTAAATCAAGCGCACAAGACTCTGACGATAAGATATCTGCAAAAGAACTACGCGGCATAGACAATGAAACCTTGTTGTCCGCTATGCAAAACAGTGATTGGAGCTTGGCTAGTCGCATAGTGGTAGATGGTTGGGTGCTGCCGCAAGCCCCGATCGAGGTATTTAGTGCCAACCAACAAGCCAAAGTGCCCTTGATGGTCGGATCTTTAGCCAACGAAGGGCATGAATTGCTGCCGCTAAACAACGCCCTAACCGAGTCGGAGTTAGATCAGTACCTGAATAAATCTTTTGCCGATTCAGCAGCAAAGCTCAAAACACTTTATGCCAAAGATCTGGCGATCTCGCCTGGCATGGCGCTAAGGGAAATCTTAACGGACTCATTTATGGCCATGTCTATGCGCAGTTGGGCTGGATACAACCATAGTGCTGATCAACCTACCTACCTTTACTACATGGACTACGTTCCGCCTGCTTATCAAATTTATCTTTTTGATGAGCCGAACCTAAATCTACCAGACGGACCTCGCAGTGCCGGAGCCTATCACTCTGGTGACTTAGCCTACGTCTTTAATAACGTGGGTAAGACCGGTGACTTTTGGCAGGAAGAAGACTTTACCATGGCGCGCACAATGAGCGGCTATTGGACAAACTTTGCCAAAACTGGCAACCCGAATGGCGCCAACTTACCGAACTGGGCTGGCTATACGCCACAAGATCACAGCACACAATTACTTTCAAAGCAGGTCAAAACCGTTGCTGGAGCCAAACGTAAAAAGCTAGATTTGCTGGCCCAACGGCACCAGCCAAAAAAATAGCGCAGTTTCTGCAACCCAATGGTTACAATGTAACTGGGAGCGTTTAGCATACGCTTTGTAAATAGCTCACAATCCTTTTACAAAAGTAAACAAGCACTGGATCATTTAAGACCATGAGCGATAAAAAGAAAACTGCAGGTAGCAAAGAAGAAAGCGTTAACTTTGAAGCAGCGATGGCCGAACTAGAACAGCTGGTCAAACAAATGGAAAATGGCGACCTCAGCCTAGATGAATCGCTAAAGGCATTTGAGCGAGGTGTGCTGTTAACCCGTCAGTGCCAAAAATCTTTGGCCGAGGCCGAGTTGAAAGTTAAAATGCTCTCCGCAGAGGGCGCAGTAGAAGAGCTAGATATAAGCGATTTAGATGCTTAATGATCTTGCCTCTTTGCTGCTGCAAATAGAAGAATCACTAAAGCAGCACCTACCCACTAACTCGCAAATAGCCCAACCCATGTTGGAAGCTATGAATTATGCAGTAATGGGTGGCGGCAAAAGACTTCGACCAATGCTGGTCTGCGCTGGCAGTGAAGCCTTCGGCGGAGACTATAAAAGCGCCCTGCCCGCAGGCTGCGCTTTCGAGTTTATCCATGCGTACTCATTGATTCATGACGATTTGCCGGCAATGGATGATGATGACCTAAGACACGGTAGAGCAAGTACTCATGTAGCTTTTGGTGAAGCTAACGCAATTTTGGCTGGCGATAGCCTACATTCCCTCGCCTTTCAGTCTATCAGCGAAGCCGCAAATATTTCCCCTACAAGCAAACTCAGAATCATCAACTTACTCTCAAAAGCTGCAGGCTGGCACGGCATGTCTGGCGGCCAATACTTAGATATAGAAGCGGAGGGTAAGTTACTGACGCTTGCAGAATTGAAAATGTTACATGCTGCAAAAACCGGCGCCTTAATTAAGTCGGCACTTGAAGTGGGCGCTCTGTGCGCCGAGGCAGATACTACCTCTACCGCTTACAAAGCCATTAGCGAGTTTGGCGCGAAGATAGGTTTAGCCTTTCAAATAGTTGACGACATATTGGATGTCACCCAGACAAGTGAGACGTTAGGCAAGCCCGCCGGTTCAGACGAGGGCTTAAACAAGAATACCTTTCCTCGGCTACTGGGTTTAGATGAATCGAAAAACAAGGCAGAAGATTTACTGCAGGAAGCAATGGCCTTACTGGAACAAAACAATCTGAAGACACCGTTACTTGAGGCCTTGGCCAACCGCGCGGTACATAGAACTTTTTAGTACCCGACAGCCAGGTTCTACTCAAAGCCAATGCAGCAGAATTCATATCTGCAAACTAGCGCCCTGTGCGGGCAACGCCACTAGCGGCGTCTAAATCTGTAGCACCAACCAAACAATACCAGCGCTTATTAGGCCGGCCATCATGTCATCTGCCATAACACCCAAACCGCTGTGCACATTGGCGTCGAGCCAACCAACTACGCCTGGCTTGGCTATATCAAAAAATCGAAACAAGCCAAATGCGAGTAATGCTAGCCACCAAACTTGGGGTGCAAAAATCAGCGCCAGCCATACACCTGCCACTTCGTCGGCAACAATTTGAGGCTCATCTTGTATGCCAAGTCGGTTAATCAATCTACTGCATAGCCACCAACTAAAAAGAAAGTAACTAACAATAATTACAAGCTGTGTCAGCAATGATAGTTCAGCAAGAAAAAACCACCAAAAAATCAGCCCCCCTAAAGACCCCCACGTGCCCGGTGCCGGACGCAAAAAACCCAGACCAAATGCAGTTAGCCAAAATACCGAGGGTTGGAAAATTTGTTTTGGACTAAGCATTGAAATGTTTATAGCCTTTGATATCTATGGGTTTGTCATTCAACCAAATGCCACTTTCTGCACACAGCTCACCAATGTGAAATGCCTCAAGGTGAACCTGTGCGCTGGCAAACAGTAGTTGATAGTCATCACTGGCGTTCAGCGCATCTGCCAAACTTGCGCCAGCTGTAAGTGGAATATTCTCTTCAATAAGTTTGGCGCCACAGCCGCTGGCCTTGGTTAAATGACCTAAATCTTGCAGCAAGCCATCGGAGATATCTATGCCACAGGAGGCTGAACTCAAGTCTTGCTGCCAGTCAAATCGTGCTTGGGGTTTGTAGTAAGCTTTTTGCAATTCGCTCATGGCATCGACCTGAACAGGCAACAACATATCTTGGCGCAAGCAAGCGCCTGCCCCACCCAACGGCCCAGAAACATAAATCTTATCGCCTGGCCGCCCACCGGAACGCCTAACCTCACAACCGCGAGCCACTTCGCCGTGAGCACTAACTGCAATATTGAGCGGACCGCGAGTCATATTGCCACCGCAAATATACGTACCACTGTCTCGTGCGGCTTGGGCCATTCCCCGGCTCAACTCCGCAAGCCAACTACCATCGCCGACATCCGCCTCGGTTAAAGTTAAAGCGACAATGCAATATCGGGGCGTAGCACCCATAGCCGCCAGATCAGACAAACTGATCATAAGCGCGCGGTAACCAATTAAAAATGCTGGGGCTTGAGCGGGGAAATGTACGTCGGGGACAAGAACGTCAATGGAAGCGACTTGGTCAAAGCCAGGGGTAGTAGCAATTACTGCAGCATCATCGCCAGGGCCTAAACGCACCCATTCGCCCTGAGCACGATCACCCATGGCCTCTACAATGATGTCTATCAGCGCAAATTCATCCACGCCCACTACCTTTAGCAGCGTTAACTTCAATACTCCTGGCGGTTCTGGCCAACTGATCCAACACCCCATTGACATACTTATGCGCATCTTGAGAACCAAACAGTTTGGTTAACTCAACATATTCGTCGATAACTACTTTATAAGGCACATCAATGCGTTGAATCATTTCGGTAGCAGCTAGGCGCAGTATGCCTCGTTCAACCACATCCAACTGATCAATAGTGCGATCCAATAACGGGCTTAGTTGAGCATCTAGGTCTGCTGTTGTTGTCATCATTAGATAGAGTACTTCGCCAAAAAAATCTGCATCGGCTTTGTTTAATGCTTTTTCACCAAACTCTTTGCGTAATTGAGCGATACCAGTACCCGATACCTGCCATTGATAAGCAGCTTGAACTAACGCTCTGCGGGCTTTGCGACGCGCCCACATATTTGGTTTCTTTAGCGTTTTCTCGGGCGTTTTCTCGGGCGCTTTATCGGGCACTTCATCGGTCATTTAGCTAATGTTCTCTTAGTTTTTCAAGCGACGCTAAGCGCCAGCGCTGGGTTTACTTATTTGTCGGACGCAAGGTCAAACGAACGTCGTCGCCTATTCTAGCCTGATCCACCACTTTGGCATCTATGCTATCTGCAAGTTTTTCTATATTAAAATTCGCCAGCTGACGAGTATTCAGGCCCAGTGCCTTTGGAGCGAGATAACAAATCCATTCATCCCACAAATTGGCCTGAAGAAAACTACCCAAAACGCCTGGGCCAGCTTCTACTAAAACCTCGTTGCAGCCGCGGTTGCCCAGTTCGCCTAACAAAGCTAGAAGATTATTGGGCCCACCTTTTGGATAGAGTCTAGCCACACTCTCGGGGTCTTCCACAGACACCTCAGCGGTGTCGTTGTGGATAAGCAATGTTGGGTGACCATCGCACAACAGCTTGCTAGATGAGGGTGTACGCGCCGCAGAATCTAGGACCACCCGTAACGGCTGATGACAATCTAAATACTTTGCATCACGCACATTCAACGCAGGATTGTCAGCTAACACGGTGCCGACCCCAGTGATAACAGCATCGCTGCGTGCACGCCAATACTGCACGTCCATTCTGGCTTGGGGGCCGGTGATCCATTGACTTTCACCATTGGCTAAGGCGATTGCGCCGTCAATACTACTGGCGGTCTTCAGTCGCACGAAAGGCCGGTTGGTAGTAATGCGTTTCGCAAAACCTTCGATACACCTCCGCGCTTCGGCTAAGTCCAACAGTTCCACTTTGATATGGGCGGTTTCAAGCATGGCGATGCCTTTGCCCGCTACACGAGGGTTAGGGTCTAAAGCACCGATAACTACTTTAGCCACACCAGCATCGATTAGCGTTTGAGCGCATGCCGGGGTCTGGCCAAAAAAGGAACACGGCTCAAGACTGACATAAACAGTAGCACCTTGCACATCGCCACCTGCATCTGCAATTGCATTTACTTCGGCATGGCCTTGGCCAGCGTATAGGTGGTAGCCCCGACCAATGACCTGGCCATTGCGCGTAATGATGCAACCCACCGTTGGATTAGGCGCACAGGTAAAACGACCGGTCTCCGCAAGCTCAACAGTGGCCTGAATAAAGAGTCGGTCAGAGGATTTCATCGAAGACTCTCATAGACGGCATTCATACGAGACTTTCATAAGAAGCTCTCATAACAGATCAGGAATCTTTAGCGAGACTGAGTTTTTGAATTTCATCGGCAAATTCACTCAGATCTTGGAAGTCGCGATAAACAGAAGCAAAACGCACGTAGGCCACTGGATCTAGTGCACGTAATTCTGTCATAACTTCCTCGCCTACCTGTAGGGAGGGCAACTCACGCTCGCCGGTGGAGCGCATACGGTGCTTAATATGATTTAAGGAAGTTTCAATTTCGTCCACACTCACGGGACGTTTTTCCAAGGCTTTCGACAAGCCATAGCGCAACTTGTCTTCGTCGAAAGGTTCTCTGCGGCCGTCTCTTTTAATTAAGTGAGGCATCACCAACTCGGCGGTTTCGAAAGTGGTATAGCGCTCACCACAGGTTAAGCATTCCCGTCGACGACGTACGGCTTCGCCATCCGTCACCAGACGAGAATCTATGACCTTTGTGTCTTCTGCACTACAAAAGGGACAATGCATGGCCAGTTACCTTTCGAATGAGCTATGACTCAAGCCTTGATCTAGTTTTTCGGATAGACCGGAAATCTGCCACAAAGCTCGAGGACCTTGGCTTGAACAGCCTGATTCACTTCTTCATTTTCAATATCGTCTAAGATATCGGCAATCCAACCCGCAAGTAAACGACATTCGGCTTCTTTAAAGCCTCTACGAGTCACTGCCGGTGAGCCAATACGCACTCCGCTGGTAACGAATGGTGAGCGAGGATCATTAGGCACAGCATTTTTATTTACGGTGATGTTAGCTCTACCAAGGGCTGCGTCTGCCGCCTTACCGGTAATGTCTTTGTCGACCAAATCCAAAAGCAACAGGTGATTGTCAGTGCCACCAGATACCACAGAATAACCACGGTCCATCAAACCAGCGGCAAGCGCGCGGGCATTAGCCAATGTTTGCGTTTGGTAAGCCTTAAACTCAGGCATCATAGCCTCTTTAAACGCAACAGCTTTAGCTGCGATAACGTGCATCAACGGGCCACCCTGGCTGCCAGGAAACAGCGCGGAGTTAAGTTTCTTCTCAATGTCTGGATTCGACCGAGCCAAAATAACGCCACCGCGTGGTCCGCCCAAAGTCTTGTGGGTAGTAGAAGTCACAACGTCGGCGAAGGGCACAGGGTTGGGGTATTCACCTGCGGCAACTAAACCGGCAACGTGAGCCATATCAACTAGCAGGTAGGCGCCTACAGAGTCGGCGATTTCGCGAAAACGCTGCCAGTCAATTTGACGCGAATAGGCTGAGAAGCCAGCAAGTAATAATTTGGGCTTATGCTCAAGGGCCAAGCGCGCCACTTCATCATAATCGATAGAGCCAGTAGCAATGTCGATACCATACTGAACCGCGTTATAGAGCTTGCCAGAGAAGTTGACCGAAGCACCGTGGGTTAGGTGGCCGCCATCAGCCAAGCTCATACCCAAAACCGTATCGCCACCTTCTAATAAGGCCAGATAAACTGCGGCATTGGCCTGTGAGCCAGAGTGCGGCTGCACATTGGCATAGTCCGCGCCAAATAATTCCTTAATGCGCTCAATGGCCAGCACTTCTACTTTATCGACATGCTCACAACCACCGTAATAGCGCTTGCCCGGATAACCTTCGGCATATTTATTGGTTAATACACTGCCTTGGGCTTCCATAGTTCTAGGGCTGGCGTAGTTTTCCGAAGCAATCAGCTCAATGTGCTCTTCTTGACGAACGGTTTCTTGAGCAATAGCGGCAGCAACTTCATCATCAAAACCAGCAATGGTCTCATTTCCTGAAAACATGAATAAACCTCTTATAAATGGGGCAAATTGAATTTTGCGGCGGGAAAAACAACTCCGCTTAGAAGCGGCGAAGTATAACTTAAAGCGCAAGATCATCGACGTGAAAGAAGCACCATTTTGATAGAAATTCTTTCATATTGTTTGGACAACTAGGCGAGGAACTTAAATACACGCAAAGTTATCGAAAAGTTAATTTACCAGTTCGCTGTATAGGGGCTGGCACAGCGTTTAGATGACCGTATACTGCCGCTTTTGTTTAACAGGAAGAGTAATGGCGCAGTACGTCTATACCATGCAAGGGGTGACTAAAATTGTCCCGCCGCAAAGAACCATTCTGGAAAATATCCACCTTTCGTTTTTCCCCGGGGCCAAAATTGGTGTGTTGGGTTTAAACGGTTCAGGTAAATCTAGCTTACTGAGAATTATGGCTGGGGAAGACACCGATATTGAAGGTGAAGCCCGACCACAAAAAGACATTCGCGTAGGTTACCTGCCTCAGGAACCGGCGTTAGATGAAAGCTTGGACGTACGCGGCAATGTAGAGCTAGGCGTAGCCGAGATTATGTCTGTACTGAAAGAGTACAACGAGATTTCGGATAAGTTTGCAGAGCCAATGGACGACGACGAAATGACGCGTCTGCTAGAGCGCCAAGGAGATTTATCTACCCAGATAGACGCAGTGGACGGCTGGGAAATCGATCGCACATTAGACATTGCCGCCGATGCACTCAGACTACCGGCCTGGGATACCCCGGTTAACATGCTCTCAGGCGGAGAACGCAGACGTGTAGCCCTATGCTCACTGCTGCTGTCTAAGCCAGACATGTTGTTGCTGGATGAGCCCACCAACCACTTAGATGCCGAAAGCGTGTCATGGTTAGAGCGTTTTCTCGACGAGTACGCTGGCACCGTAGTGGCGGTGACTCACGATCGCTACTTCCTAGACAACGTCGCAAGCTGGATCTTAGAGCTAGACCGCGGACGCGGACTACCCTATGAAGGCAACTACACCAATTGGTTAGAAAACAAAGAAGCGCGATTGGCCCAAGAAACATCACGCGATGAAGCCAAACAACGCGTCATTAAGGCCGAGCTAGAATGGGTAAGATCCAACGCCAAAGGCAAGCGGACCAAGAGCAAATCACGCTTGGCTCGCTTCGACGACCTAGTTGCCGCTGAAGAAGAAAGACGCAACGAAACCGGCGAACTGTTTATCCCCACGGGTGAGCGCCTTGGTGAAAAAGTCATGGTGATAAACAACTTGAGCAAGGGCTTTGGTGAAAGATTGTTAATAGACAACTTCAGCGCCATCATTCCCCGTGGCGCAATCGTCGGCATCATTGGCGGTAACGGCGCAGGCAAGTCGACCTTCTTCAAAATGCTCACGGGCCAAGAAACCCCAGACACCGGCAGCATTGATATTGGTTCAACGGTGCAAATGGCCTACGTTGACCAAAGTCGTGATGAACTCAGTGATGACAAAACTGTGTGGGAAGAAGTCTCTGACAACCAAGACATTATGCGTATTGGTAAGCACGAGATCGCCAGCCGCGCCTACGTAGGCAGGTTTAACTTCAAAGGTACCGACCAGCAAAAATTTGTTGGCAAGCTTTCAGGTGGAGAACGCAACCGCGTACACCTAGCAAAACTGCTGCGCAGAGGCGCAAACGTATTGCTGCTGGACGAGCCGACCAACGACTTAGATGTGGAAACACTACGCGCACTGGAAGAAGCCATACTCAGCTTCGCAGGTACCGCATTGGTGATCTCACACGATAGATGGTTCCTCGACCGAGTTGCCACACACATCATCGCCTTTGAAGGCGACAGCGATGTGATTTGGTATGAAGGCAACTACAGCGAGTACGAAGTGGACCGCAAGAAACGCCTAGGCGATTCGGCGCCCACCCGGGTGCAGTACAAGCCAATTCATAGATAGAGAAGGGATAGGTTGGGATAGGTAGAGGTAGCCGGAGTCAGGTTACCTTTATCGCGGTCGCTTAATGAACGCGGGCAGCCTAGCCAATAATCTATGGCTTCATCAACATCAGCTTTACTAATTTTCGTTTTTTTATTGTCATGACTATTACACCTAACGCCTTGCTCAGCGGAAAAATGCGAGCGCCAGCGAGTAGTTTTTCCGATGCAGCAACTTATTACATTCTTGTAAACTCGATGTTAATAGAATAATTGAAATTATAGAAACCACCTAGCATAAACAATGATTAGAGAGTTTCATTTAAGTAATTTTGCATTTCTATGGCTTTGTCTTTAACCCACTGTGGTTCATAATTTCGAGCGTCAATCCAAAACTCATTACCTTCTTCCCAGAAGGTCGCATCTAAGCAGCCTTTTTCTTTTGGGTGTTCTTAGAAGTGCCAATGAATTGAGTTTGGGTATTTCACTCTTGTGAACGATCCAATATGTGAAATATAAACCCCTAATTGTTTCGCTGTTTCTTCGACCTTTTGACTCATTTCATCGCTACTATATTTTTTGGAAAGAGCGACATTATAACGAACCGATTTTTTTTCTTTAGCCAATTGTAACTATTCCTCTAACAGTATTCAAAGTGCTGTTTTTGTTTTGAAATATAACGCCTTAATAAAGGGCGCGCGTTAGCGCGTCCAGCCGAAGGCGGTCTTTGATTAACTTGTTAAGTGTCACTTGTACCGTGCCCTGCAATTGATAAGAAATATTCAACATCATACTCAGTTAGTACAAACCACTCACCATTAACTCTCTTTTCCCCATAGTGGCTATGAAGATCTTGCTCTTGTTTTAAAGCGTCTATAGCAGGAAAAGCCTTCAACAATGATAACATTTCAGGGTTTCCTGTTTGAAGTGTATTTAGCCTACTTGGTACATTTTTGGATATTCCAATTTTGTACCGATTTGATACCCCGCTACGGATCAAATAAATGAAGCCAAAGCGATCAACTGTGCGATCATCGAATGTTGGCCTTGCCCCAATATATTTTTCCCAGCCTGGCCAATCACTAGTGCCAACACTGTGGCCATCAAGGTTGTCTTTTTCCCATTTATCCAGTTCTTCCCGCTCGGCTTCGGGCATAGCTGAAAGCGCCCCCATCATGGCGTGCATATAGGCATAAACTTCAGTCGCTCGTTCATTCATTCATGGGTGAGACTTAACGCCGCGCTCTGCGGCAAATTTGGAGCGTAGCGGAAAATTTGTCCGACAGCAGCGCCTTGTTAACTCAATAAAGTTTCAACGCTGGTAATTAGTGCATCAACTGAATTTCTTTTGTGCTCATTTAAAGCATTTTTAGGGCTGGCCTTAACTGCATTTGCAACGGCATGCTTAATCTGAGACTCGACTGTATCACCCCATCGTTTACCATCATTTAGAAATGCTGACTTAACGCGTTCAGACCATTTTTTATTACATCTAAATGCTGGCTGACTTAGATCAACACCAAAGCCTTCAATTATTTGATTGCGATAAATATCAAGATTTAAACAGTCCTCGAACTCCGTGTTCTGGGCGCCATTGCAAGTAACAAATGTATTTCTCTTATTGGAAATAATTCCATCTGACTCAGCTTTGTCGTATGCAGCCCGGCCCGCTTCATCATTATCTAAAAAAGTATGATAAACACACAGTGAGTTGCTAAGAAGAGTTAATTTATAGGACAAATTACCAGCTCCTCCAATTTCATCTATAACTAGCATATGACTACTTATTGCCTTCTTAATTATTTCACTCTCAGTGGATAAAATTGCTTTTAACGAGATGACATCATCCCCCCCCTCTACAACTAAAACATAACTGGCGTTTACGAGGTTGTCAGAAGCTTTTATACCTAATAAATCTCTAATTTGACCTATATTCTTTGCTGGAACAGCCTTGCCGCTATTTACGATGATGTTTGACCTTATATCAGATCTATCGACAAACAATGGATTGTGTGTAGTAAGAACAACCTGATTATTTTCACCCAGAGTCATAATCACTTCATTTAGCTGATGAATTGCGGCTGGGTGTAAGTGTGACTCTGGCTCTTCAATCGCAATAATCGAAGCACCAACTGAAGAACCTCTATTCTTTAGAAGACCTAAAGCCGCCAAGCTTTTAACTCCGTCGCCCTTGTAAAATAGACTTGTAGGAGTCCCATCGTCAATAATGATTTCGAATTCATTTCGAAATGACGAGCGCCTGCTGTCATCAGGTATGGCGACACTTACGTTTTTTATACTGGGCAAAAATTCTTGCAAAGGCTCCTTGATTTGCTCTCCTAGCTCTTTTAAAACGGGTTCTTGAATTTTTCTTATAGTTTCAAGAGCTGCTTTGTAATCGTCATTAGCTTCAAGCTTACGCATTCTTTGCATTAGCATAACTCTAACAACTTCCATAGCTTCTTGATCAGTACGAACAGCAGGAATGTAATTAAAAGTAATATTTTTACCAATAAATTCAGCAATTTTCCCCGACTTTGCATTTAATGCTGCCCCACCTGCCCCTCGCTTCTCTACCACCCTGATGCTTGGCTTATCATCTTTCCCGACTCTGATTTCAATTGGAAGAGATCCGTTTAGCTTTGACTTAACTTCTTTTCTAAACAGATCGATTTCTTCTTGAGTCAAAAGAAATTCAAGCCTAAATATAGTTTGAGTATTGGATTTCCTATCTTGAAGAGTTATCGGAAAATCTCTTTCCCAAAAGTAGTGAGAATCATCTTTTCGAGCATATTTTCTCGCCCCTAAAAACGTTTCCCCTCGTCTTTCCGATATTGCGTGGTGTTGCAATGTCGTCATGGCAATATCCAACGATTTTAGGAGGTTTGATTTCCCCTCATTATTTCGCCCAATCAATATAGTTGTTTGAGATAGAGAAACTTTATGCGCCTTAGTTATGCTTCTAAAGTTTGTGACGGAGAAATCAATTAGCTTCATTTTTATTCTACAATCCCTGAAATTTGTTAAGCAGCTATGTGGAGTTAACGCCTCAAACACTGGCGTGGTGAAACTGGCGACTTTTTGTGCGTCTTTTTGCACAAAAGGTGACAGCTTTGCCACGCCAGTGTGATTTGATTTGTTAGCTTCTGACACACGTCACTGTCCAAACTTATTTTTCAAGAGCTCTCGAAGGCTTGGGATCTTGAGAGAAATCTCATCAAGATAACTTTCGTCTATTGACTCAAATGTCTCTTTACTTCTGTCAGACATGCGATGACATAACTCACTAATGTCTTTTAGAGCAACCTCTAAATCACTGTCTTTTTCTAAGCCGTGTGAATTAGCCCATGAAGATATTGATTTATTGGTTAATCCTGTTAACTGAAAAGTTCCAAATGTATATTCATTCACATTTTTAAGAACTAGTCGCTCTGCAATAACTTTGTTAGCAAAACTGTTACTCATAGTATTTTCTCTAACCCCTTAACCCAAGGTTTAATGCCAGAAGAAGCTAACATTTTAGTTATTTGGTTGATGTCACCAGTAAATTGAACCCCTCTTGTGCTAGTCAACCTAGCTTCAATCATCAACTCATAGAGGTCTTGAGGTATTGGGATTTTTACAGATAGCTTATATGGTGAATATCTAGAAAAGCAGGGTCTATCATTCAATGATGTAGATGCAACCATTGCAATATCACGCAAGGCTGTATAAATAAGACCGATTTCAAATACTTCACTTTGTGTACTTTTTATCTCCTTTAGGGAGCTATCAAGTAGATTACTTAGGCTACAAAAATCATCCGAAAGGTCTTTATAAGGGCTTGGTTCGCCTAGTTGTTTTAAAAATGTTGTTGATTCAGAGCAATGAATACACTTAGCATCTAGGTATAAGTGCCAAGCAAAGAGTTTCCCTTCAGAAAAATACCTTTCTATAGATTTCTTGGAGTAAACGCTCCATGAGTCAGGAAACATTACTTTTTTTTCAACCCGATCAGTTATCACAAGCACATCAATATCTGAGTTTTTTGTAACCTCCCCACGAACAGCGGACCCAAATATATAGAGTTCATAACTCATCGCTTTGCTAGCCTTTTAACAAGAACAGAAACAAATAGACTAAAAAACAGCAATCGAATTACGGTTAGAAACACAAGGGATGGCTTAGCTATATTTAGATCTGACTTAACCCCCCAAAAATTATAAAAGACTGAAATCGTAGCATCACTGAAGGTATTGGATGATGACATAAACATGATGAAAGACATGAGGATTACAAAAGCTAGGCTTGACATAAATATTTTAAATAAGCTCTCACCATTCCCCCACAATAAATCGAGAAACTTCCATTGTGCGTGATCAAAAACAGCTTTAGCTCGGCCTATACCAGTATATTTTTCTTTGCCTCTATAATATGCCTCTCTAGAATATGCCGCTTTATGTAAATGTATACCAGTAAGCTTAACTTCAATTGATGCTGCTTTGTTAACGGCTTCGTAATTACCTACTTGAGAAAAATTGACCCTCAGAGCTCTTACAAAATCTCTAGCCAAGTTTTCTTCTGAGGGAAGAGAGTTATCCAAAATGGCATCATCTAATTGACTACTACTAAATGTAGTGTATTTTAAGATTGATTCTGGAAAGCTAGCTCCTTTCAAGTAGCAGTCTTTGAAGGCTGCACCTGTGAAATCACACCTTATAAAACGGCAATTTCTAAAATAACAAGAACTTAGATTTGACTGTGAAAAATTTACATCTTCGAATCTTTTCCCAACGGCAAACACTCTAGAAATATCTTTTCCAGAATAATCCTCGCCAGTAACATCTTCCGAGAACTCCTTGTCTTCAATCTTCTCTTTCTTATGATCTATCAATGACATCTTAATTCTCAATATAGGAAGCTAACATTTGTATATTGCGCATGCGCAATAGCACTTCCTTTGATACGCGTTAGTCCTTTACACGAACAGAGGACTATGGAAACAGTTTGCGCTCATCAGAAATCAGACAATTGGAATATTTTTTGCGCCAGACGGCATCCGGTTAGAGAAACTAACCGGAGGGGGTTTTAACTAAAGACCTGCGACTACTTCCTGCGCTGCGGCTAGTGTTTTCACACCGTGGACTGTCATATTGCCAAGTCGCTCAGTTGGTTACCGAGTGGTGACCTACCCCCTTTTCTTTCTTACTATCTACTCGAATAACCACGAAATTGGGCTAAACATCGCTATAAATATAGCGTTTGCATAAGTGGCGCGCTAGCGCGCCACTTATGCCTACTTTTATGAGGATTATTATTTCAAAATAGGTGATTTTTTGGTTACTGATGCAGATTGTTTGAATTTATCATTTCCTTGAATGATTTGAGACGTACTGGTTGAACCATTAATAGTTAGTTGCCACAACGTACTAATAACCCCTTGATAATTCAATCCTGACCATGCAGTGATTGAATTACAGGACGTAGTGCCTCTCCAAATAGTAGTAAACGTAATGGCTGAACCATACACCCAACCAGTAACGGGGTAAGATATATTATGGCAGTCATATCCTTGTGCCTGGTTAATATAGGTTCCTGTCAGCTGTCCATTATTTGCAATATTATGAATATGGAGTGTAGAACCACTCTGATTTGTCCACGCTGAAAGTGCTGGAATAGCGGTTGATTGATTGCTATCAGCATACGCAGGAAAGCTGAATAGCACAGTTATAACTATAGTAATAAGGAGTTTAGTTTTCATAAAAATGGATCCTTTTTAGCCTCAGCTGATTTAGTCAAATTTCACGTCGATGCTTGAACGTGAAACTTATAATTTGCTTATTGCGCATGCGCATTTGGCTGCTGCCTTGTAGCTTAAGAAGACATCACTAGGCGCGTGATTTTGTTGGGCTTTAATTAAAAACGAGACGATTCTTTCCAAACCAAAGCGCGTATGCGCAATAGCAGTCACTGCGACACACGTTAGCCTCCTAAACTTCCAAAAGATAATAGAAACTGTTTGCGTTATCTAGTATTCAGACAATTGGGGTGTTTTTTACGCCAGACGGTATCCGGTTAGAGAAACTAACCGGCGGGATTGTTCTACTTACAGACCTGCGACTACTTCTAACGCTGCGGCTAGGGTCTTTACGCCATGCACTGTCATGTTGCCGAGATTTTCTTTGGGGCTGTTAGCGAAGGGTACTATGGCATGCTTGAAGCCGTGTTTGGCGGCTTCGCGCATACGTTCTTGACCGTTGGTGACTGGGCGTAGCTCTCCGGTTAACCCGAGTTCACCAAAGACAATAAGGTCTCTGGGTAATATTCGGTCACGGAATGAGCTGAGTACTGCCAATAATACTGCTAAGTCTGCCCCGGTCTCTGTGATACGCACACCACCTACGACGTTTGCAAAAACATCTTGGTCGCCCAAGGCTATGCCGCAATGGCGGTGCAATACTGCCAAGTGCATGGCGAGTCGTTGCTGATCTAAACCCACTGCTACACGCTTGGGATGGCCGCCGGCTACGTCATCTACCAATGCCTGTAGCTCTACCAACAAAGGCCTTGTGCCTTCCCATGTGACGGTGGCAATGCTGCCGGGGGAATCTACGTCGCCGCGCTGAAGAAATATGGCTGAAGGGTTGGCGACTTCTTTCATGCCCATATCGGTCATGGCGAAGACGCCTAGTTCGTTCACCGCGCCGAAACGATTTTTGTGTCCGCGCAGGGTTCTGAAGCGACTGCCTGCTGGGCTGTCTAGCATCATGAAGCAGTCGATCATATGCTCTAGCACCTTGGGGCCAGCGATGCCGCCTTCTTTGGTGATGTGGCCTACCAGCACAATGACAACGTCTTTTTGTTTTGCCAAACGGGTAAAGTATGCGGCGGTTTCTTTTACTTGGGTAACCGAGCCTGGGGTGGAATCTACCGACTCCATTTGCATGACTTGTATTGAGTCTAGTATGACTACCGCTGGCTTTTGCTCTTCTATTAGATTGGCAATAATTTCTGCCCGGGTCTCTGCTGCCACACTGAGGCCGTCCAACGGCAGGTTGAGGCGCTTAGCGCGCATGGCTAGTTGCTGCAATGATTCCTCGCCGGTGACATACAGCACACCTTTGCTTTGGGCCAATGTGGTACAGGCTTGTAGCAGTAGCGTACTTTTACCTGCGCCGGGGTCGCCGCCGATTAACACCACGGAACCCGGCACAAAGCCGCCACCGAGGACGCGGTCTAACTCTTTAAAACCCGAGGCGATGCGCGGAGTTTCTAAGGCTTCTATTTCACTGAGTTTTTTTACTTGAGCCGTGACGCCCGCGTAGCCGACTGCTGCATTGGCGATGGGGGTTATGTTGACTCGGCTTAGGGTATTCCATGCACTACACGTGCCGCACTGACCTTGCCACTTACTGTGTTCAGCGCCGCAATCTTCGCAAACAAACGCAGACTTAGTTTTACTCTTGGCCATGTCGCCTTTTATCCGATTTCTTTAAGCTGTTTGTGTAGCCGACGAGGGTCTGAGTTAACGTAGGCGCTGATATTAATCAGCGAAGTCGTTGTACATTTCGTGGGCGAGGTCTTCAAATTTGGTCAAATTGCCGGTGAATTTCATCTTCACTTTACCGATGGGGCCATTACGCTGCTTGCCAATAATGATCTCTGCCAAACCAACATCTTCGCTGTTTTCGTTATAAACCTCATCGCGATAGATAAAGAGAATAACGTCGGCATCTTGCTCGATAGCGCCTGATTCACGTAAGTCTGAGTTCATTGGGCGCTTGTCAGGCCGGGACTCTAATTGACGGTTGAGCTGGGACAGCGCAACCACAGGGCAACTCATTTCTTTGGCCAGCGCTTTCAAGGAGCGGGAAATTTCTGAAATCTCTGTAGCGCGGTTTTCGCTGGATTTCGCTGTGCGCATCAATTGCAGGTAATCAATTACGATCATGTCGAGACCACCGGCCTCACGAGCAACCCGCCGGGCACGAGAGCGCACTTCGCCCGGAGTCAGAGCGGGGGTGTCGTCAATCTGCAAACGCTTATCTTTTAACTGACTCACCGCACCAGTAAAGCGTGTCCAGTCTTCGTCCTTTAACTCTCCATTCCGCAATCTTGTTTGATCAATGCGCCCTAAGCTTGAGATCATCCGCATAACAATTTGTTCTGCAGGCATTTCCATACTGAATACCAGTACAGAGCCACCCGACATGGCGGCGTGCTCAACCATATTGACCGCGAATGCAGTTTTACCCATGGAAGGTCGTGCAGCCAAAATAACCAGATCCGAGGGCTGCCAGCCAGAAGTCTTTTTATCTAAATCCTTAAACCCTGAGGAAACCCCAGTAATGGCACCTTTAGACGCGTACAAAAATTCTACTTTTTCAACAGCTTTGGCCAACAACGGCGCAATTTTTTCTGGGCCATTTTCTTTAATACGATTTTCTGCAATTTGAAAAACTGATTGCTCGGCCAGTTCAAGCAGGGTATCTGTATCGCGGCCATCTGGTGTAAACGCTGAATCGACAATCTGATTTGCAGCGCCGATAAGCTGGCGCAGCACAGAGCGCTCGCGGACAATTTTGCCGTAGGCCAAAATGTTACTTGTACCTGGAGTGGAATCGGTAAGCTCGGCCAGATAGGCAATTCCGCCAGCTTTTTCTAGAAGGCCACGGGATTGCAGGCGCTCTGAGACGGTTACTGCATCTAAAGGCGCATCATCGGTGGCCAATTCATTCATGGCGGTAAAAATAATTTGGTGCTGGGTGCGGTAAAAATCGGTGTCTGCTACCACCTCTATGAGGTCAAACCACGACTGGTCATCTAGCATCAAGCCGCCCAGTACCGACTGCTCTGCCTCATTAGAATGGGGCGGAACTTTCAGCGCGCTTACGGCGTTATTTTCTGGAGAATACTCAGACATGGGCGATTCAATTTTTGCATTTACGGGCTGTTCTGATTGTTACGACGACGGCCAATAAATCCGCAGGTCACTCTTAGATAAGGGATAGAGAGATTGAGCAGTAAACGCTGGGATTGCAAGTCATTGGTAATACATTGACGAAGCGTTGCTCGGATCAGAATTCTTTTTGCTGAAGTCTCAGCTGGGCTAAACCTACTTTTGTTGAAAACTCTTTTTTGTTAAAGGCCCCAATGCATTTTGCACTAGGGCACAGTAACAAGAGATCTATTTATCTACTGGTTACTCTTCAACAACAGCGACTTTAATGCCGGCTGTTACATCTGAGTGAAGTTGTACGGCGATATCGTACTCACCGATAGCGCGGATAGCGCCATCTGGTAGGCGAACTTCGCTACGCTCTACTTCATGTCCATCGGCAACTAGGGCATCTGCGATGTCCTGAGTACCAACGGAACCATATAAACGACCTTCTTCGCCAGACTTAACCATAATGGTCAAAATGTGGCCTTCGATCTTCTCTGCGCGAGCCTTAGCTACACCCAAAATACCTTCGGCTTTCGCTTCTAGCTCAGAGCGACGTTGCTCAAAAACTTCACGATTTGCCTTGTTCGCTTGAACAGCTTTGGCATTTGGAATTAGGTAGTTACGTGCAAAGCCTGGCTTTACAGAAACTTCATCACCCAAATCACCAAGGTTGTTTACGCGTTCTAATAATATAACGTTCATTGACTTTCCTTATGCCCGCTTATTTATGCTGGTCGGTATAAGGCAACAATGCCAGATATCTAGCGCGCTTAACTTCTTTTGCAAGATTACGCTGAAATCGGGCTGTTGCGCCGGTGATACGACTAGGAACGATTTTTCCGGTTTCACCAATAAACTGCTTTAGTGAATCCAAATCTTTGTAATCCACTTCAATTTCTTTGAACTGGACTTGTACTCTTCTGCCACCGCCTCTCATCATGATGCTTCTCCTTCAACAGGTGCGTCTGCTGCAGGTTCTGCAACCACTTCAGCTTCTACAGCTACTTCAGCAACTGGTGCTGCTTCTTCAGCAACAGGTGCTGCTTCGGCAACTGGCGCGGCTTCAGCAACGGGCTCTGCTGCTCTGCTAGCAGATTCTTCTTCGCGACGACGATCGCGTTCACGGTCTTTCTCTTTATCTCGCAACTCTTCTTCATAAACTTTGGAGTTGCCAGTTACCGGACCTTTACGTCTTATTACCATGCTACGAATTACAGCATCGTTAAAGCGGAATGCGCTTTCTAGCTCGTCAAGAATTTCTTGACCGACTTCGATGTTGAGCATGATGTAGTGTGCTTTGTGCACTTTGTTTATTGGGAAAGCCAGTTGGCGACGGCCCCAGTCTTCGGTTCTATGAACCGTACCGTTACCGCGTTCTATCATCCCATGATAGCGTTCGATCATACTTGGTACTTGATCGCTCTGATCAGGATGTACCATAAAAACAATTTCATAATGTCGCATTGCGCTTCCTTATGGTTGACGTCAGTCAAGCTGACGAGTTGCCCCCAAGGATTTAAGCTTTCGCTACCATTGTGAAGCAAGGATTAGTCCCACCAAGCCTAAAGCTTTGCGGGCGCGCATTGTAGGCGGCCCTGCACTGGCGCGCAAGGCCTTTGATTCGGTTTAAAGCCACGGTTTAGCTGGGCTTTTGCGTAATGTTTGCGCCGTGTTAACCCAACTTTGGGGGTCTCACTGATCAGGGTACGGCTTATGGTGCTTCTGAGGGCCCTGCAATTAGCCGACTTGTTATAATTGGCTTCTTACTGCCATTAACCTGCCATCTACCAGCCATCTACTTGCCATCGACCAGTCATCGACCTGAAACCAATGCCGCTTATTGGGAAGCGGTGGTTTTTGCCGCAACCGTCCGTTGACGGACCATTTCATACAAAAGTACGCCGGTGGCTACTGATACGTTAAGACTTTCGACGCTGCCGAGCATAGGAATGCTGACTAAGTGATCACACAGACTACGAGTTAGCCGGCGTAGGCCTTTGCCTTCGCTGCCCATAACTAGAGCGGTAGGACCTTTAGAGTCCATGGTATCCCAGACCGTTCCGCCCTCTCCATCAGCGCCGAGTACCCAAACACCTTGGCCTTGCAGCCAGGCAATTGTCCGCGCCAGATTAGTTACTTGAACCAAAAACAAATCTTCCGCGCCGCCCTGAGCTGTCTTTAATACCACAGGACTCAAAGGCGCGCTGTTACGCTTGGGCATAATCACTGCGTCTACGCCTGCAGCATTGGCAGTACGTAAACAGGCACCTAAATTACGCGGGTCGGTTATCTCATCTAAAATCAGAATCAGTGGCTCGCTTCCAAACTCCGGCCACTTATCTTTTAGATCTTTTTCATCCGCTAAGGTGCGCGAATGGCATTCAAGCAATACACCCTGATGGGCTATATCCGGCGCTCGACGTCGAAACCAAATTTCTTCCATCGTCTGAAAACGCACGCTGGCCTCTCGTGCCAAACTGATCAGCTCGTTATAGCGAGCATCGCGACGACCTTTCATTAAATACAGGCAGCGGGCTAATGCCGGTGTCTCTCGCAGAGCAGCTCTAGCCGCGTGAATTCCTACCACTTCATCCATCTAAATAAACTCGCTTTCTACTTTTGTAACTTTTAGGGTTGGGCCAAAACTCGTTGGCCTCGTATCCGTGTGACGGCCCAGTTTCGGTATTTGTTCGCACCCAAACCGGCCACCACGCCTAGCCCTAACCTTTATCTGCAAATTTGCTGCGGGGTTTGGCTCGGACCTTTTTCTTCACTTTCTTTTTACCCACATCGGCGTTGCTTTTACCCTTTTTCTTTTTCTTCGGCTTTTTGCTGGGACTGGATTCTGTAGCTGGATTTTCTGCAACCGATGTACTTGCCTCGACCCTACTTCTGCGTCGGCTTTCTCGGCTACCTGAAGTAGCGTCTTCTGTGCCTGTGTCAGTCATTCCTGCTTCAGCTTTTGCTCTGATCTTGCGCTTGCTGGCCGCCCAGGGATCGTTGGCATCCTCAGCGGTATCTTCTGGGCTTTTTGGTTCAGTGCTTTTTGCTTGAAAGCTTTTTTGGCTAGAACGCTCAGGGCTGTTTTTACCTTCGGAACGCTCAGGGCTGTTTTTACCTTCGGAACGCTCAGGGCTGTTTTTACCTTCCGCACGCTCAGGGCTGTTTTTACCTTCCGCGCGCTCAGGGCTGTTTTTTCGCCGACTTTTTACTTTGCGTCGATCATCGCCACCACCAGCACTTGGTGTCAGGCGCAATTCAATTTTCCCTTGTGGTGGTTCTACGTTTACCACCAACACTTCGATTTCATCGCCTAAGGTGAAGCGCTTGCCATTACGCTCGCCGTATAGACATTGATTGCGTCGGTCAAAGCGGAAGTAGTCGGAACCCAGATCGGATATGTGCAAAAGTCCCTGTACATAATATTCTTCTATCTCAATGAACAACCCGAACTCGGTGACTGTGGCAATGGTCCCTCTGACGGTTTCGCCCACATGCTGACGCAACAGTTCACACTTAAGCCAAGCTTCAACGGTCCAACCAGCGGATTCTGCCCGGCGTTCATTGTTTGAACACTGCTCTCCAAGCGCGGCCAACTTTTCATCATCTGGCACCCATTTTTGGCGGTTCTTATCAACCTGCAAAATGGCTTTAATGGCTCTGTGCACAAGCAAATCTGGGTAACGCCGAATTGGGCTGGTGAAGTGCATATAGCGCTCTAAGCCTAGCCCAAAGTGACCCTTATTTTCCGGGGTATAAACCGCCTGCTTCATGCTGCGCAAAACCAATTGCTGATACAGCCAGCCGTTTGGCTTCTCTGCCATTTCACCAAGCAAAGTCTTATAACTTAACGAGCTTGGCACGCCTTGAGGAATACTCAACCCAATAGACATTAGGTCTTGCCGGAGTTCCTCCAACTTAAGGGAGTCGGGCCGGTCGTGAACTCTATATAAGGAGCGGCTGTCATTGGCCTCAATAAAGGTTGCGGCGCAGACATTGGCATTAATCATGGCCTCTTCAATAATCTGGTGGGCCATCAACCGCGGCACGCTGGTAACACCGGTCACATGACCGTGCTCAATTTCAATAACCCCTTCGCGGCTGTTAAAATCTAAGCCACCACGGTCATCCTTGGCCTGGCTAAAGGCCAAAAACACCTGCTTGAGCGCGGCAACCGAGGTGAGCACGCCGGGCATATCTTCTTTATTACAGGGCAAGGCTTCATCGTTGTCTAAGTGAGCTTGCACTTGTTCATAAGTGAGCCGCCCATGAGAGCGAATCACCGCTTCATAAAACTTATGTTCGCGGACAACACCTTTCACTGACACGGTCATTTCGCACACTAGTGCCAAGCGATAGACATCTGGCTTTAGCGAACACAGTTCATTGGATAATCCTTCGGGCAACATAGGCACAACGAAGCTCGGCAAGTAAACCGAGGTGGTTCTATTTTGCGCTTCGGTATCTAAGGCTGAGTTGGGTTTTACGTAATGGGCCACATCGGCGATGGCAACCATAACCTGCCAACCTTTGCGCCCGCCCAAAGATTTGGCATAAACCGCGTCATCGAAATCTTTTGCAGTTTCACCATCAATGGTCACCAGCGGTGTTTGGGTTAGGTCCACTCGATCTGGATGCTGGCCGAGTTGGACAGACTTTGGCAAACGGCTCACTGCACGCCCAACGACATCGGGCCATTCCGTAGGAATGTCTAAGCTGTCCAAGGTGGAACTAATGGCCTGTTCAATAACCGAGTCAGATTTCAGCACATCAACTAATGTGCCAAATAGCCCATTTCGATCTTGATCGAGAATTTGTACTCGAACAGTGTCACCGTGGCTGGCGGTGTCGGGTCTTTCGCCTAATCTGATTCGGCCGTTGAAGCTTCGACCTAGCGGGTCAACTTGGGGCACTTTGCCCTTGAGATTAAGCACGCCCACCAGCGGACGGGGGCTGTATTTGAGTATTCGAGTGACAAGGGCTTGTTCATCAACGACTTTATATTCGATCTCATCGCTGGGTCGCCCAGAAAGCGCACCGCGCTCTGGCTTGGCAAGGGCAATGCCATCCACGAACAAGCGAGGCCCAAGACCGGTGACCACACCGCTTAACGCATCATCAGCTGGAGTTTCTTCGACCTCTGCAAAAACCGGGTCGGTACTAAGCGCGAGCGGTCTGGCTTTTTTCCTAGCTTTAGCCGGAGACAAAAGGTATTCGCGATTTTCGTTAGCGACAATTTCGCCCAACCGAACTAAGCCACGAAGTATTTGTCGCAGACGTTTTACGCCATGGGGTCTAGGCACATCCAGTATTTCAACCATTTGCTGCCAAGTAATGGGCACTGGGTGCTCAACCAGTAAATCGATTACCCGCCGAGCATTTAAGACCTTTTGCTGAAGATTTCCAGCCGAAGTATTCGTATCATTAGACTTCGACAAGTTTGACACCCTATATTAGTTTTAAGTAAAGTCCGCGACCTTATCAGACCGCACATGCCCAGGTGGTGAAATTGGTAGACACGCTAGCTTCAGGTGCTAGTGGCCGCAAGGTCGTGGAGGTTCAAGTCCTCTTCTGGGCACCATTCTCGGCAGTACATGATACGCCCGCTCGAACGCGGCATTCCACCCAAACTAGTATGTGCGCGGCCGCTTCAGATAGCAGTAATATCCTAGGTG
>Ga0209192_10000215_pt1 | contig 67396 bp, 61 predicted proteins | sample ArcticOcean_MG_C_11_FD_187433 | JGI IMG/M metagenome (GOLD analysis project Ga0209192, IMG submission 187433) | Marine microbial communities from western Arctic Ocean - ArcticOcean_MG_CB2_154 (SPAdes) (version 2) | ecosystem: Environmental > Aquatic > Marine > Oceanic | place: Arctic Ocean... | reverse complement strand
CCCCCCCCCCCCCAGTACCAGCAGCAGCAGTACCAGCAGCCACCGCAGTACCAGCAGCCGCCGCCGCAGCAAGCGCCGCAGCAAGCGCAGCCCGTGAATCCCTGGAACCGCGCGCCCGCCGCGGCGGCGCCCGCTGCGCCGGTACCGGTACCGCAGCGCCAGGCCCAGGCGCGCCAGCCCGCGGCGCCCAAAGCGAAGCCCGCGGCGGCCGCGCCCGCGCCGGCTGCGCCCAAACCCAAACCAACGAGCTTTCTCGCCGCGGTGGGCGGCGGCGGCGGCGGCGCGGCGCCCAAGGGGCAACCCGCGCGCGTCGCGCAGCCCGCGGGTGGGCGCGGAGGCGCGCCTGTGTCTCGCGCGGGCGGTCGCGGTGTCGGCCCCGCGGGCGGCAGGGGCATGCCCGCGCCGAGAGCGGGTGGCAGGGGCCCCGCCCCCCCCCAAGGCGGCGACGGTTTGCTCCCCACTCGCATGGCTGTGCCCACCGGCGACTTCAACTTTGAAGCGGCGTTTGCGAAATTCTCGAAAGAGGACTTCGCGAACCAGCAAGCGCCAGGGCCCGTGGCGACGTACGTCAAGGACGACTTCTTCGACAGCATGAGCTGCGATGCCCTGGAGCGAGCCGCGGTGGCGGCGGCGCAAAACGCGCCGCAAGGGCGCTCGCGGTTCCACGAACAACGAAAACTCGACATGGACACCTTCGGCGCCGCAGGGGGGGTGCGGCGCGTGGACCAGATGACCCAAGGTGGCGGCCGAGGCGGCCGGGGAGACGCGGGACGGGGCGGCAGAGGCGACGCGGGACGAGGCAGGGGCGACGGCGGCAGGGGCCGCGGAGGCGGTAGAACGGTTTCGCACGGGTTCCAGTCCGCCACCGGTCGCGGCGGCCGAGGCGGCAGAGGCGATCGCGGTTAATTTTCAGGTGGTACGCGTTACGAAACACCGACGTCGTCGTCGCGGGAGTCAATTTTTAGACAAAGCCCCGGCCGTGGAAGACCGGAGTACGTCGACGAGCAGCCAAGCGCGTGTCGCGTTTATTGTGTCACTTTGTAACGCGATTGGTTTACACCCGAACGCCTCACCCTTTCGCGTCGTGTCCTTCGACGTCCTGAATATTCCCGCTGTCTCCAGCCGCTTCCGAGGAAAAAAAAACGCTCGTCCGCTCCTAGAAACCGAAAAAGCCACGACACCGCCCGAACCGACGCGGCACGCCCGCCTCGCGACACTCCTCGCGCGCGTACGTTCAACTCGCGTGTCCGCACCTCCGCGCGTTACCTCAACGCCGCACGCGACTCGCATGTCCACGCACGCCAAACACCAACCCTCGTTCGAAGAGATGACATTCACCGAACCCCGGACCGTGTTGTTCGCGGTCGGGGAAAAGGAAAGCATCGAGACCAAGCTTTGCTGGCGCTGGGCCAGGGACCACTTCATTGTTCCCAGTGACCAGATTTGGCTGGTGCACACCAGGAAAAAGCAGAGCGGCTGGATTCCCTTGGACAGCGTCAAGACTCTCAGCGACGTGTCCCTCGCGAAAGACTGGCTGCCGGGTGAGATCGCGCAGTCCATCCACGGCATGACGCACAAACTGATCGTCATCGACACCACGCACGACCCAGGAGAAGCCTTACTGAAGTTTCTCTCCTTGGAAACTCCAAGAGACGCGTTACTCGTCATGGGAAGCCGAGGCCGCACCGGCTGGACAAAGTACATGCTCGGCAGTGTCAGCTCGTACGTCGCGCAATACGCCCCGATTCCCCTCCTGGTGGTGCGCTCGCGTAAGTACAGGGACATCCCCGACCTCACCTCGGATTCCGTCGGCGCCGCGTACTTCGGCATGTCGAACCCCGGCGCGAGCCGCACCGTCGCGGTCGCGGTGGACGGAACGGAGTCCAGTGTCGCCATCGTCAAGTGGGCGTGCCTCAACGCGTTCAGAACGAGCGACAACATTCACGTGCTGCACTCCGCGGTGGACGAGACGCCCATTCAGTTCGCGGACGTCACGAAGCGGGTGAAAACGTGCATGGACGTGTTGGGCGAGTTCCAGAAAGACGACGCCGCAGGGACCGCGACGTCGGTGCTTCTTGACATCAAAGGCGGCGACGTCCGCGATTTAATCGTGGATTACGTCGCCGAGCTCGGCGGTGCGGTCGACTTGCTTGTCATGGGAACAAGAGGGATCAAAGGTAACCTGAAACGCGCGGTGATGGGCTCGGTTTCGAGCTACGCGCTATCCTTCGCGAACTGCCCGGTGCTCGTCGTGCCGGCGGACGTCGCGCGCGAAGCCACGGGCCCGGAGGATGACGACGAAACCCCCGCAGCGTGAAGCTGAGGGATGACGTGAAGGAAAGACAAAACGCAAGAAAGACAAATCAAACGATAAAAGGCGTTCGGATCTACGATCGACTTCCTTAGCTCGTTGTCGAAGAAAAAGAAAGAAAGACAAATCAACCTGCCGCTATCTGCGTGTTAATTCGGCGTCTAGTGTCCACTCCGCGTCGTCGCCTCCCCACCCGTCGTACGGTTCGACGCCGCGGTCACCGCTACCGCGCCGTTGAGGGAGGTTGACGCGTTCTTCCGCGTACACCGAGTCGCCGTACACCGAGTCGCCGTCGTCATACACGGACTCGCCGTCCCACTCCGACGTTCCCGGCGAGCGATCATGCTTACTTCGTTTCGTGGACGTGGAGAGTTCGTCGTTAAACTCGGTGTGGGAAGTCTCCTTCGTTCCGCCCAACCGCTCGTCGCCGGCGATCCCAACCGCCCCTTTCCGCCTCGCGCCGTACCACTCCAAACACGGCAGCACCTCTTCCTCTAGAAGCGCCTTAATTTCGACGCGCGTGGGTAACTTGGTGCAGAACATGGTTTCCACGGCGGGGATTATGTCGTGCTCGACGATACGGGACATGGCCTGATAAATAAAAGAAAGTGTCAGTCTTGTACGGGAACACAGTCTTGGGATTTGGGAAATGCAATACGTACCCGGACCGCGTGCGCCTTCGTGTATCCGGCGGCGCCTTTGTCCGGCGCCGACGGCGGCACCAGGTCTGTACCCAAACCAGGCGGTGTGAGGTGATGCCGGGCGTTCGCTCGGAGGGGCAGACCAGACACGGTGTCCACGCTGGGTGGCGCGCCCACGGCTTGGAGTTCTTGAAGCCAGCGCTTGGCGTTCGCGCGAACGCCGACCGCGGCCGGTAAAACTTTGTCCGCGTCGTTCGCCCTCGCCGCGGCGGCGAAGTCCTCCGCCGCGGTTTGCGTTCCAAACGAAACCGAAAGGACACCGCGTTCCAGCAAACGCACGCGTTGGTGAAGCACGGTTATGTCCACCTCCAGCGATGCGTTTTGCGTGACTTTTGTTTCCAGACGAAACCGCGCGCCCTCCGCGACGCCGCGCGTCGCCACGAGGGAAGCTTCAACCTCACCTACCCGTCGCTCAAGCACCGCGACCTGCCGCTCACCTTCGTCCGCGCGCCGCTCGCTGGCCTCCGCCGCGCGCTCCGCGGTTGCCGCGCGCGTGCGCGCCTTGTCAAGCCTCGACGCGGCGCGTTCCTCGAAGCTGTCGCATCGCGCGGTCGCGTCCGCGGCCACCCTCAGCGCCTCATCTCGATCACTTTCAGTACTCGCCAACGCGGTTTGCAACGCGAGTAAACGGGCCTGCAAAACGAACACCTCCTTGTCCGGGACGCGCAGGTGGTCACGGAGGTGCTCGGGGACACCGTCCGCGCAGTTCACACGCGCGCGTGAGTCCTCGGTGTGGAACAGGCGCGACAAAGGAGCGCGCTCATCACTCATCGTGGGGGCGACATCGGAACGGTAACGCGCGCACCGAAGAATGATGCATCGTTGCTGAAGTGTCGGGCGCGTCTCATCATCGACGAAATCCGCCACACGAAGACGATATTTCCCGTTCGTATGCGTTTCAGTCACAAAACAGAAACCCTTTCTGTTCTCGCCGCGCGCCCGCTTCGTCACAGCGACGCACGCGACCCAGGCGGAACGCTGGGCTTGCATCGGGTCGTCGAGCGCGTCGAGCGCGACCATGTTGCGACACGCGACGAAAACCCTGGGCGCCAGGTTGGTTCCGGCGCGAGCCTCTGGGGTGAATTTCTTCCACGCCAGCCCCTTGGTCGAGTCCAGTCTGCCAAAGAAGAACGGTACGCGTCCCTCATCTTTCGCTTGCTCCACCGACTGTGGCGCGTACAATGCGATGACGTTCGTTACTGACCCTGTGGTTTCATCTCGCGCACGCACACAACAGGCACCACGCAAGTCGGTGAAGGTCCCAAGGCTCTTTCATCGTCGGTCGCGCCCTCGGATCTTACCGGAGGTGCGCATCCCTGAAAAAACTTCCCTCCAATCCCCTTGGCCAAAAGAAAATCCTTCGACGCGGGCGGTTTCGCCGCGTAGCCGTACCGTCGTCTCCAGGGAAAGACCCCACCCTTACCCATCACCCTATGTTTCCACTCAATCCAAACGCAGTTCTCGACGCGTCCGCGCAAACCCTGTTCCTAACCGAGATGTTCCGAGGCATGTCGTTGACGATGAAGTACTTCTGGGAGCCGAAGGTCACGATCAACTACCCGTTCGAAAAAGGACCGCTGTCGCCTCGCTTCCGCGGAGAGCACGTGCTTCGGCGGTACCCCACGGGCGAGGAGCGGTGCATCGCGTGCAAGCTGTGCGAGGCTATCTGCCCCGCGCAGGCGATCACGATCGAGGCGGAGGAGCGCGAGGATGGCAGCCGCCGCACCACGCGCTACGACATTGACATGACCAAGTGCATCTACTGCGGCTTCTGCCAGGAGGCGTGCCCGGTCGACGCGATCGTGGAGGGGCCCAACTTCGAGTACGCCACGTACTCGCACGAGGAGCTGTTGTACGACAAGGAGAAGCTGCTGAACAACGGGGACAAGTGGGAGAAGGAGATCGCGAAGAACCTGGCGAGCGAGGCTTTGTACCGCTGAGCGCGCCGTCCTTTCGAGGCGCAGCGTCGAGCCGTTGACTTCGCCAAGAGCGCCCACGGGTGGTTACACAATAGCCACGCACTGTAAAAACGTACATCTTCCGTTCAACCTGAAGCATTGATGCCCTGTATTCTATCCTCGAAGGACAGCGAATGATGAACTTTCGACGTTTTCACATTTTTCGTCGTTTCTGTGCTTTGAAAACCAGCACTGGCTCCAGGCGTCTCTGATCTTTCCCCCTTCACAACTCCACGCGCGGCAACCGGTGTTGACGAATTGTCGCCAATCGCACGGTAGCCAGCTCGGCCAATAGGCGAGTTGGCGAAGGATGGCGTCCTTCTGCGTTGCGCCGCCAGTGGCGGCGCACGCGCGGCTAGGGACTCGATCTTTCAAAGGTGCGAGCGATAGGTCGGCGACGGCGTCATCGTCGGGGCGAGATGCGGTACGTTGTGGCTCCATGGGCCGCACTGTGTGTCGATCTGAGGTACATCATTGCAGAGGCGTGTATCGAGCGAAACTATCCGTGGGTTGTGACGTCGGTCGTGCCAGCTCTCGAGCGCGGCGGACGCTTCAGCGTCGTGAAAGTCACGGCGAAGCAACTGCTCCTTCGCCTGACGACGACGACGACGACGACGACGACGAGGGCGCGGGCGCGGGCGCGGGCGCGTTGGATAGCGCGGAGGAGAAAGAAGTGGTCGAAACGACGCCTCGTGGTAGCCCTTGTTGGGCGGATAAATGGTTAAAGGTTCCGAAGGAAGGGTTCTGCGAGGTGCCGTGGAACGGAGGGACGGTGTTCGGCGTGATGTTCCTGTGGTTCGCGTCGTTCTTGTTGGTCGGGCACGTATGTTTGCCAGCCGCGGTGAGCTGGCTCGGGTTTAATTGCAGAGAGCTCTCCACGCGCGGTGTGGCGATGTACAGTTTAAGTGCGGACGTGGTGGAGATGTGCGTTGGTTTGGGGGTACTTTTCCAGTCTCTTCGCCCGTATTTTCCCCTCCCTAAACGGTGGTTCCCGGTGCGCCTAAACGGAGGGTGGTGGAAAGAAGTGTTGCTCGGGTGTACGGTGTTTCCCGCGGTGAGCGCTTTGAACACCCTGAACAGTCGGCTGATGCCGCTTCCCGTCACGGCGCTTCCCGTGCCGCCGTGGGAGCAATCGCTTCTCGCGAATGACGCCGTGTCCATCGGGTTCTACGTCGCGGTGGTTTCGTTCGTCGCGCCGGTGTGGGAAGAGACGATCTTTCGCGGTTTTCTTTTGCCGTCCTTCACCAGGTACTTTCGAATGGACGTTTCCATTTTGTCGAGCTCGCTGATTTTCGCCCTCGCGCATTTCAGCATGGAGCGTTTGATTCCGCTGACGTTTCTGGGTGTGCTCATGTGCGTGGTGTACCTTCGGTCGAAAAATATCCTGGCCCCCATCATCTTGCACAGCTTGTGGAACGCGTTTGCGTTCGTCGAGCTCGTCGCGAACCCGGCCGCCGTGATCACCTGGGTCACCGCGCTTTTCGGCGTGGGAATCTAGCTTAGTGCGAGTGTCTTGCTATTACAAGTTCTAATAGACACGGCACAAAAAATCGAAAATCTTCATAGTCCTTCCCGGCTCTCGCGTTGTGGTAGGTAACACACATGTTGTACTCTTATTTACCACACTCGCCTCAAAAGCTGGACATCTCGTTATCGTTCGTCATCAACGGCTTCGCGCTTCTCTCTTCTCGCAGGCGAACAAACGCCACACTTCCAAATCCAAACACGATTACAAGCGCCAACACGACGACCACCGCAGTCATAGCCTGTAGCTGCGCTTTCACGACGTCGATATCTCTTTCGCCGCTGGGTCCCCACGCCGTCGGAGCCGGCGCGGGTTCGCCGGGCGCGCCACAAGTGCAGTTACCCGCGAGCGGAGATCCGACGTTGTACACTTCGCACGGGTTAAAGACCGATAAATCGTCCACTTCAGGTTTAAAATCGAGGAAATCGTAGTAGTGCAGCACTGGAACGCCTCGCATGCCGCTGTCAGACCGGACGACGATACGGGATAGCATTCGGTGGTAGGACTCGCGTCGAACCATCCACGACGAAATCGGAAAGTAGAATTCGTAGACGTAGGAGATGGACGCGGAGGGATCGCTGAACGACGGTATCGTTACGTTTCGCGACCATTTCTCGCACGGGATGCCGCGAACGACGCCAGCTTCTGTGACCCCGTGATACACGTCAGGCGTGTCCCCGGTCACGCGAAGAAAATCCGCCGTGGTTGACATCCCATCGCCGCTGCCGCGCAGAAACATCGGAAAGTGTCCGTCTGATATCTTGTGGCCTTCGCAGTACCCTGAAGCGTGCGTCTGATTTTGATGCATGGACATATATATATCGTGCACCGGGTTCATGATACGAGTCTGCTTAGAGTACGAGGAGTGTTCATCAATCCGCAAGTTGTTCGTCGCGGCATCGTACCATTCATGGCGAAGCATCGAGTACGATACGGCTTCCAAGCCTTCACCCTCGTGATTGATGTTAGCCTCGATGGTCGCGCTCCACGATTCCGGGAGATTTGGGAGATGAGGCTCCAGGTTACAGCACGCGATTCGGGAGTCATCGGGAGCGTGAACGACGACGGAGGCAGCGCGCTCATAATCCACGAGATACGCACGGGTCGTGTTTGCATCTGTGGTGCGTCAAAGAGCGAAAAGAATATTGTCAGCTGCTCAGCTCCCTCGCCGCAAAATATATGGCAATCAGGGAGGCGGAATGTGGTACCATGGTAAAAGGAAATACTGACCTGTGGGAGAAGGAATTCCCCCAGGGAAGTTATGCTCGACCGTAAAGATGTTGTCACCTCCGTCTACACCCGCGACGTCATATAAAAAGTGAGATCCACCTTTCTTTGTCTCGCATCTCGTGGAATGGATGTGAGAAGTGGTCGAAAAGGCGGCACCATTCGGCTCGGGCTGGACCGCAAGTTTCACTTCAAGTAATGATTGACCCGCCGTATGATTGACAATCCGTCCTGTTCCCGCCGCGACGTAATTGAAGTGTTCGACATACGTATCAATGGGTGCCGAGAGGGACAACGTCGCTTGGAGGACTGGCACACCCCAGTTATCAGCATCGAAAAGGATGACCGGGAACTCGCACTTGGCGTACTCGCTAAACTCCGCCACAACGCCCCCCAGCGTTAGCATCACGAGAGCCAGAATTCGCATGCCGGCACGTGTTCTTGTCATCAAGGACGACACGATGATCCCCTAGCGTATCTTGCGCTAGAGGAAGTGAAGGAGCGACGCGTTCGACCCGGTGACGTGCTCTAATTTATTTATAAGTTTCGGTCCTTTTCAAAAGAATATTCGAGTACGCATTTTTCTGGGAAGCATCGACGCACAACGACGCGCACACGCCACCCTCTGTAATGATTTCCGACGCAGCATATACCGCCATGACTGCCACGAGCGATGGCATCGCGACCTTCACTACTCCCGCGAGTCTTGCCGTCGCGGGCGAGGCCTTCCTCGGCCTCCCCAACCACCTCGTCGTCACTCACATTCTCAGTTCTGAGCATTTCGACGACCCCGCCGATCTCGCGCGGCTCCCAGCGGTGAGCCGCGCGATGCGCGACGCGGTGGCGGCGACGGGGCTTGAGTTTGAGGAGCTTGATGAAGATCGTGCCGTGAACCTCGGTTGTTTAAGCGCGGTGAAGCGCCTGCAACGGGGAGGGCGCCTGTCGCGTCAAGAATACCTTTGTCAGGCAGCGGCGAGGAGCGGACAGCTCGAAGAGTTGAAGGCGTTGCGCGCTGACAACACACCGTGGGACAGAAAGACGTGTTGGGCGGCAGCAAGGGGTGGCCAACTCGAGGTGTTGCAGTGGTCGCATGCGAACGGCTGACTGTGGGGCGCAAGCACGTGCGAGATGGCGGCAAGGGGCGGGCACCTCGAGGTGCTGCAGTGGGCGCGCGCGAACGGCTGCCCGTGGAACGGGAGAGCGCTGAACATCGCAGCTCAAAACGGCCACGAGACGGTGGTGCGGGCGCTTATCGAGGCGGGCGCGGACGTTAACAAGGTAAAGGATAACGGCTTGACGCCGCTGTACGTCGGCGCTCATAACGGCCACGAGACGGTGGTGCGAGCGCTGATCGATTTGGGCGCGGACATCAACAAGGCAAGGGATAACGCCGCGACGCCGCTGCTTATCGCCGCTCAATTTGGCCACGAGACGGTGGTGTGGGCGCTGATCGATTTGGGCGCCGACATTAACAAGGCAAAGAATAACGGCGTGACGCCGCCGTACATCGCCGCTCAAAATGGCCACGAGGCGGTGGTGCGGGCGCTTATCCAGGCGGGTGCAGACATCAAAAAGGAGAATGATAACGCCGCGACGCCGCTGCTTATCGCCGCTCAAAATGGCCACGAGGCGGTATTGCTGGCGCTTATCGAGGCGGGCGCGGACATCAAAAAGGAGGATGATAACGCCGCGACGCCGCTGCTTATCGCCGCACAAAATGGCCACGAGGCGGTGGTGCGGGCGCTTATCAAGGCGGGCGCGGACGTCAACAAGACGAGGGATAACGGCGGGACGCCGCTGCTTATCGCCGCTCAACAGGGCCACGCGGCGATTATCCAGATTCTCAGGGATGCCGGCGCGGTGTGATGACGGAAACGCTGGCGCGTATTGCTCCCAAACCGGGTGGATGCATTCAGCGCACGTTGTGACGAGCGCGCGATTGTGACACTCTCTTTAGAAAAGGCTCTATTTATGTTCTATTCGTACCTGATGCCGTTTTCGCGTCCTGTTTTTTCCTCCCCTTCGGCTCCTGCTTCTGTTCCGGAATCGGTGCGCTGCTGCAGCACCAGCAGCACGTGGTTTCTTCCTCGACGAAGGGAGATTTCCCGCCGTTGTCTTTCCCCGAAGCCTTGAACGAGCTTTTCGGGGAGATGGCCATCTCCGCCGGCGGCGTCGTGGCGTCATCCAGCGTCCAGTTCAGCACGGACATCTGACTCGTCAGAATTTCTTCTATCGTCAGCAGGCTTTCACACGTGTCGTTGAGCTGACTGAGCCTCGCCACCGGCGGGCTCTTTTCCTTTTGACTCGTCGGAGACAGCAGACCGAGTCCGGAAAGGAGACTGGCCAAAGGATCGATGGGAATCTGAATATACTCATCAAGGCGCTTGGCCGAGTATCGGAGCTCTCGGAACATCTCATCCGAAACCTTTCCATTTAGGATTTGCTGTGACCCTGGCAGGTCTTTCATTTCCATCACGCACCGTAACACCTCCGTCTTTCTCTTTTCAAACTCCGCCAGCGGTGCGGGTAACTCGTGTCCAGCCTGCTTCGTTCGCCTCACCGCGAGGTCACAAAGCGCCTCGACATCCCTCAGCCGTTCGAGATACCCACTCAGCGTGTCGTCTCTTTTGAACTTCCTCGACGCTGCTGACTTTGCAGAGCCGACACTCGAAGCACTGGGAGCGCGCGTCCAACTCTTGTCTAGCGGTACCCGAACCGGCGCAGGCATCCGTAGCGGCGACGAAAGCGACTGAATCTCTCCAGCCCCGGCTCCGCGAACGAAATCCCGGGACGTCCCGGACCGACCAGAACGACCGGACCGTGTTGACCGTGCATCCGGGCGCGAGGGCGTGCTCTCGCCACGAGAACGCTCCCGTCGCCCTGAGCTCGACGGCACACCCGGATCTCGCTCCTTGCCGCTCATGGCGCGCGCGCCTGCCGAGTGTGGTGCAATGTACCTTTCGTGACACAACGAAGGGCAAAATCTGGAAAACGCCCGACCATGCGACCTACAAATCGGAAAAAAAACAATAAATCAAAGTAACCCTGGGGTTGATGGTCTATTTGCCTCGATGCAGAGAAAAAATTCACCTCCACACTCTTGCTGAACCATTAATTAGAAGCCTTTCCGAGACGTGAAAGAGCGCCAAAAATGATTCAGAGGTAGAAGGCGCGATTATCTAGCGAACACGAGAAACGACACACAAATTAATGCGCTGAATCATAACCAAAGTGCCCGTGTTACCCCGAGCCTTGAAATCCGCAAGATCCGCGGTTTTAACGTCCTTCTCGAAAGATGCGAAGTGACAAACTACCTTCACCAGGAGTACGGAAACATCCAGAGGAACCGATTTATGCAAAATAGACGGTGGATGCGAGTAAACTGCAATACCTTTGAAAATTGAATATAACGCTTTATCAGGTGATTTAGCCGTGGTATGGTGCCCATATCGAGCATGGTGGTACGTACTGCGTTGTCTGTCCATATCTGTAGGATGTATAAAAGAATTCCAATCGCGGGGATCAAGATGACCGACTTTGTATTTCTCCGGTTCAGGCAGTTCTGAAGTGCCAGTCGTGAAACAATCAGGCAGTCATCAACGCCGTAGATCTTCAGCGCAAACACACCATCTACGTGAACTGGACTTCGACGTGTGTCAATGTCGAGCACATGCTTGCAGAACTTTCGAATACGCGCACGTCATTGACGGTTTCCGATGCAAAGGTCCATCGACCCAAAACTCAACGAACAAAAGATTCAAGTAAAACGCTCCTGAATTTATCTTACAAGCAGAGAAACACTTCTTTTCTAAGCGCTTTGAATTATTTTCTTAGCCCTTTCCTCGTCTTTCTAATATCATTTGAGTGAGCGTTTTCCATAAGCGCTTGTAGAAGTCTTTCGGATGTCCATACACGCATGCGAGTTTGTCGCTAGGTCATGGAGCTCACGGGTGGTTGTCCTTGCAACGTCAACTCATCGCTGTCCATGGATTGCGTTGCATGCTACTATCTCGTGGAGCGTGGAGAGCTTCCTCTTGTCTTGATGATACGGACATTTTTGTTGTTGATGTCGTCGCGTGATCTCAGCCGGAGCTCTTCGCGCTAGCTAAAGGAATCCCAGCCTACCCTTTATCGATGCACTTAGTTCAGGGGTCATGGCCACAACATCGCTGAAGCGTGATTTGCAGGTTCCACGTTGGTGCGCACCACGGCGTGATTTGCAGGTTCCACGTTGGTGCGCACCACGGTACGTTAGCGACACTTGTCAGTCCTTTGAATGCACACGAGAGACCGTGTCCTTCTATATCTTCTGAGGATGATCTTTTATCGACCCTCGAGCGTTTCCTCGACAGTCCTGAAGAGGTTGTCTCGATTGGCGTTGCTGCTCACAACGCGTGCGAGGACTCGTCCAACCAAATCCAGTGGATTCGGCGCTTTTACCGCGCCTTTGCCATCGTCGGGTGACTGTTAAACTCGCGGAACAGGTTTTGGAATTGACCATCCCAGAGAGAGATAAGTGGCAGGCGCGTATTTTTGGCTTACAGTTTCCCGAGGGTTCGGGTATGACTGAGCACAACCACACAAATGTCTGACGACGGTGCGAGCATATTGTTTTTTTTCGATGTTATGATTCTTCGAATTAGAAAAAAGGTAGTCAGTGCGAAGGCACTTCCAAGCTATATCTACCCCCACCCCCTACGATTACACCAGTTTGTCCATTATACTCGAGTTGGCCTTCTCCAATTTCATTAGATTATCGTACACGCCCAAGATCTTTTGACTGTTAATCTCTAGTACCAGCCCGCCAACCACGGTCTCGTCGAGCACGGTGTACGCCTTTGGCGAGTTGAAAATCAAGTCAAGCTCGCACACGTTCTCGAAGACTCGATCGAGAGTTTCGACGTATACCTGGATGAGATCGAGCATCGCCAGCTCCGACTCCGACCTGTCACTGAGAATGCAAAAGTACAGCGTCGCGAAGTGGCGGTACACGAGTTTGGTATCCGGACCGAAGGTTTTCTCGTCATCCACGAAACTACACAGGTGATCGGGGCGCCCAGTGACAATCTTATACACCGTCTGACACAGCTCGGTCTGCTTGTCCACACCTAGCTGCTCGTAAAAGCGGCACAGGCGGACCATGGCGTGGTTGTTCACCACGATGAATGCTTTGATCATGGTGGCTTTCCACGTTCGTCTCGAATCACAACGGAGAATTACCGAAGAATGCGCGCCCACCTGAAACGTAAGAATCGCTGGCCAGAGGATTGGCGCAGAGACTGGCGCTTGGCTTGCGATGAAGGGCGCCGAGGACGGTCCGTGTCTACGTGAGAAACACACGCGGCGCGTCTGTTCCGAGCGCGCGGGTTTATCCGCGTGCGTGGATCAGTAAGCGTCGGAAGGCAACGGAGATGTCATTCCAGGCCGCGGCCCGCTGTTTTGATATTTTGTTTTTGCGTTCTCGCCGATTTCGGGATTTCGTTTTCGCTTCGTCACTTGATTAGGAGATTCAGCCCGTTACCGCCAGCTCGTTCTCCTCGCGCTCCACTATCCAACGTGCACGCCCACCGTTCGTTTAATCATGGGTGCTACTACGTCGCGATGCGAGGAAGCTGAGGAGGCTGAGCCTTTCGAGGAGGTACGTTCTGCGAGTGAATATCTTCGACTGCGCGTCTCGATTTCGCGGTTTCCCCAGTCACGTTTACCGTCCCCGTACAGGAGAAATGAAAGAGCCCTAGCAAGACCCCAACCCTAACATTCGCACCCTTTCCCACGTCTTCAGGTTGAGGTGGAAGAGCCCGCCGCGGAGGAGGAGGAGGAGGAGGAAGCTGCCGTTGAAATTAAGGTGCGCATCTGCACTACGCGTGACCGCGCTCGCGCAAAACCCAAAGATCGAGGCTTTCCGATCCCTCCCGCGCCTAAAGATATTCTGGCTAACTTCGTTTCTTCCACCCACAGATTGAGACGGCGCCCTTCGACCCTCGCTTCCCCCAGACGAACCAAGCTAAGCATTGCTACACCCGTTACAACGAGTTTCACAAGTGCGTGCCCTCTGCTCCCCGGCGTCATCGACGGCACCAATCAAAGACTTCCTCAAATCACCCCGATTGCATGTTGGTTCCTGTCTCAGAATGCTGACAAACTTCTTTCCTCCCTCCGCCCGCTCTGCTCTTCCTTTTCTACGTCTCAGGTGCAAAGCGCAGAACGGTGAGGATGACGAAGAGTGCGAGAAGTACGCCAGGTACTATCGCTCGATGTGCCCTACTGATTGGGTGAACAAGTGGAACGAGGAGCGCGAAGCCGGTACCTGGCCCGGACGCTACTAAGGAGAGACCAGACGGCGATGTACAACAAACCGCGCTGGTTGTGACTAGCTAGACCTTTCCTGCTTGTCCGTAAAATTAAATACGCTACACCCGCTCATCTCCCGCGAAGCCACTCGCCTGAAAGCGTCCACGAACCCTGGACGTAAACGCGGTCCCAGAGGTTTCCGAAAGAGTCCAGCGCCGGCCGAGCGTCGAGGTGCATGGCAATTGGCGAGCGCGGGTCCAATGATTTCGCGTTGTAGAAGTCGATGACGTATCGCACGTCCACGCCACATCGATCGACGACCCAGTCATGACGGTCAAAGGGCAGTTTGAAGCCAAGAAAGTTTAGAAACCTGGCTTTCGGGCTGTAGTCGCGCGGTCGTCCGCGAAACTTGAGCAACTTTGGACAGTCGCACTCCGCGGCGTGCAGTCGCTCCCACTTCAGTACCTCTTCCCAACACCGCTCGTTGACCGCGTTGTGTATGGAAATGACGTTGGACATGTCGTCCTCACCTGGGTTCCAACCCTTGCGTACGATGGCGTTGTAAAACATTTGTTCGCTTGGATACCGCCACGTGCCCGCGGCGCCGCGTTGGTGCTCGGGCAGAGCTTTGTTCCTCTCGCTAATCGGGATCGTCGACGACACCCTGTCTTTTGACAGCTTCCCACTCTGTTGCAGCGCTCGTGTTTGATCTAGGTCGGGCATCATGTTGCTCGGATTCACAGATGACGGCGAGGTGAGATCGTTCGGGGCTTCGGCCGAACCAGATCCTTCGCACGCCTTTCCGCTCGCGATGCGTGCGAAAAGCGAACTTGCTTCATCCTGTGTGATAGGAGGCTTCGATGCCTTGCTGGCTGAGCCCCACCCGAACAACCCCATGATCGCGTCCACTCACCCCTAAGCGCGTGCCCGGCAAGCCGTGTGTGCGTGCGCGAAGCCTGTGTTCCCTCCTATGAGTGCACTTGCGGATTTCGCAACGTCGACAGTTGTCGAAAAAGAGAGCAGCAGTTTTACGGTTTTCACGCATTCGTCGATATTAACGCAACACGCATTCATCCAGAAGGCCGTGTTATTCGTCTCGCCGTGATGGTGGTACACTATTCGTAAGCTCTTTGGTAAAATCTGGGGCGCGAGATGATGAGCTCGAAGTTACGTACAGGTGACGTTGTGTTTGATTCTATTCTCGTGTTTTACATAAGTTAGTTAATTCATATGATGCAAAGACCCTCAGAGTCTAAGCTCCATACAGTCGGCTACTCAGATAATTAAGTTTTTCGGAGCTTCATTTCCAATCCAACTTTGACTGCTCGACGACGTATTCAGCCAAACCCCGCACCTCTTCGTCGGATAACCTCGCCCCGAACGTGCACTGACCTTTGGGCTGGCAATCCTGACTGTATCCTGGCATTTTGTTCTTGCCTCCGTATATCAGGTTGTAGATGGTATCCGCGTCGTTCACTCCATTTCGCTGTAAGTCCATCGGGAACAAGGATTTTCCTGCACTGACCACGTTTCCCCCAGCAGCGTGGCACCCAGCGCACGTCTTGTTGAACGTCTCGGCCGAAGTGTCCGCCAGCGCAGAGCCTGCGCTGAGTGTCACCGCCAAAGCTGCCGCGGTGGAGAATAACACACGTTTCACAGCTCCTGTTTCATGGGGCTCATGCGCCCTCCCGATGCTCGCCCAACAAAAAACCCGCGAGGCATCCTGCGACGAAACAGCAGTTTCGCGGTTCCGAATGACGGTGTAGGCCATGCAGCCCCCCACAAGGCGGCTTCTGTCAGCAATCTTTCTGTGACATCCAGAGCCATCGCTATCCCTAGGAATAACCCCCCAAGTTCCTCGTCGACACGCTTTTCCCGCAGTCGCCGACTTCTGGTTCGTCGAAATCAGCGTCGTCGAAAGCATCAGTGGCATGGCCATTGATGTTGTGTCGAGGCCTGCGCAGGCTAGGAGTGGACAGCCGAGAAATGTTGAAACGTGATGAGGAGCACTTTCTCGCGAGCGAAAATCCCGGCACGTGGCAAGCTCTCTGAGTGGTTGAAACAGGCCGAGGAATCTCGCCACTTCAGCGCGCGCGCTCAGACCCACGGCAGCTCTGAACGAACGCGTGTGACCTCATCGTGTTCTGAACGTTAACGTGTTAACCGTCATGTCACTCGCGACCGCCGCTTGCACGTCGACGGTCACCCGTCCGGCGTTCGCCGGAAGCGCGCGGCGGTCGACAGGTAAATCTAATCTCAAGAACGCCCGTGTGGAAACCGCGTCACCACGCTCCGGACGCGTGGACCTCGCGGCTCCGCGACGGTGTGTCCGTCACCGCAGGGGTCATTTGCAAACGTGCGCGAGTGTCAATCTTGGTGACGCGCAGTGGTACGTCAACCAGGGAGTCGCCGCGGCTGTTATCCTCGGTGGCTTCGTCGTCACGGGTGGGCTCAAGGAGCTCGGTTTTGGTGGAAAGAAAGAGGAAGAGAGAGATTACCGCGAGGACCCGGACGAACCGTGCAACATGTGCGAGGGCACCGGCCGCGCGGTGTGCGCGTGTACGCGGTGGTCTAACGACGGCGAGGGATGTGAGACCTGCGGATACACTTGCGTGACATTCTGCCCCGCCTGCCGCGGCGGCGGCAAAGCCATGCGCGTGACTCTGGAGATTCCCGTGGAGAACGACGAGTTGGCTGACATGGCTCGGGAAAAAGGGAACCGCTTCCAAGGTCCGTCTCCGTTCCTCGCCGCGATCGCGGCGCCGCCCTCGTTCAGCTCTGCGTCAGAAGAAATCGGACGCGTGGCGATGGACGGCCCCGTCTTGCACGCCGTGGTTTCTGAGCCAAAAAACTCTGAAGGCGCGCCGGGCGGGGAAAACGACGGAGGAGACCCGTCGTCGTCCAAAGACGATGAGTTCTACGCCCAGTCCGGCGAGGCGATTCGCACGTTACGTGAAGACTACCCGACTTTGCTCCAGAAACAGATGTCCTGGGGTATCTACCGCGAAGACGTCGGGCTGGTGGACGAGACGGAATCGTTTGGGCACGTGCGCGGGCACGTCGTGGCGAGCGGCTTGAAAGACTACAAGCGATGCCACAAGTGGCTGCGCACCGCGGCGGCGGTGATTTTCAGCCACTCGGAGGTGCAAGTGACGCGGATCTGGAGCCCACTGGGAATGAGCGGCGACCGTTCCATTAAAGTGCGGTGGAGTATCAAGGCGCGGCTGCGCATCGTGGGCGGCCTCACCGAAGAGGCGCACTTTGACGGCATCAGCGAGTACAAGCTGGACAAAAGCGGATTCATCTACCAACACACCATCACGGATCTGGACTGGGACTTGGCGCAAATGCGCGATCGCATCGTAGACATGGGCAACGTGCTAGGCCAACGCGCGCGCGAGCCTCAGCTCGGCAGTGGACAGTGGTTCAGGGATCTCGTCCCGGCTTGGTTTACGAACAGATCGTGAATGCGACTAGAATACTGTATCAAAACATACTAATCACACACGCCGCAAAAGAAGCGGCGATGTCTAGAGCTAGAGCCTGTTGTAACACCTAATAGACTACATTCAAGTCGGTCGAGTCACTGCTAGGAAAGAATCGCCTTGGTAGGAGCGAGGGTTATTATGTCAGCGTGAGTCCAACTTTTTCGTGTCAAAAAAAAAGGCGAGTAGAATCGTGGCCGAGAAAAACACGGAGCCTCATGCGTCAAGGCGTGCCTTGCGAGCATTATTATCGACAGGACCAGGCGGCCTAATTACCAGCGTGCCAAAGTCATCCGTTAGCGATACTGAGGGGCATCATCGGCTCCGGGAAATAGCGTGTAGGGAGGTGGACACACGCGGTGTCGAACGCAAATCGGAGAGAAAACCTCGGGCTTGGCGGCGGCTGCAAAGTGGGGAAAGACCACGCGCAAGGGCAATTACCCGGTGTTGCTATCGCCGTTTGGCGTCGTTCATATCCGTGGCACCATCGAGCCCGGTGCGGTACCCGTCGTGTCGACCGCGCCTAAAGTTCTGGCGCGTTTGGCACAGAGCGCGCTTCTCGAAGACGATGATTTACGATAGAAGATTGATTCTGTCGCGTTTTTTGTCTTTTTCTGCAACTTTTTCGTTATACAAGAGCTCAATCCTCTATCGGTAGATGTGAATGCGGCCGCTCGCAGTACCGGCGGCGATGATGTTCCTGGTGGGGTGCACGGCCATGCGCGAGGCGATGGCGGTCATCCGCTCCGCGTCCGAGAGTTTCGCGGCGAGGCTACCCGTCGCGGCGTCGAAAACCTCGACCTCGCGCTTCATGCTCCCCACGACGACGCCATCCGCGCCCGGCGTCCACACCGCGCGGAACGGCAACACCCATCGCCCGGTTTGGTTGTTGTGGCGAATCCGGAGCGCGGATTTCGGATCCTCGTCAATCGACCCACCCTTTGGTCGCCACACCCTAAGCAAATCGTCGTAGCACGTCGTGAGAAGGCTTCCCTTGCCGTCTGGCGAGAAGTACGCGGCTTGGCACGACTTTGAGTGCTGCAGCAGCGACAGTGGCTTCGCGCCCTGGCCCGTCTTACGCACGTCCCACACGCACACGGTTTGATCGCCGCACGAAGTCGCTATGGTGCGCTCCGCACCAGGCTCCAGGTGAATGGTGTTGATTTTCTTTTGGTGCAGCTGCACCGCGGGAGAGGCGATCTTCCCCGAACGCGCGTCCACGACTTGGTAGTTGCCTCGGTTGTCCGTCAGGTGAATCGTGCGGCCGTCAATCGAGACGTCGCACGCGCTGAACTCGTCCTCGTCCTCGGTAGCGAAGAGCTCGACGAAACTTTTCTGTTCGATGTCAAGCGCGCGAACAGCCCCGTCGTACGCGGCGGTGATGAGCTTACCTGCAAGACCGCCTCTTCCCCATTTCAAGTGACACACGTACGACCCGTGCGGTTTGAAATACAAAACGCCGTCTTCGCTGCCGTCGCCGTCTTCCTTGGCGGCGCCGTCGCCGTCGTTGTCCACGCGCCAAAGTCCGATGTTCCCGTCTTTGTCGCCCGCGCCGACGAGAACCGGTCCGCCGGGGTCGTAAGGCGCCATGTCAAGGTGAGTCACGCCTCTGGGAACAACCTTAGCCACGGACTCGTTCATCAGCGTTAGCTTTGACTTTGACACGCCGGCCGCGGAGGTTGGGGGAAACGCCAGTTCTCCCTTTTTCGCGTTTGTTTTCGACACGGAGTCGAAGGATTTGTTGAACGCCCCAGCGGTGAGGAACGTGCCTGTTTTGAAATCACCCGATTCTTTAAGCGGTGCGCCGAGGTGGTCGCGAAGAAAATTGATGAACGCCTCGTCCGCGCTCTCGTCGCCGTTGATTGACGCCAACAAAACCGGTCCCTCCGGTCGCGACAGACCTCGCTCAATCTCTCCGTTCCACCCACCCGTGCTCGTGCCGTTCGCGAGAAGCACGGTCCCGTCCCTGCGTTCGAGATCGATCCCGCCCGCGAGATTAGGGTCAGGTGCTTCGTTCCGGACGCGTCCGCTTCGACGCAACGGACCGGGTTCCGCTTTCGGCGCGGCTTTGCGTTTCGCGCCGATGCCTCGCTGAATGGGTCCCGTTTTCGTCGCCGCGGTTTCAATTTCCGCCGCGAGGGTTCCGATGTGCAGCGCTTGCATGCGCAGCTTGTTCCGTGCGATGTGCGCTTCCCTTTCGCGCTCGAACTCGGTCAAGCCGTCACCGGGAGGGCTTTCCGCGACAGGCGCCTTGGGCGTCGCTTTCGCCGCCGGGGTGCCCACCGCCGCGCGGGCGCCGCGCGTCGTTCGCGCCAGCGTCAACTCAGTTTTGCCTCCCGCCTTGTTTGTCGTTTTCGCCAGCGTAACCTCCGCAACCGATACGCTCGTTGTTTGGTTGCTTCGTTTGGATCGTTTCTTCGCCCCGGCGTTCGCGTCGTCGTCCACACCGAGCGCGGTAAACACCTGCGCGCGCGTTTCGTCGTCCAGATCTGTGAAGCCTTTTATCTCAGACACACCGCCGAAGTCATCAACAGCGTCGAGTATCGGACGCAACGCATCGCCCAAGCCACGCAAGCCGTAAAACGTCTTGTGATCCTTGCTGCACAAGGCGAGCCTAACGTCGCCCTTGGCGAATGGTTCGTCCGTCGCCTTGCACTTTCCTCGATTCGCAGGCGCAACCTCGAGAAAGCAGTGTTCAAGAGCGCACTTTGGATGTTGCCACGTGTCCGCGACTCGTCCCGCGACGAACGCCTCGATGCCAACGCGAAGCTCGCCAACAGCGATACCTTCGCCACAACCGCGGCAGGTGCTTCGACCGGTCTTGGCGTGTTCCAGCTTGGGGATCGTCATGGTCCTTTGCGGTGCGAAGTGACGAAACGTCGTTTGGCGCGATTGATGACGTCGTGGCCAAAATAATGGCATCGAGTTGGCAGTGGCAATGAACTACGCCGAGGTTTACAGCAATTTTCGGCAGTCATCACGAACACCACGACGTGATGGGCGCACAAGTTGTTATACAGTGTCGGGATCGTTACAACGAGCGCATCAAGTAGGTTCCTCTCCCCCCTCTCCACTACTCGAATTTCGTCTTCTTCCCCGCGGCTTTGACGCTGCCCCACGCTTCGTTCGCGGCTTTGCGTTTCGCGGCCCACGCGGGATGCGCCGCCGCCGCGGAGTCGGCGTCGTACTGCGCTGGAAAATTACTTTTCTTATCGTCTCTCCCTTTCGAGTCCTTCTCCCGGTCCCCCGAAGGACCCATGGGTTGCGTGACCTTCCCAACAACCTCGCCCGTGCCTTTGATCTCGCCCACGTAAAGCTTCTTCGCCCGGATGGCTTTCTCTTTCTTCGGCTTTTCTTTCGCGGGTTCGGAAGGCGTTTGCGTTTTGTGGCCGCGATCGTAACCGCCGCCGGCGCCGCCGCGACCGCCGCCGCCGTCTCGTCCTCCCCCCCGTCCCGCACCTCTGCCCCCGAAATCGTTGGCACCAGAACCTCGTCCGCCGCCGCCCCTTCCACCTCCCGGCGCCGGCGGCGCCGGCACGGAACGCCTCGGCCCCGCGTGCCCAACGTTCCCGGCCGCCGCGCCGTCTTCGCCGAACGCGACTTTCGTGCCTTTGGGCGCCGCCGAAAGCGCAGCCGCCGCGGCGCGTTTCGCCGCCCACGCCGGGTGCATGTTCGCCTCTTGCTCCGCAGCCTGGCGCTTCGTACGATCCCGTTCCTCCCTCACCGCCTTCACGTGGTTCGCGTTGTCGCCGTGTGTCGTGAACGCCATCGCTCGTCGCGCGCGCTGGCCCATGCGCGCTTTCGGTTTCTTCTCCTTGGGCTGGTTCGGCAGTTTCGCCGGTTTCGCCGGTTTCGCGGTCGTCGTCGCCGTCTTGGCGTTCTTTTCGTTCCTCGAGCCCTTCGCACCCTTCTGCTCCACCCCGAGAATCTTCGCCAGCTCGGGGGGAAGCTCTTCATCTGGGTCCACGTCGCTGTCGCTGTCGCGCGCGAATTTTTCATCCTCCTCCTCTTCGGACTCGATATCCCCGATTTCCTCATCCTCGGACTCGATCACGTCTCCGTTTTCCTCGGCTAGGAACTTTCTCAGCTCGTCATCCTCGTCCTTAATCACGACGTCGTTCGAATCGCTGTCGCTATCATCGCTCGAAATTCCACGATCGTCATCCTCGCCGCCGCTGCTCCAGTCGTCCTCGTCCACGGCCTGGTTGTTTTCAGAGTCGGCCTTTTCAGAATCTGACGCGCCGTCGTCTTCCGAGTCAGACGCCGCGTCGTCGCCGCTCCCGCTGCCGCTTTCGTCATCCTCGTCCCTGTTCTGTTTGTCCACATCCCCAGGCCCCACGTTTTTCGTCCTCGCGATCGCGTCTTCCTTGTCCTTAGCTTTTTCATCCTTCTCCTCTTCCCGCTTTTCCGCGGATTCAATCTTCGCCAGCCGCTGCGCTTCCTCACGGTCCTTCCTCCCGAGCGCCCACGCCTGTCTGTCCCCGACCAAAACCAGTTTCTGCTGCAGCGCGGCTACTTCTTCCCTCACGCCTTTGGCGCCCAGCACCCTCCGTGCCACCACCAGGCTGGGGTGCGCCCCGCCCGCCGCAATCGCAGCCGCGCCCACCGCCGCTAACGCCGCTTTCGTCGCCGCAGCGTCGGCGCCGACGTCGCCGTCAAACGGAAGCGTCGCGTTCGCGGAGGGCGCGTCTTTCCCCACACTCACGGCGTCGAAAGTTGCGTCGCCCATCAGCGTCCCAAGGGCATCAAGATCGAGGACATGCACCGCCTTCAGTTGCTGCGCCAGCTTTTCCGAATCCACCACCGCGCTCGGCGGCGGCGCCAGCGCCGCCGCTTTCTTGGTCTTCCCCTTTGCCTCTAAAGCTTTCGCCGCCGCCGCCGCCGACGCTTGCGCGATGCGACGCTTGATCTTTTGAGCCTCGAACGTTCGAGCCTTTTTCAAAGCCTGTTACGGGAGCGAGCGGGTGGTCAGCACAAGGGGGTGGGTGGTTAACGAGCGGGGGCGTGGCAGACGTGCCACCGCGAGTCGAGCGCGGCAGAGACCGAGAGACGCCAATCAACCAACCTTTCGGATGCACTTCACGCCGTGATGCAGTTTCTTCTTCCGGTTCTCGTCCGTGATGTCCTGGCCAGAGTTATCGCGCCGCTGCTTCCACTTCGGCCACCGTTTGCCTTGCAGCCCCATCGTGGGGTACGCGTGGCGAGGCGCCCGCGCGACGCGGAGTGGCTGGGCTCGGCGCGTGAAAAAGTTGGCGGCTTCGTTGGTGCCTTTCCGAGACTTTTCTACGAGTTAGTTCCTCAGATCCCGCACCAGCAGCCCGTCCTGTCGAATCGAGCGTCCTTTCCCTCGACAAGCGCAGACATCAACGCACGCGACGATTCTTGATTGACACCAGAAAGGCGCTGCCCGAACACGCGGCAGGCTGGATGCGGCGGAACGTGAACACCCGAGACATGCTCCCGAGTTCTCCCGGGCGCGCCGGGAGCCCCGGGTACGTCCGCCCCGGGGACAGTTCCAGGCTCTCCGTGCAGGACAGCTCGCTGGTACGACTCACAATCGGCCGCAATCGGCGCGTGATTCCCGCGCGTCGTCGAACAAGCACTGACGTCCCCCCAACCCAACTCGCAGTCCTGGGTCCGCACGTCTATGAGCAAGATCACGCTGGGTAAGGTCACGGTGACCGACCTGGCGAGTCGGGATCCCAGTGTGACCACGGAACCCGTTTTGACTTCCCCGCGAAGTCTTCGCGTGTGCTTGGAGCGAGGCGTCGAACCCGCGATGCTGGTCCCCAAACGTTTGGCGGATTTCGCGTCGTCGCCGAACGTCAGCGCGGCGACGCGACGCGCGCGGTGGTCAAGGCACGAACAAACGCGGTGCGCACGAGTAGTCGCCCTGAACAAAGCGAGGGACGTGTTGCCTGAAGTTGAGCAAAGTGAAGTGAGTGAAGTTCCCGGGGTCAAAGGCGCCGTCTCGCTGGGCGGCGCTTTTGGACGCTCGGCGCGCGCGGGTGTTTCGCCGTGGCGCGCTTTTTCTTTTTCGGGTTCGAACCAGGGTTGGGACTCCGGCCTTTCATCACCATCTCCGTACGACACTACGTACGCATCAAGAACCCCCCCGATGCGCCGGCAAGCGTTTCTGCGCCCCACCTCGGCGCCTGTGAACTCGTTCTCGTACCACGGCGACATCTCCGCGGTGCGTGAGGAGGAGCGGCGCGTGGAGGCTGCTCGCCGGCGCACGGAAAAGCAGCTCGCCGTTTTACAAACGGCGAAGGCCACGGCTGAGCGCATACGGTCTGTGAACGCGGCGAAGATCGCACAAGCGAAGCGCGTGGACGAGTTCCGGGAGGCGGCGATGGCCCGAGTAGAGCGGGAGCGGTGCGAGAAGGGGTTTCAGGATTTGCAGCGCTCAAAGGAGGACGCGAAACGGTTCGAGGAGCGGAAACGCAAAGACAGCGAGGCGCGGTTCCAGGAACGGCAAGCCGCGTTACGTGAGCAGCGCGACAAGGAGACGAGGGAGCGCTTACAGCAGGAGGCGGATGAGGCGGCTCGGGAACGAAAAATTAACGATTTCCGGAAAAGAACGGAGGCCATCGCGGCAAACAAAAGAGCGTTACTGTCGATCAAAGATTGCGAAATGGGCGAACGCGAACGCCACCGGATCTTAGCGAAGGAATTGGAACACCAGGTTTTAACGGCACAGGCGGAACAACGACGCGTGCGATTTGAAACTCGGTTGTTATCGGCGCGAACGAAACACACACACCTGACGGAAAAGAAACGGCTGAGCATAACCCAGAAAACCGCAAAGGCGGCGCTTCGGAAGATGAGCGCGGAGGAGGCGGAGGAAATTTCGCGACAAGAAAAGATTAACAAACTGAAAGAGAAACAACAATTCAGAGACTCGCGATACAACGATGGCAAGGAGATGGAGCGATTGCGTTCTGCTCGTTACTTGCGGAAGCAACAGGAGGATGACGAGGCGTTGCGAAACGCCAAGGCGCGACGCCAAAGTGAGTTTGAGCGCGAAGCCCTCGAGCGCCAGTTATCGCTTGAAGAAAAACAAGAAAAAGTCGAAATGGCCACGCGGCGTAAACAGTACAAAGCGTCGTTGTTGCTGGAGAAAATCGAACGCGAAACGCACCGTGCGAAGGCGCTGAACAGCGCTAGGCAGGAGCTGGCGCAGCAAAGGCGGCTGCACAACGACGAGCTATCGCTGGAGCGAACGCTGTTGATGCGCGCTGATCCGCGGGAAATAAGGAGGGTCCAGTCCTTCAAAGCGAAGCACTCGGGGCGGCCGCAAAGCGCGCGGCCCGCAAGCGCGCTGAGGTCACCGTACGCCAGCCCGTATGCGAATTTGATGAGCCCGGACACACCGAGGGGGGTGCAGGATGAGTCTGAGTTTTTTTAATTAAGTTAAACTACTACGCTACCAAGGTATGAACCTGCGATGACACTCGCATGACGCTCGCTATTACTATTACCTCGCTTGCCAGATGAATATTTCCGCGGGTTCCGGTTTCTTGGTACCCTGCCCTTTTATGGACCCCAAACTGAACGGCCCACCACCCGTTGGTTTCGTGGGAGAAGCCACCGCCGCGTGTGTGCTTCCCGCGGCGAAAATCGCGGTGCCGTCTTTGTTCGAGGCGACGCACAACAACGGGACGGGTGTTTTATTTTTTTCGTCGTCCCCGAATTGTCTCAGCGCCGCGCTTTTCCCGCCGCCTTCGCCCGGCGTGCACCGCACGACGCCGTCGCTGCCCACCATGGCGAGCCATCCCCCGCCATCATCTCCACTCGGCACAGCACAAAGCCCCATCACGACCACCGGGGTGTGTATTTTGCGTACGCATCTGTGTGACATGCGCACGTCCGTGATCACCACGGTTTTGTCCGACCCGGCGCTCGCGAGCAAATCGCCGCCCGGCAAAAAGCACGTCGCGGCGGCGAGGGCGTTCGGGTGGTTTGGTATCGACGCCACCGCGCTCGCCGTGCTTCCGCCGCCGTCGCACCCAAACAGCTTCACCGTGCCGTCGCTGCACCCTGACGCGAGTAAGTTTCGCTTCCCGCTGTCACTAGATAAACTGAACAAATAACCGGGTTCCCACCGGTTTGGCGGGTTGTTTTTAGTTTTATTCACAGCGGTGTCAGATCCGGAGAGATCGTGTTTCACCGGCGCGACACAAACCAGCTCCGTGACGGTTTCCAAATCCCACAGCCGCAAATCGGTTCCCGCCGCGGTGGCTAGGACTGGGCTACCTCCACTCGTGTCGCCTATAAACGCCAGCCCGTACACCTCGCCTGCATGCGGACCGAGCACGTCCACCCTCGCCACCGATGTTTCCTGTGGGTCGTGCGCGTTTGCCGCCTCACCGAACCCGGGCTGCGCCACTTTCCACACCGCCACACCGCCATCCGCGCTCCCCGACGCAAGGACGCGCATAGTAGGGTGCCATGCCACGCGCGTGACTTCGTCTTTGTGGCCGCGGCACACGCCGTGCGGCACGACGCGACCGCCGTTTCCGGCTCCAGACTCATCACGCCACACCCGCGCGGTTTCATCCTCGCCCGCGGTGGCGAACAGATTTTCGTCCCAGGGACAACTCGCGACGTCGAACACGCGGCCGTAGTGCGCGCGTGCGGGGGCGTCCGTTCGACGGACGCCGCGCGCGAACGCGGGCGGCGGGAGGGGGCACGACATCGCGAAGGCGTGTGTCGATGTGTCCGATTGCTATTAGATTCGTGAAAGTTTCTGTTCGATAACAACGCTTATTTTGGACTTGCACTTGCTGCACTTGCAGCAGCACTTGCTCTAAATGGTCTGAAATAGTTACGCGTCGTCGACGTCCGCGCCCTCGGTTTCGTGCACCGCCGCGGGTGCTTGTTTCGAAGGTGGCGGCGCTTCGGCGGCTCCGCCTGCGAAAACAACGCTCAAATCGGCATCCACTTCGTACTCGTCGATTTCACACCCGAGCGTACTTTTGCGCCGAACGCGTTCCGAGCGTAAACTCATGTCCGACCGAAACGACCCAGTCCTTGATGAGCCTTCAGGCGGTGTTACCATCTCGTACCCCGTCGTGCTATGCCGTGGTACTCGCCCTGCAGGCTGTTGGTTTTGTGTCGACCGCACCGAAAAGCTCGAAGCCCGCATCGCGTTGCGCCATTTCTGCTTCACCGTGACGTACTCCTTTTCCGACCTCGCGGAAAAGCTCGAGTCACGCGAGACGTTGGTTGCTTCGAGCTTCGCCGCGATTTGCGCCGCCGCCGCCGCCTCTGCTGCCGCAATTTGCGCCACCGCCGCCGCCGCCTCTGCCGCCACGATTTGCTCACCCGCGAGCCGTTCCTTGGTCTCCGCTTCAAGAACAATCCGGGCCTCCAGCTCGAGGTCGCTTTGCTGCGTTTTCAGCCACCGCGCTCTGGTTTGCTTTCTTAAAATCTCCTCATTCTCAACCTGCGCGAGACTGCGCGCCAAACCCACGCGGCAGTTCTCAAGCTGCCGCGCCGCCGCGGTTCCCGACTTGGCGTCCACTAGGGTATCCACCCGCTCGGCGTCAGACGTTATTTTTCGTCCCAGCCGGGCTCGGGCAACCGCGTTGACCCTTTCCTGGTTCTGAACGCGTTCCGTTCGGTCGTTTTGTCGCAAAACCCGCTCAAACGTAACCTTCGCCGCGACGGCTTTCTTTTCCGCGGCTAACTTCCGCGCGTGCGTTTCGTGTTTCGCGCTGGCGAGGTGAAACTTTTCAAGGCGCGCTTTCTCAACCGCCGCCAACGCGGACGCGACTTTCGCTCTTTTCGTTGAAGCAACAAGCGTAAGTTGTTCCATCTTTGTGTCGTTTCTGTCGTTAAGCCGGAACAAAGCCGCGTTCGACTCGCGCTGAAGCCGTTGTTGCACCAAATCCTGTTTTTTCTTCTCGTCGAGCGCATTTTGCGCCAACAGGTTTTTCGCGACCGAAAGTTTCAAAAGCGTACCGCCGAGGTTGGGACCTCGCTCCGTGCGCTTCGCGTCGCGCTCGGTTTTGACTTTTTTTTCGTACTCGCGCAAACGCTCAGCGCGCTTCTCCAGCGTGTGTCGCAACGCCTCCGTTTCAACTTCCTTTTTCAAATGCAACGCCCTCGTTTTCCCTGCCCGCGCGGTGTCCCGCGCGCGGCTTTCCAACCGTTTCCACTCCTCGTGCTTTTTCAGATTTTTGAAATCTTGCGTCTCCATCGCCCGCCGCGCGGTTTCCTCCTCCACTCGCTTCAACGCTTCGGCGCGCTCATCTGTTTCGTAAACCTCCGCCGCCGCCTTCTGCTGCGTGTTCTTCGCGACCTGCGCCGCCGTCCGCTGCTTCTCCCCAAGAACCGCCTTGGTTTGCAAAACCCGGCGCCGGGCCGCGACCTTGCCGGCTTTCTCCGCGAACTCCGCCTGCAGCTTTTCCGAGATGAAAAAGAAAGTGTCAGTCTCTCGTGATGTGTATGAGGGATTGGAAAGGGTATAGGAGTGGGTAGTACTCTCCGACTGTACTCCATACAGAGCAGTAATCAGTCGGTGGAATGAGGTAAATGGGAAAGTTCCCTACCTTTTCCTCACCCGCCAGCTCTGCCAATCGGTTCGCGTCCATCTTCAAACTGTGCTTCGCCCGTTTCGCCTCGTCCAAAACGATGCGCTTTTTCAGCTCAGCATCCGCTGAGTTTTCCCCAGGCGGCGTGCTTTTCGTGACGAACGACGCGGCGTCGTGGTCCATGGCGAGGCTCGGGGGCGAGAAATCCGGCTCGAGGTTCACGCGCGCCGCGATGAGCGAATCCAGCGTTTTCGTTCGTCCCGCGAGGTGGTGTTGATACGCGGTGCGTTGCAGGTCTTCGGAGACGCCTTTTTCCTTGAAACTCGCGAAATCTCTCTCCAGCAAACTCAAAGGATCCACTCCGAACTCCATGCACACGTGTACCGATCGGGGGGAGTTTAAAAAGGTACGCGACGCCGGCTTGGTTTGCGAAACCGCTTTTTTCCATTTTAAAGACGACGTCGGCGACGACGGAACCTCCAAAACGGAAGGGCGCCACACGGGAAGTTTCAGGTGCTCCAGGGTGACGGTGGGAGAGGCTTTCCCAACGCCGTACCGAGCGTCTGTAAGGGTGTTTGTTGCGGGGGTGATCGGGTCAGAGAGGGATCGGATTTGCGATTTGTGATTCTTTGCGCGAATGTTGTTTTTTTTGCCCACAAGAGAATCGCGCAATCCATTTTTGGGTCCAGCCGAGTCACGTCAACGACGCGAGCTAGTGGTCGACGACGCGGGATCGAACCTCCGTCGATCGCGGCGCACGCGCTCGATGAGTTGGAAACGGGAGAGCACAACGAAAGAAACGCAGGCGCGCGCGTGTGGGTAAACCCGAACGTACAAGCAGGAAGGAGCACACGTACCTCTCAGCGCGTTTGTCATGACCTGGACGAATTCATCCGGCGCGGGCCCTTTCTGTTCCGCCGCGGTGGTCACCGCGGGGACCAGCTTCGAATCCTCGCCGCAGCTGAACTCCAGCCCGCCCATACCGGCCACGGGTGGGGTTTCGGAAACAGTCGCGGAAGGTCGCGCGCCGGGCGTACGGCTGTGTGGACCGAGGTCAATCCAAGAGGCCTGAGGCCTTTTCCGGCATTTAGCGAATCGGACCCATTTTTCGAGAAAACCTGGCGAGCAGCGATTGCGTCTCTCCCCACGAAACTCCAACTGCAGAAAAAAACAATCAAAACAATCGCCTTGTAAATAAATATTTCTCGTCGTTGTGGAATTGGACGAAACCGAAACCGCGTTGTCGGCATGTCAGACCTTCAGTAGTATCGGCGGCGGCCTTCGCGCGTTCGGACTAGCCGAACACGCGAAGTCGCACCGGGGGACGTGCCGGGGTTAGGGAGTCGGGACCCGGCTCGGTTTGTGGCTGGTATTCGCGGAGAGATTCAAATTGCGATTACTTTTTTTGGTGGCTTGGTGGGCGCGTGTTAGTTAAAGAAAGCCTTCCACTCCCGTGCTTGTCCACGGGCGGGGCGTATCGGGGCGACAGTCACGCTCTGTTGGTTTCGCTGGACAACGGGATGTCGGATTCCCACCAAACCGCGTCCAGGTTGGCACAGGTGGCGCGTCGGTTGGAAGGCACGAGTCCCGGATTTCCGCCCTCGACGTCGCAGCCCGAATCTTTGTCGTTGCCCATCTCGGATGGGCTCCCGTCAGAACCCACGCTGGTTGCGTTAATCGACATAGGCACGAACCGGGCGTACGTCGCGGTCGAGGAGGAGGACGGAATCGTCGCGCTTGAGCTTGGCAACGTCACCGCGGACGAGGCACTGCAACGCGTGCGAAGCGTCCAGGGCGCTACCGCCAATCACGCAACTTCCTTCGTATGGAGAAGGCACCCCGGCGGGTTTGTGGGTCTAGCGCACCCGCCCACGGGCCGGTTCCTGCAAGCCAAGAAACAAGGCATGCGCCGACTGGTTTTCTTCGCAAACACCCTGGGAATCAACGAGCAGTTCGAGGTGAGTGACATCCGGGGCGTGAACGGCGACGCGAGGTTCGAATCAGATCCGGCCGCGGCACTCGCCACGCTGACCCTGCGCCCGCGGAGGTTTCCCAACGTCGCGCTACACGTGCGTTTAGTAAACCTGGTGCCTGAACAGAGGCCTCAACAACCTCCAAATCCCCTGGAAAGAGCGATACTTTCAGGAACCTCCTTCCCATCAAACGCGTTCCCGTTTGGGTCGCGGCTTAACTCTGGCCGGGCGACGCCGAGGACGTCTGAAACGTCGACGTCGGCGCCGCAGTCGCCATCGAGAAACGCGGTGCCCGCGTTCCGGCCTTCCGGGAAACCACCCACGCACGGTCAAAGTCAAATCGGAAGCGCCAACACCTCAACGTACACCACCCCAAACGTGTCACCCAACACGTTCGCGATTCGGAAAACGTTCCGAGAAAAACTTTCCTTAGCGCCGACGAGCGCCGGCGTTACCGAAACGAACTCGCTCGCCGGCAGCGCGGCGAAACAAAGCGCGTACGGCAAAAGCAGCGCGTTGTCGCTTCCCAAATACGGCAAAGGCATGTCCAGCTCTTACGGCGGCAGTTTGATGAGCACGCCAGGCCGCCTCGGTCTGGCGGGTCTCGCCGTGACCCCCGGGGGAGGCGTCGCCGTGGGTGAGGTGTCGCAGGATGACGCGCTTGACCTCGGGTTAAGGTTGATGAGCAAGTTTGCGCGGGAAAGCGCGATGGGGGGCAACCGGCGATACGCGCGGCAGGTGTTTTCGTTGTGGGTACGGCACCACCAGACCTTGAAAAAACACGCCTCGAGGGTGGTTCAATTAGCGTCTTTGATGCGCAGGTACGCGTTGCGCTTACCAAATCAAAAGCCTCCCTGTTTCGCGGGTTGTCCGCCCGGAATTACTCAGGCCACATCACGAAACACTGACACGGCTCGTTTTACCCATCACAGAACCATCACGCGGCGGGGTTGGAACCGATGGCGCGCCGCGAGCTTTGCGAAAAAAGACGCGCGCGACGAAGGTACGTATTGCATTTCCCAAATCCAGCGACGGTTTTGCCGATTGTCCAGAATAATTACTCACTCACATAACGAAAGACTGACACTTTGTTTTATTCATCTCAGTGAAACGGCTCCGCGCGGTTTTGAACCGCCGGCGCACGCGCCGGTGTTTCTTGGCGTGGCGTGACTCGTGTTTCGCGACGGCGTCGTTACGAGCGCGAGTGCGGCGTGCCACGATGCGGTTTTCACGGAACAAGCTCGCGGTGGCGTTTTTCGACTGGCTGGACGTGGTGGATGTTCGACAACGGACGGAGGCGGAGTCGGCGGCGGCGGCGGCGAACACGGAAAAGTCGCGGGCGGCGATCGTCGCGACTGAAACTTCGCGGCGAAACAAAAGCGCGCGGTTCGAAAAGAACTGGGAGGCGCGACGACTGCGGATATGCGTATCGCGGTGGCGAAGTGAAACCCTGGCGTCGGCGAGACAAACACGTTTAGTGCAACGAGCTCTGGTGCGATTGACGAACCGACGCGTGGTTGGCGCGGTTGCGCGGTGGCGTGCAGGTACGTGTTGCATTTCCCAAATCCCTCCGACTGTTTGCCAATACAAGACTGACACTTTGTTTTACCTATCGCAAGCGGCTGTTGAAATAAACCGGACGCGAAACGTGTTGCGCAAAGCCGCGCAACGGTGGTTGCGACGATCCCTGGGTGTGGCGTTCCAAACCTGGCGAACTTGTACCCGGGACGTGAAATCTTTCGAAACCAAAGCGAAAATCGCCTCGCGGTTTCTTCGCGCCGCGGCCAAAAACACGGCGTTCCGGGCGTTCAACACCTGGCGCAACTGGGCGGGCGACCGAAGAGCGCTGGACATGACCGCGGCGCGATGCGTGTTGCGGATGCTTCGCCGGCGCCTGGCGGGCTCGTTTTACGATTGGCGCGCTTTGACCGAGGAAACGCAACAAGAGGCGCGCGCCACGACAACCGCGATCGCGGCTGATTCACGTTTGGAACGATTGTGTGAGCGGTTTCTCGGCGCGGTGACACGACAGGTTTTGGTCAAAGCGTGGAACGCCTGGTCGGTGCGCGCTTCCGTTCTAGTGACGCAGCGGCGGAAAATAAAACGGTGCGTCGCGCGGTTCGCGACGAGGTCCACGTCGATTTCGTTCGACCGGTGGGCCACCGTTACGGAAGACGCGGCACGGTCGCGACGAGTCGCGGTCAGGGCGATCGCCAAGCTCACCAACGGCACCATCGCCAAAACTTTCGCGGCGTGGGTGGCGTACGTCGGCGAAAAAGCCGCACGACGCGCGCGTTTGAATTTAGCGAAACGCGCGATGCACAAAATGATGTGGAACACGTGCGCCCTGGCGTTTACGCACTGGGCACGGGTGTGCGAAACGACACGCAAAGCTGAAGCCGCGCAGACGCAATGGCAAGCCAAGGTGCAACGTGCGGAGCGGTTCATCCTCAGATGGAAGCGGCAGAGCATCGCCGACGCGTTTTTTCAGTGGCGCGTCAACACTCGCGTGTGCCGCGAGGAGGGCGCGCGAGTGCAACTCGTCGTGTCGCGCATGCTCAACCGCTCTGCATACAGCGCCTTCAACGTATGGCTCGACCTCGTCGAGGAGAACTCTCGCAAGCGCCAGATGCTGGCATGGACGTTGGGGCGCATCTCGCGACTCAGCGCTTCAGCAGCGTTCGAAGCGTGGCGCGACATGGTCGAGGCTCGCAAGGCTGACGCCGCGACCGAGCAGGAGCGTTGGCAGGCGGGCATTCGCAAGGCGGAGCGCTTCATGCTGGCGTGGATGAAGAAGGACGTCAGCACTGCGTTCATCCGATGGCGCTCGCACACGGTTGTGTGCAAGAGGCAGCGTCGCGTTGTCTCACGTTGTGTCTCTCGCATGACACACCGGTCCGTGGCTTCATCGCTCAACCGATGGTCGCTTGCGACTGCTACGCTGCGCAGGCAACGCTTGATTGTGCGCCGCGCACTCGAGCGCATGCAGCGGCGAACATTGGCCTCGGCATTCTTCGAGTGGAGAGACTTGATGGAAGACAGGCGACAGTACACCAAGAAGCTTTTGGCTGCTGAACGGTTCCTGGTTGCCTTCACACGCCGCACACAGTTCCGCGCATTCAACCGCTGGCGCGAGGCTGCTCGTAAGCTCCGAGAGGATGGCGTCAAGGTTGCGCGATGCATCCAGAAGATGATGCGCAACGCGTGCGCGACTGCTTTCCTGGAGTGGACGGAATACGTCGAGGCGAAGCGCAAAGCGGCTCTTGAGGTTTTGGAAAAGCAGGCCGAAGCTGAAGCTGCACAGACGCAATGGCAAGCCAAGGTGCAACGTGCGGAGCGGTTCATCCTCAGATGGAAGCAGCAGAGCATCGCCGACGCGTTCTTCCAGTGGCGCGTCAACACTCGCGTGTGCCGCGAGGAGGGCGCGCGAGTGCAACTCGTCGTGTCGCGCATGCTCAACCGCTCTGCATACAGCGCCTTCAACGTATGGCTTGACCTCGTCGAGGAGAACTCTCGCAAGCGCCAGATGCTGGCATGGACGTTGGGGCGCATCTCGCGACTCAGCGCTTCAGCAGCGTTCGAAGCGTGGCGCGACATGGTCGAGGCTCGCAAGGCTGACGCCGCGACCGAGCAGGAGCGTTGGCAGGCGGGCATTCGCAAGGCGGAGCGCTTCATGCTGGCGTGGATGAAGAAGGACGTCAGCACTGCGTTCATCCGATGGCGCTCGCACACGGTTGTGTGCAAGAGGCAGCGTCGCGTTGTCTCACGTTGTGTCTCTCGCATGACACACCGGTCCGTGGCTTCATCGCTCAACCGATGGTCGCTTGCGACTGCTACGCTGCGCAGGCAACGCTTGATTGTGCGCCGCGCACTCGAGCGCATGCAGCGGCGAACATTGGCCTCGGCATTCGTTGAATGGCGTCGCGTGACGGATGGGTCGTTGAACTGGACAGAGAAGCTGTCGGCAGTTGGTCAATACATCGGGGCGCTGAAGCATCGCGAAATGTTCCGGGCATTCAACCGCTGGAGGGAAGCCGCTCGTAAGCTCAAAGAGGATGGCGTCAAGGTGGCGCGATGCATCCAGAAGATGACGCGCTACGCCTGCGCGACTGTTTTCCTGGAGTGGGCTTCTTTGCTTTTGGAAAGCAAACGCGCGCGCCGCGTCATCGCCAAGTTCGTCGGAGCCATGCGCCATCGCGATTTGTTCAAAGCGTTTTCCCGGTGGCGCACCGCCGCGCGTAAGCGTAAGGTCGACGCGGTTAAGGTCAGTCGGTGTTTGCACAAGATGCTCCGACACCACGCGGCGGTGGCGTTTGGGGCGTGGGCGAGGTTTGCGGAGCTCCAGTTGCTTGAAAAAAGAATGGAGCGGGAGTCGGCTGAACGATTGGACCTTCAAGCGGCGGCGATGAAGACGGAAATGGAGGGTGCCGAATCGTTGGCTGTAACTGCGGCGGCGCGGGTAACTGCGGCGACACATGCCAAGTCGGTTTGCATGACGCACTTCTCCAAGTGGAGGGCGACGCGAATCGCGCGCGTCGCGTCTTCAACCGGCGCGCGCGTCGCGTTCCGCGCGGTAACCCGCACCCGCCGCCGCGCCGCCGCGTTCCGGGCGTGGAAGAAACAATCAATCGTTACCAACCGCGCGCGCGTCGCGGTTACCCGGTGGCAGAGTCGTTTGGAGTCGAAAGCGATGACGCGTTGGATTTTGCACACGCGCCAACGCAAGGTCGGGAGACGAGCCGCGGTCCGGTGGCAAATGAAGCACGTGGCGACTGTGTTCCGGACCTGGCGATTCGCCGCTGTGCGTCAAATCGCCCGTCGCGTCACTCAAGCTGCCAGCGCCGCCGTGGCGTTTGCGGAGCGGGAACAAATCGAAAAGTCGGCGTTTGCGGAGCGCGAACGGATCGAAAAGTCGCGAATCGCCTCCTTCGCCGCGAACGCGCTTTACGAGCGCCGGTCACGGACCTTCCTGGTGAAACTGATAAGTCGGTGGCGATCGCTGGTGGTGGACGCCCGGCGGCGCGTCGGGCGGCTCGGGGACGAGATGCGTTCTGTGTTGCAAAAGCGCCGTAAGTATTTATTGCGTTTCCCTAAACCCAAATCCAGCGACGGATGTTTTCCCACGCGAGACTGACACTTTTCTGACAAACTCCAAAGGCGCGCGCCGCGCGCTTGACGCGTGGAACGAGTTCGCGTTTACACGCTCGGGCGATCGCGCGAAGGCGAAAATGGTCAAGCGCTTCGCACGGGACGCGTCGACCTCGAAAACGCTTCTCGGGTGGCGAGGCGTGGTGCGGGACGAACGTGAGGCGGCGAGAGGGACGCCGATGCCGCCGATGACGCGCACGACCGGTACGGATGCTTGGTTGAAAAATTCAAACGCAAAGTCTTTCGCCTTCGCGGTTTCCAAGGAAAACGCGCGACCGCCGGTTGGCGACGACGAAAAAGGGTGGGACTGGAACGCGAGCGTTTTGGAGAACGTGGGAAACGGAGCGGCGAGCGTAGGCACGCCTGGGAATTTCAAATCCGGGACGCGCCAGAGTTTCAGAAGCGGAGGGTCTCCGCGTTGGAACGCGTTGTCGCCGGTGCCGCTTCCTTCGCTTGACTTTTCATCCTTCGACGGTAACGGTACGTCACCGTCCATGGGCAATCAGTCACCCCTTTCCGTGTCGCTCGTAGAGAAACGAAATCAGCTCGTGTCACTTGACAATCAAAGACAGAGGGTAGCAGAGGGAACCCCCGTACGGGGCGCGCTTGACCAGGCGTACAAGGACGTGTTAGCCGAGTGCGCCGCCTTGGAAGCGTCCGTGGAGGCGTTCGAGACCATGCCGACTTTTTCTTTTTCGGGCTCGTTTGACTCCGCCAAAACGCAAAGCCGACTCGGCGTTTCGTCGCTTTCGTCAAACGCCCCTTCCCTCGATGCGAGGTTGGTAGACGCGGGATCCCGAGCCGCGGGGTTGTTGGAACGCGCCGAGGCGATGCGCAAAGAAATGAGCGACGTGTCCTGGGAAACGAGCGGGCAGAATGACTGGAGCTTCGGGGGGCCGGAGACTGTATTGAAAAAATGAAAGAAAAAAACGTCACGTGTCTAGTTGTCTTCGGAAGACACACTAGGCTGTCGACTTTAGACACAACATGTACGAAAAGTACGCACTGACAAGACGACGAAGAAACACAGGTAGCGAAGAGGCGATAGATACGCCCAAAAGTGGGTAGTGCAGTTGATATAGATACATAACGATTAGTTACAAGCAGTGACGATTAGTCAAACGCGGTTACACCCGCGTTCACCGTCTCCGTGTGATTTTCGTAGTTTTCGCGTACGGCGAGACGCCCTGACTTTTTTTCTGCGATTTCCGCAACGGCGTGTCGTCCCACTTCGGGGGAACCCAGCCGGTTATCTGTTTCGTATCCGACGAACGATTCTGATCATGCTCGCTTCGCGCCGACCTCGACGCCGATTCGCGTAAATCGCCGTCGTCGCTCCTTTTCGCCGTCATCTCATCCAGCGACGCGTCATTCAGACTGCGTTGCGCCAGTGCGTCCGCGCGTCGCGCGCGCGCTTTAACAAGCGAGGCGTGCGACCGGTCCGCGGTGGAGACCGAGGGAAACGGCGTTACTTTGCCGATTGGCGCATCCTTTTTCACTGAAACGTCTTTTCCAAACAAACCTTTTTTTGAAACCGGCGAGTGTACGACTTTGGGTCCGCTTCGTCGCGACGCCAGCGAGAACTCCGTCAGGTCGGAATATTCCGAAACCGCAGCGGAGACGTGTGGGAGGGGGTCGTCCGTTGCTTTGGCGGTTTCATTCGTTTCCTCCACAAACTTCAAAGAACCGCGCGCCGTTTTTCTCGTCCCCGCCGACGCCGCGCTTGCCGCGCGCGCGAACCCAATTGCGACGCCTCCGAAGCGGCCACCGGTTGTGTTTTCGTCGCCGTGTTTGTCATCGTCGTGCCCGTTACTCGCCGGTCGCCTGGCGGCTTTTATGACCTCGCGTCGCGCGGCCAGCGAGTCAAGCAACGCCGCGACCAGCTCCGCTTTTATTTCCACCGCCCGCGCGCGCATCGCGCGCGTCGCGGTGTCCATGGAATCCGCGGCGGCGCGTCTTTCGGAAGACAACGCGGACGTCTCCACCAACCCAACCCCGGTCCCGCGTTCCTTCTCTTGTCGTGTCAAACAAACAGCGGAGTCGTCCTCGTCCCCCATGATCAGCAAAGTGTCGTGACACGCGGTTAGGGTGCTTTCCAGCTGCGCGGCGGCGCTGTGCGGTGGCGGTGACGTGTCTGCCAAATAACTGGGGTCGCCGCTAAACAAATCCTCCGCCGCTTGCTTCGCCAGCGCCCCCGCGTTTCGCGAGGCGTGGAAAAGAGTTTCCATCGCGAGCTGCGTTTCTTTGATTGAAGGCCCGTTCAAATCTAATCGCTGTGACTGTTCCAGAACCTGGTGAAGACGCGCGATTTCGTGCTCCGCGCGTACCGCCGCGTTCGTCGCGCCTAATCGCTCGTCTGCGAATGTAAAAAAGAAGTGTCAGTCTTGTATGGGCAAGCATTGTTGGGATTTGGGAAACGCAACACGTACCGGTGCTCGCCGCGAGTTTCCTTTGCGAAAGCTCAAACGCCTGGACGAGATCGTCGAACCTGTCGCTTTGGTGTTTCGTCTCTTTTCGTGCCAAACCACGCGCGAACAAACCCCAGCTCGTGTTGGAGCTAGACCCGGCCGTATCCACCGCCTTTTCGATTTGCGCAAGCCGCGCCATCGCCACCCTGGTTTCCCTCCGCGCCAGTTCCACCTGGCCGCGACTGAATTGCGCGTCGCGCTCACCGTCCGCACCAAGAGCTTTCTTCCACATCGCCAACCCGACCATCTGAAACTGACAAGCGCGGAGCTGGCGTCGGAAGGTACCGTGTTCCGTATTTGCAGATGCGGTTTCTTCCGGGTCCGCGAGTGATTCATTCGTCACGCCGGGAGTATCCAGGGTGGAGGTGTTACTGCTTTTCCCCGAAGTGGTACCCGAAGTGGGAACCGCACCGCGCGCCGAACCTATTTGTCCTTTTTGACGGTCCAACAACGCGAGGGCGTTTTTTTCCCCGCCGCGCGCGCGCCGCGCCTCCGCCGCCGACAAAGACGCCTCTTTCTCCTTGTTGTAAAAGGAAAAGTGTCAGTCTTTCGTAATGTGTATGAGTAATTACTCTGGAAAATCCGCAAATATTCGCCTGGATTTGGAGTTGGGAGAGGCCCTTACCGCGAGTGTCGCGCGCTGTTCCGCCACGTGGAGTTTGTCAAGCGCCGCGTTTACTCGCTCGTCCGCGTTTCTTGTCACCGTGCGTTTTATTGTGTCAACAGTCGCGGCGCACTCCTGGCCGTACTCGGAGAGCAACTGCCGCGTCGCCCGCAGTACCTCAATCGCTTCGCCGGCGAGACCCGCGGCTTCACGCTCTGCGGCGGCGACCAAACGCACCGTGCTCCGCTGCCCGTGCTCGTGCGCATCAACCGCGCCCGCGAATTCGTCGGAAACCAGTTTCTCCCACCGCGTGTGGCCGTAGATGTACGACCGCAACACTCGCCCCAAACCCTCCGCGCCGTCGCGCCAAACCCCCGTTTCCGTCTTCGCCTCCGCTGTCGTGCCTATTCCCAATTTTCTCAACCTCGCCAGCTCCTCCTTGCAATTCCCAAGCTCGGCTTCGATGTGGACCGTGCGCGCGCTGTGCCGCACCAACACGTCCTTTTCGTTCGTCACACTCAACATCCGTTCCGTCATCTCCTGGGTTCTTTGGTGCGCCTGCGCGCGTTCATCCCGCAGCGACGCGACGTGCGCTTGTTCCTGAGATAAAAAAAGAAAGTGTTAGTCATGCATGGGCAAACAGTGTGCCTGGATTTGGGAAATGCAACACGTACCTGTCGCAACCGCGCCTCGGCGAGTTCGCACCGGTCCGCCTTTTCCCGCGCGTTTTTAGCCGCCTGTTCCGCGTCCTGCGCCATTCTTCGCAACTCCCGGTGGTCCATTTCGTCGTGCTCCAGCTCCTGACACCTGTCCCGCAAGCGGTCGCGTTCTAGTTCACTCGCGTGCACGCGTTCCTTTAACGTCGCGACCTCCCTCGCCGCCGCAACGCTTTCCTTGATGCGCTCGAGCGCTTGTTCCTTGATATTGGTGAGCTGTTTCGCCATCTCGCGATCCCTTTTCTCCGCGTCCTGACGCTCACGTGTCCGTTCCTCCCTAGCCTGGTCAAGAAGGTCCCTCATCGTAGTCAACGTCTGTGTGCCACCGTTTACGCCGCCAAAACCGCCCACTGGGTTTTCCCCGAGCGCCGTTTGGTTGTTCGAATCGGCGATTCTACGTCGCAGCGCCGCGAGCTCGGCGTCGCGAATGCCGAGTTGCTCCGTCGCGACTCGCAACGCCGCGGCGGTGTTCCCATTCAATTCACTCGTGTGCTCGTCCTTGCTCGAAATGTCACGCTTGACGTGCTCGAGCTCGCGTTGCAACTGCTGTCGCCGCTGTCGCTCTTCAAGTAACTCTTTAGCAGAGGCACTTCCAGCGACGCCTCCTTCCAAGGCGTTTCTGGTGACCCTGTCAATCTCATGCTTAAGCTGCTCAACCTCCCGCTCCTGCGCGTCCCTCGTTTTCGCCAGAAGCGTGTCGTAGTACTTAGCCATGCTTCTGTTTTTGGAAAGCGCTTTCGACAACTTTTCCTCGAGCCTCGCGTTCCTCGCGGAGAGGTGCACCACGTCGTACGAAGGCGCGCCGGCGCTTTGCGGACGGCTGGTTTCCCGAAACGGCGCCGAGCTGGGGACGGATGAGTTTTGTGAAAAGCCGTTCGGGACGCGCATCCCCGGGACGCCGCTTGGTGCTGTCCCGGGGACGTTTGGACCACCAGGGTAAGCCCCAAACTGAGGCGGGCCGGTTGCGTACCTGGGATTGAAGTTGTTATTTCCGGAACCGCCGTTTGCATGATTTGGATGCACACCACCCGCGGTGCTCCCCGGGGTCCAGCGGCGGTACGACCCCGAGGTGGGTGCGGCATGGCTATCCGAGTTTGGGTGGCCTGACGCACCGGAAACACGAAAGCCGCCAGGGTTTGCGTACCCGGGATGTCCGAACCCCGGGGTTTGGTAGGAGGAACGCGTCGTCGCCGGGGTCCTCATCTCGGGATTACCAAAGTGCCCGGGATATCCCGGGTGCTCTCCCGGGATGGGTTGGGGACCGCCCGGTGCGACACCGTGGCCGTACTGTGGGGTACCACCGGGTGGGATCTGCTTGGGGGATACACGTGAGGTGGATTCGGAAAAGGGCGTCAGCGAGAAGAGTCGGGGACGACAAGTCGGGGACGACCATTGTTGGGGATGCGAAACGCTCGGAACACCCACTAGGATGCCGACTTCGCGACGCGGGGATGCAAAAATCTCGGAAACATCCCGTCCCGGGGAGCATCACGCACCGGTCCATACATGGCCGACCGGCCGACCCCTCGCGTACGCTTCCGCGGCGCGTGGGATTGGGCGCACCGACTGCCAGTCGCGCGCGCCGAGTATGCGGAGGCACCCACCGAGAGAGAGGACCGGGAGCATCCAAAAACTTTGGTTCCCCCAGAAGAGGGCAGTAATATGGGGGACGAAACGCTTTTCTTTTCTTTTCGCCAAGCAGGCGCGCGCAGTCGCGATGGGCGCGCGACGCTTGGGTTTTGTGACCTACTTGGTGACCGTGTTTGCGTTGGTCACGTGCACGTTTCACGGGGACGCCGCGGAGACGACCGACCTGCTGGTCACGCAAGTCCAGGACGCGCTCGCGACGCACGCATCCGGGGATGTGGATGCTGCTCTTGAAAAGTATGATGCCCTAACCGCCGACACCGACTCGTTCGGACGTCTCTCTCCAAACGCCGCGTCCAGTGTTTTGAACAACGCGGGGGGGATTCGGTACAGTGCAGGCGACACGGATGGGGCGTTTCCGTACTGGGAACGGGCCGTCCGGGTGGACCCAACGCACGCGGAATCCCTGGTAAACCTGGCGCTTCTTTTGAGTGAAGATCGCGGGGAGCACGAAACCGCGTTGCGATTAGCACGAACCGCGGTTAAGTTACGACCTGAACACGCCAAGAGTCACCACTTGTTAGGTAATATTCTACAAAGACTGGGACAGATCCCGGAAGCGCATTTGCGGTTCAAAACCGCGGAGGCGCTGGCGAGTGATGCGCAGGCGAAACGAGGCGGTGAGGGCGGCGACGACGCGCATTCGGAAAATATTCACAAACGCTACGAAGCCAAACACGTCGGGTTTCTACAGTCCACGGGAGTCTCTTCGGATAACCTGAACGGTGATGAGTTCATCATGTTGGAAACGGTTTCCGTGGTCCCGCTTGTATTCAGGATTAAGGGGTTTTTGACCCAACAGGAAAGGGAAACCTTGATACGGCTCGCGGAGCCTGAGATGGAAACCAGCCGGACGCTCGCGGATGAGGACACAAATATAAAACAAGGTTCAAAAAAACCACCCCCGCGAGTCTCATCAACCGCTTGGTTACCCACTCGTGGGAATTCCGTGTCAGAGACCATCACCAACCGAGCCGCGGACGTGCTTCAGCTTGACCCCGCAACCCGGTTCGTTTCGTCAGAGCGACTGCAGGTACTGAAATACACACAAGGCGGGTACTTCGACGCGCACCACGAAAGCACCGCGTTTCTCAACCGGTTTGTGACGTTGCTTTATTACCTAGACGGGCCGGGAGCGGGGAACGGCGGGGAAACGGTTTTTCCCCTCGCGCCGGATGGGTTCGGTGGGGAAGAAAGTGGTGCCCAACAACGTGAACGTGGCCTGCACGACCTGCAGGGAAACATAACGGCCGTTTGTGAAATGGGCGCGCGAACGAAACCCATTCCCGGGGACGCGATTATGTTTTTCAACCTCGACGAGGCGGGCGCCGTCGACTCAAACGCGATTCACGCGGCGTGCGAGGTAACAAACGGCGTGAAGTGGGCGGCGAACCACTGGTTCAAGTACCCGGAAACGACCACACGAAAGGGTTCAAAAACGAATACGGATGAAAAAGAGCTTCGATAGTCCAAGTAGTAATACTCGGTATTCATATTTAAAGAATTCCGATTCAAATTTCGCAAAAACTTCTCACAGCGTCGTGCCCGCTTTCTTCCGCGTGCTTGTTCTCCTTTTCGGCTGCGCAATCACGGCTTCAATCGGTACCCCCCCCATGAGTTCTTTAGGTAACATCATCGAAGACGGCACGTGGTCGAACGCGAACCGGTCGCGTTCCACGTCCCCGACGTCCAAAGTCTCGTCCTCCGTCGCGGCCGCGTACGCTTCGAAGTCACCGCCTTCGTGCTGTTTTTTTTTTCAATTTTGGGATGAGCGGGGGGAAAAGGAGACTGTCAGCGCCTGCGAGTCTGCACGACAGGTGGTTGGGGGACATACTAGGTAGGAGCACCATGCCGGTTCGATCCGAGACACAAAATCCAAAACAAAAACGAAAAAACAAACAGCAAGTATCGGCTACGGAAATGGATGGCGCTTTTTGTCAGCATGGTCGTTCCGCCGAAGCGTCGCTAACCGTCTAAGACACCCACAGCGAGTTTGTCGTCACTGCCGAATACTTGTTTTTTGCGAAGTTGGTTGGGGGCAACGTTGCCGTCCGGAGAAAGCGCGCGGGTTCAATCCCACGGAAAGCCTGCAAAAAAGCAGAAAAACAAACGTACCCATCCGCACAGCAGATCCATCTTGAACGTGGCGAGTTCGTGGCCGAACAGGCGCAGAAGAATAGCGCCCTGCGGCGAGATGCAGTCGCCTTCTTTGCACACCAAGTGGTCCGCCAGTAACTCAATCACCCCCCGGTTCAGCTTGGTGGGCATGCCGTTTTTACGCAGCGTGGGTTCAAGCGTGTGCTCCATCAAACCTCCGTGCTTGCCGTGTACATTTCCTTTCTCCACGACGACGGTTTCGGGCGCGACGCTTCCGGTTCGCGCGAAATCGGAAACTTGGTACTTTTTCATCGCCACCGTCAAGTCGTCTTTTGTTAAGTTCGTAAACACCAGCCCGCAGTGGCCGGTGATGTGCGTAGATACCTGCGAAAGGTGTTCTTTTTGTTCATCCTCAGGGCCTTTACCTAGGGCGACCTGTAAAACCTTGTTGCTTCCCATGAAGAACCGGCTTGTTTCGCAAAGATCAGCCTTTAAATCCTTGAACGTGTTGTTCCGCAAGTTTTGGCACCGGAACGCGTACACCGAGGTGTACACCTCAAGCGCCTCGCGCACGTTCTCGATCAACCCGCCTTTCCACTCCCTGTCCTTCTTCTTGGTCTGCGTCAGCGCCACTACTCTGTCGCGGCGGGACTTGGGCATTTTACCTGTGCTGTTCTTGCCTACTCGCGGCGATCACTTGAGTGCGTCCCGCCGACGAAAACCACGAAAACTCGCGGCGGCGGCGGCGGCGGCGGCGTCCGTTACCGGCGACGAAAGGCGCGGCTGGTCCGGGCGACGGTGGCCGTCGACCGGAAAAGGGCGGCGCGTAAGTGCGGTCGCGCGTAGTGCGGGTACCAGCGGGAGCTGAAGGAAAACGACAGGCGCGGAGTGCGCGCGTCCGACTGACCACCGAGGTTCCATTTCTCGGAAGGCGCGGCGGCTGAGCCGCCGCCGTTTTCAGACTGCAAAACGAAGCTGAGGCGAGCAAAAACAAACAAACTCCCGAAAACAGGTGGCAAAATGCGTTCAAACACAAACACTGGACGCGCCGAGCCCACGACGCGGTGGCGTCGCGGTTCGGCGGGGATGGACGAAAGTCGGGGGCATGTGTTTGACCGGCGGTCACCGCATGGCGACCGTGAGACGCAGGACGCGCCGCCCCCGCCCCCCGTGGCGCACGAGGCGGGCGCGTCAGCTCCTGTGATGAGCGGGTGGCCCGGCCATCCCAGTCACGGTGCAATCTTTGCTTCACAAACAACTGACGACGCTGACGCGTCGTACGAAGCGACGCGTGCAAACACTCGTCCGTCCGGGGCGAGTAGTTTTTTGTGCACCACCCGTACACACCACGGACACGACGAGTCGGTGCGAACAAACGGGTTGTACCGAACACGGGACCCCCCGACGCGTCGCGACGATTTCGTCGGCACCTCCGACGAGTTTGAACCTTTTGAGGACGAAAACGAGGATGTCCAAAGCGCGCTGCTTCGCGGGTTGGCACGTGACCGCGCCGTGCTTCAAGGCGAAATCAAACGCATACAGCACCTGGACCGACAAAGGGAAGAGGCGCTACGTTTGGAACGACACAGAGCAACTAGTCTGGAGAAACAACTTCAGACGCTTACGGAGCGCGGCGCAGGCGACGGCGACGGTGTCTCCGCCGGTTTCGCGGAGCAGACGCGCGCCGCGATGCGCTCGGCGCTGGAATCCGTCGCGGCCGCGGCGAGGGACCGGGACGATGCCCTTGTTGACGTGCAGACGGAGCTCGGTGTGCTGCAGATGGAAAGAATGAAACTCGCGACGCAGGTTGGCAGGCTTATGGGCAGTAAACAGTCACGCGAAAACAGTCACGCGTCGGTTGGCGGAGACGACACCGAAACACGCGACGTGGACATTTTCCGAGTCGAAACTCTGGCGAAGGAGTTGGCCTTTACGAAAAAGTCGCTGCAACACGCGCACGACGCGCTCGCCGTGGAAAGCGAGCTTCGGGGTGATTTAGAAACCTCCGCGCGACGCTTAGCGGAGGAGTGTTCGTCCTTCGACGTCGTTGAACGCGAGGCGCGGTTTGAAATCGCTGCGGTTAAATCGGACGTGGTTCGGGTAACCGCCGAGCTGCAAAGAGAGGTTTCGATTTCGAAAAGCGCGCTGGCGGACACGGACGCGGTGAACGAAATCTTGGCACGAGCCAAGCGCAGATGTGGCGAGCTAGCAGCCGAGTTGGAACGTGTTCGGTGTGCGGAAAAATCGACGGCGAGTGATATGGTCGCCTCCGCGGTTGCCGAACGCGACGCCGCGGCTAAAAACGCTCGCGAGTTACGCTTGAAACTGGATTTGCAAACGCAACGCAGTGACTCCCAGGCGTTTGATATCGAACAGCTGACGCACGAAAAGGCAGCGTTGAGCATTGAGATTGAGACTATGCGAATGAAACTCACGGACGTCTCAGACGAGAGCGAACAAGTTTGTCGCGATCTTTTCGACGCCCACGAAACGGCGCGTCGAGCGTTACGGAAGGAAATAAGTTCAAGGGAAGACGGGGAACGGAAACATCGCCTCGAGCTTGTGAGTTTGCAGGATGTCGTAAGGAGGGCGACACGAGGTGGTGCTGTGGGTGTTTCACGGCCAGGCACCGTTGAGTTTCAACGGGGTAGCGGCGCGGACGCGACCGGTGGCGACAAGGCGGGGACGTCGGCGATGGCGGCGGCGCTGATCGCCGACCAGCGCGCGCATGACGCGTCGGTGGAAAGACTCAACAACTCCGAAATAAAAGCGAGGGGTACCGAAGGTCCTTCCAAACGTACTACTCGTAACTCACACGACGCGTACGACCGTGGTGACGAAATACCACACACGACGGAAACCGCGACACCCTCGGGAACTGGTTACTCCGACGCGGCGCGGTTGTCTCGCCCGCAGTTCGCGCCAAACGGCCTACCCCTACCCAGTCTTACAAATCCGGGAATTCCCCCGCTTTCCCAATACGACAAGTACCTGTCCTCGCTATCGCCGTCGCCTATGCAAGAAAAGAAACCGCCCCCGCCCCCGCCCCAAAATGGCGCGGGGTCTGAGCCGGGGAGCGGCGAGGGAACTTCTTTTAGAAACGAAGCGGATGGAAAAAAAAGCGCGTTCCTGGCGAACGACGCGCCGCGCGCATCGTGGCGGGAACGACCGCAACGGCCTCCGCAGTGAGCAGTTAGTCACGGCGAACACCCGAGGGAAACGGGGTATTTGGCGTATTAGGTGTATTAAGCAAAGGTGCAAGAAGCTTCCAAACTAATTCATTCATTCGCATTACACGCAAATCATCATCTCTTCCAGTTCACGGCTAAAGGTCTCGCCGCGGCCACTCCAACGCGTCGCTCTTCGCTTAGAAGAACCCCGCGGCTTTCTGGCCCAGAATCTCCCCCGCGGAGATGATGTGCGCCAGGGAGCCCCACGCGGCGACATCCACGATGGTGAATCCGGCGGGGTCCCTGGATTGCACGCGCGGGCGCTCCGCTTCGACCATCTTGCCGTAAGATTCAGCGCCACCGTAGTTTTTGTTCACCGTCGGCGCCAGGCCGAACCTGCCCGCGAAAAGGCACGCCGCGGTGTTGATGCAGACGATCTGTTTTTCATTGTGGAGGGGATGGGGAGTGAGTCATTAGGGGCGTTGAGGTGTGTAGTCGTGACGATCAGAAACAGGTCGCGTTGCACACCGCGCGACAGTTTCCGACGGCACCAGCACAGTCACGGTTTCCATCTCGTTCGTTGGTTTGAAGCCGCGCAAAAAGCGGATGGGTTGACGGATGCACAAGGAGGTCGGAAAACGCACCGTGTTTTCGGGGGAGCCGATGGACCAGTCCGCCTTGACGCGCACGTCGCGCTTGACGGAGACAGCCTGTGGATCGATTGATCGGGGGATGCGTGAGTGACTCGGTCAGGGCCTAAGGCGTGACACGCGGGGGTGGGAAGACGGGAAAGAAAATCGCCCTTCGTCGCGAGGAACACTCGGCACGCGAGATTGGCCATTTTCCCAATCGATGTCCCCGCTCTCGGCGTACCTTCTTCGCGACGAAGGACTTCTTCGCGCCCGCGAACTGGGGGCGGACTGAGGTGGCGGAGCAGATGGCCTGCATTTTGATCGAACGACGGGGTGGGGTCGAGCGGGGGGTGTGCGGTTATGACCGGGGAAGGGCGGGAACGCGCGGCTTTTTCCATGGCTTTCCCTCTCGAGCGTATCATTGGTCCGAGCGGATTGCCAAAAAAAAAGGTGTCACGTGTCGAGCATTTAGTCGGATGTTTTGCCAGAAGTCCCCGGCGACACGAATCGATTTTGAGAGGTTTTTCTTTTGTGTTTTTGTGTTTTTGTGTGGTCAGGTCTTTTTACAATTGTTTTGGGGCACACACTCCTTTACGTTATAACTCCTACTCCCCCTGTTTCGTCGCAACCTTTATTTCCAAAAGCGACTCCACCGGGGTTCGGCAGATAGGACACCTGTTGCTTTGCCCTCGTAACATCCGGGCGCACGCGCCGCACATGCACATGTGACGGCACGGCAACGCCTGCGATTGTAAAAGAAAAGGGTCAGTCCCCCGAGTCTCGAGTGTGGGTGTACTTCGTAATGTGTATGAGCAAACAGTCATAGTAATCGGGCCGAACAGTGCACTTGTGCTGTATGTAGTATACTTCCTCTTAATGACTAGTGTAGTCGTCCAGGGGCAGTAAACAGTCACAGAGGGGCAGTAAACAGTGTCGGGATTTGGGAAAGGCCCAACACGTACCGTCGTGTCCCGCGGTTCGCTCATGCACACCACGCATTCCTTCCCCGCGTCGTCGCCGTCCCCGTCCCCAATTCCGTTCTCCCCCAAGGGCGTCCCCGCAGTGCAGTGCTCGATCCCAAAGATCTCCTGCAGCTCGTACGAAACGCTGTCGACCCAGATTTTTTGTTTCGTCACCGATGTGACGAACGCCTTGTCGGTCCCGGGATCCGCGAACGCGACTTTGGAAAACGTCGTCTGCGCCTGGCTCGTCGCGGTGAGCGCCGACCCGGTGGGCGCCGCCGGTTCCAAAACACTTACCGGATCGGTATCTGCCGTCCCGTCCACCGCAGTGGAGGCCGGGACGACGCACTCCAGCCTCACGATAAGCGCGTGTGTTGGGTTGGTTAAGGAATCGTCCGAGGAATCGGCGCCGGTTCGATTCTCGGCGAGGTATTTTTTGAGCGCGTCGGCGTCGAGTTTGGAAACCGAAACCTCGCCGGTTTGCCCGAGCCCGGCGAGTTTTTTGACCCGACGCGTCTGGACTTGCCGGCCGTCCGTCAGCGCCAAGCGACTGCCCTCTCTTGGGGCGTCAGTCGCGACAAGGAACGCGGAAAGGTAACACGGCAGGTTGGCGTCGAAAACGAACCGCACGAGCAAACCGCCCGGGGTTTCGGGGTCGGGAAGCAAGACTAATGAATCTTTCTTAAGATTCACGTGGTTCCGGATCGTGGTGGTGCGCGTCGTCCTTTCCGTCGCAGGCACGACGGATGACGGGTTCGTCGTCGCGTCAACCGGGGGCGCCGTCTGGTGGAAGGGGGTACGGGGAACAGGGAGGTGGTCGGGTGAGGGGTGTGTGTTCCGGAACGGTGTCAGAAACCATGTGTTGTTTCGTAACGAAAATCGTCAAAAAAATCAAGATGGTCGTGTTGTTGAACGTGCCACTTGGAGAGAAAACGTGTTCTCCGTGTTCCGAGGGGACGTGCGGGGGGGGGTTGGTTTCATCCCGGCGCGTCACATTTGTCGTCACCGCACGTACCTGGCCGTAGTACCTCGGCGCCTGGTTGAACGGTGGAGGCGCGTTGGCGTACCCGGGGGGAAGGTTGTACCGCGGCGCCGCGGCTTGCGTCGCCGCTCTTTGACGAAGCTCCCCTCTTGAATCTCGCGAGGGCGCGCTCGAGGTGGTGCCCATTGCGGTGACGAACGGGTGGAACGGCACCTTTCGCCGGATGAAGGTCTTCTGTTCACAAACGGTGCGTAGTGGATGGTCGCGTTAGAGTGGGCCGCGTCTCGGGCACGGGCGCGTCGCGGGCCGCAAATGGCACGCGTTTGTCGACGCGCGTAATATTCCTCTCGCGAGACTTGAAGACGGTCGCAAAATGTCCCGACTGATAACACTGCTGTGCCTTGTCGGAAGGCGAGAGGACGATTTAACGAAGTCACCCATAGCACTCGCACTGTCGCAATCTTCGAAGTGCCGTCTCAACCTGTCAACTTCGCGCGTATCGGAAATGACGAGATATTTCGCCTCTGCATCCCACAACGTCGCGCGCCTCGGTTTAGGGTCCACTTCGAACGCGGGTACTTTGAACGCACGCAGCGCTAGGACACATCGTCGTACCTCCGCGGCGTTGACCGCACTAACCGCGAGGATGGCCATGCAAATGTCCAGCGCGGCGTTCGCGCGAACCAAAAGTTCGGTGCCAACCAGGATGAGCAAGTCGGCGAAACCCAAACGAACCACGGTCGGGTACGTCACGCGCGTCTGGAACGTACGCCGTTTCGGTCGATGCACAGTAGTCGTCGCGAGCGCCTCATCCAACGCCTCATCCAGGGTGACGGGCACGGAAAACACGTACGACTCGTTTGGTTCAGGGGAAGCGCTCAACTCTCATCGGTTGTTACGACGAACCGCAGGGAGCGACAAAAACACGTCGAGCTATTCCGGGCAGATTCATTCTCATTCGCCGAACGTAACCTACGTCCTCGGTGCGAAGCCACCCGGTGCCGCCGCGGTCGCACCCAGCCCTCCGTTCCAACTAGCAACGTATTGGCCGCTGATCGTCATATTCCAAACCGCCGCCCTAGTTGGCGCCGCGGTTTCCGGGATATCCAGCCGCAAGAAACGCTTGGAGCTGAAATCGCTAAACGACAAACTGCGCTTGATGATGGCAAACGACGACGATCCCCAAAACTGCGCGTTTGATTGGGACAACCTGGAAGGCCAGTGCACTGATGCGTGGCCCGGGGCGGTTGCGTTGGCTGAAGGTACGGAGTTTTTGAAGGAGGGAAATATCGAAAAAGCGCTTGAGGCGTTTCAAGTGGCGAGGCACGCGGTGGAAACTAAATGGAGTGAAAACAAAACTTCTGAAGATTCCAAAAACGAAACGTCTGAAACGTTCGCAGTTGACAAACTCTCCGGTGTCGCCGCCGCGTCGTACCTGGCCGCCACCAAAGGCTATGCGGCGTGTTTGTGTGAAAAAGGCAGCGCTAAGGAGCTACGAACAGCCGTTTCCGTGCTAAAAACAGTGGAAATCCTGGGAAAACGCAGCAAAGACGCGTCGCTGTTCGGCGCGATCGCTGACGCCCTGGCCGACCTCGGGTAAGGGCCTTTCTCACCCAACACACACCACCTCTGCGATTGCCCATACTCGTCCTGACGAAGGGACGGTTATTACCTCTGCCCATTACCACGACTGTTTACGTAATACACGTTACGAGAGACTGACACTTTCGGCTTTTACAATCGCAGCGATTACGGCGAGGCGGGTACCTACTACGACGCCGTGCTTTCGTGCGAAGACAGCGACGAGTGCGAGGAGTTTACGCAATAAATAAACTGAGACTGGTAACAGACGCCACGGCACGGGCGGTGACGAACACGTGCGAGGGAACGCGGAAGAGCGGGTGGTAAACAACTTGTGAGTGTATAATTTCAGCCACAAAAACGTGCGTGCTTTTTCATACACGCGTCCGAGATGCATCCGACATCAAATGGTGTCGTCGTCACATCTCGCCGCGCTTCGCCATGAGTGCGTTCGTGTCGCGCGTTGTCGCGACGCCCTCGACGTCGAGCGACTCGAGGGTCGCGTCCTTTGGAACGAAGTCCTCGCGCCGCGCCGTCCCTCGCGCGCGCGCCGCGTCGTCGACAGTTGTGGTGGCGGTGTCGTCGACAACCGTGAGACAACAACACTCCCTTGAGTGGACTGACGCGTGGCGTTCCATGGCGAGCCCGTCTACCAGGGTGGCGTTTGTCAGGGACGCGGAGCGAGATGCGCTACGCAACGTGCTTGACACGAGCGGCTTAGCGCAAGCGCTGGCCACCGTGCAGGGCGAGGTGCACGTGCGAGGTTTGGTGCGCGGGGGTGATGACTCGGAGATCACCTCATCAGATGTCGCGTCACTACACATAGCGGGCGCGCTTTTACGCGACGCGCAGGTCATACCAACCGGCGTGTACGACGCGGTCGCATCACTGGAGTTTGACATAGCCTCCGTGGTCACCGAGTACTGCAAAGTCGCGGACACACCACGCGCGGTAGTGGAACTCACGCTTCTGAGAAAAACGCTGTGTAGCAAGTACCATGTCGATCATGTGCCGCTGCGCGTGATGGTGACGTATTTAGGCGCCGGTACGGAAATTCTTAGCGAAAGCGCCAGCCTGGCGATATCGTTAACCAGCGACCGCATCGGACGGGGGGCTGGTGACGTTGTGAAGCGTTTAGTCGGGCAGGGCGGTGGTTTTTTTGGGCAAAAAACCTGCGCGAACACGTGCGAGGTGGTGCTGATGAAGGGCGAAAAGTGGCCTGGCAACGCGGGACGCGCCATAGTGCACCGGTCGCCGGACGTGGACACGTGCTGCGGTGAGTGGAGGCTGACCCTGAAAGTAGACCACCCGAAGCACGTCAACGCGATCGGGTTCGGGATAGGAAACGAGTAGAGGTTAACGACTGAATTTTGAGCGTTACGTTGAGGGCTTAGAGCGGTACTACTAGACTAGAGCGGTAGCGACTGAATTTGAGCGTTACGTTGACACCCCGCTAGCTAGTAGTGAATCCTTTCGCCGAAACGCGACGTTTCGTGTCAGTCGTCGTCCGAGTCGATGACAATGGCGTCGTCGTCCGAGTCGCTGACGGTTCGAATGGCGGGCGCCGGGGCGTCGATGACTCTGAAAATTCGCTGGGCGGGTTTCGTGGAGAGTTGTTTCGGTCGCGCGGAAAGCGGGGTTACCTGCCCCGCGCCGGTACCGGCGCCGCGACTCGGCCCGACGGTGCGTTCTTGAGTCACGGACCTCCGACGATTTACATCCGCGCCGGTGCCGGCGCTGGCACCGCGCGCGTCGCTCCTTTGCCCCCGTCCCCGTCCCAAATCCGCGCTAACCTCCTCCTCGGCCCGGACCCGGGGGGGCTCGTCGCTTTCGCTGAGCAGGTCCACCACGGACGGGTCGTCCTCGCTCTGCAAGTCGGCGTCGTCGTTGCGGTCGTGTCCGGGACCGTGGGTGTCACCCACGGGTGTGGGTGTTTCCTCGCAACTCACGGTGCCGCCTCGTTTGTCGCCGTCGCCGTCTATGTCTATTTCGTCGTCGTCATCGAGATCTGGTCGTGACCCTCGCGCAACCGCCGCGGGATCTGTCGGCTTCTTCGCGTCAGGCACCCAGTCCCACCGGTACACCGTCCCGCCGTCGCACGCGGCTAACACGCACCGCCCGTCGAACGCCACGGCGGCGTGTCGAATACACCGCTGTAGACTCTTTTCCGAAAGCTTCGCGAACAGCGCGGGCGGCACCTGATACCAACCAAAGAAAGTGTCAATCTTGAGTCTAACTGTATGAGCAAACAGTCTACTTGTGATGTATGTAGTAATAGTCCCTTCTGGTACGAGTATATCGCGATGTATGGACAACAGTCACGAGCTGAGAGATAAAACAGTGTGTCCCCGGATTTGGGAAATAAAATACGCACGTGCCACATACCCCCCCCGTCCGCCCCGTCCCCGCCGCGCACATAACCCGCCCCCGCGTTCGCGTTCCACACGAACATCTGGCCTTTCCGGTTGCCGCACACCACCGCGCCCGCGCCTGATTGTAAAAAAAGAAATGTCAGTCTTGTATGGGCAATCAGTCAGTGGAATGTGGTAAATGGGAAATACTTACCGACGTCCACGGCGAAGCGGAGGTAGTAAATATCCGCGTACTTCGCGGGGAACTCCTTGACCTTGCGGAAGCTCTCGCCCACCCTTCCGTCGTGCCTTAGTTCGGGCGCCCAGAGCTTTAGACACTGCTCCACGCTTTTCGTTAGTAATAAATCACCGAACCACCGCACGCAATCCACGTAACTGCCGTGCACCTTGTGCGAACTAAACAGCGGAGTCTGGACGTTCGCGGTGGGGAAAGGTTTCGACATGGATGGCAGTTTTCCTTGTCCGTCGTCGTCATCCAAAAAGGTTTTGATGCCGTTATCTTTTTCGAAAATCTCGCTCCGCGAACATCCCACGCGCGCCTGTTTTTGTAAAAGAAAAGTGTCAGTCTTGTATGGCAAACAGTGTGCCTGGATTTGGGAAAGCCTGACATACGTACCAGCGGCGCGTTTTTTAAATCTGGCCACGTTTCACTCAACTCCAGCAAGTGCAAATACCCCCGGGTGGTCCACACCTTGACGCACATGTCCATGGCGCCGCTGACGAAGACGAAATCGCGGTCGTCCTGGTCGTCGGCGCTTGGTTCGCGGTCCGATCCGTTTCCTTTTTTTCCAAAAAACAAAACGTTCGGTTTTATGTCCACGCTCAACACCTCGTTTTTGTGCCCAAACGCGCCCGCAAAAATCGCGACGCAAACGCCGTTGTCCACGTTCCAAAGCCGACAGCTTTCGTCTCTTGACGCGCTGAGTAAGAAATGCGGCGCGCACGGGTGCGCTTTCAAATCGTTAACCGCGCCGCCGTGGCCGCGCATGTCGCGGTACACGATGTTTGCCGATCCCGTTTTTTCGTCAGTTTTCGCCTCCTCGGAAACGTTCAGCACCCGAATCACCCCGGTCTCGCCAGCCACCGCGAGCAACAAAGCCCCACCCCCTCCCCTGGCTTCGCACCACGCGCACGCCAAAAACATCTCGTGTTCATTGCCGTCCTTGAACGAACGTAGCACGGTCATCCCCCCGTCGTTCTCCAGCCGGTACACCGAAGCGCAGTTAGACCCGACGGTGGCGAACACGTCGCCGTGATTGTCGGGACGAATCGAACAAACGCTGACACTCCAAAGGTGTTGCCCGTGCGGTTCCTTCAGCATGCTTGTTGCTTTGTACCTGCCCGCAACCGTGCCTTCCAAAAACAAAGCGGGGTCGATCTGCACGTCCCCACCCGCGGACCGCTTCCGGCCCTTGCCGGACCCCTTGGGAGGCATCCTCCTGCGCGCGGATCTGAGTGAGTGACAAAAGAGATGGCTCGAAATAACAGAAAAGGACACATAAAAAAGAGTCATCTGCAAGTCATGGTGGATAATGCAGAGCGAGTCATGCATGGATCATGGATAATGGAGAGCAAGTCATTCTGCGAGTCATCTTCCCAAATTTCTCATCACAACCCTCCCCGTCCTACTGCGACTTCCACACCAGCACCGCGTTGGTGCCTGCGCAGAACATGTAAAGCAGGTGCTTCACTTCGCACGTCACTTCAAACGCAAAGTACTCGCCGATCACCACGTTCCAGGGGGCGCCGAACTTTTTGTCCATAAGATCCTTCACGAGCTGCGAGCTCTTTTCCTGGTTGGAGGGAAACTTTTGGGCGATAAAAAGAAAGTGTCAGTCTTGAGTCGGCGAGTGTGAGTGTACTGTATGGGCAAACAGTGCACTTGTGATGTATGCAGTTGTGTTTGAGTAAACAGTCGGGGTATCGTACGCGCATTCAGTCGGCGGGTAAATGGGAAAGTTCCGTACCTTCTCCACCGCGCTGGTACAAATCTCCATCGCCTCCGTGCGCATCTCGCTTTCCATGTCCGTGTGTTTGATCAGGGGGTAGCTCGCCATCTTGATGAACGCGTCTTTGGTTTCGGGGGGGGGGACCAGGGGGGCGAGGTCGGTGGCCATGGTTTGTGTTTGTCGCGGAGCGGACGGTCGTCTGTCCTCGGATGGCAGTCGCAGTCGCTGCAACGCGCAATCAACGAATGGGCTTAAACTGGCACGTCTCAAAATCGGACAAGACCACACGCGATCGTCACCGCGCACACGCGGTCACCGGGTGACGAACTTCCGTCTACGCGAGCCTCACACGTTCGCGTATGGTACGCGAAAGCCGCTGCCTCGACGCGCGCGTGCGGGTCGCGTGCGTGCGAGTGTGGCACCGCGGGTTGGTCCACGGGAGGGCGTCGCATTTTAGGCGCCGAGTTTTGATGCCTGACTTTTTGCGAGTATTTTTTTTTCTTCTGCAAAAAAGTGGTCATTCATCCTTTCGTCGATTGCAACTGCAGTCGGCGCCGCACCCCCAGGTGCGATGCGTCCGCACCCCCTCGGCGTTTTACCCGAGGGGAACCAGTACTTAGTGCCCGCAGACGTGGTGGCCAAATCCGCCAAGGCGCGACACGACGGGCTCGGGAATTTCGCGGCGCTGTCCGATGTGTTGGTGATGCGCGTTTTAACTGGCGGCGATGCCGAGGAGTTTCTCGGCGTGGACCCAAGCACGCTGGGTAAGTTAGCCACCACCAGCAAAGCGTTCCAAGCGTTCACTCACCACGAGGACCTGTGGAAAGCCCTCGTGCTTCACCGGGACCGCGGGGGCTTCGTGTGGGAAGGATCGTCGTGGAGGGAAACGTTCGTGGCTGGGGCCGCTCGGGATTGGGGGAGGAAAATGGAGGCGGGTGACGATGGTGCGAAAAATAGATCTGAGAAAAACATCGACAGCGCGAGAGGCTCCGCAAAACCGTTACCCATTTTTTCCGACGCCCTGTACTTAAGACACCTCGCGCAGCACCGATACATTTGCAAAGAATGGCTGGAGAAGGAGACGATTCCGAGGATGGACGGTCGGGTTGGGGCGGGCGAAGACGTGGATGGGCAAAAAATGCAAGAAATGCAAAAACACTTCGTTGAAACCTTCGAAGCGCGAAACGAACCCGTCATTTTAACGGGCGCTTGTTCGGACTGGCCGTGCGTTTCCCAGAAACTCTGGACGTTCGGTAAACTACTCGAATCCGTGCCTCACGCAAAAACCTTTTCCGTGGGTGGGTACCAGATGCGTTTGCGGGACTGGCGGAGGTACTGCGACGGATTTTTAAGGAACCAGGACGATGGGGATGAATCGCCTCCTCGTCACGAGACGGAAAAAAATGAATCCAACGACGAAGAACCCGCCACCTCCCGAGGTAATTCCGGCGCTCCGATCGACGACCATCCCCTGTATCTTTTCGACAAGACCTTCGCGGAGACGTGTCCTACAGTGTTTGGCAACGACACTTGGCACCCCCCAACCGTAATCGCACCGAGATCGGACGAGACAACACAAGACGTCACAGGCAAACAGTCTCACGATTTGTTCGCCGCGCTCGGCGAGAACCGCCCCGATTACCGGTGGCTGATTCACGGCCCGGCCCGGAGGTACGCGTCGGGCCTTTCCCAAATCCCGCCGACTGTTTCAAGCCCCTCTTTGATTACACTAGTCATTAAAAGGAAGTTGATTAGAACCCAACTCTCTGACTGTTTGCTCATACAAGTTACTGACACTTTCTTTTATTTTTCTCAGCGGGTCTTCGTTCCACGTCGATCCCAACGGCACGTCCGCGTGGAACGCGGTGGTTAGTGGAAAGAAGCGGTGGATTTTGTTCAAGCCAGGTGTGCCGCCTCCCGGAGTGCACCCTTCAGAGGACGGCGCCACGGTGGCGCAGCCCGTGACGTTGGTGGAGTGGTACGCCTCGTTCTACGAACACGCGTACGACGACGAGAAGGAGGAGGAGGAGGAGGAGGAATCTGACGACGACGATGCTGACGAGGAAGAAAACAACCCTGAAGCAAATGTAGCTGCAAACCCTAAAGGTAACCCTGAAGCAAAAAACCCTAGAAACCCTAGCAAATATCGAGTCCTGGAAGGCACCTGTGGTGTCGGTGACGTTTTGTTCGTCCCTAGCGGGTGGTGGCACGCGGCGCTGAATTTAACCGAAACAACCGCGGTGACGCAAAACTTCTGTTCGACGCGAACGCTCCCGAGGGTGTTGCGTTTTCTTAAAAACGCGTTTGAAAAAGGCGGCGCGGTTGGAAAAGAGTTGGTCAGTGGGACGTCAAGAGAAAGCCGGGGGAACCTTTTCGAGAACTTCGTGAAGGCGTTACGAGAAAAACGGCCAGAAGTTTTGGGAAGCCGCGAGGTTCGAAAAATTCTGGGGGATGATTTTTTTGGCGACGACGGAAAAAATATCTCGAACGATGAATGTGGAACGACGCGCAAAGAAAACGGCCCTACTGCCAGCCCTAGTACCCACCCTACTACCGACGGGGGGAAACGGAAACGTGTCGGTAATGACACTACCGAGAGTATAAAATCAAACGGAGGTGCGTTAGCCGCGCTGTTTACGCACACGAGCGGGAACGAGAAAAACCAAAAGAGTTCTTCGGCGTTTTCGTTTGGCTTTTGACGGAGGTTATTAGTCATACTTGTAGTATTGATAGTCTGTTAAACACAATGCGTTTGCACCTCTACTCCCTCTACTCATCGATGCCAAAGTAGCCGCGAATAGTGAACGGCGTTTGTTTGATCTCGGGCGGCGCCGCGCGTGCCGTTTTGCACGCCGCGCAGTCGTATTTCCGCCTGCCATGGGGGCAGGGATTGCACTGCGCGCACATGTTTTTCCGCTTCCCGTGGGGGCATGGGGTGCACACCGTGCAGTTGCATCTCATCTTGCCGTGGGGGCAGCCGTTGCACACCGGGCACCTGCGTTTCACCCTGCCGTGGTGGCAGCCCGCACAGCTGAGGTCCGTGCAGTTGGGTTTCAGCTTCCCGTGCGGGCACGGGTGGCACGCCGCGCAGGTCTGTTTCACCCTGCCGTGGGGACACGGGTTACACTCCTTGCAGGTGTCTTTTCGCCTTCCGTGCGAGCACCGCTTATTTGCACTTCCCATTGTTCACCTCTGTGCGCACTCAACTCTGCGCTTCGGCCACGACGTGCGAAGATAGGAGTCGTAGCTTTTGTTGAGTCGTCCCAGAAAAGAAAAAAAAGAAAAAGGCTTTCCCCTAATTTAAAGGTAACGAATTAACGCCTACCCTACCCTCCCCCCAACCCCCACACACTCCACCGCGCAAAGACCTTTCCCGACGCCCCCGTCCTCTCCTTGCAACACGAAAAACCTCGCCCCGCAGACGTGTTCGCAAACCTGAATAGCGGTTTCCGCATGAAGCGAAATCGGCGCTTTAGCGATGACCCGGGATTTTTGTCCGTCCCGTCCATCCGCCAGCGCCATGAACACTATTAGCTGGTCCAGCAAATTCGCATCCACGGCCGCCCCTGATTCCACCAGTGCAGCTAAATCTTCCCCGCACTCAGAGGCGCACTCTATTAAAAGTTTCAGCCTTTCGTTGGCGTCCGCGCTTCGCGGCGGCGAAAACACTTTCGCGGCGCAAAGCGTGACGGTATCGTCCACGCTTCGCGCGGTTAAAACCACGCTCCCGCCATCCCCGGTTCCGGGTTCCACCAAAGTTTTCACGTCTACTGGGACGCCCGCTTTGGCCATGGCTTCCGCGGCGATGGCGATGGTGGGTGAGTTGTTCAGCAACACGCGAAAAGCGCTCTGCGCCGCCGCTCGCGATTCTGTTTGCTGGCGCTTCCCGTCGCTCGTTCCGTTGATGATCCAACACCCCAACTTCGCCGGCTCCGAGTTACCCCCCCGGCCCGCCCGTTTCCGCTCTATTACGAATGGCGGGTATATAGGAGGTGCTGCATTACTCCCACTTTCACCAGAAGAAACCTGTCTACGCGGCACCACGGTCAAAACAACCTCCCCCCCCCCTTTCGGGAAGTATCCACGTTTGTTTACGTGACAGTTAATTTCTAAATCCAGGTGTTTCTTCAACACGGGGGCTAAACAGTTTTGTACGTACCCGATCGGGGGCGCGGAGGATACGTCGGTACCGCCGGTGAGGGTGATTACGGTTACTACTGGAGAGTACGCCACTACCGGGACTATGGTTTGCGCCACCAGGGAAACGGCGCCGGCGGTGCGCACGTCCGACACGTGCGTCGCTATTTTTATTTTTTTGGATTCAGATTCAACATCTCCAGATTCGTTCGTCTCGCCAACCCCCGCGTTTGCCATCGCGGTTTCTCGCACCGAGCCTGGGTTTAGGACGAACGCGATAGAGCCTACCTTGACCTCCCCGTACTCCTCCTCTGTAGGGGTCACCAACCTCCCGCCGCACACCTCAGCCGCTAAACGCAAACCCGCCAGGTGTTGCGCCGCGAGGCCTGGTTTGGGGCGCCCGGCGCGAACGTTGTCCACGCGAACGACTCGGCCGGTCGCCGCGCTCAGCGCCGCGGCGACGCGCACGATCTGCCCGCCGCCCTCCAGGAGGGAACCATCCACCGTGACGGGGCCGTCCACGGACGCCATCATAGGGCGTTAGCGCGGACGCGCGCCCAATGGAATGGCACGCGCGAGTGATGAGCAGGTCGAATCTGTCAATCAGTCAGTGACTCGGGATTTTTCGGCCCGTCCCGTGAACTTCAGTACTTTCGGAATTCCCTCCCGCCTCGAGCACACCGTTGCGGCGCATCGCCGTCGCACGCGCGAAAACCACGAAAACCACCTCACCATGGAGGTTCATCTCGAAATCTTGAAAGATGCCGACGACACGGTCAAGATGCGAGTCACGGTGCGTGTACTCGTGACGTCCCCTTGTTCCCCGTTGACTTTCCCACCGATTCACGCACAAAATCGTCGTTGTCTGACCCGATGACTTCCTGTTACGCGCAGGGTGAGTTCTGGAGGCCAGAAGACGCGGGGTTCCGCGAGGCGCTGAAGAACACGTGATTTCCGTATGACTTGGGGACGAAAATTTGGCAGCGATCGTGCACGGTGCCGTGGGCGGCTCGGCTGGTGCACGCGGCGAGAATCGAGGGCTACGAATTTCCCCGGGACAACCTGCAAAGCGCACACAAACGCCTTCGCGCGTTGCTCGACCCAGTACTGTGTGAAGAGTTTCAGCTCGCAGCGAGAGGCATATCGAGCCCCCCCCCTCCTGTTCCGTTACAACCGGATGAGATGGATAAGAACAAGCTTCTCCGGCTCGTTCCGAACTGGCGAAGGAAGCAAGGCTCCGGCGCCTACGAGCCGTGCCTCGAGATTTTCGGCTACAGCACCTTAGCCGTGTTCTCCGCGCCAAACGCGCTGTTGAAAAACGACCGCCTCGGTTGGCGGTGGGACGGAGATGCGCGGTATCTGTGGTATTTGGACGCCGCCGGGCTGGCGCGAACCGGGTGCGGCTCGTTCGAAAAGGCGGCGCGAGAAATTAGCCTGCGGTGCGCTCCGCATCGGGAGTTCACGGTCGTACGACCGGCCGAAGCGGGGAAGGCGGCAGACGCGTTGCGAGTGGTTTCTTCCGCGACACCTACCGAAGACGAGCCCGAGCCCGAAATAAAGGTGGTCGCCTCGCGCACTCCCGATGAGGTGGAGGAGGACAAACTCCGCGCCGCGAAAAGAAACGGCACCTACGTGGACTTGACGTTGAGTCAAGCGAGCGCGCAACCGACGCCGGAAACGCCTCCGCAAGTAGCGAGCGCCCGGGTGAAAACGGAACCTGGCGCTGGGGGGCCGCAACGCACGCCGCCGTCGTCGCGCCCGCCCTCTGCAAAGGTTCCGTACGCGTCTCCCAAACAACCGTCGCCGTCGGCGCGCGCATCATCACCAATTCCAGAAAAGTGCCCAGAGTGCCACCAAGCGGTTGTCACGCGCACCGCACAAAAGGGATTGCCACACAACGTCGGGCGACAGTTCATAACGTGCCCGAAGAGGGGCTGCCTGGGAGAGCATCTCGTTTGGCGGTGGGCGGACGGCAGCGCGCCTTGCGGTCCGGAGGCGCAAACGCGGTTTGAGCAGCACGCGCAGCGTCACGGCTTGGCCGGATACGACGAAGACCAAGTGCTTTTTGGTTGATAGCGGGATAGACAACGTTGAAAGACACCTGAAGTGTACTAAGAGCGTACCATTTCGTTTTGCATGGCTGTGTAGCCTACGCCGTAGGCTATGTTCTGAGCCTATTTTCAGGTCAATCGGTGATCAGGCGGCTCCTGATGAGGGACGCCCAAGGTGAGCGTGGGATGCTCTGGTTGTACCAAGATTCTCAGACTTTTCCGCAAAAGACGGAGACTTTCGCCCGTAAAACGTCACCCATCGTCACGACACGTCTCCGCGCCGCACTTCTCCTCGCGCATCCCACCCGTGACCGAGACCGGCGCGCCTTCCGCACAGGCCGCGTGCCACCTCTCGTTTCCCCCCATAGAGAGAGAAACCATGTCGTGCGCCTTGACCAATTGTTGCGCGGCGCCTCGGGGGTTGACGATCGCCCGGTATGCGAACGGCGGCGGTGGTAGGGGCGCTGGTCGTTCCGGGGGCCGGGGAAACGCGCGGAGGGGAGGGTACGGCGAGTCGAGTCAAACTCGCGACCGCACCGAACGGCCGGTACGAAGGGACGACTCCGTCAACGTGACCTACCACGACGAGCGCGGGGGATGGGTGGATGAACGCGGGGGCAGGGAAGGCGGCGGTGGTTCGTCCGGGCGAGACGATCGATACGCGCCACGAGAAAAACGCCCCCCCACGCGTTACGACGACCGCCGGGAGACCCGAAACTCGCCGAGGGAAGTTGGTACGCAGGGGGGGGGGATACCAGGCAACGCGTCAACCACCATGAGCGACGCAGCCATGATGCTGGACATGGGCGAGCCCCGGTGTCCGATGTGCGCGCAGGAGATCGTCGCGAAAAGCACCCGAAGGGCGCACCTGGCGCTGTGTTGCCCCGATTTAATAGACCCGGCGGGCTGGCGCAACGGCGACGGCGCGGTGGTGAGAAAGTTCGCGGTCGCGAGGCACCCGAAAGGCAGCTTTCGGTGGCAAGTCGTGTCCAAGCGGTTCGGGTGGAGCGACGACGACCACGACGAGGTTGTCAGGCGAGGTAGGGGTACCGATTTGGAAAACGGCAGCCGTAAAGTCGACGTCGGCGGCGGCGCTTCGTTTTCGGTAGCCGACTACCTCCTGAACGACGACCCGCCCGAAGAGTACGACGACTTTATCGATCAAGACTCGCGGTTCGCGGTGGTTTCGGCGAAAGAAGAAAAAGAAGAAGAACACGTCGGCGTTTCTTCCCCCGCGGGAACGCCGGAACGCAAAGGACAAGGAAAAGGCGTCGTTTCGCCAATGACCGCCGCCGCCGTGGCGAAGGCACTAAACACCGATTTAGCCACGGTGACGCGTATGGTCCGGCACGAACTACGCGACGTACCGCTTCAGCCCGACACCGACGCCCCCCTTTGCGTTATTTACGAGGACTCGCAGGTCCTCGCCGTGGCCAAACCCGCGGGGCTGATGACGTATCCCGCGCACCGCTTGCGAGGTACGGCCTTGGTCCTTTCCCAAATCCCGCCTCCCTGTTTGCCCATACTCGTACCAGAAGGGACTATTACCTCTGACTGTTTGTCCATACATCGCGATATACTCGTACCAGAAAGGACGTCTTACCTCTGCCTTGACTGTTTGTCCATACATCGCGATATACAAGACTGACACTTTCTTTTACTTATCGCAAGGCGGCTCGGTAGTTTCGCGCGCGGTGCACCACCTGAACCTCGCGGCGTATCAACAAAACCCGACGATGTTCGCCAACTCCCTGACCGCGGCCAACCGCCCGGAGCCGATCGCGACGCACAGGCTGGACCAAGGCACCTCAGGCGTGCTTTTGCTGGCGAAGGATAAGAAAAGCGCGGGCGCGGTGCAGCTTGAGTTTGAACAGCGGCGGGCGAAGAAGACGTACTTAGCGCTTTGCGCGATTTTGGAGGATTCCGAGGTTGGTGTCGGCGCCAACGGCGACGATTCCGATTCCGACGCCGACGATGCGTTTCTTCCCGGCGAAGTACGGGTGGTCAACGCGTGTATCGGTGACGCGGAACCGGGGACGTTCAGTGACGCGTTCGGCGACGACGACGGCGGGCGGTGCGTCCGGGCGGTTACCGAGGACGGCAAGCCCGCCACGACGGAGTACCAGGTACGGCCTTGGGCCTTTCACCAAATCCCTGACGACTGTTTCAAGCCCCTACGTGACTACACTAGTCTTTAAAAGGAAGTGCACTACCTACATCACAAGTGCACTGTTTTACCGAAGCTGGTGACTGTTTGTCCATAAATCGCGATATACAGTACACCCACACAAAAGACTCGCGACTGATCCTTTTCTTGTACAACCACAGGCGCTTTCCACGCGAACCGGCGATAAGTTGGTAACCATAAACGGAAAACGAATCGTCGGCGCCGCGCTCGTGTTGGCGCGGCCGCTAACCGGGCGGACGCACCAAGTGCGGCTACACCTGGCGCACGCGGGGTTCCCCATTATCGGCGACTCTCTGTACGGGGTTTCCGTGGAGGATGTTTTCCTTGCCGTGGAGGGACGGCGAACCCGGGTGCGTTTGGAACGCGCCGCCGCTATTACGCGACGCACTTCGGGTGCAGAGTTGCCGGAATCGTCAACAAGCGCGGAGGAAGCCACGGCTCGGAGGTTGGTGCTGTCGCGACCGAGGGTGAAGAAGAGCGCCGTAGAGGGCGAGTCAGACGAGACAAACGAACGCGACGAGGGCGTGTCCTTCTTCGCAGGCCGAACCGCGTTGCACGCTTGGAACCTGGAAACGAGGCACCCGGCGGACGGGCGGGTGCTCCGGCTCGCGACGGATATGCCGGCGGACATGCAAAAATTGTGCGACGTTCTCGGGTTAAACACAGAGGGGGTTATTCTCGGGGAGGAAACCTCCGAAGCGGCGGCGCGGTTGAACGAACACGCGCAGAGACCGGTGCAGATGCGACGAGTGCGCGCGCGAGGCGCCAGGGGGACGCGACCGATGTAGCGGTACTCTTTTTAGAGCGTTTGATTGATATCGGACAGCTCAGGGAACTCCTTTTTATATTAAAAGAACGCTTTTCAACCCTAAACCTTTTCTCGGAAGCCTCGACGAACAAACAACGACGCACAACCACGCGCGCACGAAGCGCACACGACACCCTCCACTCTTCCGAATCGATTTCCGGTCAAAAAGCTCGCGCGTGAAAGGCAAAGCGCGAGCGCGGCCGCGATGCCAACGCGGGCGAGGCCATCCCCGGTCTTCTCAACGACATCGTCATCACGCACGTCCTCAGAACTGTGTATTTCGACGATCACGCCGATCTCGCACGGCTCCCTGCGGTGAGCCGCGCGATGCGCGATGCGGTGGCGGCGACGAGACTTCGGTTTAAAAAGATGGATGAGAACAAAGCGGTGGAGCTCGGATGCTTAAGCGTTTTGCGGCGACTGCAACGGCAAGGTCGCCTGTCGCATCAAGAATACCTTTGTGCGGCAGCTGCGAGGAGCGGACAGCTCGAAGAGTTGAAGGTTTTGCGCGCGGACGGCACACCGTGGGACAAGCTGACGTGTTGGGCGGCGGCAAGTGGCGGACATCTCGAGGTGCTACTGTGGGCGAAAGCAAACGGCTGCCCGCGTGACGAGATGGAGCTGCACATCGCCACTGAATCAGGCCACGAGGCGGTAGTGCGGGCGCTGATCAAGGCGGGCGCGGATGTCAACAAGGCGACGGATATCGGCGAGACGCGGCTGTACATCGCCGCTGCAAACGGTAACAAGACGGTGGTGCGGGCGCTGCTCGAGTTGGGCGTGAAAGTTAACAAGGCAAAGAATGGCGGCATGACGCCGCTGTTCATCGCCGCTCAATTCGGCCACGAGGCGGTGGTGCGGACGCTGATCAAGGCAGACGCGGACGTCAACAAGGCAGGGGATATCGGCGCGACGCCGCTACGCCGCTGTTAATGGCTGCTCAACACGGCCACGAGGCGGTTGTGCAGGCGCTGATCGAGGCGGGCGCGGGCGTCAACAAGGCAACGGATGACGGCTGGACGGCGCTGTCCGTCGCCGCTTTTGACGGCCAAGAGGTGGTGGTGCGGGCGCTGATCCAGACAGACGCGTACGTCAACAATCGGACTGCTGTCGGCGCGACGCCACTGTACTTCGCCACTCAACACGGCCACGAGGCGGTAGTGCGGGCGCTGATCGAGTTGGGCGTGGATATCAACAAGGCAAAGGATAACGGCAGGACGCCGCTGTACACCGCCGCTGAAAAGGGCCACGCGGCGATTGCTCAGATTCTCAAAGATGCCGGCGCGGTGTGACGACGAAACCGCTGGCGCGTATTGCTCCCAAACCGCGCGGAAGCGAACTGCGCACGCAAGACGTACGTGTATCCGTGATGAGGGGAAACGAGACGACCGCGCTCGAGACGATTGTAATTTCCCCTTCTTCTTACTTGATATCCCTTCTAATCCTGCGCAATCGTCCTCACTCCTTCCGTACTACTCCTTGTTTACGACCTTCGACGCTTCCGCCGCGCGTCGTTCCGCGTCCCTCGCGGGCTGGTACAGTTTCACGCACGTGCGTAGCTTTCCGCCCTGTTTCGTGTCAGCGGAAACAACCCCCGTGTCGTACGGGCTCCCGGGGTCACCGCACCCTGTGATTGGGACGAAGGCTTGGGCGTCGTCGTGTGCCGTAAGAAAAACGAGTGTCGTAAGAATGGGAACTACGACTGTCGCAAACCTTTCCCTGGGTTTCGTCGTGGATGCGTGACATCGCGCGGCTCTTGCCCCACTACCCGCCACCGCGCGGGTCGGCGCGCGTCGAAGCGTCCCCGCGAAGCGCGCGGGCGCGACGCAGACTCCAGCGCGCATCCCGAAGTGAGGCGAGGGAAAAAATCCCGGTATTTTCACCGAAACCGGGGTGACGGTGCCGTCCCATTCATTTCTTTCCGTCACATTCGACCGCGGTGTCGCTACGATGACCACCCTGGTCATCACCGCGCGGACACCGTCGGACCTCAGCTTCGACAGCAGCCAAACTCCTGATGATGACTTTGACGTTTCGTTACTCGAAGACGCGGTGGAGATTCTGCGTTCCCATCGCGGGGACGGATGCATCCCCGAGACTTCCGTGAGTGGCCGATTAATCGCCGGCCCCTCTGGGGCGTCCCAACCGCCCGCGCTTTCAATACACGAATCAGACGCGCGAACCAAGGCGGTGATGGAAGCGGCGAAGACGATAACGAGCTTACGCGAGGAGTTGGCGGACGCGAACCGGCGACTTGACGCGTACCGAGGCGCGAGGATGGCTTCGAAATTGGTGCATGATGAGAAAACAAACAAAAACAGTAATAGCAAATCGGCGCTGCATTTGTTGGAAGACAACCCGGCTCTCGCCATTCCTGCGCGGTTTCGTCTGGAGAAAATTTTGGACGCTGAGTTGCTGTCAAAGGAACACAGCAAACTGCTCCTGATGACAGTTGAGGTTGCGAAACAAAAAGTAGAAGCTGAGTTATCCATAGAAGCGGCGCGAGCGGAGTCGGCGCTCATTGTTGCGCAATCAAAACAGGAAGTGAAACTCGCTACTGATAAATTACAAGCACTGACACAGTCACGAAACAACCTCGCCGCCGCGTTACTGGACACGCGCACCGCGCTTGGCGAAGCGACCAAACAATCCCACGGGTTCGAACGCGAGTCCAAATCGTTGTACGACCGGGTACTAGCCACCCAAAGCATAGCCGAGCAGTCTCGCGCGAACGCGCTTGCAGACGCGGCGGCGCAAAGGGCGAGCGCGAGGGAAAAACTGTTCTGCGTGCTGCGCAACATGGGACAAAAAGAAAACAGCACCGAAACGGAGGACGCGTCACACCTGGACTCGGCGAGGCTGGACCCGTACGCGTACGCGGCGAGACTGCGGGACATGCGGGTTGGCTAACTTTTGTGAATTTGCAACATTGTTTATTTTTATTTCACTCGCGCATCAATCTTAAAACGCGTGTTGCTATCTATCAGAAGAGTCTCTCCTGCACTCCACGCATCTGTATTTCCGCTTACCGTGGGGACACCCAACGCACTCTATGCAGTTGGCTTTCCGCTTGCCGTGGGGGCAGTCCTTGCACTCCGCGCAGTCCCTTTTCAGCTTGCCGTGGGGGCAGGGGTTGCACTCCGCGCACCTGTCTTTCAGCTTGCTGTGGGGGGAAGGGTTGCAATCCGCGCAGATGCTTTTCAGCTTGCCGTGAGGGCAGGTATTGCACTCCGCGCAGCTGCCTTTCCGCTTGCCGTGGGGGCAGGGGTTGCAGTCCGTACACTTGCGTTTCAGCTTGCCGTGCGGACAGGGGTTGCAGTCCACGCACTCGTTTTTCAGCTTCCCGTGCGGGCAGGGGTGGCAGTCCGCGCAGCTGTGTTTCAGCTTCCCGTGCGGGCAGGGGGGCACTGCGCGCAGCCGTGTTTCAGCTTGCCGTGAGGGCAGGGGGTGCACTCCGCGCAGCTGCGTTTCAGCTTGCCATGGGGGCAGGGGGTGCACTCCACACACCTGCTTTTCTGCTTTCCATGCGAGCATCGTTTCTGTCCCATCGCGTCTCGAGTACGGTATCGCGTCCGATTCCACGTCCGGCCGCGTGCGGCTATCGCGTCGACGCAACTGTTCGCTACGCGTGTGTTGGTAGCCTCGGAAGCGTCAGTCGGAGCACGACACGAAAGCGCGGGTGCACGAAGTGGGGTGCGCCTCGATCGCGTTCGGTTTAAGTGCACGAGAAAATCGCGATTGAGACAACTCCAGTGCGTCGTTTTCAAAGCGGTGCTGGGACACGGCGTCGCGCGTCCACGCGTGTCCGGTCCCGGTTTGGGACCTTTCCTCGCGAGACTAGACGTGACGAGACCAGACCAGTCTTTACGACGCGA